>ENA-ORMO01001352-ORMO01001352.1-human-gut-metagenome-genome-assembly--contig:-NODE-1352-length-26663-cov-9.087455_pt1 | contig 26663 bp, 24 predicted proteins | sample MGYA00242106_ERZ509001 | MGnify/ENA primary metagenome ERZ509001 (study PRJEB26280, sample SAMEA2338736) | human gut metagenome | biome: human gut; feature: human-associated habitat; material: faeces...
CCGTCGTATCCGTTGCCGCCCCCACGGCAAGCGGAATGTTGATGCCGCCGTTGGCATTGGGAGTTTTGCGGAACGTCATAACCCCGCCCACGTCAATAGTGCCGAGCATACGGGTTTGGGAGTTGAGCGTAACTACCCCGTTATGGTTTTCATTTTTGTAGACCCACAAGTCCCCAGACGTATCGATGGTCAATGCCTTATTGTTGACGTTATTGGGGTCAGTTATGGAGAGGAAACCGTTGGATTCTTCGTAGAGTATGCAACGGGTAGGACCGCTCTCCTTGCCGAAGAGGATGCACTTCATCTTCTCGCCAGTGGTGGCAACGAAGCTAATGCCGTCATCAAAAGTGGTGGGGTTTTGGAACTTGACAGGAATCGCAACGTCCATGTGGGAAGCGTCCGTCCCCTCAATGACTGCGGCTCCGCTACCATCGCCGTGGATTTTCACCGCGTCAACCCCTTGTCCGAGAACTAAAGGAACTTCGTTTCCGAGAACCAATCCCGCCGTGTTGGTGAAACTCCATGCCCCGGAGATTGTCTGGTCACTAGCTGGGTCAAAGCCAGTGCCAGAACCGCCACCCTCACCGGAGCCTAAACTAAAATTTCTGATGGAGACAAAGTAGCCCGCTTCTTCAATCGTACTGCCGAGAGAAAGAATTGCAGAAGTTTCAGTTGCCACAAAGACCAGCTGGTCAGTAGTCTTACCGCCAGCGAGGAATGCCTTAGGATTGTTGTCGGCTCCTACGCTAAAGAGCGCATAGCTGAATTCCGGATTAGGCTTCGTTTCCATCAAGCCGCCCAAGTCAGGATGCACATTGATAGAGTAGAGCTTACCGCTTTCGAGGTTGGAGATTTTGTAGAAACCTTCGGAGACAGGGCCATCACCGTCCAGCGGGAGGGCTTCATACTCTTGGTCGTAGTCGAACCCCAGCGGGCGAAGCGCAATCGTCGCGTGTGCACTTTCGACGGAGGCGTTCTTGTCCTGTGCGTTAGTGGGGACGACGAAGTACTTACCGTTGGGAGATGCAATCTCAATCACCTGTCCCGCGACCGAACCATTGATGATGAACTGTTCCGGTGCAATGTTGGACCACAATTCGTCAGTAGGAGCGGTAGCGGAAAGCTTGAAGAGACAGGGAGAACTGGAAGCAAGAAGCCACGCGGTGTGCGTGTCGGCATCGCCCAGCTTATAGGTTACGCCCGGCGTAATCGGAGAACCGTTGACGTAGTTTTCAATATTGATTTTAGAAGAACGTTTACGTGCCATGATAGTAAAAATTTGGGGCTGAACCCATAGAAGTTTAGCTCATGAGTTCAGCCCCGTCAAGGTTTAATTGTTGGTTATGCGATATTTCCAACGAAGGTAATCACCGCAGTTCCTTTAAAGGTCCCGGCATCACCGCCCGTAGGAATCTGGAACGAGGCAACGGCGGCTCGCTGTCCCGCACCAAGAGCAGTCCCCTGTGAAAAGATAAGAGTTCCTCGAAGGTTCTTACCAGTCACAATACCCTGCGCGGCCTCGAGAGGAAGAAGACCTTGCGCCCCTGCTTCCCCAACTACGTTGGTAAGGACTACGTTCTGGTTCTGGATAGTGATGTTGCCATCGTATTGGAATTCAGGTGCGGCGGCTTCGGTCACGAAGTCCACGCGGTAATATCCGGCAGGGGTAGGACCTACAAGAGCTACGTCGGAAACGGTGTCCGAAAGGGTCGTAAGCTGGGGAGCGGTAAGACCCTCAATCCCCTGCGCGGCTACGATGTCAACGTTAGCCTTTACTGCTCCATCTACGTACACCCACGCTTTCGTACCAGTGGAAGTGAAACGAGTGGCCCCTGCGGCAGTTACAAACGGAGGTTCTTCTATTGCGTCTGCAATGGTATCTCCTGTCTTGACAAATACGGTTACAGGGACTTCCGCACTTACTTTCAATTCATACCCAGTATTTGCGACTAAATCACCGATACTATACCACTTGTCAGGTGATAAGTCTGCGGGAAGAGTTGCTTCTTCGGGGGCCGGAATTTGGTCGGCCTTCATAGTCAGGGTAATCTCCGCGCCTTCAAGGGCATCGATGCGGAGGTAAGCGTTAGTCTGACCACCTTCCGTCACGAAGTAGAAAGCACGGCCAGAAAGATACCCTTCGGCTTCCACCTGCTCCAACGCTTCATCTTTCGCGATGACCACATGCGGGCACTTGGTAGACGTGACAATGAACTTATACCGAGTAGCCTCGGTCAGTCCGGTAAGCTGATAGATTTGCCCGCGAGCGATAGTTGCATTCTCTGCGGGGATGGGAAGATTTTCTATTGCCATAATTCTTCGTTAAGAGTTTTAGTTAAAAGGTTATGCTCCAAAGCCAGAGGCGATAATAGAACCAATGTCGGCTCCTTCTGCCAGTTCTTCGGTTTCTTCGGTTTCGGTTTCCTGTTTGGGAGATTCGGTTTCTTCTTCGGTCTCGTCCTCGTCACTATCATCGTCACCTATTTCTTGGTCCTCGATAGAAACAATCTCAATAGATTTGCCGTCATCTGAAACAACGCCAACTCCCATGAGCTGAACATCATCCCCCGGTTTAAGGTCTCCAAATTTTTCAGGGTCATACGTAATCTTCATGCAGATAAAAATTGAGGCGAGCGGGTTCATCCCGCCCGCCTCGGTTTAAGGGTTATAGGTTTAGGCTTAGAGGCCGGGCACTGCCGCGGGGGTACTTACCAGAGAGCCAACGGGCTTACCGTCAGCACCAACGAGTTCGCGGCCAGCGGTCGCGCGAATGTGTCGGATGACTACACCGTGACGCGGGAAGACAGGCATCGGAGCGGCAGAAAGCGTCGCGATGAACATGCCCTGCGTACCCATGTAGTTATCACCGTTGTCCTTGTTGTTCACCCAAACCAGCTCACCAGCGTAAGTCATGGGGTCCCACTTGGCCTGACCGTAGGCAGACACCGGACGAGGAACGAGGGACTTGTACACGTCCTTCACAAAGATAATCGTATCTTCGTAGGGGGCGTTCATGTACGCGGGGTTCGGCACATAGCGATTACCAACAGTCGTTTCCACCTTGATATACTGGGGAACTTCCACCCACTTCTGACCAGTCGGCTTGGTGTCGTCGAAGGTGTAGCGGGGGTTCATGTTGTCCACGATGTAGGTAAAGCCCTTGTACGTCCACTTCACGCCCAGCTGACGCAGGAGGGTAGCATCCTTGCCTTCCGCGGCCTCTGCGAAGTTCCAGTCCTTGCGGATAACTTCGTTGTGACGCAGGATGAAGTCCACGGTGTCCTTAGACGTGTAAGCCAAGAAGACAGGGGAACCTTGGTCCATCAGAGCGGCAGATTCGCCAGCACCTTCATTGATGAGCAACTGCCAAGCTTGGTTCATCAGGTCGTCGTTCAGAGCGGCTTCGGGCTTAACTTCCGGCATGGAGTTAATATCGTTGCTCACGACATCGAGACCAACAACACCCGCCTTCGTGGGGATGAGTTTGTAGCTGGCGATGTTGATGTAGCTCTGACGATAGAAGCGAGACCAAGTATTACCGACGGCACGGACCAACTGCTTCACCGCATTCTCGGCCTGTTGCTTAGCCTGCCAAGACTGACGCATACGGAGTACGTCCAGTTTCTGGGAGGAAAGCCTCGTGATGAAGCGGCTGTAGGAGTATTCCGTAGCCCCAGTATCATTTACCGTAATCGGAATCTGGTTGGAGGTGGAAGCGAGGTTAATGTTCATCCATTCGGCACGGGGGTCCGTAGCACCGAAGGTTGCGATGCGCCCGGAATCACCAACACCGTCAGTCCATTCTCCCGTCATAATCATCTGGGAGTTCCACGGAGAAGTACGAGCAAAGGTGCTGAACATGTTGGCGTTAAGAAGGTTGGTCATCGTGACCAGCTTCAATTCTTGGGCCTGAATATCGTTAGGAGAAGTAGCCATTTGTAAATTAAATTTGGTTTAATTTGCAACGCCTAGTTCTCTTTGGAAGATTTTGTTTTGGGGTCTTACGCGGTCATGGCAGGGTCAGGACCAAGAATTTTCACACCTGCATAAAGGTTTGTTTTGGTTTGCTCGCGGGAAAGCAAGAATGGGACACCGCATTTGATGCCCCATTCTTGTCATAAAATTACCAGTATGTCAAGGATTATTTATCATAATCCGAAGGCACTACCAATAATGTCCCCGACTGCGGTCGGCCCGGCAGGTGGCTGGGTCTCTGGGGCTTTGGAGCTACCACTGTTAGCGGAGGGGCGGGCCTTGCGGAGTTTGGCCACCTTCACGTTGAGAGCCTCGATTGTCGCGCGAGCATCTGCCAGTTCCTTAACCATGAGTTCGGCCAGTGCGCCGTCCATGAAGGAACCATTATTTATCTTGTGAGCAAGATGGCGGGCATGCTTCACATTCTCTTCGGTAATCTCCGTGGTCATGCCCAGTTCCTTGGCGCGTTCCTTCATCGCTTCCAACGTGTAGTTGTCGAGGTTGACGGTGTAGGTTGCACCTTCGGATTTGCCGCCGCGGCTGGCCTTCAACTCTTCCACATACTTGTCGGCTTCGGCCTGATAGTTTCCGTGGGCGACAATGGCCGCGTCGCGGACCTTAGCCATGCGGACAAATTTGAACACGGCAGAATCGCTGATGCCCAGTTCCTTCCCAATGGCCTCATACGCTTCTTCCCGGTCGTACTCGTCGAGGTCAGGATTAAGGGCAACTTCATTCAGCTTGTCCATGTCCAGAGATGCACCAGAGGCGCGGGCAATCTCTGCAAGTTTGGCGTTAGCCTTATTGTACGGGGCAGTTACATTGGTCTTGTATTCTTCGGTTGCGGTGAAGGCATAGCCGCGTACAATTTCTCGCAGAGATTCAAGCTCTTCATTGTTGGGAGAGGATTTACCCGCTTCTTCCAACTTGGCCTTCAAGTCCGCGATTTCTTTCTTCGCGCCCCTCAACTGGACGCGCATTTCAGCGAATGCCTTGCTCGCGGCCTTGCTCGCTTTCTGTTCCTTAGGACCGTTGTTCTGTTCTTCCTTCTTCCCTTCTTCGTTTTCTTCCTCTTCGTTTTCTTCCTCTTCGTTTTCCCCCTCTTCGTTCTGTTCTTCCTCGGTTTCCTCGGATTCCGTGTCATCCGGGGGAACCGGGGTTCCCGTGGTATTGACTACTTCATCATCCGCGATGCGGGGACCAGCATCTGGCATGACTACCGTACCATCCGGGGATTCAATGGGAGCCGTGGGGTTAGCGGGATTGGAGGGTTGAGTGGAATCCGTGGAATCCGGGGCGAACAGGGTCTGTTCGAAAATGTTATGTATGTCGTTGTGAATAGCACCATCTATGATGCCCTCCGCTACTGCGGGAATATTTACGTTGTCCATCTATGTATTACCTGTTGGGTGAAAGTGAGTTAATCCAAGCGTTACGCTCGGTCATGGGATGATTCATCATAGTTACCGGGGATTCGGTTTCTTCATTCTCTTCGGCCAGATTGAAGAGAGCGGCGATGACGGATTTGGCCCCTGCCGCGAAAGCCCCGTTTAATGCGGCGGCTTCCATTGTGGGCTGTAATGTCGCATTGAGTTTTGACTGAACAATGCAGAGAGCTTCTTCCATTACCGGGTCATGCAGGAGTTCAGCAAGGCGGCCAGTCGCCGCCTTGTTGCTTTTGAACCCTTCGACAGTGTAGGTAGGAACTGCCTTCATCGTGCACCTCCCAGCGATTGAGCCGCTTTAGCGTTGGCTTCTACGGCGTTACGAGTAATCTCGGCATCCTGCTTTTCCTTAGCCAACTGGATTTCAGCTTCCGTCTTCATGCGCTTCAATTCAATTTCGGCTTCGGCTTTCATCTGTTCAGGAGTAGGTCCTTCTTGGGGAGCCGCTTCTTCGTTCTGTTGCATCGCTTCCAAGGCCCGCATGCCGTTGGTAATAACCTCGTTGCACCTCTTGACCAGTTTCTCGTACTGTTCAAATTCGGGGACAACTTCCTTGGCGGCCTGCAAATAGTTCATGTGTCCTGCCAACTGGGCGACCAGAAGCTGTAGAGGTTGAGCTAGCTGGGCCATCTCTTCGGGTTCCAGCTGTGCGTCCGGTAGCATGGACATGATGAAGTTGGCATGCACTTCCGCGTGCGTCCTGTGGTCCTCGTTCGGCATAACCGGAACTTCCTGCCCTGCCATGAGCTGGTTGTTCTGGATGGATGCGATAGAGGCGGCCACGGTTTCGGACGGGTTGGGGTCATCCTTCAACGGCATGAACAACTGCGCGGTGCGTCCATTCGTTTCATTGGCAATGGCCATGCGGATGAGACGTTCCTGCCCAGCTCGTGGCATGAACTGCATGTAGTTGAGACACTGACGGAGAGCCATTGTACGGCGAACCTTACTGCCCGCACCGATAGGCGGGAGAGCGGTAACGCTGTCAAGGTCGATAGCGAAGAAGGCATCCCTTGGCACACCTGCTTCGTCCAGACGTTGGAGCATGCGTTCACGTTCCTTAAACCCGCCAATCCCTTCATCGTAGTCCTTGCGGATGATACGGCGAACGATTTCACGGAGAAGGATGGTCATGTGCTCCAAGAGCATATCCATGATGTTATTGCTGACCTTGCTCGCATTGCCCATACGGATTTCAGCTTCCAGCTGGGTGCGGCCCATGCCTCCATCAGCATTCACGTCAATCTCGCCCAAGCGTTCCCGGATTTGGTTCTGCAAGAATGCGAGGGGAGTTCCAGCAACTTGTTGCAGATTCGGTACGGGATTAGGAACCACTTGCGTTGACGGGTCCAAAATGGTATAGGCCCCCATCGGGTTCACCATTGCGGAGAGACGGGAGGTTTCATTGGTGGCAGAGACGTTCAGAGCCATGCCGAGGAACGCCGCGTCCGTCGCTTGGTTCATCAACTTGTCAATGACACGAGTGTGGGGCAGAAGGTCATTCCCATATCCGCGGAGAGCATGAATATCTCCATTGGTGCTACTACCCAGCGGGAAGAGGACGAACGCTTCTTCCATAGAGTTGTAGGCTCCTTCCTTGGTGTAGAGGAACTTGGTGTCGTCTACATCGCGGTTCTGGTCACGCTTCACATCCTGACCATTGCCGCCGCTTCCGTTGACAAAGAAGATGGAGTGAGTAACCGTACCGTTGAATTCGCGAACCCACATGTGGGCAATCGGAATACTGGTTCCAATTACGTCGGTCAGGGTGTAGTCTCCGTTTTTGAGCATCTTCTCGGTCTCCCAAGAAATGCGCTGGGGCTGTACTGTCTGATTGTAACTACAGGTCTTCAACACCTTCATGACCTCTTCCACATCCCAGCCAGCTTCCCTTGCGGTCTGCGGGTCACGAATGAAATCGTAGAGTTCATGGGCACGAAGGGTACGAGTAGCAAACACAACCTCAAGGGTGCTACTGTCCGGCTTAACCTTGCGTTCGAACGCGAACTCGTTCAGACTACCCGCCTTGAAGTACCAAGTGTCAGGGTCCTCAAAGTAGGCAAGGCCGAAGCCGTGGAAGGAGAAGTTGTGAAGAAGGTCTGTCATGATGGAAGTGAATCCCGGCATGGACTTGACCATCTTCGTCACCTCGGTGGAAAGGATGTCTGAATAAATGGGGCGACGAGCATTATCTCCGAAGGTGGTTTGCACCGAAACAAGTTCGGGGTTATCCCACACTTCACGGAGACTGGCCGCCACCTTTTCACGAACAATCCGCATCGTGCGGAAGTTGTAGTTGGTTCGATAATTCTGACCAACTGCGGAAAGGGCCATTGGGTCATACGGGCGTTGTCCGTCCAGCTCTGCCTGTGCCTCTGTCCTCGCTTGCATGGATAGCTGGTCAGCGGTGAGGCAGAAGTAGAGCAAGGCGCGGGCTTGGTCAGCGGTCGGAACCCTTCGCTTGAGAAGAGTTCCGTTCTCGTCAACCACGCCAATAACCCCCGGACCTACGGGAGCATTTGCGTCTGGTTTCGGCATATCTACTATTTGTCAATTTCGTCTTTACCCTCAACCGCATCAGCCTTCATGGCTTTCTTGGTCTTGGGCTTCACAGGTGCAGGTGTAACAACTTTCGCGCTGGGTGTCAAGTCTTCTGCTTCACTTAAATCCTCGCGGGCTTTAGTTGCTCCACCTACTTGCTCGGACTGTCCCATCATATTGATAGATTCCGCTTTGATGCTGGCGATAGATACCTCGGCAGGGGTCGTCACCGTGACTTCGCCAAGAACTTGGGGAAGCTTAAAGTTGTCCGCGTCGGGGATTTCACCAACGGTGATGAGGTCGTCCCAGTTCTCCACGTTGAAGCACTTCTCGGTCAGCACCTTGTCAAGGAAGAGACGGAAATGCTGGGAGATGGTGACGTAGGGAACTCGCTGGGGATAGAGCTTCGCCAGCTGGCTGGACATGACGAAGGTTCCGTCCACGGTGCGGGATTCGTAGGAACCTTCGGTAGCGGGAACGGTGAAGTATTTACCCGCAATAACCGGAGCCTTCTTGCGATAGAACGTTGCATCCAGCGTATCAATCGCGCCGGGCTTAAACTTTTCATTGCCGCGTTCGGAAACCCAAATGATAGCTCGTTCGTCCGGCGCGTTCTCGTAAGCCAGAGCCTGTTGCAGTCGGGCGAAGAGATGAGTAACGAGTGCGTAGCTACCCGTGACAGGGGTCAGCAACTCAATCGTGCGAAGGTCCCGGAACTGATTCTTCAAGATTTTAATCATGGGTTCAGCGGCGGCCTTGGCCCGGTAAGGGAGCAGGAGCCAAACATCGTGGTCGCCACGGCTGGAAGCCGCAACGCTGTCAATGAGGTTCTGTGCAATGTTCGCGCCGTTGATGAGGACGCGAGGTTCACAAGGGATTGCTATTGTAGCCATTGTCGTTTATTTTGTTTTGGTTGCTTTGAGGGCGCGGCGTTCAGCCTGTATGCCCAAGGATGTGTCCGCTTGAGGCGGCAGGATATTGAATGCCCATTCAGTTACCAACTGCTGGAAGAGATACCAGCGGAAGTAGAGCTGGGATTCGACGAGAGGCTCATACATTAGATAGGAGAAGAAGGGGTACTTTCGAGGACTGCCCGGAGTTAGCGTGAGGGGTCTAGTGAGTGGGGTTTCCGTACTATTCGAGAATATCTTTGTCCGAAAGTATTTAGGACGCACTCCATGCACCGGGTCAACATCCTTAAAGGCCATCACGTGTGTAGGGTTCGCCCGGTCGGGGTAGGGGTGCATGACCTCGCCACGTGTAGGCGCAAGCCTCGCGGACTTCCCGTTCACCCACGCAAGGTAGTAGGCACGGTATCTCCATGCTTTTCCCCACACCTCCTTATCCCGTGCTACCTCATGGAAGACGGCGGCATTCTCACTTATCGCCATTGTCGGACGTAGGTTTCAGGTTTTTATCCTCTTGTGCGTCTGCAAGGTAGTTGACGAAGTTAATGAAGGTAGCCGCGTCAAATTCGGGCAGTTCGTTCTTGTAACTGGCATACGCGCTTGTATTCGCCATTGGGATTGCGGGCCAAGGTTTATATTCCTTGGTCAGCTTCTCGGCAATACTGCGTAGGAACTGACTATATTCCTCCGACGGTGCGATGAGGGAAAGGAAAGCGTCCACCCCGTCAGGGCTACCGGAGGTCTCTACCTCCCTGTCAAACGTCAGCGGGTCGTCCGCGTACTCGACATGGGAGAGCTTGGCATTGTACTTGTTCGTTCTCTTGACGGCCTTCTTGTACTTCTTCGCGTGTTCGCGAAGCTTGTCAAGGTCATCGAGCCACAGAGGAACCTGTTGCCACCATGAACGCATAGCTTCTACCCGCAAGCGGATAAGATAGGATGAGCGCATGATTTGGGTCAGGCATCCACAATGGTGTTGCTTGCGCGTTAATTGCAGACGGTTCATCGTGACCACATTCCCACATGCACATTGCGCGACATACGGATATCGGACATCGTGGGAGTACCCAATGACCGTTAGAATTCCCTGACTATGACCAACAGGCAACGGTTCATCATCTGTTCCCATATAATCGGGGAACGTTTCTGGGGTCTTCACTTCCTCCGGCAAGTTCATGAGAGCTACCGGGGTCCAACGACGGAATACTTCCTGTATGTTTTCGGGTTTCGGCATGGCCCCACTATACGCGAATGGACGACGTTGTCAATATTATTTTTCGTCAGCTTCGGGCTTTTCGCCCTTCTTCTTGAGCTTCAAGGTGATGGTACGGGCCGCGCTTCCTTCTTCCAGTTCAGGACGAGTGCCATCCTTGTTCAGAGTTACTGGTCCTCCCTGCAATCCCATCTGCGTCACTATCTCGGTTTGTTCCAGTTCGAACTGCTGGATAACCTGTGACAGTAGGTCCATGTCGCGCTTCGCAATCGCTTCGTTAAACTTCTCCCACAGACCGTGGCTTCGCTCCATGATAGAGAGGAAGAGAGGTACATCCTTAATTGATTGTATCTCTGCGTCGGCCATGAAGGAAGCGACACGGGAGAATCCACTGTTCATCAGTTCTTTGTACTGGCTACTCATGGATTCAACGATGTCAAGCTCTATCTTCGTCCTCGCCTCTTGGCGTTGGAGGATGCGTGCCTGTGTGTTCTGCGTGTACGTATTGAGAAGTTCATTGCGGATAGCCAGTTCCTCCTTCGAGAGTTGGACGCTATCAACAATCTTATCAACACGTTCACGGGGGAGGCCAGTAACTTCCGAGATGACAGGAACCGGGGTCCCTGCCTTGTACATCTCAATGGCCTTCCGTATAACGGTGTTCTCGTTGGAAATCGGTTTGGGGGCGGCTATCTTTGCGGCGGCTCTTAGGTCCATAGCATGTTCATTGCGGCGGTTACGTCGGAGGCAAAGGTGTCGCGGGCAGGAGCGGGAGCGGGAGCATTGCCTCCGACGAAGCCTCCGAGATACCTGCCAATGTCTGCGGCTTCAATATATGCGGTTCCGTCTTCGCGATATTTGATTACCTCTTGATGTTCTACCACCTTATGGTTCTGAATGTCAAGCCTAATCTTACCGAACTCCGGTCCCATGATTCCCCGGCACACGTGGACGAGAAGTGCTAGTGCGTCCGCGTTGTCCGGGGATTTATGAATCCGTTTCTTCATGGCCGCCTTGGGTTCCACGGCAATTCGGGTTCCGTTCATGGTGTAGAGCCGGGATTTAAGCTCGACGATAGTTGTCGGGTCGAGGCCATAAAGTTGGCGAGCATTGATTGCCAGTTTCATACATCCCCAAAGCTCGGAGACCTTGTTGCTATATTGCTGGCATGCCTCCTGATTCTGCAACAGGCCAATGGGCACTTTGCTCGCCATACCCGCGAAGCTGACCGTCTGGAAGTCCGTGCCGACATGCTGGGCGAGGATGTCGATGAAACCAGTACCTCCGGTTACGTCCACGGCAAGGTACTTACTTTCAACCCCGTTGGCCCGGAGAATCTCTCCAACTTGCTGGGCGATGTCGAAGTTCCTTTGCTTCATCCGTTCCTTGTCGGACGTGGATTTAAGGAGATAGGTACGGAACACCGCACAAGCCCAGAGGCCCTCGACAGTCCTCCCAACTTTGGCGAGCTTCAAACAGGACTGGTCCCCGCCGTTGGTGTAGGCAGGGTCGAGACCCGCTATCGTAATCAACTCGCCGTCTCCCCAGACGGGCATGGCATCTGCGCCACTGCCGTAAATTTCAGCCTCCGACATTAGTGAACCTTCTTCCGTATCATCTGAAAAGGTGGCCCGGTGGAACCGCATCACGAACGGACTATTCTCCCCATATTGTTCAATCGTTTGCTGAACGATGTCCAACGGGGTGTAGAAGCTCCAATCCTCGCGGCCATATTTGATGCGGGGGTTCTGGGTGTTGTCGAAGCGGATGTAAATCCCGTCCTTGGTCTCCCACTCGTATTCCTCAAAGATGTCAACGCTGTTCCACCCATCCTTGGGCATAGCCATAACACCAAAGGCATCGGTGCGGCTCTTGGGGTTAGAGGCGGCCATCAGGGTAGGAGGCGTGTCCGCTCTGTTGGTGATGAGGTTGGTACGCCACACCTCGACGAGTTCAATCGGCAATTCGGAAAGCTCGTCATAAAATACGTGCATGTTCTTTGCCTTAATACCGATAAATCGGCTACTGGGGTCGCCGACGTTCGCGCAGGGGATAATGGAGATGCCGCGGGAATCATCAATATCTCCGTCCTCGTTCACGCCTTTAATCTGTCCCTTACCATCAACGAGCTTACCCGGAAATTCCTTGCGCCACAACCGTTTAATATCCTTGAAGATACGTTTCTTCGCACCTTCAATAGTAGTCGATGTGACTAGGCAAAGGGTATCGACGGGGTCGGCCAGATAGAAGAGCGTCGCCATGATAGCCATAGATAATGACTTCCCAGAGGACGAGCCTCCACCCATGATGACCACATCATATTTGCACGCGGTTTCAATCATCCGTTCAATCCACGGTGTCCAGATAATGGGAGTAGGACTGCCCTTGTAATTCCACAGGAGATTGATGGCGTTCTTAGCGTGTCCATACCTGCCCAGCCCTCCCTTCTCTTCGGGCCATGCGTATTTGAAGCACCAGAGTTCGATGTCAAGCTCTGATACTCCGTACTCCCATTGTCGTCCGTAGCGGGTAAAGTGTCGTGCCATTTTAGATTCTTTCTATATCCCAGTTGTCGAGGGTCAGTGTGTGGTCGTCGTTCAGTTCCCGGTACGCATACAGTAGAATGAGAAGAGCGTCCGCGTTCTGTAGCGTCACCTTCGCGCCGGGGAAGTTCTCCATCGCGATGCGTTTCAGGTTGTTCTTCCACTTCGTGCGGTCCCGGGCGGTCAGGCCCGTATCATACGCGCCCATAGCCCGCATCCATACGATTGGGGAAACCTTTGTGACGGTGTACCCCGCCGCCGCGGCATAGCCGAGGACCTTCCCGGTTGCCTCTCCCAATACGCCACTACTTCTCGGATTGGACACCTTGCCGCCTCCGCTCATGGCATAGCTCATCTTCTCAATGTACATGATACGATGACGGCTACGTGGCAGTTTGTTCAATATGATTTCCAGTTCCCTTTCGTCTTCTGGCATGTGCTTTATCCAGATTTTCTTGCTCCGGGTGTCCGCGAGTACAAGGGCGCCGTGGGTTCCGGGGTCAACTCCTACTAGTTGCATAGGAGAATATATCCCACAAAGTCCAGAAGGTCAAGCACAAAAATAAGACGGCCACCCCGGTATGGGATGGCCGAATGGAACGTGCTCCTTTTTTACCCGCAATGCGGTGCTACGGGATAAACCCGTCAGAGCCGGGAGGGGTTACTTGGTCACGGCGGAAAGGAGGCCCATCTCTTGGATGGCTTCAACCTGACCTTCCACCGGGTGCGGTTTGAACTTGAGGAACGCTTTGGCGTAGCTGTTCTTACCGTCACGGGAGACGGCGCGTTGTGCACCAATCTGGACACGGAAGGGCAGGGAGCCGAGCTTGTTCCCCTTCAACATCATGAACTGAATGAAGGGAGCACCAACGCCCGTATACTGATTACCTTCCGGCGTGTATCGTGCCAGCGTCCACTGGTCGCCCATGAAGTCAATAGTGAAGAGAGCGTCAAGGTCATCCTCGGTGGTGCTTGCGTCCTTAATACCCTGCGGCTTCTTAACCAGTAGCCACATGGCAAGGGCACGGTTGACCTGCGACTTGTCGAATCCTTCTGCTTCATACTCTTCCTTCGTATTCCACGTCTTAGCATATACGCCGGGCTGACGTTCGTTGTACGGGATGTATTCGCGGAAGAACTTACGAGCCTTCAATACGATACATTCAAGAGGATTATTGCGCTCGGCAACGACCAGACCGTTGAGAAGGAACGCACCCAAACTGCCAATCGGTTCTTCCAGTTTAGCCTCATCGCAAGAGGCTTGCCACAGTTTGAGGTAAGGAATCTGGATATCCGAAGCGTCGGTCTCGCCCTCGAAGGAGTGGTATTCCGTAGCGGTTGCGAGTTGATTGGGTTCCGGGGTTCCCAGTTCCAATGCGTCTCCCGGGTCTATTCCCAAGGTTTCGTGTTCTGTTTTCTTAGTAGCCATAGTATTCGTTTATTCTTGGTTTTGGGTTGAGGGCTTCTTTGACGAGTGAACTACCCTCGGTAACTTCTCTGACGTGACTATATCACAAGTTCGTGAAATGTCAAGATGTTTATTTGATTTTGAGCAAAGCCATCGCGCTCGTCACTTCTTTCACTACTCCAAGTTCTTGAAGCTCTTCGAGTAAGGATTCCTTGGCCTCCTTCATCTCGGCACGGGTGGCTCCTTCAACTTTGTTTTTATCTACCACCATGTCAAGAAGCTTCGACACAGGGAGGCGGGAGATGCTGTCCAGAATTTCCTCTGGGGAAATGTACTGCTCGACGTAGGCACGGAAGGCATCGTTGTCCACCTTCACGGTATTGCCTCGCCGTGCATACTTCCATCCGGGAACATCAACGCCACAAGCGAAGAGGGTCTTGGCATAGTCCTTATGCACCTTGTTGGCCTCCGCGATAATGTTCGCAAAGGAAAGAAGGGAGCCAAGGGTTTCCGGGTTGTCCATCGCCGTACCGACGCTATCAATCATCCCTTCGGCTAGGTCCTTGTCCTTCAACACTTTGAGCGAGAAGTTACGGGCCATGCTAGTCACCTTCTTACACCGGGCGAGACGGGAACAGTAGGGGCAGACATGCGGAGAGGATGAGTAAGCGTAGGGGTTCTCCGCGTCACGGCAATGGCGGGCAATGACTGCGGACATGTTTCCCCTTGCGGTAGCTTCATCCATAGGGACGACAGACATATCCGTGGTGAACTTCGGCCCCTTACCGTCGCGGTAGAACGCCGCAATCTTCATGCTTTCGGTCTGGCTGGGTTGTACCACCGCGAGGATAATGCGCTTACATTCAGGGCGTTCTGCCATTTCCAGCAAACCATAGTAGATGAACTGGGTATTCTCGGCAGGGTCAGAGACAGGGACCATCCCCATTTTGTAGTCGATAATCATGGAAGTATCACCATGCCGGACAAGAACGTCAGCCGTTCCTGTCTGTGCATCCTCGTCGGGATTGAAGACAATTCCCTCAAACTTATGTTCCGGGAGTACTTCTACCTTGTCCGTTTGTACCTCGGTTGCGAAGATGGACATGAGCCTATCCACCATGTTGGATGCCGCAGTGTAGAGGATGTGCTCATGCTTGGTAAGAAGGGATTCTGGGTTCTTGGTTTCGAGGGCCGCGTGAACACGGGTCCCAATGGCCGCCGGGGAGAAGTCATCCTCTTCTTCCTCTTTAGTTATGGGGCGTGGGACATATCCGGGACAGGTGGCGAGCAATGCCATCTTACTCGGACTATACTTGCTGTGAGTGTTGGTTTCGTTATTAGCCATTTGATGTTAATGCGTTAAGACAAATTTCTTTTGTGTTGAGTGCTTGAATAATTCTTTCTTCCACCGTACCGGAGGCGGTCACGATGTACTGCAATGTGTGGGACTTAGCACCAAGACGGGCAATGCGTCCTTGTGCCTGAACCAGATTAACAATGGCGAAGTCCGGCGAGATGAGTGCGGCGCGGGGGTGGCCACCCTCCGTATCGTGGAGAGACACACCCGTTCCTCCTGCACTAATCTGCACGAGAGCGAGAGGAACTTCATTCCGTTGGAACTTGTCCACCTCTTCCTGTCGGTTCTTCCCAGTCACCGCTCCACTAATCTCGGCATAAGCGATTGTCTTACCCGATTTATTGTTAATGAGTTCCGAGAGTGTGGAGAGACTGTCGAGGAAAGACACGAAGATGGCGACGCTATATCCACTATCCAGAAGTTCGACTGCCTTCTCTGCCATCGTGGGGAGCTTAGCCAATTCAGATTGCTGGCGAAGCCGAAGGAGTTCAACGATAGCGGGAAGTTCGATTCCCTTCTCGTTAGCCCGTTCGATGGACTGGTCCCATGATTTGTCCAGCTTGTCAAGTGCTTTCTGCAACTGTTTAATCTCTCTCATACCTTTCATGTCTACGTCCACGGACAGATATTCGATTCTATTCTCCGGGAAGAATGTGTCAAGTCTATCCTTGTCAATCTCTGTCATAACCCCAGCAGTGAAGAGCTTTTGTTTCAGGTTCTCCATCATGGCGTGGTTACGTGGGTTGAGCTTAAACTCGATACCTCCCCAGAAGCTGTCGGTGCATCCGTGCATACGTGCCCAGAGCCAGAACCCGCGCCGAGGGTCTTGAATCCACTTGGCATACGTTGCGGGAACGCTCATGTCAAGAGGGGAGACGAAGGGAGTGGCAGAGAGCATAATCGTCGGAAGTCCTTGATGGGCCGCAGTTAATGCCATGATGTTGCTTTGGCTACCATAGGTTTTGGCCTTATGGCTTTCATCAAGGACCAGCAAGGAATCGTCGGGAAGGGTCCAAGCCCCGAAGACTATCCGGGACTTGGGAACCTTTGTTGGGCGTTTGTAGTAGGAGGTACTTCCCCTGCGCACCTTCTCCCATGAGAGGACATCCACCGCGTCCGCTCCTTGCTGTTCAATCGCTCGCTTCCATTGGGTCACTACGATGGCAGGGCAGACGACGAGAAGTCTCTTGCCCATAGCCTTCGCGGTTTCGATAGTAACCAATGTCTTCCCCGTACCCGTGCAGGATTTATTTATCACATAGCCGTGCCGGGTAATTGCATCCACCATATCATGGATGCAATCCTCTTGGGGCGGGAATGGAGTAAGTGCGCTCATTTGCGATACTTGTCCATGATTTCAGGTTCGGCAAGGAGCGGAAGGGATGAAGCCCACTGCGGAGTTTCTTCCATTATCTGTTCGATGCGCTGGGCGTATTCCTCGGCACGGTCAGCCGGAACCATCACTACGGCTTCGTCATGCACGAGAAGGATAGGTTGCGCACCCTCTAATTCCTTGCACAGGCGGTTGAACGTGCGGACCATGAGGTCACGTGCGATTGACTGGATGTTATTGTTGCTAAGGAGGTTAGTATTGACGATGGAGGACTTGTACCCGAAATCGACGCAGGTTGCGAAATAGGGACGACGACCGTCCTTGGGTTGAATGAGTTTCTTGTAACAGTTACGATAATAGAGCTTCCGGCCAGAGGGAAGGGAGAGCGCGAAGCTATGGGAGGGGGTACGATAGCCGCGAGCCGCTAATGCGTCCAACTCTCTCCACCATGCTACCACTTCTGGGCTACGACTGCGGTACATGTCCACAATCGCTTGGCACTGGTCCCTGTCCATTCCGGGGTTCGAGCGTTGAATAGCCTTCCATCCAGCACTAAAGCCGCAAGCAAGTACCCCCGCCTTCACATGCTGACGAAGGTCCGCTTGCCCCGGAGTTTCCTTGCAGTACTGTTTGAAGTCCTTGACATCCGCGGGGATGAGGCCCCAACCTTTCGCGTTAGCGGCATAGATGTCCTTCTCACCAGCACGGAGGGTATCAAGAATTTTCTCCTGCCCGCAGAGCCAAGCGGTCAGACGTGCTTCAATCCCAGCCCAGTCACATACCACGAGCTTATACCCTTCGGGTGCTTGAATGGCGTTGCGCTGGTTAAAGCCCAGAACGTCTTCACGGTTAAGCTGTTGCAGGTTGAGCTTGTCGCCCCCGGCAGTCCAACGACCCGTGCTTGCGCCACAGTAGGTCAGCGTATAGGGGAGACGTTCTATCCCTTCATGGTCAGTATAGACGCGGGAAAGCATGCGCTCGGTAATGCTAATCATGCGGTTCACGCTCCTGTACTTCCCGATAAGAGTTACCCACGGAACGAGGTGGCCATACTCTTCCAACCAGTCAGTAAATAGTTCGCTGGTCTTACTGGTAGTCTCTGGGGCGGGGATGTTCAGTTCCTCGCACGCTCTACGTAGTTGGGGAATGGAGAGTTTCTTTTCAAGCGGGATAGCTTCCTTGTATTCCTCCTGCGCCTGATGGAGTTTCTCCAATCCGTCAAGAAGATACTGGCGGGAAGTCGGAACTCCGCGCCATCCCATGATGCAGGTATTGAGCCAGCATTCCCGTTCATCTTCCGGCCAGAAGTTCTTCATCTTGTCCCACAAGGCGAGACAGTAGTAACTATCGCCCGCCACGTATTCCTTCATGTCGTCAGGGATGACTTCCATCTTGCGGAAATCAACGCCTTCGGCCTTGGCTCGGACCTCCTTGCTAATCTCTACACCCCAAAGCTTTGCGACAATCTTGTCAAGAGAGCCATAGATGGCGAGATAGTTGGAAGCGGCACGGGAACAGAGCCACTCCTTGAAGGGTGGCCGGAAGCTTGGCGTGCACGGGATGCCCTTGGCCCCCGGCGCGTGAAGTGCGAAGAGGTAAACGGCATAGTCGAAGCTGGCGTTAAACGCGACGAGGGTTTTGTCCTTCGTAGTTTTCTCCCAGTCAAAATCCTTCGGATGTCCTACCCAGCAATACTTCCCGTCATAGACGGACATGATGTATGCGTCGAACCGTGGGTCCAGACAGTAGGAATGCGGGTCCATGAACTTGAGGGAATATTTCCCTTCATAATACGTTTCGAAGTCAACGGCAAGAGTATCGCCTGTGAGTTTGGTCTGGTCGTCTGTAATCTCCATTTCATACCCCGGAATGCGAGGCAGTGAAAATGATATAGGGTTCTTATCTATTTCTTCGTGCATTAGTGTTTGGGTGTATTCGGTTGTTCTTTAGCCTTTGAATAGTATTCTTGGGGGGTGCTCATAGGAATTCCGGCGGTTCTGTCCTTCTTGTACATCTTCACGGCACGGTTCATGCGGTTCACGACTTCCCGGCATTTTTCGTTTGTAAGATGTACGCTATCCTCAAAGGAGAAACCTTCATCGCGCCCCGTAGCGGCTACTAGGCGCAATGCGAGAATGGCGATGTCGGTTGCCTCCTTTACGCGGTCCTCCGCGTCAGCTTCCCGGTATTCTTCAATCTCCCACAGAAGATGGCGCAGGAGGTCAGCGGCTGATTCCTCTAATCCCATATAGGAGAAGTGGGAATCAACAGTTTGGGCGGCGATTGCAATTTCGTTGTACATAGTTTAGTGTGAGATGATTATGAAGAAGAGAGTGACCAATGTCGCGGAGAGGCCAAAGACATTGACGTTCATGTCCCGGTTACTCCGTTTTAATAGATGTGTGAGGGTGATGTAGATGAAGGACCACACCCACAGAACGATGAGGACGAGAATGAGCGAGAAGATGAGGGAGGCCAGTAGGGGCATGCCATTGACCAGAAAGCCCACGAATATGGTGAGGTAATAGATGCCCATGTAGGGGGATAATTCTGCTAGGTCTTTCATAATTTATTTATGTTAATACCCATCCAGAGGCAGAAGAGGAAGGGTACAATAAAGAAGGCAGTACCGAAAACGACCAGTGCGTAGAACATATTCCCCTTCTTCGGAATGGAAACCATAGCCGCGGCAAAGAGAATCTGAATCAGGCTCATGCCGACAACGGTCAAGAAGCACATCATCCAAGAAGACTGGGGCAGGTGTGATTTAAGGTACGTGACAAAGAGTAAAGGACAGAAGAAGGCATACGGAAGCATCCGTACCATGTCCATGAAGTTATCCTTAAATCTGTCAGAGTAGTCCATGTCTTTTAATGTCATAAGTCTTTTGGGCATAAGAGGTTAGACTTAGAATTCGGCTTCATTGGCTTCCTGCACATCAATAATCCAGTCAAGACTGTCAATGCACTTGTTCAGCTGGTCACGCTTCTGGCTAAGCTCGTACCGGTCGCGGAGGTTCTGGTTCTGCGCCTTCAAGTTGGCGAGACGTTCATTGGACGGACGGCCCAGCTTCTTGCCATTCTTGCTATAGCCGGGGCGGGGAGAATCCGCAACCGTGGTAACGTGCGTACTATTCATCAAGTTGCCAAGACCATCAAGGAGATTGATTAGCTTGACAATGCGGTTGTGGTTATTGCGAAGGGACTTCAATTCCTCTTCGGCTTTTTCCACCTGTGAGCGAAGCTCGGATTCAAGAGCTTTCAACTCGGTAATCATGTTGTCGTCGGTCGTAGTCATGTTTATTGCTGGTTTGCTTAGTTGTATTCGATGGGATTAGCGGAACGGGATTGGCCCCGCCCCGGAATCCCGGTGACGAGGCCAATATACCAAGTGTTAGATTTTTGTCAAGAAGTTTTTGGAAGAAATTTTACATGACTTCCGCAAGTACCTTAATGTGTTCATATTGTGAATACACCCGCGCCTTCGTTTCTGCACTTGCTTCCTTCAACCAAATGTCGATTGGCAAGAAGAAGAAACGCTTCGTGCGCTTAGGGTCATCGGGGCGTTTGACGTTTTGACGATTTACTGAATCCTTACCATAGGACGCAATGAGGTCTCGTTTGAAGTTGTCGTCTGCCCAGTTCTCCACCTTCTCCATGTCTCCGAAGTTCTTACGGACATAGGCGAGGATATTGCGCATGGAGGTAAAGTCGCCCGGTATCTTTTTGGAGAGCTTCGCGCCCTTCGTGTCCGTATCATTGGGAGCCACGGGGACGAGGTACTTCGTCAGGTCAGTATCATTGCCTCGGCGACTGGCGTACTGTTCTGCGAGGAATGCACCGACTTTTTCCAGATTAGCCCAACGGTATTCGCCATCTTCATGGGCGTCTACCATGTATTTAATCTGTGCCCAAAGTTGCTGGTTGTCCAGTTCGAAGAGCTTCTCCACCGCCCAGCTATTGGCACTAAACCCCGCAGGGATTTCTTCCTCCGGCGTGGTGCGTGGACTTAGGATTACTGGGTAGTAACGGCGAGTACCTGTGGTATCTCTCAATACCTCTTCTTGGTTCGTACTCCCAATGATACTTGCGCAGTACTCATAGGTTCCCGTAGACTGGGCGAAAGCAACACGGCAACTTTCAGATTCCCCGGTAATGATTCGCTTCAACTTGCTCTCCTTCGCCTTGTTAGCGACTTCTTCATCAATCTCGTCCAAGATGATGGCAGAGTGCCGGGCCATCTGGACAACGCTATCCGCACTATTCAATCCTTCGATGGAGCTAGCCACGTCATTGCGAACCCCACGGAACAACCAGTCCGTGGCTTTCGTTTTACCCAGCCCCTGTGCACCAGTGAGCATGGGGATGTAGTTCTGCGGGAAGCTGGTCTGGGATTCCGTATGGGTGAGGAAGCAGAGACGACGGGTCACGCGCTTCCACAGGGTGATGAGCCATGTCGTGAGCACCATGTCCCGGTACTTGTCCGGGGTCCAGCCTTCGGGCATGTCTACATTCTGATTCATTGGAAGGAAGTCCAAGAACGCACGCAAACGGTCCTGCCCATCCCAAGGACGGGAGCTGACGAAGGTGGCCAGCGGGTGGTAGTAATTGGCCTGTGCAATACTCGACAAGGCTTCGCGAAGGCGTTGAATAGGAATCGCCTGACCGGGAACTATCAACTGCCAGAAGCTTGAAATCTTGCTCAATATAGTATTGCTCGTCTCGTACCACCTACTGTTCTTAAAGTCCAAGAGCAGGAGTTCGTTCGTGTTCATTCGACGGAAGGCACGGAGATTTAGGCCATGATGGAGAAGATACTTGATGTTCTCGTCCGTCAGGATGGGGATGCTCTTGCCCGCCTTGTTCTTTCGGACATAGGGGAACTTGAGAGAGCAGAGCTTCAACGCGCTGACCTCCGGGAGAGGGGTGTTCGTATTTACCGGAGCAATTCCCTGCATGAAGCACTTCATCAGGAGAGGGTCCTGACACCACGGCTCAACCCCTGCTTTCTTCTCGGCTTCCCCCTCCAACTCCGTCAAGTACATGTCGAAGAGCCATTGCACCGACGTAATCTCCGGGTTCGCGCCATTGCAACTGGCATGGAAGCAGTGGAAGTAGGACTGCCGGGGGTACTGGGGATTGGGGTAGAAGCGAAGGTCCGTGTTCTGGCTATTGCCCGACTTGCCTCCCTTACACTGCGGGCACTCGCCATAGAGGCAACCGTCCCCCTTAATATAGTCCATGCGGGAGAGGCCTTCGGCGGTATCGTAATACTCGTTCACTTTCAACCACGCAATGAAGTCCTCGAATATCTTGGGGCGAGGCGCACCGGGAGCGACGGATGGGAGTTCGTAACTGACCGCCCGGTTCTTGTCGTATTGAAGGTAGTCCGCTTTCGCCTTCTCCATATCGGGTACATGGAATCGAGGGGTTCCGGGGGTTCCGGGGATGAAGGTGTCCAGATAGAAGAACTGCATCCGCGCAGGGTCAGTACAGGCCATGTCGAGAACAAATCCGGTTCCCTCGTGGATATACTGCGCGAGGGAATGATATACTGCTTTGTGGAGATAGATGCGTTCATTTGCCAATCGCTTCACGTCCAGTTCTTCATTTCCCTCATCCTCCACCACCTGCGGGTTCTGGTTCAGGTATTGGAGCGTAGAGTTGGAGATTTGGAAGAACGCCTTAATCCCCTGATTGGGGCTGACATACGCGAAGAGGAAGCCATCCAGCTGGGGGAGTTTCTCCTGCGCTGTAGCGAGAAGGGTTTCCGCGGTATGTTTCTTGTTCTCCTTGAGGTCCACGTCAATTCCGAAGATACCCGTATGCCGCCACGATGTTCCGTCTACACTGACGAGGCTACGGTTGGTGTAGTATCTTGCACCCTTGCTGTCGAGGGCGTAGTCATACAATCCGGGCTTGCTTAGGAACTGGACAGAAGGAACGAGGGCAGGAAGCGCGGGCTTAATATCCTTAGCTTCTACACCATGCTTGCGCCAGTTGGAGAGGATGGTCTTATATACGGGAGGCATGGAGAGCGAGTTCTCGTCCAGCTTCCCCTGCATCACCTTAAAGAGTTGTACCTGATAGTAATACTGCATCAGTTCCCGATTCTCAATCGGCATGTCCATGAGAAGGCGAAGGACCTCCGGCAGGGCAATAGCGACGGCGCGGTTACAACTACCCCCGGTGGGGAGTTTCTTCATTCCCTCGGCCAGTTGCAACTGGGAGATACGAGGGGCAGTAAAGGTCAGTTCAAGCTTCTGAACTGTTTCATCGTTGAGTAGTGCTGTGGTCATTCGAGGTAAGAGATTAGATTTCCATGATGCGGGTAGCGTATAGGCCATACATGACTGCGCCGAGGTGGGTGAGAGCATAGGTACGCGTCTCTTCATCATACTCGGCAAAACCTTCGGACGTCAGCTCGGAGAGCGCATTCTCTACGCTACGCTCACCGCCGGGGAGCTGGAGGATGCGAACAAGGTCGGACTTCGTTATGCGCGAGACATCCATAAAGTCACCAAGGAGACTAAGGATAATGAAGCTGTGTTTATATTGGAACCCCGGAGCCGGGTTGGGGTTGAAAGTGAAAGGAGACCCCAATTCCGTATCTGGCAACTTCGTTCTCCAGTAGCGGGCATTAGGAACATGCTCATAGTGGTCAAGAACATAGTCATATACCTTCCAGCCAAAGTCCATGCCCACTTGGGAGAGACAGTAGCGAGGCTCGCGGCCATAGGGGCAGGACGTGAGGAACATGGCACTGAACCAACGGAAGTCGAAGTCCAGATTACCTTCCGGCCCTTTTGCCCGCTGTGTGATGTATTCCTCGGTTACTGGTGCGCCGTTGAGAAGCACAAGCGAGATGAGTACGTTAAGGGATTCGGGCAGTTCGGGAGTTATTTTCGTCACCGTGTCGGTGGTCTCGAATTGTTCCATCGAGGTCACGGGACCGTACAAGGTGTCTCGATGGAAGGGAATGTCCTCCGCTATTGGATTGAGATAGCCCGTATCTTTCACCCTGTTCAATCGCTCAAAGAGTGCCCGGTGCTGATAGGAGACCTTTCCCAACGCCCTCCGCTTCGCGGGGTGTTTCTTTTTGGGGACGAGTAGTCCGTGGATGAGCAGTTCCTGCAAGTAGACGGGAGCAAGTACCTTTGGGCTGGCATAACTTTCTCCCATGTTGTAGAGGACTTTGTTCAGGAGGAAGAGGTGGAATGCCCCTCTCTTCTGCATGTCATTGGTATAATTTATTTGCATGTTCGTTTTGGTTTGTGATAATAATGGCCGCCACATGGGCCGAGCACACAGTAGGATAGGGGCGAAGGATTGTCAAGTAAAAATTTGCACTCTTCTTGTGGGTCTCCAGAAAGAATGGAGAGCTTTGCGGTTTTGGCTGGGCCCCCCCCGGACAAGTACCGGGACATGGTTGTCCGGGAGATTTCCGTGCCACGGAACCCGTGGGTCCCACGGGACCCACGGTAGCCGGGGGAGAACGTATGCTAAGGAGTTGAGGGCAAATGAGTTATGAAATGAGACAGCCTTCGGCCCTGCTGTTGTCTCACTCGAAACTCGTTGAAACTGAATGAGTAATAGAATGGGTTCCGGGGGTTCCGTGGGTTCCGGGGAGACAGACGGTTGTCTCATCATAAGTCATTGATTTTCAACAGGTCTACTGTCCTTTTTTTAAAATGAGACATGAGACAATATAAATAAATTATAATATATAATAATATAATAAGGCATTTAATATATATATATAAGGCTGGAGGGTGTTGTCTCACGTCTCACGCTCCAAATTTTGGTTGTAACTATATGCAGTTCAAATACTTAACCCCTTGTCTCAACTTGTCTCCGTGCTGTCTCACTCGGCTCACTTTTTCACAATCCTTTAACTCTCAAGGCTTACCACAGATTAGACTTTTGTCTCACCCAAAAAAGAACCCCGGAGGCAGAACAAGTCTACCCCCGGGGCCTCATCACAACAAACCAGTCGAAACACTGCGGCGACTATACCAAACCCCCAGCCCATGTCAAGAACTTTGTGCATCCTCTCACACACGCGCCCACGCGTGGGTACATGTGCCATTTCCAAATCCCCTGAATTTAATCGAGGGTCCTGCCCTAGAACGCGCCGCACGGGGCGGTCCGCTACAACTATCCACCCAGACCCCATCCCCTCCTTCTACCCCGCCACACTGGATTAAATTCGTAAACGCGCCATCACACCAATTTCCTCTTGACTTTCTCTCCTGATGTGGTATGTTGCACCTGTTCGCTCCGAACGGCAACCGAACCAGCTAAGCTCAATGCTTCTGGCTATCCCAAGCAAGGAACTTGCTCGCCACAGGAGCGGACTAAACACTCTCCTTTCTACTGGCATTTTCCATAGTTACGCCCGTGGGTAGTCTCGTCAAGCTACCTGCGGGCTTTTTCTTTGCCGCCAAATCCGCGAGAGCCGCTCCGTCGCATTATGCCCGCCGTGCGCAAATTTGGTCGATGGTAGTGCCCTATCTCCTGTTTCATGACTAATGTACCATCTCGCTACCTATACCCCGTCACACTCTTGTAAATTTGCCCGAATTTAATCGAGGGTCCTACCCTAGAACGCGCCACAACCGCTGGTCCGCTATAACTGCCCGCCCGAAGGGTATGCCCGCCTTCTAGGTCGATACGTCCCCGCGGAATGGCCGCGTGTCGATTTTGCTTGACATAGAGGGAATGGGGCACAGACCAGACGAGGCTGAAACAGACCAGAGGTCATGACCATCATGTTGAACCCCCGGAACCCACGCACCCCGCGAAGCGGCCATGACCATGTACCCACCCATGTACCCGCCCCGTGTCGATTTTGCTTGACAACCGACAACCGACATGCCCAGAAGGGTACTCCCTCCCCCGTACCCCACGGAAAAAATTTGACCCAACTATTTACTATGGGCCGCGTGCAACCCCGGAGCCTGGGAAACCGTGGTGGTACTTGGTATTTCTTGGCATCCAGTTTCCCCCTATACCCACGGAATCGGTGCATCACGGAACCTTTTTGCCCCTGATTGCACCGGAATCGGTATGTTTCAGGGGCCTGCCTCTCCCCCACATGCACCGGAATCGGTAAGACATGCCACCGTGTTGCAACGGGAATGGTATACCACCTGCCCTGAACTGCCCCTGCCCCTGTCACGGGAACGGTACGGCATGCAACCCATTGAATCCTCGGAATCTGTTGCAACCGTTTGAGCATGTGGGACTTGTAGGGAAACGGTGTGCAATGGAGACCGAGGAATCCGAGGGTGCAATACCTGTTTCCCACTGGCCCCCTGATATGCGTAACTCGTTGATACTCTAAGCAATCCGCTTCCATACTTCGCATAATACATATAATGCAAAATCGGCAAATGGTAATCCTACTAATCCGATAGGGAATGAAATTGAAGGTGCTGGAGAAGGCAGAAAAGGGGCAGGGTCTTGCCCTCAAATTGTTCAACTCTGGACGGGTTAAGTATCAACAACATATGAAGCATACCCATGAGGGTATAGGTATCTTTCCCTCACTAATAGTCAAATATTGGACTAATAGTTTTACATTTTTGTAAAGCCCCTATATCTTGTACGGCATATTGTTGCACGCCCCTATATCTTGTACGGCATATTGTTGCACGCCCCTATATCTTGCGCACCTGTAGCGGTGCAATCGGCGTGCGGCCAGTCCTTGCGGATTTGCCGTCAGATAGTCAAATATCGGACTATCTATCTATCTTCAAAGATTGTTAGGCTGGACTTATAAAGTTAGACGGCACTTACAATGTTAGGCTGGACTTAAAAGTTAGTCCAGACTTAATAAGTTAGACGGCACTTACAATGTTAGGCTGGACTTAATAAGTTAGTCCAGACTTAATAAGTTAGTCCAGACTTAATAAGTTAGTCCAGACTTAATAAGTTAG
>ENA-ORMO01001358-ORMO01001358.1-human-gut-metagenome-genome-assembly--contig:-NODE-1358-length-26608-cov-8.948556_pt1 | contig 26608 bp, 21 predicted proteins | sample MGYA00242106_ERZ509001 | MGnify/ENA primary metagenome ERZ509001 (study PRJEB26280, sample SAMEA2338736) | human gut metagenome | biome: human gut; feature: human-associated habitat; material: faeces...
GCATAAATGGTGAAGGATAAGCTAAAAATAAAATATTTTATTCCTCATCGCTGGAATGAAGAAATATAGCTTGACAAATGCGAGAAAAACATGCTATAGTTTTTATGGTTATAAAAGCTATAGTGTGTTACTCTTTGGGAGGCATTAACTATACATAACGAGAAGTGTTTATGTGTAGTAGTGTCTTTTTTTGTACAAAAAACCGGTTGAAACAGGATACAGCTGCGTATACTCACTTCTTAGATGATAATAAAATAAGAAGGAGTAAAGTAAGAATGAAAGACAAAATTTTCAGTGTTCTTCAGCGTATAGGACGAAGCTTTATGCTCCCTATCGCCATCCTTCCGGTAGCAGGCCTTCTGCTGGGTATCGGAAGTTCGTTTACCAACGCAACCACTATTGAAACTTATGGATTAACAAAAATTCTGGGAGATGGAACTGTCCTACACCATCTTCTCATGATTATGAATAAGGTAGGAAGCGCTGTTTTTGACAACCTGCCTTTGATTTTTGCAGTGGGCGTTGCCATTGGTATGGCAAAAAAAGAAAAAGAGGTTTCCGCTCTTTCTGCAGTAATTGCTTATTTTGTTATGAATACAGCAATCAACGCCATGCTTATCAACAACGGACTGATTCTTGAAAATGGAGAGATTGCAGAATCTGTCCTTGAGGGAACAATTACTTCCGTCTGCGGTATTCAGTCTCTTCAGATGGGCGTATTTGGAGGAATTATTGTAGGCCTTGGAGTGGCGGCTCTTCATAATCGTTTTTATAGAATCCAGCTTCCAAGCGCATTGTCTTTCTTTGGAGGAACAAGATTTGTTCCTATTATTTCCACGATCGTATACATGTTTGTGGGAATTTTGATGTATTTTGTATGGCCGGCAGTTCAGAATGGTATTTTTGCACTGGGTGGTCTTGTGACAGGTTCCGGATATGCGGGAACGCTGATCTTTGGTCTCATTAAGAGAGCGCTGATCCCGTTTGGACTGCATCATGTATTCTATATGCCTTTCTGGCAGACTGCAGTTGGCGGCACTATGGAAGTGGCAGGCCAGATGGTACAGGGTGGACAGAATATCTTTTTTGCACAGCTGGCTGATTCTGCAAATATTGCACATTTCAGTGCAGATGCTACCAGATATTTTTCCGGCGAGTATATTTTTATGATCTTTGGTCTTCCCGGCGCAGCGCTGGCTATGTATCAGTGTGCGAAGCCTGAGAAGAAAAAAGCGGCAGGCGGTCTTCTCCTTTCTGCAGCTCTGGCATGTATGGCAACCGGTATCACAGAGCCGCTGGAATTTTCTTTCCTGTTTGTAGCGCCGGCTCTTTTTGCAGTACAGGTGATCCTTGCAGGTTCTGCTTATATGATCGCCCATATGCTGAATGTTGCGGTAGGTCTTACTTTTTCCGGCGGATTTCTTGATTTTTTCCTGTTTGGTATTCTTCAGGGAAATGAAAAGACCAGCTGGCTGAGGGTAATCCCTGTAGGTATTATCTACTTCCTTTTATACTATTTTATTTTTAAATTCATGATCCGGAAATTTGATTTCAAAACTCCTGGACGTGAAGAGGACGATGTGGAAACAAAACTTTATACAAAGGCAGATGTAAATGCCAGAAAAGCTGCAGCCGGAGAAATACAGGCTTCAGACAGTGAGGATCCGGTCAGTGAGGCGATCACCAGAGGCCTTGGCGGCAAAAAGAATATCAGTGATGTGGACTGTTGTGCAACAAGGCTTCGCTGTACGGTCCACGATGCTTCCAGGGTCAGTGACAGCATCCTGAAAGCAACAGGCGCTTCCGGCGTAGTCCATAAAGGAAATGGAGTGCAGGTTATTTACGGACCAAATGTAACGGTAATTAAATCCAATCTGGAGGATTATCTGGAAAAAGCTCCGGATACCTATGCAGAAACAGAGGAAGCAGGAGAAACAAAGCAGGAAGAAACAAAGGATACGGAAACAGAGAAAAAGGTGGTAAAACGCATCGTGATCTCCAGTCCTGTTACCGGAACGGCAGCAGATCTGGGAACAGCTCCTGACGAAGCTTTTGCACAGAGGATGATGGGAGACGGCGCCGTAGTAACACCTGAGGAAGCATTTGTATGTGCTCCGGAGGATGGAGAAGTTGCTTTTGTATTTGACACAAAGCATGCAGTTGGATATATGACAGATTCCGGGATCAGCCTCCTGATCCATGTAGGAATCGACACAGTAAAATTAAATGGAGAGGGATTTGAGGTTCTGGTGGAAAACGGACAGAAGGTAAAAAAAGGTCAGCCTATGCTGAAGCTGGATCTGGATTATCTGAAAGCCAATGCGCCGTCTCTGGCGACGCCGGTTCTCTGTACGGAGCTTGAAGACGATCAGAGGATCCGTCTTCTGAAAGAGGGACCGGTGAAAGCAGGAGAACCACTGTTTGAGGTGGAAGTGCTGAACTAGGATCCGATGGGGAAAGATGCGGATGATGTACAGGATAGTGAAGGTTTTAAATCATAATACATTTATTGGGATTCGAAGTAAAGATAAGTGTAAATGTCTGATTATGGGAAAGGGCATTGCTTTCGGCAGAAAGGTGAGCGAAAGTATTTCAGTGGGAGAAGATGCAAAAGTCTACACACTGACGGAACTTACGGAAAGAGGATCAGCAGAAGAGATCATTCGCTCCGTTCCTCCGGAGTGCCTGGAGCTGGCGGGAGAGATCCTTGATCATGCAGAAAAAGTATTTGGTCAGATCGACCGTTCTATTTTATTCCCTATGGCAGATCACCTTGCTTTTGCTGTACAGCGTATCCGAAACCAGGAACAGATCAGTAATCCTCTTACGGAGGATATACGGATCCTGTTCCATCAGGAATACAAGGTTGCCCAGTGTGCCGAACAACTTCTCAGGGAAAGGCTTCATGTGGAAATTGATGAGCATGAGATCGGATATATTGCCCTTCATGTCCATGCAGCTATTGAAGATCAGAAAGTTTCCCAGGCCATGCAGCTGACCAGGGCGGTAAGAGACTGTATCTCTCTTGTAGAAAAACAGACAGGGACCACCATTGACATAATGTCTCTTTCTTATAACAGGCTGATGAACCATATCCGTTATATGGTGGCCCGCGCTCTCAGCGGGGAAAAACTGAAGGTAAATATGAACGATTATATTTCCATCCGTTTTCCAAAAGCATTCGATATGGCATCCCAGGTGTGCGGAGAAATGATGAAAAATCTGAAGATCTGCCTGGATGATGTGGAAATAGGATATCTTGCCATGCATCTGGAACGTGTGATGGATACGGAATTGAAGTAACTGTTCACACGGCACTATCCCGCGAGGTGTTTTGGCATATATATGCCAAAATCCCGAGACATACAAGCCAAAATTCTATTGCCGCAGGCAATCTGGAATGAATTTTGGCTCGTTGCTGTGAAGGTCGTGAACAGCAACGAATTGAATGATGATATGCAGAGTACTTTTTAAAATACTATGGTAAAAAAGATAAATATGATGTAAAATAAAACAAAAAATAAAAAAATGGAGGAATATCATGAAATCATTTGAGTACACAATTAAAGACGAACTGGGAATCCACGCAAGACCGGCAGGACTTCTTGCAAAAGAGGCTAAAAAATACAGCTCTGTATGTATGATCGAAAAAGGCGGCAAAAGCGTAAAACTTTCTCAGCTCATGATGCTGATGTCTCTTGGCGCGAAACAGGGAGATCTTGTTAAGGTGACTGCAGAGGGTGAAGATGAGGATACTGCTATTGCAGAGCTGGAGAAATTCTTTAACGAAAATCTCTAATCATAAAATATAGAAGTCACAGGTCAGGGAGGAAAAAAGTATGCAGAGTTTCCAGGGAAAATCCGTATATAAAGGAATTGTAATGGGACCGGTAGTCGTTCTTAAAAAGAATGATTATCAGGTAAAGAGATCCAGGATCGAGGATGCAGATGCTGAGACCAGCCGTGTTCAGGAGGCAGTAAAGCGTTCTCAGGAACAGCTCCAGAAGCTTTATGACAAGGCACTGAAAGAAGTCGGAGAGGCAAGTGCGGCTATTTTTGAAGTACATCAGATGATGCTGGAGGATGAGGATTATCTGGAGGCTATTCAGAATATGATCCAGACAGAAATGGTAAATGCGGAATACGCGGTTGCAGTGACAGGAGATAACTTCTCTCAGATGTTTGCATCTATGGATGATGACTATATGAAAGCCCGTGCAGCAGACATCAAGGACATTTCAGAACGTCTGGTCCGCAATCTCAGCGGACAGGAAGATGCAGACTTAAGTGACATCGATCCGTCTATCATTGTAGCGGATGATCTGAGTCCCAGTGAAACTGTTCAGATGGATAAGGAAAAGATCCTTGCTTTTGTTACGGTTCATGGTTCTACCAACTCTCATACTGCGATTCTTGCCCGTATGATGAATATTCCGGCGCTGATTGGAGTTCCTCTTGCACTTGACGAACTGAAAAATGGTACAACTGCAGTAGTAGACGGATTTACCGGACAGGTAACTTTTGAGCCGGATGAAGAGACTCAGGCAGCCACACTTAAAAGAGTTCAGGAAGAAAAAGAGAAACTTGCTCTTCTGCAGGAACTGAAAGGGAAAGAAAATATCACACTTGATGGTAAAAAGATCAATATCTATGCAAATATCGGAAGTGTTGGAGATATCGGCTATGTTCTGGAGAACGATGCAGGCGGTATCGGACTTTTCAGAAGTGAATTCCTGTATTTAGGCAGAAATGACTTTCCTACAGAGGAAGAACAGTTCCAGGCATATAAGCAGGCTGTACAGACTATGGCCGGTAAGAAGGTCATTATCCGTACCCTTGATATCGGGGCGGATAAGCAGGTGGATTATTTTAATCTTGGAAATGAAGAGAATCCGGCACTGGGATACCGTGCGATCCGTATCTGTCTGAAGCAGCCGGATATCTTTAAAACTCAGCTGAGAGCTCTTTTCCGTGCAGCTGTATACGGTAATCTTTCTATCATGTATCCAATGATCACTTCTGTTGAGGAAGTGGAAAAGATCTATGAGATCGTAAAAGAGGTTGAAATAGAACTGAAAGCTCAGGAGATCCAGTACAGGATTCCGGAGCAGGGAATCATGATCGAGACTCCGGCAGCTGTTATGGTCAGTGATCGTCTGGCTGAACTGGTTGACTTCTTCAGTATCGGAACAAATGACCTGACTCAGTATACACTGGCGATCGACCGTCAGAATGAAAAGCTGGATGATTTCTACAATCCCCATCATGAAGCAATCCTTCGGATGATCCAGATGGTTGTAGATAATGCTCACAAATGCGGTAAATGGGCAGGTATCTGCGGCGAGCTGGGTGCGGATCTGGCTCTTACAGAGAAGTTTGTCCGCATGGGACTGGATGAGCTGTCTGTAGCTCCGTCCATGATCCTGAAGCTTCGCAAGATCGTCCGCGAAATGAAAGTGGAAGAATAAATTTCGTTTGTGAGGGAAGTCGGATTTCTGCTTAACTGTTATCCGCTTTCAGATGCAAAGAGAAAAAGGCAGATCATAGTACCTTGCGTGACTTACCAGGAAACGCAGTACATGATCTGTCTTTTTCTATACCAGACTACATAACTTGACAGGATTCGCCATATGAAATACAATGTTTTCTAAACTAAACAAGGATCTCAAAGGAGAACATTGATATGTTATATTCGTTTTATCATCTGCTCTGGCTGTACATGATCTATTCATTTGTGGGCTGGTGCGGAGAGGTGGTATTGGCAGCAGTAAAAAGGCATCGCTTTGTAAACAGAGGTGCAGTCAGTGGTCCGGTATGTCCCGTGTATGGAGTGGGAGCTGTGGCAGTGGCTGTCTTTCTTCCGGAACTTCGAGGAAATCTTTTTTTCCTGTTTCTGGGAGGAATGGTGCTGAATACTTTTGTGGAATATGTTACCGGGCGTCTGATGGAGATGGCACTTCACAAAAAATGGTGGGATTACTCAGAAGAACGCTTTAATCTTGGCGGCTATATATGCCTGAAAACCTCAATAATCTGGGGGCTTTGTTCGGTGCTTATGATTTTGTTTCTGAATCCGCTGTTTCTGAAGCTTGTCTCACTGATTCCTGTATTTTGGGGCGAGATCATTCTGTGGGTATTCTTTGTACTGCTTGCCGTAGACTTTCTTGGTACAGTACTTGCAGTTTGGGGATTGAAAAAGAAAAAAGGCCGCATGGATCAGATCGTAGAAGGTCTGGGACGTACTTCAAGGCTTCTTGAGAATACCATGACCAGAAAACTTCAGGCTCGTATGATCAAAGCTTATCCGAATCTGGTAAAAGAAGAAAAAGAGGAAGTTTTTGCATCAGGCTGTGGATTTTATAAGCTGGTTTCCTTATTCTTTATTGGTGCTTTTCTGGGAGACGTAACAGAAACTGTTTTTTGCCGGTATACTATGGGTCGGTGGATGAGCCGCAGCAGTGTGGTGTTTGGTCCTTTCAGTATTGTATGGGGACTGGGATGTGCCATGCTTACGTGGATTCTGTATAAATACAGAGAACAGAGCAGCAGCCGGCTGTTCCTCTGCGGAACGATTCTGGGAGGAGCCTATGAGTATATCTGCAGTGTATTTACAGAAATTGTGTTTGGCACAGTATTCTGGGATTACAGTAAGCTTCCTTTTAATCTGGGAGGCAGGATCAATCTTCTTTACTGCTTTTTCTGGGGATTTGCAGCTATTATATGGATGAAGGTGATTTATCCGTTTCTGGCAAAATGGATCGAGAAGATCCCGATCCGGATCGGAAAGCCTCTGTGTATGATCATGGTAATCTTTATGAGCGTAAATATCCTGCTTTCCGGACTGGCTCTTGATCGTTACTCTAAGAGGCATGACGGACTTCCGGCAGAAAGCGGTGTGGCGGAGCTGATGGATGAATGGTTCCCGGATCCATTTATGGAAAAGGTATATCCGAATATTAAGTTCAGATAGGATAAAAGTCCTTTTGTGTCGGCAGAGATGCAGGCATGCGAGGGCTTTTTTGGCAGTTTTTCAGTGATTTCATAGGTCTTTTTTGCATATTCCGGAGGCAGAATAACAAGATTTGCCTGGGCATAGCCTCTGCACATTCCGGCAGTAGGAAAATCAATTTTACCCTGCCGGATCATATGGCGGATCTCTGAGGGAGCCATATCTATATATGGTGTAATATCAAATGCCATAAAAGATTCCTCCTTTTTTACGTTAATGTATAAAAATACTATACAGGAAAATATGAGGAAATGCAGTCCTGTGTCTGATGGAGAGTTTATTTGTAACAGTAATATTGGAAGCAACTGATGAAAACAGCGTTGAATATGTTTTGGCATTGCATTGCCAGATATGGTCAGGTATACTTGATATAGTAATATTGCTAAGGAGGAGCATCCATGAGACGTATTGCGGTCGTAGAAGATGAACAATACTATATCCGTCAGATGAAGGAATATATTGAGCGTTTTTCTGAAGACACAGGAGAACGGTTTGAGGTGTCCTGTTTTACAGACGGAGCGGAGCTGATTGAGAAATTTAAGGCACAGTTTGATTTGATTTTTTTGGATATTGAGCTTCCGCTGATGGATGGGATGACAGCTGCGGAGATGCTCCGGCAGTCAGATCCGGAGGTTGTGATTATATTTATTACCAATATGGCGCAGTATGCTATTCGCGGATATGCAGTAGACGCGCTGGATTATCTGCTGAAACCTGTGAATTACTTTGTATTCAGTCAGCGTTTTCAGAGAGCACTGGGACGAATGAAAAAGAAAGAAAAATTTTATCTTACGGTGGCTGTTAAGGGCGGAACTATGAAGGTGGAAGTTAATCATATATATTATGTGGAAAGTCAGGGGCATAATCTGATTTTTCATACCAGAACAGGAACTGTAAAAGGGAGAGGCGTTCTGAAGGAAATAGAGAAGATCCTGGCAGAGTACAGTTTTTACCGCTGCAATAATGGATATCTGGTTAATCTGGAATATGTGGACGGGGTAAAGGATGGAAATGTGATAGTAAATGGAGAAGCTTTGCTGATTAGTAGACCGCGTAAGGCTGAATTTCTGGAAATTCTGGCAAAATATATGGCAGGAGGAAATCAGTGATGGAACAAATGCTGCCCAATATACCGAGAATATATACGGCTCTGGCTGAATGGGGGGCCTGTTTGCTTTATATTTCCCTGTATCGCAGACGGATACAGGGAAAGCGGTTCTGGCTGACTGCAGGCTCAGCTTTCATTGTGATGACTGCCTTTTTGGTTGGGACAGGTTCTCTGCCATGGCAGTTTTGGATGGTGTGCATGGGAATGGCAGTTGCTTTGATGTATCTGATGTTTGTAGTATGCAGTGAGCTGTCTTATGTGGCGGTAGGATATTGCACAGTGAGAGCGTTTATTCTTGCAGAGTTCACAGCATCTCTGGCATGGCAGATATATCTTACGTTATTTTATCACAAAGGAGTCAAGGGAAAAGAAATCGAAGTTTTTTGTATTCTGACAGTCTATGCAGTAGTATATGGTTTTATGTACCATATGGAGAACTGGCATCCGAACAGAAGAGACATACTTCCGGCAGAACAGAGAGATTTATGGCCCATGGTATTAATGGGAATTTCTGTGTTTTTTGCCAGCAATCTGGGATTTGTGCCGTTAAAGACAAAATTGGAGTCGGAAGCTTGGTTTCAAATTTACAAAACCCGTACATTGGTGGATCTGGCAGGTGTGATTCTGTTGTTTGCTCACCATCTTCAGCGCAGTGCCCTGCATATCCGAAGGGAATATGATTCGATTCAGGTTGCTCTGAAAAATCAATATATGCAGTATTGTCAAAATAAGGAAACGATTGATCTGATCAATCGGAAATATCATGATCTGAAACATCAGATTACGCTGTTGAGATCAGAGCAGGATCACGCAAAACGGCAGGAGTATCTGGATGAAATGGAGCAGGAAATCCATAATTATGAAGCGCAGAATAAGACAGGAAATTCAATTTTGGATACGGTTCTCACAAGTAAAAGCCTTCTTTGCGTAGAAAAAAAGATTCAGTTTACCTGTGTAGCGGACGGAAAGTTGCTTGCGCATATGGATCCCAGAGATATCTGTACGATTTTTGGTAATATACTGGACAATGCCATTGAATGTGAAGTGAATATAGAAGAAAAAGAAAAGAGGATGATTCAGCTGGCTTTATTTTCCAAAAAGAATTTTCTCGTGCTTCGTGTGGAGAATTATTTTGAGGGGGAATTAGATTTTAAGGAGGGAATTCCTGTCACAACCAAAAAAGATACCGATTATCATGGATATGGAATTAAGTCCATTCGGTTTGCTGTAGAAAAATATGGGGGAAGTCTGTCTATCAGAACTCATGAAAACTGGTTCGAAATGGATATTCTGATTCCCCTGCAGGAATAAAACTTCAGTTTGGTACAAACCATATTTTTGATCGTCTATTTAAATAGGAAAGAAAATTGATTGAAAGAGATTCCCGGATTGACAGAAATGTCAGGTTTCCGGGAACTTTTTATTTTGTGGAAGCCTATATTTTGGCATCGGGAGACGGTATATATGTAAGGCAAAACAGTTTATGCCTGGATTTGTACAGACTGTGCCAAAAACGTTCAGAGTATAGAAAAAATGTTATGATAAGTTTCAGCATATTGCGAAATGCAGAAAAAATAGGAGGGAAGAGATATGCTAGCTATTAACATTGAGGATGTCAAAAAGGTTCTCACACTGTGCGCGCCATATTTAATTGCGTTTGGCGTGGTATTGATTCTTGCGTTGATCGTAATGATCGGCTGCATGAAATTGTCCAGGGACAAAAAATTTCTGCTGCGAACTCAGTCAGGAATTGCGATTGCCCTTGCTTTTGTAACAATTGTAAACCTGATCTGCTTCGGTCCAATGAATACGATGATTTCATTGGTTACCAGAAAAGGTACCATTACTGAGGAATCAACAGAAGAGGCGCAGGAACTCTGTGAAGATATTGCAGATGAAGGAATTGTTCTTCTTGAAAATGATGGTATGCTGCCTTTGCCGAAAGATACAAAACTGAATGTATTCGGCTGGGCAAGTACAAATCCTTGTTATGGAGGCACAGGATCAGGAGCGTTAAGCGGATCTTATCCAACGGTTAGTTTACTAGATGGACTGGAAAACGCCGGAATTACAGTGAATGAAGAGCTGGTGGATTTTTACACAGAGTATCGTGAAGACAGACCTGAAGTAGGTATGTGGGCTCAGGACTGGACTTTACCGGAACCGCCGGCTGAAACTTATGGCGATGAGCTGGTAAATAATGCAAAAGAATTTTCTGATCAGGCAATGATCGTGATTACCCGTGTAGGTGGAGAGGGAGCAGACCTTCCTACTAATATGGAATATTATGAATACCAGAATAACAGTGAGGAGTATCCAGAATACGTAGACGACGGACATTTTCTGGAGCTTACCCAGAGTGAAAAGGATATGATTGAGCTTGTATCTGAGAACTTTGAGGACGTTACGCTGGTTTATAACGGAGCGAATCCTATGGAGCTTGGCTTTGTGGAAGAATATCCGCAGATCAAGAGTGTACTGTGGTGTCCGGGAACAGGACAGACAGGTTTTAATGGTCTTGGAAATGTGCTTACCGGAGAAGTAAACCCTTCTGGACGTACCGTGGATACGTTTGTATATGATCTGACCATGGCTCCAAGTTTTTATAATTCCTGTGATTTCTTTGCATATGACAATATGGACGAATTTTACTATGAATATGAGCCGGGTGATGGCTGGAGCCCATTTTTTGTAAATTATGTGGAAAGTATCTACGTAGGATATAAATTCTATGAGACTGCGGCTGAAGAAGGTGTGATTAAATATGAAGATGCAGTTCAGTATCCTTTTGGACATGGACTGAGCTATACGACCTTTGAACAGGAGATGGGAGAAATCTCTGAAGAAAATGGCGTTCTTACTTTTGATGTAACAGTTACCAACACAGGCGATGTGGCCGGAAAAGATGTAGTAGAAGTATACTATAATCCACCTTATACCAACGGAGGAATTGAAAAGGCAAGTGCTAATCTTGTGGCATTTGATAAAACGAATATTCTGGAACCGGGAGAATCTGAGACAGTCAGTTTTTCTGTAAAAACAGAGGACATGGCTTCTTATGATGCCAAAGATGCAGGCTGCTACGTTCTGGAAGAGGGAGATTATGGAATTTCCATCCGCAGTAACTCCCATGATATCATTGACGAAAAGGTATATACAGTTGAGAAAACGATTGTTTATGATGAGGAAAATAAACGTTCCACAGATCAGGAACCGGCTGTAAACCGTTTTGATGATGTAGCGGGAGAGGTTACCTACCTGTCACGTAAAGACAACTTTGCCAATATGGAGACAGCTCTGGCATATCCTGAGAACTTCAGCATGCCGGAGAAATATAAGACAGCATTTATAAACAACAGCAACTATGATACGGAAGAATACAACAATCCGGAGGACAAAGCTCCGACACTGGGCGCAAAGAATGGTCTGAAACTGGAAGACCTGCGCGGAAAAGATTATGATGATCCTATGTGGGAAGATCTCCTTGATCAGCTTACAGTGAAAGATATGAACGCCATGATCTCTCTTGGCGGATATCAGACAAGCCCGGCATCTTCTGTAGGAAAAGTTCAGACTGTAGACTGTGATGGTCCTGCTTCTATTAATAATAACTTTACCCGTCAGGGATCCATTGGTTTCCCATCAGGTGTGATGATCTCTGCAACATGGAATGAAGAACTTGCACATGCTTTTGGAAGCAGCATTGGAAAAATGGCAGACGAGATGGGTACATCCGGCTGGTATGCGCCGGCAATGAATATTCACCGTTCTGCATTTGCCGGGCGTAACTTTGAATATTACTCTGAAGATGCGCTTCTTTCCGGAAAGATTGCTTCTCAGGCTGTTCTTGGTGCAAAAGACCATGGAGTTTACGCATATGTAAAACATTTTGCTCTGAACGATCAGGAAAATGCCAGAGACCTGATGCTTTGTACCTGGGCTGATGAACAGGCAATCCGTGAGATTTATCTGAAACCTTTTGAACTTGCAGTAAAAGAGGGCGGATGCCAGGCAGTGATGTCTTCTTTTAACTATATTGGAACAACATGGGCAGGAGGAAGCTCTGCACTGCTTCAGGATGTACTTCGCAGCGAATGGGGATTCCAGGGAATGGTTCTGACTGACTATTACCAGGGAATGGGCTATATGGATGCGGAGCAGGGTATCCGAAACGGAAACGATATCTGTCTGACACCATATGATTCCGGAACAAATAATGTGCATGATACAGAAAGCGCGACCTCTCTTCTCGCAATGCGTCAGGCATGCAAAAATATCATGTATACAACTGTAAACTCCCGTGCATATGCTCCGGAGAATCTGTCAACAGGACCGCAGACCTGGCAGATTATATTAGTAATCGCAGATGTTCTTGTTGTACTGATCCTGATTGGGCTGGAAGTACTGATTCTTCGCGAAAAACGTCTGAAAGGAAAAACTCTTCTGACCGGAGCTGTAACTATGATTGCTATAACAGCTTCCTTGATAGCTATTTCAATTCCGGTGGGAAAAGCAGTTATGACAAAAGTACAGGAATCAGGAGAAGCTGTGGAAGAAACCGCAGAGGAGACAGTTGAGGAAACGGAAGAGAAAGCAGGAGAAGCAACAGAAGAAAAAACGGAAAAGGAAGTTCCCTCAGATGCAGATCTGATTCTTGCAGATACAGAATATACTACGGTTACAGAAGGACAGGACTGGGGTCCTGCAGTAACAAAGGTGGTGATTTACCCGGAAACGCAGCTTGACGGAGAATCTGTAGCTCCGGAAAAATTTACAGTAACATCTGTCCGTACTTTTCCGGATGTAGATTATGAAACCTATGAAATGTCTGAACCGGTTCCTCATGAAGAGGAACGTGCAGTAACAGCCGCATACCTGTCTGACGAGACAGGTGTGCAGCAGGAGGATGGAGAATACCTGACTCTGGAATTGGAAATTGCCCCTTATCTGGAAGCAGGCTCACCGTTCTGGTTCAATCTTCTGACAAACCAGAACGAGTATATTGATATTGACCATGTTGTGTCTACAACAGAAAATCTGACAACAGCAGACGGAAAAACAGTAGCCTTATCTGCAGGAGCGGAAAACAATAAGGGAAATGCAACACTTCTTGCAGATGATTTTGATACAACAGGAACCTATACCTACACATACGATGAGGGAAACAGAGAAATTCCGCTTACCTATGCATCCTGGTTCCCGAAAGATGATGCAGAAGAAGCTTCCACTCCGCTTCTCATCTGGCTCCATGGCATGGGAGAGGGCGGTACAGATCCTAACGTAGCAATTATTGGAAACAAAGTAGTAAATCTGATCACGGAGGATGTTCAGCAGTATTTTGGAGAAACAGGGGCAGCTGTTTTGGCTCCTCAGACTCCGACAATGTGGCTGGATACCAGCGGAAGCGGAAATATGGCAATGGGAACTGCAAACAGTGAAAGCTACTATACAGAAGCGCTGATGTCTCTGATCACAGATTTTGTGACAGAACATCCGGAGATTGATCCTTCTCGTCTGTATATCGGAGGCTGCTCCAATGGCGGTTATATGACCATTAATATGCTGGTAAATTATCCGGGTGTATTTGCAGCTGCATATCCGGTATGCGAGCCGTATCAGAATGACTGGCTTACAGAAGAGAAACTGGAACCTTTAGTGGAAACACCAATCTGGCTGACCGCAGCAAAAAGTGATACTATCGTAATTATTTATGAGGGATATTGGGAGGAAGAGGCTCCGTATCTGTACCGTGTGACCACAGATGAAAACGGAGAGGAAGTTCCTGTATATGAATATTCCAATGCCCTGTATGACAGACTGATCAGTGCAGGAGCTGAGGACGTTCATTATTCTCTGTTTGACAAGGTACAGGATACCACGGGACTGTATAAAGAAGAGTCAGGAGAACCATATGAATATGACGGACACTGGTCCTGGATTTACACCCTGAACAATGAATGTACAGAGGAGATTGACGGAAAAGAAGTCAGTATTTTTGAGTGGCTTGCAGGTCATGAAAGCGAAGGAACACTTCCGCAACTTCCTTTTGAAAAAACTGTTTATGAAAATCCCATTAACTTTTATCTGATCCGTCACGGAGAAACAGAATACAATGTAGAAGGGATTATGCAGGGATGGACAGACAGCCCGCTTACAGAGAGTGGAATTGATCTTTCAAAAAAACTGGGAGAAGGACTGGCAGATGTTTCGTTTACCGCAGCCTATTCCAGTGACAGCGGACGTGCAGTAGATACTGCAAAAAATGTTCTGGAAGGCCGTGATATGGAAATTGCGGAAACAGAGCTTCTGAGAGAAATGAATTTTGGAGAAAAAGATGGAAAATCCTCAGAAGGCGTGTATACAGACGAAAATATGGGATACCGTTTCAGTGTAGGTTTTGACGACCTAGGAGGCGAAACCTGGGAAGAGCTTGGAAATCGTATGCACAGCGCATTGGAAACAGTAGCTCTCGAGCACAGAGAGGAAGGCGGAAATATTCTGATCTCCACTCATGGAATGTCTGTTCTGGCAGCTTTGTATGCACTGGTTCCTGATGCAGAAGGCGTAATGGAGCAGGGAGAAATCGACAACTGTTCTGTTACTATTCTGGAATGGGATAACGGAGTGTATACCTTAAAGGCACTAAATGACATCTCTTATCTTGAATAGTGCAGCATCAAAGGAGGGTTTTGCATGAAGCATGAGGACATTATAAAAAAATTAACAATAGAACAGAAGGTAGCGCTGTTATCAGGGAAAGATATATGGAGTACCTATGAGTTTTCAGAGGCTGGCGTTCCTTCTATGGTTCTTTCGGATGGACCTCATGGTGTCCGGCGCCAGATGGGCGCCGGAGACCATCTGGGATTAAATCCCAGCCGTCCGGCAACCTGTTTTCCCACAGCTGCGGGACTGGCAAACAGCTGGGACCCGCAGCTGGCGGAAGAAATGGGAACTGTAATTGGCGCAGAGGCGGCAAGTCAGGGGGTAGGAACCTTACTTGGGCCGGGGTTGAATATTAAAAGAAGTCCACTGGGAGGACGTAATTTTGAATATTTTTCAGAAGATCCCTATTTGTCAGGTAAAATGGCGGCAGGATTGATCCGGGGAATCCAGGCAAACGGGATTGCTGCATGTCCGAAGCATTTTGCCGCAAATTCTCAGGAACTGCTCCGAATGTCCAGCGACAGTGTTGTGGATGAAAGAACCCTGCGGGAAATATATCTGACAGGGTTTGAGATCGCAGTGAAGGAAGGCGGCGCAAAAGCCATTATGTCTTCCTATAACTGTCTGAACGGAGTATATACAAATGAAGATCCGCATTTGCTTACAGATATTTTGCGTGAAGAATGGGGATTCGATGGATTTGTTGTAACAGACTGGGGCGGTTCCAATGACCATACGGAAGGCATTAAGGCAGGAAGCAACCTGGAAATGCCGGGAGTACTGGGCGACAGCGACCAGGAAGTGCTCCGTGCCCTGGAAGAAGGCCGTATTAGAGAGGATGTGATCGACCAGAGAGTGGATGAACTGCTGGATGTGGTTTTATCTGTCAGTAAGGCAGTTGAAGCTGCGGACAAAGAGTTTGATCAGCAGGCACATCATGAACTGGCACGCCGTGCAGCAGCATCCGTGGCGGTTCTTCTGAAAAATGAAGATCAGATTTTACCTTTGAAACCGGAATGTAAGGTGGCTGTAATCGGCGATATGGCATTAACCCCCAGATATCAGGGCGCAGGATCTTCTCTTGTAAATCCTACCCGTTTGGATAAAACGCCGGATATTCTGAAGCAGTCTCAGCTGGATATTACAGGTATTGTACAGGGATACCGAAGAGACGGAAAAAAAGATGAGGAATTAAAAAACAATGCAGTGGCTTTGGCAGGTTCTGCGGAAGTGGTACTTCTTTATCTGGGACAGCCGGAAATTACAGAAATTGAAGGAATGGATCGCGAACAGATGCGTCTGCCTTCAAACCAGGAAGAAATTCTGAAAGCAGTTTCTTCTGTGAATCAGAATGTGGTTGTTATACTTTCCGGCGGCAGCCCGGTGGAAATGCCCTGGCTGAATCAGTGTAAGGCACTGCTTAACAGCTATCTTGGAGGACAGGCAGGTGCAGGAGCGATTGTGGATATTCTTACTGGAAAAGTAAATCCGTCTGGTAAGCTGGCAGAAAGCTATCCGATCTGTTATGAGGATACACCGAATTACAGGTATTTTCCGGGAAGACAGAAAACAGCAGAGTACCGAGAAGGTCTGTTTGTGGGATATCGGTACTATCAGACAGCAGGCAAGGCTGTTCGTTTTCCTTTTGGATTTGGCTTAAGCTACACGCAGTTTTCCTATTCTGATCTGCAGGTGGATCAGGAAAAAGCAAGCTTTATCCTTACAAATACCGGAGAGTATGCGGGAGAAGAAATTGCTCAGCTTTATATCAGTAAGGAAGAAAGCGAATTGTTTCGTCCTGAAATCGAATTAAAAGGTTTTGAGAAAGTTCATCTGGAACCAGGGGAAAGTAAAAGAGTTGAAATAAAACTGGATGACAAGGTATTTCGTTATTTTAATGTCTGGACCCACACCTGGGAAACTGAAGCCGGAAGTTACACAATTTCAGTAGGAGGAAGCGCGGCAGAGCGACCACTGAAGGGACAGGTGGAAGTGAAAGGTACAAAAGCCCCAATGTCCTATGATAAAGAGGCGTTAAAGCAGTATTACAGCGGTCAGATAGAGAATGTGACAGATGAGACATTCGAGACACTTCTGGGTCATCCTGTTCCAAAAAGCAGCTGGGATACAAAGGCGCTTCTGGAAATGAACGATTCGCTGTCGCAGCTCTTTTATGCAAAAAATCCTGTTGCCAGACTGGCCGGAAAGATCCTGAAGTTTATTAAGCATAATAGCGAAAAGAAGGGAACACCGAACCTAAATATACTGTTTATTTATAATATGCCGTTCCGGGGACTGGCAAAAATGACTAATGGCATGGTGAGCATGGATATGGCGAAAGCTGTATTGGATATCTGCAATGGACATTTTTACAGAGGTGTGAAAGATCTTGTTAAGGGATTTTTTGCAAACCGAAGAATGCAGAAGGAAAGGAGAAATTGTCTGTGAGTGCATTCAAAGCATGGAAAGAAAGCCATCCGGATTTATGGGAATTTATCCTGTTTAATATTTTATCCAACTGCGCTACTGTTACAAATTTTGTTGTGATGTGGTTTTGCACAGGACTGATATTTGCAGGACTGGCTGATAAACCGTTTCAATTTTTTATTTTTCAGTATACATCGCCGGAAAGTCTGGGGCTGTGTGGATTTTTAAGCTTTCTGGTGGCAACTGCCGCTGCTCAGACTGTGAATTTCTTTGTTCAGAAATACTGGGTGTTTAAGTCAAACGCAGCATTTCAGCAGGCAGTTCCCAAGTATATACTTCTGGCAGTTGTGCTTGTGCTGATTTCGTCAGCACTGCCGGCTTACAGCCAAGCACTGTTTATCCGTATAGGTATTCCGGGAGGGCTTGCGCCTACACTTGCAAATATTCTTAATATTCTGATTCAGGTATTGATCAGTTACCCGACAATGAAGTTTTTTATTATGAAAAAAGAGTAACATTCAGGTGAAAACTGAGTGTGGGGATTTCGTTTTTCTTTGCTGTGGAGAAAAGAGATAACATAGTCTGTACAGATACTGCATAGGTTTAAAGAAAGAATATCAGGAGAAAGTTATGGCAGACCAGAAGCTTGATAATCTTTTAAATCTTGCTTTAGATTCCACCGATGAGGAGCGGGAAAAGTCGGGAAATCTGAATATCGGGTATGAAGAACATTCCGGAAACTGGGATGTAATAGTAAAATATAGTGGCAATACAGAGGCATTGTCCGGAAAAAGAATCCGGGCAGTGCCTCTTTTAGGTGGATATGCAGTGGTGAATCTTCCTGAAGAAGAGATACAGGAGTTTGCATCAAGATCACAGATAGAGTTTATAGAAATTCCAAAGAGGCTGTATTTTCAGGTGAATCAGGCGCTGGATGCTGCCTGCATCCGCCCGGTTCAGGAGGGATATTTCCCGGGGGCTGCGCAAACAGGAAATACAACAGGACGCCTGCCCGGACAGATCACCGGTAATATTTCAGGGGGACTGTCGGGACTTTCCGGAAAAGGGGTTCTTGTGGGAATCGTGGATTCGGGGGTAGACTGGAGACACCCGGACTTTCGCAATGAGGATGGCACCAGCCGGATTCTGGGTCTGTGGGATCAGAGTGCACAGCCGGAACCAGGACAAAATCCGCCGAAAGGTTATCTGAGAGGTGTAGAATATACCGGAGAAGAGATCAATCGTGCTCTGTCTCTTCCGGATCAGGAAGGCGATTTTCTTGTACGGGAACGGGATCTCAGCGGTCATGGGACTTCCGTACTGGGAATTGCAGCGGGAAATGGCAGAGCCTCCGGAGGTGTAAACCGGGGAGCTGCTTATGCCAGTGACATCGTTGCCGTAAAAATGGGAATACCGGGAGAAAATTCTTTCCCAAGAACGGTGGAGCTGATGGAGGGAGTGGATTATCTGATCCGTCAGGCTCAGATTCTGGGAAAACCGATGGCATTGAATGTAAGCTTTGGAAATAATTATGGATCCCATGAACCTTATAATTAAGGGAAAACATAAGAAAACACTGATATTTCCTGTGTTTTCGGGAGATTCAGTGCTTTACTCGGATTCATGTTTGGTTGTCGTTTGGGTCTTATAATACTCGGTCAGGATCATGTTAATCTGCTGGGAACGTGTTCGATAGTTCGCTTTCGCATCCTTATCAATCTCAGCAACCAGTTCTTTGGACAAAGTAGTATAGACCTGAATATTGTTGGAACTGATAGCCATGTGGCACCTCCGGTTTCATTTTAATAGCCTTATTCTACCATACTTCATGGGAGGGGGCAATGTCAACCGGGAAACGGAGCATGATTTATTACAGGGCACACTTGCCGGAAAGGAATACAAAATGAAAAAACATATTACAGATGAGAAAACAAGGGTGAGTTATACATTATGTGGGGATTATTATTTGCCGGATCTGAAATTGAAAGAACAGGAAGAAGCACATTATGGAAAGTACGGAATGCTTAGAAAAAGTTTTCTGAAAGAACATCGACCAGGGTTATATTTCTCTTATCTGCTGACGGGCAAATTAACAGCACATTTGAATGAAGTAGATCAGCAGGCAAATGAAAGAATGAAAATGCTGGTAGATCAGATGATGGAAAGACAGGCAATTACAGAAGAACTGAAAGTTCGTGATCAGATGGAATGGGTTGGTGCAGTCAATAATATTCGGAATGCTGCAGAAGAGATTGTGTTAAATGAAATAGTTTATTGTATCAATAATTAAATTATAAATTCATGATGAAAAAATATTGCGTAAAAAATATGAAAAAATATTGCATAAAAAATTAAACATGGTATTATAATACTATAAAGCACTCATAGTTGGAGGAATGAATCATGATTATAGAATTAAGAGTAAAAAACTGTTTTTCGTTTGAAGATCAGATTGTATTTTCAATGAAAGCGGATATGAGGAATAAGAAATTTGCATCTAATGTGCATAGAGAAAATAATTTCAATATTTTAAAGACTGCCGGAATTTATGGACCTAATAATGCAGGAAAAACATGCCTTGTTAAGTGTTTTAATGCAATAAAAAAAATTTTATTGAATAAAAAAACTAATTTAATGCCTAATTTATTTAGTAAAAATTCGGTTTGCGAATTGGGAATTACATTTTTAGCAGAAGGAAGAGAGTTCTCTTATGATTTGCATTACGATGCCCAGAAGGAAGAATTTTTGTATGAAAAATTTTCAGAAATCCAGAAAGATCAGTATGGGAATGAAAAAGAAATTCTTTGGTTGGAAAAAGATACAGTAAATCAAAGATATTCCTGCATCGATCAGGATGTTTTATTAATGATACCACTGATGTCATCGAATAATCTTCTTTGCTATGTAATTGATGCGAGTAAATTTGAACATTTAGAAAAAATGAAAAAAATAATTGTTGAATTTGCTCAGAAAATAGACGTTCTCAATATGAACAATATTCCAATGAAAAAAACAATTGAGTTAATGAAAAATAAAGGTGACTTACAAAAAAAAGTTGTAGAGTTTATAAAAAATGCCGATTTATATATGGATAATTTCGAATATGTTGATATGGATCAGATAAAGATAGATGATCGAACAGAAAACGAAAAACCTGATGAAGATGTTTTGAATATGCGAGAAAAATTAATGGAACAGATTCGATTGGTTTCAACATATAAAGGTGTTAAAGTTCCTAGCCTTATATTTGATTCTACCGGAACAAAGAAAATTGCAGCATTAGCAAGTTATATTATTGAAGGTTTAGAAAATGGAAGAATTCTTATAGTGGATGAATTGGATAGCAGTATTCATTTCAAAATTACAAGAGCAATTGTGGCAATGTTTAATAATGAATTAAATACTAATGCTCAAATGATATTTACAGTTCATGACATAAATCTTATGGATTGTAAAAGAATGTTCCGAAAGGAGCAAATTTGGTTTGTTCATAAAGATCAGGATGGAGTGTATGTGTATTCTTTAGCAGATTTTACTGCACAGCAAGGTGTGCGAGATACCACAGATATAATGGAAAAATATCGAAAAGGGGCTTTAGGAGCATTACCTGATCCTGAATTGATTAATTCGTTATTAGATATTAAAGGAAACAAGAAGGGAGAGGTTGCGGATGAAGAGTAGATTACCGGCTTTCCTTTCAAAGGATAAAATATGTATTATTTGCGAAGGGGATGAAGAGTATGATTATCTTAATAGATTGAAAGAACTTAGAGTATGGAATGAGCAATATGAGGTATTTCTTGATAATGCTGATGGCAATGGAAATATTCCTGCAAGATATCAAGATCGTTATCAAAATGGTTCATTTGAAGTAGTATTGGTGTTTTGTGATACTGAGAAAAAACCATATGAACAATATGAAGATATTAAAAGAAAAATTAATGTATTTCATGGTATTGATAATGCCGCGGAGGAAGTCCTTATATATGGAAATCCCTGTACAATGCAAATTATATTAGAACATTGGACAGATGTGAGACTGAAATCTCCAGCAAAAAAAGTCAATGCATCAGTAATTAAAGAATTTACAGGAGTGGAGAATTATAAAGGGCGAGCAGATCAAAGAAAAAAGATAATGAAACACATAACTGCGGAAAATTATCAAGATATGTATACACGAATATGTAAGATGCAAAATGATGATACAGTTATTGGAAGCAGCAATTTTGACAAATTAGTAAAATACCTATCGTCAGACGATGATTGGTGGATAAGTGAAATTAATAAAAAACTTGAGGAGTAATTAGAATGAAATTAAAAAAACAATTTAAAGATTTTTATGATGAAATTTGTATTCATGAAGAAAGTGAAGATCTGAAAGAAAAAAGAGATACTTTACAAAAAGATATTGAAGATAAATTTCCAGGTGAGATGAAAGACCACGGTATTGAATTGAAAAAAAGTGACATCGAGATTTTTGATCAGGGAAGTTATAAATATAGCACAACAATTAAATCTTCAGTTATTGATAGAGATGTTGCTGTTATGATTCCTTTAGATATTAAAGAATATCCAGATTCAAGAAAGATAAAGGGATATCTTAGAGATGCGGTGAACCATGTTGCAGCAAGAACAGTAAAAATAAAAGAACCGTGTGTGAATGTTTCATATTATGAAAATGGAGTAGAATGGATGCATATAGATTTGCCCTTATATGCAAAGAGTGATGATAAAGTGTATTTGGCAAGAGGAAAAGAATTTTCTGAAAAATATTTATGGGAAATAGCAGACCCCAAAGGATTGAACGATGACTTATGTGGGAAAATTAATAAAAATGAACAGTTGCGACGAGTAATTCGGTATATTAAAAAGTGGAGAAATGATAAATATGAAAATTCCACATTAGATCATGAAGTTCCACCGAGTATTGGACTTACATATTTAGCTTGTGATTGTTTTGTTTCTTCTGCGACATCAGAAGGAGAGGACGACCTAATGGCATTGCAGCAAACAATGTCAAATATGAAAAGTATGTTTACATTAACGTATGAAGATGAAAAACTGGTGAAGGCAGATATTTCAAGATATCTTCCAGTAGAACCATTTACAGATGTTTTTCAGAAGATGAAAGATGCCAGTGATAGTTATGGAGTAACGTTTTATAATCGTCTTTCAACAGCGGTACAGAATTTAACAGATGCTGTTAATGTTGAATCTGAGCATGATGCAGGAAATTATGTGAAAAAAGTGCTGGGGGAAGAATTTAAAGTTCCGGCAAAACAAACAAGTTCTCCAATATCCCAAAATAAAAAGGAGCACAGCTTTGGATAAAAAGAAAGTAGTTTTTCAGATATTAGATTCGTATGCAGAAATTACGATTACGGATCAACAGGATAACATTGTGTTTTTTGAAATAGGAGGGAAAGAATATGGCTGCTGGTATCCAGAAATAGATCAGGATACCAGCAGCCCGTTCATTTTTGTAAAAAATGATACTGAATATGATTATCCTCATATTTTGCCAACAAGTATTCCGATGGATAAAAATTTTGCGAACAAATATAGGTATGTATGCTTGGATGAGAATGACAGTACAATTCCTTTTTTGCAAAGTTTTGAAGAGAAGATAATAGATATTATTGAAAAGCTGATACATTTATTATCATTATCTGATATTGAAAAAGCTGAAGAATTTCAAAAGGAATTTTTGTTTTATTGGAATCAGGCAGCTGAAGATACAGGAATCTGCAAGCTGTATATTGGAAAAGAAAGAGAATTTCAAAAATTAAATGCTTATAAAAGTAATGATGGAGCGGTTCGGCTTGTTGCAAATGGAATATGTTTAAATGATGCAAACAAGAAAGTTAATGGAAGCAAAAAGTGGAGACATTTACCGGAACTTCCAGTATTTTATATTCCAATTACAGATAAACGTAGAGTATTGCCGCCAACTAGAGATAAAAAGTGGACTGCAGAAAATATTGTAATGCTTATTTATGGAAAACAGTTTAATCGAATTTCACATGAAAGTTATGTAAAGCTGGGACTGGAAAAAATAAAAACTAAGTATATTGGACTTGTGTTTGAGATAGAGATTAATGGAAATTATATTGATTTTGCGGCAATTATAGAATTTAGAAGTACAAAGAATGATACATTGTTAAATAAGTTAAAGCAAGAAATTGTTGAGGTAGTACCGATAGTAAGTAAGAGAACAGATTATTATTATCTTTGTAAACAAATAGGAAATGAAATCACATTATTGGATAAAAAAGTTTTATTGATAGGTGCAGGCTCTTTAGGAAGCTATATTGCAAGAGAACTTGTGAAAACTGGAGTGAGAAGTCTTACGGTATACGATAAAGAACTATTGGAAGAAGAAAATCTGTTAAGGCATACAATTGGTGATTTGTGGGTGGATTGTTCAAAAGTGTTTGGATTGAAATGTGAATTAGAGCGTATTCATCCAGAGATTCATATTAATGCGGTTGAAAAGAATATAGATAAGAATTTACTTGTTGCGGAGATGAAAAAAGCAGATTTAATTCTTTTTGCAGTCGGCTCAAGTACCGTTCAGTGGGAAATGAATAAGATACTGAAAGAACAAAAGTGTAATGCAAAGGTCATATATACATGGCTAGAAGCCGGTGGTGAAAACAGTCATATTTTATCAATAGACTACAATAAACAAGGATGCTTTCAATGTTTATTTACAGATGAACAGGGCTGCCTAATTAACAATAAAGCAAATAATGTTTCGGAAATAGATGTGGAAGCTTATAAAATCAGAAATGGTTGCGGAGGGACGAGAGTTGCTTATGGAAATGCAGTGTTGTTGAGAACTACAGCAGTGTTATTGGATGTAATTAGAAAAAATTTTGAAAGAGCTGAAAGTACAAACAATTTAATTAACATTACACCAACAGATGTGATTGATGTTAAAGACACATTTGTAGAAAGAAAATGCAGGTGTTGCGGGGATGAGGATATTTAATACTTGTAAAAAAATGAAATTACCCAATGGGAAAGTTGTAGATATATTATCAACGGTGTTTGAAGAAACAGAAAATATTACATTGGAGCAAATTTCACATCCATATAGATTAGATATTCGCAAACCAACATTTTTTTCAATGAGAGACCCAAGGCATAAAATTTTTTTGATGAATTGCATGAGAAAAAAGAGTTTTTACATGGGTGTATGGCATACACACCCTCAAATGTTTCCAGAGCCATCTCCTATAGACTGGAGAGACTGGTATGAAACCTTGGAGGTTGATAGAACTGGATGTGAATATGTGTTTTTTATTATTGCAGGATTCCGGGATATACGAATCTGGGTGGGAGACTTTAAAGAAAAAAATATTATCGAAATATTTGAGTGTCCTCATAAAAATGGAATTTATCTAATGTAAAGGAGTGGGAAATATATGGAAGAAAAGAAGAAGAGACCAGCTATACCTGAGAATGTGAAACGTGAATTATGGATTAAGTCGGGTGGGCGTTGTGAATTTAGAGGTTGCAATAAATATCTTTATAAAGATGGAGTGACTAAACAACCAAGAAATTTGGCAAATATTGCACACATTGTTAGTTGGACACCAACAGGACCACGCGGAAATCAGAATTCTGAAAAATTGGCTACAGATATCTCAAATCTAATGTTAACCTGTTCAGAACATAATAATTTGATTGATGATCCTCGGTATGTAGAGATGTATCCGATAGAACTATTACAACAATATAAACGAGAACATGAGGAACGCATATATCGAGTTACAGGAATGGGGCAGGAGTATGGAGTACGTATTATAAAAATGTTCAGTAAAATACAAGGACAGGTTTCGATAATAGGGGATAAAGCAGTTAGTGAAGCAATTATGCCGTATTACCCATTAGAATCAGATATTATTATTGATCTGACACAAGTTGAAGATGTAACGAGTGCACAGAAACAAATAGAAAGAGCAGTAGATTTGCATATAAAATCTAATTCTCATGAAGAAAGCTATAGTGTTTTTATAATGGCAAAAATCCCTTATGCTTGTTATCTAGGATATGCATTAGGAAATAAGGTTAAATCTGTGACACATCAGTTTTTTAGAGACACCCAAGATTGGAAGTGGAGGGATGGAGAATTTGGGCATTTTTATGTATCAAAACCCAAAGTGGAAAAAACAGAAGATGAAGTGAATTTATTAGTAGAAATAAGTGGTAATATTGACCGTAGGCTGGTGCCCAATAATATAATGTATTCAATAAAGGCGGAGAATCCAGGATTTATGTTTATTCAGAGCAAAGAGCAACTATTAGAATTTCAAATTAAGTTCAGAGAATTGTTAAATGAAATTAGAGATATACATGGAGAAGAGGTTAAAATAAATTTGGTTATCGCAGCACCTAATCCAATTTCTTTTGAAATTGGAAAGTGTATCATGAAAAATATTGATCCGACAATTATATTGTATGATAAAGTTGATAATGAAGTATCTTATCAAAACGTAATGTGCTTACATTCAAGAATAAGAAGAGAATAAGAAAATGCCTGGGCAAAGAGATATATTTCTCGCCCAGGTGCTTTTTTACAATTGGGAAGTTATAGCTATGAGAGAATTACAATTCCATATCATGTGACTTTTGCTTAGATCGAGCAGGCTGATTTCGTCGCATTTCCTGCTTTCTCTGATATTCAAGTTCCCATGCACGATGGGAAAAAACATCAGGATCTTCCACATTGAGATAATCTACCTCATCGGCTGCAATATTACGACGGTGATAGTCATAATATTTACAGAAAGTCCCCTTGAGCTGTTCAATCAGCTTATCCCGGAAAGCAGGACGTATCTGGAGTCTAGTATCCAGTAATTCAGTATATTGTTCTGGTTCAGGACGAAATTTTTCTTCCCGGAAAGCGGCGGCGTCTTTTTCAAGCTGTTTTTGGAGCGAGATGTCCTGAGAATCCAGGATATCCAGATTTTTATTCATCTGGTCATATTTTTTGGATAGATTCGTCATATCTTTATTGGTAGAGCATTCTGCTTGGAAGATTAGCTGCTCTTTCTTTGATTTCAGTTCTTCAATTTCTTCGGTAACAGTGGTAAGCTGCTGATTCAATTTTATATGCTGAATGGGATTCAAAATACTGGTTTTCTCTTTTTTTACATTCAGCTCCTTCCGTTCTGTAACTTTAGCTTTGAGTTTCTTTTTAACGGTGTTGTATTTATTCAGTATTGGATTAAAATGATTCATCCAGTCATGGATCACTTCTTTTTGCATCTCATTGTGGAGCAAATGATATTGTGTAAAAATCATGTGATTTCGGATTGCTTCCAATGTTTCTGCAATTATTGGAATAGACTTTTCTACAGCTTCAGCCAGTTTTGCTACCTTTGCTTTTA
>ENA-ORMO01001366-ORMO01001366.1-human-gut-metagenome-genome-assembly--contig:-NODE-1366-length-26511-cov-3.048836_pt1 | contig 26511 bp, 24 predicted proteins | sample MGYA00242106_ERZ509001 | MGnify/ENA primary metagenome ERZ509001 (study PRJEB26280, sample SAMEA2338736) | human gut metagenome | biome: human gut; feature: human-associated habitat; material: faeces...
CCCAGAACGGCAGCTCCAAAGGAAAAGAGCGCGCGACTCCAGATTGTCGAGGACGGCAAAAAGAGGAGCGCGAGTAAAATGCCGAGCTGCGCGGATGAGATTGTTGCTCCTGTCGTGGGCGAAACAAATTTATTCATACAAAGCTGCTGCATAATGAGACCTGCGGCGCTCATCCCGGCCCCGGTACAGAGGATTGCCAGAAGGCGCGGAAGCCGGGAGACAATAAAGATCTCCAGCTGATGAAAATCGCCGGAAAGCAGGGAGGCCGGAGAAAGTTCGATGACTCCCACAAAAAGCGAGGCGGCTGACAGAATAAGAAGGATCAGTGTCAGCACAATCGTAGAGATATGTTCTTTCAAATCAGAACTCCTTTCTTACAATAATTAGTTACGACTAACCAATAGGGGAATAAAAAGCTTCCGACGGGCGGAAGAGCTTTTTGTTTTTGAAAAATTGTTCCCTTCAGTGTACAAAAAATCAAAAACCCAGAGAACGGTTCGCAGGAACCGGACTCTGGAGTTAGATTAAACTAATCATATGAATTTGTCAAGAAGAAAATTTTGGAATATCTTCCCGGTTTAAGTCATCCCTGTTTTGCCAGAGCAAAAACAGGGCGAGCAGACCTGCCATCAGGGAAGAGCCGGCAAAGTTGAGCCACAGCCCGGTAAGTCCGAGCGGCCAGAATACGACCACAAAAAGCACCGGGAAGATCAGGGCGATGGACAGCGAGATGATGGAGGCGGAGAGAGCTTTGCCGACGGCGAGCATATAGCTCTGCGCGGCAAAAGAGAGCCAGCGCGTTACATAGGTAAGTGCAAAAAGCTGCAGTGCGCCGACGCCGGGCAGGGATGCCTCATGGTTAGTACGGATTCGTACTGAACGATATAATACGAATCCGTACTAAAGTCAAAGAGGAAATAAAAAAAGACTCCTTCGAGATAAGGAATCTTTTTGAGAGGATGAAAAACCGATTTACAGCTCTTCCAGTCGGATTTCCATTCCCTTCCGGTAATATTTTTTGTCATCCTCGCTGATAGGACGCATGATGCGGCACGGCGTGCCGTAAGCAACGACATCGGCGGGGATGTCCTTCGTAACGATGCTCCCGGCTCCTATCACGGAGTTATCTCCGATGGAAACGCCGGGCATGACGATGCAGTTTGCACCGATCCAGACGTTATTGCCTATCGAAATAGGAAGGTTATACTGGGCGACTTTTTCGCGCATATCGGGCGAAATCGGGTGGGTCGCGGTGCAGAGCACGACATTGGGACCGAACATTACGCTGTTGCCGACAGTGATAGGGGCATCGTCCACCAGCGTCAGATTGAAGTTGGCATATACCTGATCGCCGAACGAACAGAATTTACCGCCCCAGTTAGCGTGAAAGGGCGTTTCGATATAGCAGTTTTTTCCCATGTGAGCGAACATTTTCTGAAGAAGCTCGCTTTTTTCTTTTTGCTGACTGGGACGGAGCTGATTATATTCAAACAGCATGTCCAGATGTTTCAGCTGTTCGTCGGCAAGCTCCTGACTGTCACACAGATAGAGCCTGCCGCTGTGCATTCTTTTGTAGATTTCCTGTAATTCCATAATTTGTTCCCCCTGTAGGTAAGTGCTTTTTTTCATCGTAGCAGAGTTCCGGGGAGAAAACAAGCATAACCGCCCGGCTTTCCGGCTGCGGAAACAATTCTGTTACTGTGCACACCGGCCTCAAATGCCATGCCAGTGAGCATTAACACAATTCCTGCGTCGGGGCTGGCTTTTTTAGAAATTAAATGGTAGAATAGACAGCGAGACAGACAGTATTTTGAGAGACGGGAGGTTTTTTTCATGAAAGTGCTTGTGATAAACTGCGGCAGCTCATCGCTGAAATATCAGCTCATCGACAGCCAGAGCGAAGAGGTACTGGCTAAGGGGCTGTGCGAGAGAATCGGTATCGAGGGCAGCAGTGTGACGCATCAGAAGGCGGATTCCGGCAAGAAGACGGAAGAAGTCGCTATGAAAGATCATACCGATGCGGTAAAGGTCGTGATAGAGAAGCTTACGGATGCTGAGGATGGCGTGATAGCTTCCCTTAAAGAAATCGATGCGGTGGGACATCGTATCGTACACGGCGGGGAGCATTTCAAAGGCTCCGTTGTCATTGATGAAGACGTGATGAAGGCGATAGAGGAATGTAATGACCTGGCACCGCTGCATAATCCGGCGAACCTGATCGGTATCCGTTCCTGTCAGAGTGTGATGCCGGGCGTTCCCATGGTTGCAGTATTTGATACTGCATTTCACCAGACAATGCCGGGAAAGGCTTATCTGTATGGTCTTCCTTATGAATATTATGAAAAATACAAAATCCGCCGTTACGGTTTCCACGGAACGAGCCACGACTTCGTATCAAAGCGGGCGGCTGAAATCCTTGGCAAGGACAGGAGCGAGTTAAAGATAATCGTATGCCATCTGGGCAACGGCGCTTCGGTCTCCGCTGTGAAAAACGGCGAATCCGTTGATACTTCCATGGGACTGACTCCTCTGGAGGGACTGATGATGGGAACCAGAAGCGGAGATCTCGATCCCGCCATCATCGGATTTATTGCGGAAAAGGAGAATAAGACCGCGGCAGAAGTGATAGATATCTGCAACAAAAAATCAGGCGTTCTGGGGCTTTCCGGAATTTCCAGTGACTTCCGCGACCTGGTGGGCGCTGCGGCAGAAGGCAACGGTCATGCACAGACGACGCTGGAGGCATACGCTTATCGTGTTGGCAAATATATTGGCGCTTACGCGGCTGCGATGAACGGTGTGGACGTTATTGTGTTCACTGCCGGGATTGGTGAGAATAACGCACAGGTGCGCGGACTGGTCAGCCAGTATACGGGATTTTTAGGCTGCAGCATCGATCTTGAGAAAAATGCGGAAGCAGTCGGCGTGGAGAAGATCATTTCCACACCGGATTCCAAAGTAACGGCGATGGTCATCCCGACGGATGAAGAGCTGGCGATCGCAAGGGAGACAGTCCGCCTTGTAAACGCATAAGGTGTTTTTCGGCAGCAGACAGAGCTGACTTGCTTTAAGCCGATACTTTCCTGCTTGTTTTTGCGGCGGAAAGTATCGGTTTTTTTTACTTTGAGAAAGGAAAGTATGATGATATGTTGACATCTTTAGCCCTTATTTTTCTTGTAGGACTTTCCGTGGGAGCGGTCTGCCGGAGAATGAGATTACCGCGTATAATAGGAATGCTTATAACGGGAATCGTATTGGGACCTTATGTACTGGATATGCTCGACCCGTCGATTCTTGGAATTTCATCGGAATTGAGGCAGATAGCGCTCATCATTATTTTGCTCAAGGCGGGTTTGTCGCTGGATATTTCAGATTTGAAAAAAGTCGGTCGTCCTGCGGTGATGATGGCATTTGTTCCGGCATGCTTTGAAATTCTGGGATATGTTATCTTTGCGCCGGCCTTTTTTGGAATCACGAGGATAGAGGCGGCTGTTATGGGAGCTGTTCTGGCAGCGGTTTCACCGGCGGTGGTCGTTCCGAGGATGATAAAGCTGATAGAAGAAAAATGCGGAACCGCCAAAAGCATTCCTCAGCTTATCCTTGCGGGGGCATCCTGCGACGATATATTTGTAGTCGTGCTCTTTTCTGCTTTTGCGGCGATGGCTCAGGGTGGAAGGGTTGATGCCGCGGTTTTTATGGATATTCCTCTTTCCATAGTATCGGGGCTGCTGCTTGGAGCCTGTGCCGGGATTTTTCTGTCGGCGCTGTTTGAATCAGCGTATTCTCATGACCGTCTTATCCGAAACAGCATGAAGGTCATTATCATTCTGGGGACGGCATTTTTGCTGATGTCAGTTGAGATATGGATGAAGGATTTTATAGCCGTATCCGGGCTGCTGGCGGTGGTCAGTATGGCATGTATGCTGAAGATAAAAAGTATTCCGCGCGTAGCAGGAAGATTATCCGAAAAAATCGGCAAGCTTTGGCTGGCGGCAGAGGTAATGCTGTTTGTTCTGGTAGGAGCTGCGGTAGATATCAGATACACATTCAGCGCCGGAATTGCGGCAGCTGCGCTGATACTGTCGGCGCTGCTGTTCAGGGCGGTTGGTGTAATGGTCTGCCTGATAGGGACGTCATTGGATTTCAGGGAAAGAATGTTTTGTGTGATAGCATATTTGCCGAAAGCAACGGTGCAGGCTGCGATGGGAGCGGTCCCTCTTTCCATGGGAATGCCGTGCGGAAAACTGATACTTTCTGTTGCGGTCGTCGCGATTTTGCTGACAGCGCCTATCGGTGCGTTAGGAATCGACCGGAGCTATAAGAGGCTGCTTAAGGGGGCGGAGGAAAATATTTGAAAAAATATATCGAATTGAATGGAAAAGCTGTGGAATATGAACTTCAGATAAAAGATGTCAAACGTATAAATCTTCGTATCCGCAGGGACGGGTGTGTGTGCGTGTCGGCGAACCGATGGGTTCCGCAGAATCATATCGATGCCTTTTTGCGTGAAAATGCGGATTTTATCCTGCAGAATATGGAACGCGGAAAACGTATGAAAGAGGCCGGAGACGGTATGGCTTCCGGAAGGAACAGGGAGTATGCGGACGGAGACATTTTATATCTGGACGGGGAAGCGTATCGGCTGAGGGTGCTTTCGGGGAGTAAGGAGTCGGTGGAAACGGTAGGAAGAGTGCTCATTGTGACACAGAAGCTGCCGGAAGACGGTGCGCGGAGAAAACGGATGTTGGAGAAATATCTGACGGAGAGATGCCGGAAAAAGATGGAGGCGGTGTGCAGGGAGGTTTATCCGATATTTGAAAAGATGGGGGTAGAGTGGCCTGAGATACGCATCCGCAGTATGGTATCCCGATGGGGGAGCTGTCAGCCTGCCAGCGGTATCCTGACTTTTGCAAGACAGTTAGTCGAGGTGCCGGGAAGCTGTGCAAAGTATGTGGCGATACATGAATTTTCGCATTTTATCCACCCGGATCATTCGCCGCGTTTTCATACATTGATGACAAAGCTCATGCCCGGCTGGAAAGCGCAGAAGCAGCTTTTGAACAGCCGGGCATGGGTACAGGTGAACTCCACTGCTTTGTTTTGAAGGGAGATGGCTGGAAGATGCGTCCGGATTTTTTGGTACGCGTCTTATGCTTTGCTCAGGGCAGCACAGATTTCGGTTACGCTGTCAAAGACCCAGGTGGGCTTATGAGGGCCGTTTTGAATATCGTCAAGAGTCGCTTCGCCGGAGAGGACACATATCGTGTCTACTCCGGCATTTTTTCCGGCTGCAATGTCCGTGTAGAGCCGGTCCCCCACAATGAGAGCGTCTTCTTTGGAAACGCCGAGTTTTTTCAGGACGCAGTCTATCATGATAGGCTCCGGTTTCCCGATGAAAAACGGTGTTTTTCCGGTAGCGTTTTTGAGCATGATACTCATGGAACCGCAGTCCGGGATATAGCCGAAGCTGACCGGACAGACGAGATCGGGATTGGTGGCAAGATACGTCACGTCTTTGCCGAGCATGATGCAGGTGTCGCGTACCTTTTCGGAAGTATTTTCGGTGTCGAAGCCGATCAAAACGATTCCGGCAGAATCGTCGGGCTTTGTGACAACGGGGATGCCGTCTGCACGCAGCTCGTCCACGAGAGAGCGCGTGCCCATACAAAATACGGTCTGTCCGGGATAGTTTTCATTCAGATAAAAAGCGGTCGCCTGACTGGATGTGAAAAAATGCGATGCGTCGGCGCGGATACCCATTCCGTTTACCTTGTCCACATAGTCTGATACGGATTTGGAAGAGTTATTTGTTATAAAGATATAACGTCCCCCGTTTTCTTCGATACGGGACAAAAAGGCCAGCGTTCCGTCAAAAATCTTATCTTCGTTATAGATAGTGCCGTCCATGTCCAGAAGGAACAGTTTTTTGCGGCGAAGGGCCTCCGCATTTTTTCCGAGTTTGTCTGTGAGCATGAAAAATCTCCTGTCAATGATAGTGATAATAAAACATATATCCTGGTGGCGTCAGATTAAAGAGCATCTGCCGCTTTTGTCGCGATGACGGCGACACCTGTGCCTGCTGCGTTTTCAAGCAGCACATCCCCAATGTGTATGGGAGCGGGGACGCATATCGTACGGATGTCATTCATGACCGCTTCGATCTTTTCCTTTGGAATATCGGAAGCGGTTTTTACTGAAATGACAGGCATGCGTGCGCCTGTTACGCGAACGGTGGAGGTCACAGTCCGCATAGGGGCGGTCAGCTCCATCCGGGCGTATGCCTCGCCGCGGGGACAGGTGTTGCCGGAAACGGATGTCACCTGTCCGTTTTCAAGAGAGGCGGTGAGGGAACAGCCTAAAGGACAGCGAATGCATATCAGATGTTTTGTTTCCATGATGTTCCTCTTTCTGCCGCAGTGCGGCATGATTTCTGCATAAAAATGCGGGCATATCCTTGCAAAGGGAAGAGTCAGGCTTCGTCTGCACGGATAGTGATCGTTTTGGTGCCCGCAGGGATGAGCGATTTTTTCAAAAGGAGCTGTTCCATTTCGCCGGGGGCGAGCTTTTTCTTTTTCTGGGAAAAGATGCAGGTATCATCGGCATAAACAGAAAGAACAGCATTCGTATAGACCCGTCCGACGCGGAAGCGGACAAGAAGCGTATCTTCCATATGGGAAGGGCGCAGCAGCTGAGGTACAGTGTAGCGCACGCCGCCTGCAGCGATCAGAGAGACAGAGGGTTCAGACATGTCTGAATCGGCTGACTCTGTCGCAGAGCTTTCCTTCCTGCAGTAGGATTTTATATACGCAGCTGCCTGCTGTCCGGCGCGGGATGCTTCTTCGGAAACATAGTCGACCAGGTCGTGTACATGGAGTACATTTCCACAGGCGAATACGCCGGGAACATCGGTTTCAAGGCTTTCGTTGACAACAGGACCGGAGGTCACGGGCGAAAGGGTGACGCCCAGCTTGCCGGAAAGTTCATTTTCCGGGATAAGACCGCAGGAAAGCAGCAGGGTATCGCAGGAAATCTGTTCCTCTGTGCCCGGAATGGGCTTTCGGTCAGGCCCCACTTCTGCGAGCGTGATGCCGGTAACGCGGTCTTTTCCCTGAATGTCCACGACCGTATGGGAAAGCTTGAGGGGAATATCAAAATCCTCAAGACACTGGACGATATTTCTTTGCAGCCCGCCGGAATAGGGGAGAAGCTCTGCCACGACTTTGACGGAAGCGCCTTCCAGAGTCATGCGCCGCGCCATGATGAGCCCGATGTCACCGGAACCTAGGATGACGACCTCTTTGCCAGGCAGAAAGCCTTCCATATTTACGAGGCGCTGCGCCGTGCCTGCGGTATAGATTCCGGCAGGGCGAAATCCGGGGATATTGAGGGCGCCTCTGGGGCGTTCCCGGCAGCCCATGGCGAGGATGAGCGTCTTTGCACAAAGCTCAAGAAGCCCGTCTTCCCGGTTCATGGCAGTCACATGACGCAGCCCGTCTTCCGATGCGGAAAGGTCGAGCACCATTGTATTTAATTTGTACGGGATATGAAGCTCCTTTGCCTGATCGATAAATCGTGCGGCGTATTCCGGCCCGGTCAGCTCTTCGCGGAAGGTATGCAGGCCGAAGCCGTTGTGGATGCACTGGTTTAAAATTCCGCCCAGTTCGCCGTCGCGTTCCAGAATAAGGATATCGGAAATTCCTTCCCTGTATGCGGCGATGGCTGCGGCGAGCCCGGCAGGACCGCCGCCGATGATGATCATATCATAGATTTTCATAAGGAATCCTCCCTCGTATATCCGGTCAGAAGCTCTGAGCCTGCACCATGCTTGGAGATGCCCATCGGGTCGGAAGAGAGCTCTTTTTCCAGAAGCTCCATAACCTTCGGAGAACAAAAACCTGACTGGCAGCGTCCCATGCCGGCTCTGGTACGTCTTTTGACGCCGTCTAAGGAGCGGGCGCCCAGAGGTCTGTGGATGGCATTTTTAATCTCGCCTTCCGTAACGGTTTCACAGCGGCATACCACGACGCCGTAGGAAGGGTCCTGTGCGATAAGGCTGCGCAGCTCTTCGGGAGAGGCGGATGCGACGCAGGGGATACCCTTGCGGCGCGGTTCAAAATCAGTTTTTGCGGACAGAGAAAGCTTTTCGGCAATCTGTTCTGCCAGAAAAACGCCAATCGCAGGAGCGGAGGACAGACCGGGTGATTCGATGCCGGCACAGTCAAAAAATCCGGGTGCATCGGATACCTCGCCAATGATAAAATCGCCGCCTGCTTCGGAAGCCCGAAGGCCTGCAAAGGAGGTGATAGTCAGATTTTTGGGCAGGGAGGGGACGCTTAGGGCGCCTTTTTCCATAACTTCAGAAAGTCCCTCCTGAGTAGTATTTACCGCTTCTTTGTCGGAAAGATTTTGAGCGGTAGGTCCTACGAGCAGGTTGCCGTGGACGGTAGGCGTTACAAGGATGCCTTTTCCCATTTTGCCCGGAAGCTGAAAGATGGTGTGGGAAACGAGGGTTCCGGCTTTCTTGTCGAGAAGCTGGTATTCCCCGCGCCGGGGAGTAATGGAAAGCTTTTGTGCGCTCACCATATTATGGAGCTCGTCGGCATAAACGCCGGCGGCATTGACGATGCAGCGTGTTTCAAAGGTCTCTCCCGAGGAAGTCACGACACGCCAGCTTTCAGGCGCGGTGCCGGGCAGGATTTGCTGTACGGCTGTATCAAAAAGGAACTGCGCGCTGTTTTCAAAAGCATTCTCCGCATAGGCGATGGTCATATTGAATGGGCAGACAATGCCTCCGGTGGGACATAGGAGGGCGGCGACCGCTTCATCGGAAACGGCGGGTTCGAGCTGTTTTAGCTCTTCCTGAGAAATGATTTTCAGGCCGGAAACGCCGTTTTGACGTCCTCTTTCGGCGAGCGCTTCCAGTTCGGGAAGCTGCTCCTTATCGAAGCAGAGGACAAGGGAGCCGTTTCGGGTAAAAGGAAAATCAAGTTCTTTGGAAAGCCGGTCCATCATAGCGTTTCCTTTTACGTTAAAGAGGGCTTTTAAGGAACCGGGGACAGCATCGTGTCCTGCGTGGATAATAGCGCTGTTTGCCTTGGAGGTTCCGCAGCAGACGTCCTCTTCCTTTTCGAGGACGAGCAGGTTAAGCTCATATCGGGAAAGCTCCCGCGCGATACTGCAGCCGGTGACACCTGCCCCTATGACGATGACATCATACATGGATAGTTTCCTCCTTTCAGGGAAGCATATGGCCTGCTGCCAGATAGAGCTGATACCATTCCTGGCGGGTCAGTGTGATATCGGCAGCGCGGCAGATGAGAGCCAGACGTTCCGGGCTGGTGGTGCCTGCGATAAGCTGCATATTTGCAGGATGGCGCAGTATCCATGCCGCAGCGATGGCTGTGGGCTCGGTGTCATAGCGTTCTGCGATTTCGGAAAGACAGCGGTTGAGTTCGGCGTATTTTTCGTTTCCGATATAAACGCCTTCAAAAAATCCATACTGGAAAGGCGACCAGGTCTGGATGGTGATGTCGTTTAAGCGGCAGTAGTTGAGTACATGTCCGTCGCGATCCATACTTCCGTCTGTCGTCATATTGACTTCCATGCCGCTCTGGATCATGGAAGAGTTGGGCAGGGAAAACTGGAGCTGATCTGTTACGATGGGCTGACGTACGCATTTTTTCAGAAGCTCTATCTGAGACGGGTTGTGATTGGAAACGCCGAAATGGCGTACCTTGCCGGAGCTTTCCAGCAGGTCGAAAGCTTCTGCTACCTCTTCCGGCTCCATGAGAGCATCCGGGCGGTGCAGGACGAGAACGTCCAGATAGTCCGTACGGAGCCGCTTTAAAATACCGTCTACGGAGGAAAGGATATGTTCTTTGGAAAAATCATACATTACGCCGGATACGATACCGCACTTTGACTGGAGGATGATTTTTTCCCGAACGGACGGAGACATGCGGATGGCGTCCGCAAAGGCCTCTTCACAGCGGCCGGCGCCGTAGATGTCGGCGTGGTCAAAAAAGTTGCAGCCAAGTTCCAGCGCAGTGTCTACGAGCTTCTGCGCCTGACCGGCGGAAACATCGCATATACGCATGCAGCCAAGCGCGACTGCGGGAACGGTAAGACCGCTTTTGCCAAGAGAAATGTGTTTCATATAGGTACCCCCTGAAATAATATTTGTGGTACAAAATCTGAGCTTTATTATACTCTATTTGAGGGAAAAAGAGAATACACAGAGAAAAGAAATCGTCCCGTCCACCGGGTTGTCAGTGAACGGGACGATTTGAAAAAAGTATTAAATTCAGGAATCGCATTTTGCAGAGAGAATATTATCCAGCAGCTTTTTGGAAAGCTTCTCGTGTATACGGCATTCCTCCGGAGTGAAGTTTTGGTACATCAAAGCAAGGAAATTCTGTTGTGTGAGCTGGATATCTTTTGTGAGGCCGTCAGCAGCGGGGAGGATGGAAAGATGCAGGATGCGCCTGTCATTTTTATCCTCACGGCTTTCCAGAAAACCCTGCCGGATAAGGGAGTCTACAGCCCGTGAAACGCAGGATTTTGGAAGCCCTCTCAGCTCTACGATATCTCTGGCAGTGTCCATGTCGGGACGATTTGCCAGAAACAGCAGAATATTCAGTTCAGTGGTGGTCAGCTGATAATGCTCCGCGGTATGGTTCATCTGTTTTTCATAGCATTTTAAAAACTGCTGAATGACGTAAAGCAGCTCAGATGGATTGGGCATCTGCAATCCCCTCCTGTTTTTTCAGAAGAATATTCATAAATTCATCACCGGTAATAGTCTCATGCTCATAAAGATATTTGGCGATCTCATGCAGCTTCGGGAGATTATCCTGTAAAATCTTTAATGCCTTTGCATGCTGGGTGCGGACGAGCTCTACTGTCTTTTTGTCGATATCTGTCTGTGTCTCGGGAGAGCAGGAAAGAGAGGTGTCGCCGCCCAGATACTGATTGCTCACATTTTCCATAGCGACCATGTCAAAATCCTCGTGCATGCCGAAGCGTGTTATCATGGCGCGGGCGAGACGGGTCGCCTGTTCGATGTCATTGGAGGCTCCGGTAGTAATGGAGTGGAAGATGAGCTCTTCCGCTGCGCGGCCGCCTGTAAAGGTAGCGATTTTGTTTTCCAGCTCCTCTTTGGACATCAGGAAGTGCTCACCGTCGTCTACCTGCATCGTGTATCCCAACGCGCCGCTGGTACGGGGGATGATCGTAATCTTATGCACCGGAGCGGAGTTGGTCTGCATGGCTGCGACGAGGGCGTGACCGACTTCATGATAGGAAACAATGAGCTTTTCCTTTTCGGAAAGGACGCGGCTCTTTTTCTGGTATCCGGCGATAACGACTTCGATGCTTTCCTCCAAATCTGCCTGTGTGGCAAAACGCCGTCCGTCGCGGACAGCCCGGAGGGCGGCCTCGTTTACGATATTGGCAAGTTCAGCGCCGGAAGCGCCGGAGGCGGCTTTGGCGATTTCATAAAAGTTGACGTTATCCGCAATCTTGATTTTTTTGGCATGTACCTTTAAGATATCCGCGCGTCCCTGCAGGTCGGGCAGTTCAACGGGGATCCGGCGGTCGAATCGTCCGGGACGGGTCAGGGCAGGGTCAAGGGAATCGGGACGGTTGGTCGCCGCAAGGATAACGACGCCCTTGGAACCGTCGAAGCCGTCCATTTCGGTCAGCAGCTGGTTCAGCGTCTGTTCGCGTTCATCGTTGCCGCTGAAGTTGCCGTCACGCTTTTTGCCGATGGTATCTATCTCGTCGATGAAAACGATACAGGGCGCTTTTTCATTTGCCTGCTTGAACAGGTCGCGCACCTTCGCCGCGCCCATGCCGACGAACATTTCTACAAATTCAGAGCCTGAGATAGAGAAAAACGGAACGTCTGCTTCTCCGGCAACCGCCTTTGCGAGCAGTGTTTTACCGGTTCCGGGAGGTCCTACGAGCAGGGCGCCTTTCGGCATGGAAGCACCGATTTCTCTGTATTTTTCCGGATTGTGGAGGAAGTCTACAATCTCGGAAAGAAGCTCTTTTGCCTCATCCTCGCCCGCTACATCGGCAAATTTGATACCGGTGGATGATTTTACATATACTTTGGCATTGCTCTTGCCGAATGCCATCGCGCCGCCGGGACCTCCGCCCATCATGTTCTGGTTCATCTTTCGGAAAAGAAGCTGTCCAAGGGCGACAAAAAGGATGGTAGGAAGGATGAAGCCGACCAGGATGCTCATGAGAGGGGACTGTTTCGTAGGGATCTCGCTGATAAGCTGCGCTCCCGAGCTTCGTATCTGTTCTACGAGTTCGTTGCTCGTATTGATGAGGCCGGTTTTGCATACTTTGGTTTTGCCGCCTTCTTCGATGGTGTAGAGAATGACGTAGTCCTGCATGTCGATTTGGACTTCTTTTATCTGTCTGGAATCCAGACCGTCCAGAAAGTCGCTGTAGGTAGTCTCTACGACGCTGCGGCCCATCAGCCATGGCAAAACAAAGATATTGAGTAAGAACATGATGATGAGCGCTGCGACTGCATAGGTGGCAAGCATCTTTTGGGGTTTTTTGTTATCATCGGGATTGGTCGTCATAATTTTTTTCTCCTGTCCGCGCAGACCTGCCGCGCAATCTGACCTGAAAGTTCTTAGAAGAACTGTTTCTTATGGAACTATTATGACGCGAAACGGAACGGGTTACAATTAAAGAAGCGGAAACAATTTATAAAAGAATTATAAATGTTTATCGTCCTGAGCCCTCTTTTGCGGAATAGAGCTTTCAATAGTCTGTCAAATGTTGCTGTTTATGGGCAGGCCTGTGAACAATAACGATGAAGGCTGCCGTTTTTTTATAGAATAGAGCAGGGGATTTTAGTTGTCATCTGTAAATTCAAATAGTTCTTCAACAGAAACATGGAAGACCTTTGCGATGTCCATTGCCAGCTTTAGAGAGGGGTTGTAGCGTCCGTTTTCCAGATGGACGATAGTTTCCCGCCGCGCGCCGACAAGGTCTGCCAGTTCACTTTGCTTTAAACCCGCTTTTTCGCGGTATTCTTTGATTTTAGTGATAAGAGCCATATCAATCTCCATTCTGGAGCGTAAGCGATCGGGGTATAGCATCCCGGCTGTTTGTAACGCTCCGGTACAGACAGCCGTATGAAAATCAGACAGTAAGGCAGGATGCTTTTTTACATTAGATTCCTTTGCTGTCCATGATGGCGAACATCACAGTCCGAATGACGGACAAAGCTAAAAGAGACCAGACGATGATCCATCCGATGATCTCCGTATCGACTGTGCTGACATGTCCGAGGATAGCGCAGCTCCAGGCTGATATGATTGCGGCGGCGACCAGAAGCTTTAAACAAAACGAGTCGCACCGTTTCAGATTCCGCTCAGCCATTTCGTCGACGCCTTCTTTTTTGTATTTTTTAATCCTCGTATGCTGAAAGAAGAAAAAAGCGGCGAGGGTACAGCCGAGTAGAAATTGTACGGTCACATACCATTCTTTCCAATCTGTTCTTGCCCACATCCAGTAGTAAGTCAGGAGAATGATGGCATAGACTATTTTGGTTGCGACAATTTCTTTTAAGGATACCTTTTTATTCATGATTCGTTCCTCCTGTGTGATATATTTGTAACTTGATGTGATAAATATATCACTTTAAAAAACGGGAGTCAATACGCATGTGATATATTTTTAACTTTTCATAAAAACTGATAAAATAACAAAAAGACAGAATAATTAGAAAATTATCGGTAAAAAAGACTATATAAAACTTTAAAATACAAAATATGTGCATATAGCTGCAAAATAGTTGTATTACAATAGTAAAATTGTGCACATTTTTCTTAAAAAAATTTAAAAAAAGTATTGCAAAACCCATTTTCCTATAGTATACTATGTCTTGCGTTGAGCGATGAACAACAACGCAGACAACACAATACAGAATGGACCGCTAGCTCAGCTGGTAGAGCACCTGACTCTTAATCAGGGTGTCCAGGGTTCGAGCCCCTGGCGGTCCACTAAGAAGCACTGTTTTTGGAAGCTTGTACTTCCGGGGATGGTGCTTTTTTGTTGTTGCGTTCCTCCTAAAATATCTGTATCATGGAGATATGGTGATGAGCGGAGGAGGCGGCAAAAGGCAATGTATCTGGACTGGTTTACGTTCCCGGACGGGGAACAGGAGGTTGATTTCTTTTACGGTATCCAGCGGACGTGTTATGACAGCTATTATCCGTTTCAGGTATTATCCAAAAGGAAGTTTTGCCGGATAGATTTTGAAAGATAGCGACGGGAGGGTATTTGTATATGGAAGAAACGCGTGTAAAAGAGCAGGGGCAGCTGGAGCAGGTCCATGCAAAAATGCGGAGCAGGGGTAACGACGATGTAGAGGCGCCAGGCGTAAGCCCGTTAAACTGGGCGGTGCTGGGCTGCGGCGTCATAGCCAACGAGATGGCTGCAGCGTTAAAGAGGATGGGAAAAAGGCTGTACGCAGTCGGTAACCGGACTCATGAGAAGGCGGTAGAATTTGCCGAAACCTACGGCGTGGAAAAGGTATATGACAGACCGGAGGATATGTTTACAGACCCGGAGGTGGATATCATTTATCTGACGACACCGCATAATACCCATATGCCGTTTTTGCGGCAGGCGCTTGGGAACGGGAAGCATGTGCTATGTGAAAAATCTATCACTTTAAACAGTGCGGAGCTGGAGGAAGCGATGGAGCTGGCAGAAAAAAACGGCGTTATTCTGGCAGAGGCGATGACGATATGGCATATGCCTCTTTATAAGGAACTATGGCGGATGAAGGATGAACAACGTTTGGGAAAGGTTCAGATGATACAGGCGAATTTCGGCAGCTTTAAGGAATATGATATGCGAAACCGTTTTTTTAACAGGGAGCTGGCAGGAGGGGCGCTCTTAGACATCGGGGTATACGCCATCAGTCTCGTGAGAAGTTTCATGGAAAGCTGTCCGGATCAGGTAAAGAGTCAGGTAAAATATGCGCCGACCGGAGTGGATGAACAGGCGGGTATCCTTTTGATGAACCCGGAGGGGCAGATGGCGGGGATAACTTTGAGCCTTCACTCCAAACAGCCCAAGCGTGTTGTGATAAGCTGTGAGAAAGGTTATGTGGAGATAACGGAATATCCGAGAGCGGAGCGGGCGCTCATCGTGGATGCGGAAACGGGAAAAAAGCGGGAGCTGCTCGCGGGACATACGGCAGATGCTCTTCTTTATGAAATGAGGGATATGGAGAGCGCTGTATTGAAAAATGATCCCGGCGTAATGAAGCTGGCGATGACGGCAGATGTGATGAGACTGATGACGGGGCTACGGGAAGAATGGGGGATGAAATATCCGGAGGAGGAAAAAGAAAACTTCAGAAAACCATAAAATTTTTAGAAAATTTCCAGCCTTAGTATAGATATATTGCAGAGTTAGAGTTAAAATGGAGATATAAGGCACGAATGCCGACCTCTCTGAGCAAGATGTATATTTTTTGAAACATGGGGCAGAGGGGTGGTATTTTGTGCGCGCCGGAGTATAATAATCTCTGGTAACAGTTCCTATTTTAAATAGAAACCAAAGAACAGGAGGAACACAAATTGAGAACCAAGAAAAAGACAATGGATGGTAATCAGGCTGCCGCATATGTATCCTATGCGTACAGCGATGTTGCCGCTATCTATCCCATTACCCCGTCTTCACCGATGGCGGAAGTGACTGATAAATGGGCAACACAGAATCAGAAGAACATCTTCGGGCAGACCGTTAAGGTTACAGAGATGCAGTCCGAGGCAGGCGCTGCAGGCGCTGTGCACGGCTCTCTGGCAGCAGGTGCGCTGACAACCACCTTTACAGCATCCCAGGGTCTTCTGTTGATGATTCCCAACCTGTATAAGGTTGCAGGCGAGCAGCTTCCCGGCGTATTTAACGTTGCGGCAAGAGCACTGGCAAGCCATGCACTTTCTATTTTCGGAGATCACTCCGATATTTATGCATGCCGTCAGACAGGTGTTGCAATGTTCGCAACATCCAGCGTACAGGAGATCATGGATCTGACTCCCGTAGCTCATCTGGCAGCGATCAAGGGCAAGATGCCTTTTATGAACTTCTTCGACGGTTTCCGTACTTCTCATGAGATTCAGAAGGTTGATGTGTGGGATTACGAAGATCTGAAGGATATGGCTGATATGGATGCCATCATGGAGTTCAGAAAGAATGCGCTGAATCCCGAACATGCAAAAGAAATGGGTTCCGCTCAGAACCCTGACATCTTCTTCCAGGTAAGAGAAGCGTCCAACAAGCATTATGACGCTATCCCTGGTATTGTAGAAGAGTATATCAACAAGGTAAATGAGAAGCTTGGTACACATTACGGCCTGTTTGATTATTACGGCGCAGCAGACGCTGAGCATGTGATAATCGCAATGGGTTCCGTATGCGATGCTATCGAAGAGACCATCGATTATCTGAATGCAAACGGTCAGAAGGTTGGTATGGTGAAGGTACATCTGTATCGTCCGTTCTCCGCAGAGCATCTTATCGCAGCTATCCCGGATTCTGTAAAGCAGATTTCCGTTCTGGATCGTACAAAAGAGCCCGGTGCGATTGGCGAGCCTTTGTATCTGGATGTTGTTGCAGCGCTGCATGACAGCAAATTTGCAAATGTTCCGGTATTCTCCGGCAGATATGGCCTGGGCTCCAAGGATACAACTCCTTCCCAGATTGAAGCTGTTTATAAGAACACAGAGAAGAAGCTGTTTACAATCGGTATCAACGATGATGTGACATATCTGTCTCTGCCGGATGAGGCAAGCCTTGACACCTGTCCGGAAGGTACAGTACGCTGTAAGTTCTGGGGTCTGGGCGGCGACGGTACAGTAGGCGCAAACAAGAACTCCATCAAGATCATCGGCGACAACACCGACATGTTCGTACAGGCATACTTCTCCTATGACTCCAAGAAGTCCAACGGTATTACCGTTTCTCACCTGCGTTTCGGTAAGAAACCTATCCGTTCTTCGTATCTGATCAGCAAGGCTGACTTCGTTGCATGTCATAACCCGATGTACATCCGTCACTACGACGTTGTACAGGATCTGTGCGACGGCGGCACATTCCTGTTAAACTGCCCCTGGAGCGCAGAGGAGCTTGAAAAAGAGCTGCCCGGACAGGTTAAGCGCTATATCGCACAGCATCATATCAACTTCTATACGATTGACGGTTTCGCAATCGGCAGAGAAATCGGCTTAAAGAACAAGATCAACACTGTTCTGCAGTCCGCATTCTTCAAGCTTGCGAATATCATCCCCGTAGACGAGGCATGCAGACTGATGAAGGATGCAGCACAGAAGGCATACGGCATGAAGGGTGAGAAGATCGTACAGATGAACTTCGCAGCAATCGACCGCGGTGCAGAAGGCGTTGTGAAGGTTGAGGTTCCGGATAGCTGGGCAAATGCAGAGGACGACAACTTAAATCCTCCTACTTTCCAGGATCGTCCGGAGGTAATGAAGTTTGTTGAGAAGATTCAGGTTGAAGTAAACGCACAGAGAGGCGATAATCTGCCTGTATCCACATTTATGGATTATATCGACGGTTCCACTCCTTCCGGTACATCCGCTCATGAGAAGCGTGGTGTGGCAGAGGACCTGCCGAACTGGAATCCTGAGAACTGTATCCAGTGTAACCGCTGTGCACTCGTATGTCCTCATGCGGTTATCCGTCCTGTGGCAATGACTGCTGAGGAGAAGGCAAATGCTCCTGAGAGCGTTGTTACCATTCCGGCAGTAGGAGCTCCCGGTTATGAGTTTGCAATCACCATTTCTGCATTAGACTGTACCGGTTGCGGTTCCTGTGCTTCCGTATGTCCTGGCAAGATGGGGAACAAGGCTCTGGTAATGGCTCCTGCGGGCGATGATGTTGCAGTGAAGCAGGAAGGCTTCGACTACACATGCAAGCTGCCTGAGAAGACAGACCTGATCGAGAAGTTCAAAGAGAATACAGTAAAGGGCAGCCAGTTTAAACAGCCTCTGCTTGAGTTCTCCGGCGCCTGCGGCGGATGTGGCGAGACTCCTTATGCGAAGCTGGTAACACAGCTGTTCGGTAACAGAATGTATATCGCGAACGCTACAGGATGTTCTTCCATCTGGGCGAACTCTTCACCGTCCACACCTTATACTGTGAACGCTAAGGGTCAGGGTCCTGCATGGTCCAACTCCCTGTTTGAGGATGCGGCTGAGTTCGGTTATGGTATGCTGTTGGCTCAGAACGCAGTTCGCGGACGTCTGAAAGATGAAATCACAAAGCTGGCTGAGAACACCACGAGTGAAGGCTTCAAGGCTGCAGCTCAGGAATGGCTGGATACCTATACAAAGGGTGCTTTAAACGGCACTGCTACCGATAAGCTGGTTGACGAGCTGGGCAAGGAAGGCTCCGACGCATCCAAGGCTATTCTGGATGAGAAGGATTTCCTGGCGAAGAAGTCTCAGTGGATCTTCGGTGGTGACGGATGGGCTTACGATATCGGCTTTGGCGGCGTAGATCATGTGCTGGCAAGCGGCAAGGATGTAAACGTTCTGGTATTCGATACCGAGGTTTATTCCAATACTGGCGGCCAGTCCTCCAAGTCCACACCTACCGGTGCTGTAGCACAGTTTGCTTCCGGCGGTAAGAAGACCAAGAAGAAAGATCTTGCAAGCATCGCAATGAGCTATGGTTATGTATATGTTGCTCAGATTGCTATGGGCGCAGACTATAACCAGACTGTTAAGGCAATTGCTGAGGCAGAAGCTTATGACGGTCCTTCCCTGATCATCGCATATGCTCCTTGTATCAATCATGGTATCAAGGCTGGTATGGGCAGCACGATGCAGGAAGAAGAGAAGGCAGTTAAGTCCGGTTACTGGCATCTGTTCCGTTATAACCCTGAACTGAAGGGAACGGAGAAGGGCGCATTTACTCTGGACAGTAAGGCTCCTACACTTCCTTATCAGGATTTCTTAAACGGCGAGGTTCGTTATAACTCCCTGCGTAAGGTAAATCCTGAGATGGCAGACGCTCTGTTCGCTGAGAACGAGAAAGAAGCTGCGGAAAGATATGAGTATCTGAACAAGCTCGTTAAGCTTTACGGCAACGAGGAATAAAGAATCCGGCTTTTAAAAAGGGCTGTCCGTCTTTTGACGGACGGCTCTTTTGCTTGACAAACAGCGGCGAAATGTTTATACTTGAAACTACCATGCAGCCGGGGGAGCAGCGGTCCCCTGCACCTGCAATCCGCTATAGCAGGGGTGATGGCGGGCAGAGGGCTTTATGCCTGTATTGCTGCCCTTTATAAGTGGCGTTGAAGTTTGGGTCTTGCGCAACGGGTGTCTGCGAACCGTGTCAGGTTGGGAACAAAGCAGCACTAAACAGAATTTCCCGTGTGCCGCAAGGGTGCCTGGCGGAGTTAACTGTAGAGGTAACGGATACGGGCGGCGGTTCGAAGTCCGCCGCATGGTTTTTGAAAATGAATGATGTATATATGCCGGGGGAGGTTCAGGATATGTATGGGTCTGAACTTCCGTCGGTTTTTTTGTATACATTCACGCGAAAAGAAGGAATTGCCTGATGGCACTTGCGCCTGATGCGGGGATGAGCCAAGGTGCGTACTTTTTATTTGACAGGAAGAAAAAATGGAACAGAATATTAGAAAAAAGAATGCAGACCTGCAGAATCTTTTGGCGGATTGCACGCTCTGCCCAAGAAACTGCCATGCAGACCGGCTGGCAGGGCAGACAGGGTACTGCGGACAGACGGCGCAGCTGAAAGCGGCGCGGGCGGCGCTGCATTACTGGGAGGAGCCGTGCATATCGGGAAGCGCAGGGTCCGGGGCGGTATTTTTTACGGGCTGTACGATGCGGTGCGTGTTCTGCCAGAATCATGAGATAGCGGCAGGACGTGCCGGAAAGGAGGTATCCGGGGAGCGTTTGGCAGAGATTTTTCTTGCGTTGCAGGAAAAAGGGGCAAACAATATCAATCTGGTGACAGCGACTCATTTTGTTCCGCTGCTCGTGCCGGCGCTGGAGCGGGCCAAGCGGGAAGGATTGCATATCCCGATTGTATATAATACGTCTTCCTACGAAAAGGTGAGTACGTTGAGGCTTCTGGACGGTCTGGTGGATATTTACCTTCCCGATTTTAAATATACATCAAAGGAGCTTGCAGCATGGCTTTCAGGTGCGCCGGATTATTTTGAAACGGCGGCAGCCGCCGTGGAGGAGATGCTGCGTCAGGTTGGTGAGCCGTTGTTTGAAGCGCCGGACGGCAGACGTTTGAATGCGGAGCAGATGAACGATGCTTGCATGGAAGATGACATCGGTGAAGCGGCGGATTCTGTTTTTCTCATGAAAAAAGGGGTTATCGTGCGTCATCTGGCGCTTCCGGGGCAGGAGGAGGATTCGCGGCGCGTGCTCAGTTACCTTTTGAGAACGTTTGGAAACAGAATATATATCAGCCTGATGAACCAGTATACGCCAATGCCGGGATTTGTCCGCAGACTGCGGGAATCGGGCATAACGGCGGCGGACGATCCGGGCGTGCGGGAACAGACGCTCTTGGGGCTGACGGAAAGGCTTTCGGATGAGGCATATGAGCGGCTGATAGGATTTGCAATCAATGAGGGGATAGAAAACGGATTCATACAGGATGGAGAAACGGCGCAGGAAAGCTTTATTCCGATATTTGATGGAGAGGGACTATGAAAAAGAAGAAAATTGGAAAATGGATCGGAGCAATATTTTTAGCGCTGTTGCTGTATATTATGATAGGGGCAGTGGCTCCGTATATGAAAGCGCCTGAGGTAACGGAAGAGACGAGGAAAAAGGCGGAGAACGCTGAGTATCTGGGGAAAGGGCCGTCAGGAGAGCGGGCCCGTATCCTTGTAGAGAATAAGACGGCTCTGGCAGAGCGGATACGGCTGATCTCACAGGCAAAGGAAAGGGTTGTTTTGTCCACATTTGATTTCCGTGCGGATGAGAGTGGAAAAGATATGTTGGCAGCGCTTCAGGCCGCGGCGGACAGGGGCGTGTCCGTCAGAGTGATAGTGGACGGGATGAGCGGTTTTTTGCGTATCATCGGAAATGAATATTTCGGGACGCTTTCCGCGATGGATAATGTGGAGATCAAAATCTATAATCCGTTTCATTTTGCAAAACCGTGGCATCTGATGGCGCGTCTGCACGATAAATATCTTATCGTTGACCACAGCGCCTATATATTGGGTGGGCGCAATACGTTTTCTTATTTTTTGGGCGATTATGACAGCTATAAAAACTATGACTGGGATGTGCTCATTTATGAACAGGAGTACCAGGAGGGCTGCTCGATGGAACAGGTGGAGCAGTATTTTGAGAGTGTCTGGAAGCTGCCCGAGAGCCGCCTGCATCGTGTAAAGCATCCGGAAAAGCAGAAGTATGCCGATGCGGGCAAAGAGCTGCGGGAGCGTTATGAGAAAATGCAGGAAGAGCACCCGGACTGGTTTGAAACGGTGGACTATGTTGAAAAGACCGTTCCGGTAAATAAGGCGACATTATTATCCAATCCGGCAACGCTGTATGCAAAGGAGCCTGTTGTTTTTTACTCTGTGACGGAGCTGATGGCAAGAGCGCAGGAAAAGGTACGTTTTCATACACCTTATATTCTGTGCAACAAATGGATGCTGGAGCGTTTGGAAAACGTATGCGCTGCGGTTCCTGACGTGACGATGATGACGAATTCCATCGCCAATAACGGGAATCCATTCGGGTCGATGGACTACTGGAAAAATAAAAAGAAGATTCTGGATACGGGAGTTCATATCCTGGAATATGACGGGGGGATATCCTACCATGGAAAATGTTTTACGGCAGATGACAGAATAGTTGGGATAGGCTCGTTTAACTGGGACATGAGGAGTGTGTATATCGATACGGAACTGATGCTTGTGCTGGACAGCCCGGAGCTGAATACACACTTGCAGTGGATAATGGATGAATATGAAAAGGAAGCGCTGACGATACATGCGGACGGAACAGCGGAGGCTCCCGAAGGGATGGAGGCTCAGGAGGTTTCTCTGAAAAATAAGATTCAGATAGCGGTTTTGTATATGTTCGGGTACTGGGCAAGATTTTTGATGTAAACGGGAGTTAAAAAATGAAGGATGAACGTGGAGGGGAAATGGAACAGCAGGGAATCTTAAAATAAGGCGTATCTGTATCTGACGGATACATATTTTCAGGAAGGCCCGCATAGGTATGGGTAAAAACGGCGGGAATCTGAAATGCTGAATTATATTTGGGCGGCAATGATAATCATCGGCATCCTTTACGGGACGTTCACGGGGAATATCGAAGCGGTATCCAATGCGGCGCTCGATTCGGCGGGCGAGGCGGTGGAGCTGTGTCTGACGATGGCGGGAGTGACCGCATTGTGGACGGGACTGATGGAGGTTGCCAAAAATGCGGGGCTGATCGCCGGGATGACAAAGGGGGTCAGCCCTTTTGTGCGCTTTTTATTTCCGAAAATCCCGAAAGATCATCCGGCACGGGAATATATTTCCACGAATATCATCGCGAATATTCTGGGGCTTGGATGGGCGGCGACTCCGGCGGGGTTAAAGGCGATGGAAAAGCTTCAGGAGTTAAATGAAGAGGAGTGTGCGAAAAACCGCTTAAATGCAGGGAGCGGAAAAACGGAGGGACAAAACCGGGTAATGCCTGCGTGGAAAGGACGGGCGGGCTTTGATCCGGAGGTGGCGAGTAACGAGATGTGCACGTTCCTTATCCTGAACATTTCATCGCTGCAGCTTGTTCCGGTGAATATGATAGCGTACAGAAGCAGGTACGGGAGCGCTGCGCCGGCCGCCATCGTAGGGCCCGCTATTGCAGCCACTCTCGTGAGCACAGCGGCGGCAATTGTCTACTGCAAATGGATGGACCGGAGACGGTAGGCAGAATCTGTCTCCTTGCATAAGGCGGATAAAAGCCTGAATTTCCTGCTGACAAAAAAAGCCGGACGCGGTATACTGACATCAGAGACGGCAGATTTTTAAAATATGAGCCGTAGACAACAGGAGAGGAAAGAGGGCAGCTGTACGATGAAGTACGATTTTACATCAGTTATGGACAGAAGCGGAAAGGATTCGATAGCGATGGACCTTATCCCGGTTCCGGAGGCGGAAGTGGACGAAGGCTTTGACCGGATCCCTATGTGGGTGGCGGACATGAATTTCCCGACTGCACCGGTGATATGTGAACATATGACGGAGCGGATAAAGCATCCGGTATTCGGATATTTTGAAGCGTCGGACGCATATTTTGACAGTATCATCAACTGGCAGAGGACCAGAAACGGTGTGGAGGGGCTTGGTAAGGAGCATATCGGCTATGAAAACGGCGTGCTCGGCTGTGTGTGCGCGGCGCTGCAGGCGTTTTCTGCGCCGGGCGAGGCTGTCCTTGTACATGCGCCTACCTACGTGGGATTCACGAAGTCGCTGCATAATAACGGCAGAAAAATCGTTCACAGTAATCTGAAAAAAGATGCGGACGGAATATGGCGCATGGATTATGCGGATATGGATGCAAAGCTTAAGGAGCATCATATTCATCTGGCGATATTCTGCTCTCCCCATAATCCATGCGGAAGAGTATGGGAGCGGGAAGAGATAGAGGCGGCGATGGAGGTTTACCGCAGAAACGACTGCATCGTCATTTCGGATGAGATATGGTCGGATTTAACGCTCGGGGAATATCGGCATATTCCGACCCAGACAATTTCAGAGGATGCCAAAAACAGGACGATAGCTATTTATGCGCCGTCCAAAACGTTTAATCTGGCAGGGCTTGTGGGCTCCTATCACATAATTTATAATGCGTATCTGCGCGACCGGATGGAAAAACAGTCATCGCTGTCCCATTACAATTCGATGAACGTGCTGTCGATGCATGCGCTTATCGGCGCTTACGGAAAGGAAGGACAGGAGTGGCTGGATGAGCTAAAGCAGGTGCTGACCGGAAACGTGCGCTGGGCATGCGGGTTTATCGCAGAGCACTTTGAAGGAGTGGAGGTTTCTGAAGCGCAGGGTACCTATATGCTCTATCTGAATTGCGCGAAGTGGTGCGAAAGAACCGGAAAGACGATGGATGAGTTGATAAGGGCAGGTATCCGCGTCGGCGTGATATGGCAGGACGGACGCCCGTTTGGCTTTGACTATACGATACGCATGAATCTGGCGCTGCCTTTGTCGAGGGTTCAGGAAGCGTTTGAACGTCTGGAAAAATATGTATTTTAAAAGAGGACGCCGTGATGCAAAAAAGACATCACGGCGTCTGTTTTTTTCCATATGCAGGAAGCAGATGCGGCTCAGACCTTGCGGCCTGTTTCAAACAGGTAAACCTCGCGGCTTACGCGGTTTGCCAGGTCGGGGCATACTTTGGAGAACAGGTCGAGCTGGCGGGTTACTTGGGAAAGCTCCCAGCCGATAGCGTCTGCGAGACGGTTTTTTTCATCGTCGGGCAGAGACAGATAGCGGTCACGCGCCTGAGAGAAGTTGTCGGGGTCGGAGATTTCCTTTCGGATGACCGTGCCGCCGGGATACGGCATACCGGGATAACAGGGCGCGTTTGCTTCGCAGGGCGTATTGTCGGCGAGGGAATTGGGCTTGTAGTTAATATTTCCGGGCGGATTGCAGTATGCCATATAACCGTCCTGCTGATGGTTTGCCACAGGCGAAAGAGGACGGTTGACCGGAAGCTGTGCGAAGTTCGTACCGACGCGGTAACGCTGGGTATCCGTATAGGAAAAAGTGCGTCCCTGAAGCATTTTATCCGCGGAAAATTCGATGCCGGGAACGATGTTTGCGGGGCAGAAGGCGGCCTGCTCGATGTCTGTGAAAAAGTTTTTCGGGTTTTCATTGACAGTCAGCATCCCGACTTTCATAAGCGGGAACTGGTCCTCGGGCCAGATTTTCGTGTCGTCCAGCGGGTCGAAGGGAAGGGTTCCGGCAGTAGCAGGGTCCATGAACTGTACGCAGAATTCGTAGCGGATGGGAGTGCCGGAAGCGAGGCGCGCGTGGAGATTGCGGACGGCGATATCAGGGTCCAGTCCTGCTTTCCTTCACGGCGGTCGATAATGTCCCGGGGTTCCTGACCGAGAAAATGATATTTTACGAACAGACGCTTGCCGGCTTTATTGACCCATACGAAGGTGTTTACTCCGAAGCCGTCCATTCGGGCAAAATCTTTTACGATGCCCCTGTCGCTGTAGAGCCACATGAGCTGATGCAGGCTTTCCGGAGACAGGGAAAAAAAGTCCCAGACATGTCCGTAATTTTTGATATTGGTGCAGGGATCGGGTTTTTGGGAATGGATGAAATCAGGGAATTTGAGCGCATCGCGGATAAAAAAGACCGGGAGGCTCAAGCCGACTACGTCATAGTTTCCTTCGGAGGTGTAAAATTTGACGGCAAAGCCTCTCGGGTCACGATCAGTATCCGGCGAGCCTTTGGAGCCGATGACTGTCGAGAAGCGGATGAGAAAGCGTGTGGGTACGTTTGGATCGCGCAAAAATGCGGCGCTGGTGTATTCGGACATACTCCGGTAGGGGCGGAAGGTACCGAAGGCACCGCTTCCTTTGGCGTGGACGACGCGTTCCGGGATGCGTTCCCGATCGAAATGTGCCATTTTTTCGATAAACTGCACGTCCTGTAAAAGGACGGGACCGCGTTCTCCGAGCGTTTCAGAGTTGGCGGTGTCATAGACGGGGGCGCCCTGCTCAAGCGTCAGTGTTGGTTTTTGAGACATAAAAATTCCTCATTTCCCGTTTTACTTTATCCTATGGGAAATGAGGAATTTTGGTTACTGTTTGCGGAAGGTGATGCTTCCGTTTTTTTGGATCCGTTCTTCCAAGAGCTTCATAACAGCATCTTCTTATTTGAATTTTTGGTAGTATCCCATGAAGAACACGAACAGGACGATAAGGGGCAGTATGTAGGAAACATAAATGCGGACCCATCTGGTGCGGGGGAACTTGATACCGATACCTGTGTCGGCTTCCTTTGTGAACTTATCCCATCCCCATCCATAGCGGCTCGTGCAGAAGAGCAGGTATACCATGCTGCCCAGCGGGAGCAGGTTGTTGGATACGATGAAGTCTTCCAAATCCTGGATAGTAGAGCCTGCGCCGATGGGATGGATGCCGGACCAGAGGTTGAAGCCGAGCACACAGGGCAGGGAAAGCAGGATGATGAGGACTCCGTTTATCAGTACTGCCTTTTTGCGGGAGGCGCCGAAGAGGTCCATGGAAAAGCTGATGATGTTTTCAAATACTGCGATGATGGTGGACTGGGCGGCAAACGTCATAAATATGAAAAAGAGCGTGCCGAAAATCCATCCGCCGGTCATCTTGTTGAATACGTTCGGCAGAGTGACGAACACCAGCCCGGGGCCTTCACCGGGGTCCACGCCGAAAGCAAAA
>ENA-ORMO01001371-ORMO01001371.1-human-gut-metagenome-genome-assembly--contig:-NODE-1371-length-26359-cov-3.074399_pt1 | contig 26359 bp, 20 predicted proteins | sample MGYA00242106_ERZ509001 | MGnify/ENA primary metagenome ERZ509001 (study PRJEB26280, sample SAMEA2338736) | human gut metagenome | biome: human gut; feature: human-associated habitat; material: faeces...
ATTATCCTACATAAGGGGGCTTTTTGTCATTGTCCGTTTTTACTGGACCTGTTCAGTAAGCAGTCTGTCTTTTTTGCAAAAACAGTCTGCAAAAATACGTACTCTATTAAAATACCGCCGAAAAAGGCTTGATGCAATCAATATATAGACGTATACTATAAAAAAACGGACAGGAGGGGTAGTATGTCATTGGATGCCTGTGATGTAAACGTCAATCCCAGACAAATGGAACTGCGTCCCCATGGCACGGCGGATTTTCCCTGCGGCGGCTATGATACCCAAATTCGCAGCGGTGAAAAAGGCGGTGTTGCTTGGCATTGGCATGAAGAAACGGAAATACTATATGTAACGGAAGGCAGTGTGGAAGTATTCCTACCTGACATGCGCTGGACTCTTTCCAAAGGCGAAGGGGCTTTTATCCATGCCAATGTGCTCCACAGTATACTGGCGGCGGGCGAAGGGGGCAAAATCCGCTCTGCTGTATTCCATACCAGACTCATCAGTGGTGGACAGGATACGGTTTTTCAGAAGAAGTATATTGCCCCTCTATTGGCTTATGGCGGCATTAAGGGGCTGCCTCTGACGGGCGAAGAAGAATGGCAGAAGGATATGCTGGCGGAAATCAAGGAAATCGTCCGCTTTCTGGAGAAAAAAGAAGAAGGCTATGAATGGGATGTACGGGATACGCTGGGTCGTCTGTGGCGGAATCTCTATGCCCATACAAAGCCTGTGGAAGGCGGAAACAGCCGGAAAACCATGGATGCCCAGCGGCTCAAGAGTATGCTGGAATTGATCCAGAAAGAGTATAACGAACCTTTGGACTTGGCACAGATTGCCAAAGCGGCAAACATCGGGGAGCGGGAATGCCTGCGGTGCTTCCATCGCACCATCGGCATTTCTCCCTTGCAGTATCTCTTGCGGTATCGTGTTTCTCAGGCGGCGCTTTTACTGCGGGAAACCAATCTGCCGGTGGCGGAAGTAGGCATGCGCTGCGGTTTTGACAGCCCCAGCCATTTTGCCCAGACCTTCCGCAAATATTTTTCCATTACACCAAGCGCTTATCGGAAAGGGAAAATTTAAGGGGGAAGGAAAATGCTTTTGGTGATGAAGATTGTATACGTCGTTTTTGCGGCAGTCATGGTCTTTTTCCCAAAAAAGATTTGGGATATATTTTACGGTAATTTCAGCGAAAATGCAGAGCCAAAGGATGCCATGCTCATGGCATATCGTGCGGCTGGTATTATAGCCCTTGTGGTATTTATCATGAAAGGTATTTGGGGAAGCTAAGGGGGGAGAAACCTTTGGAAATCAATAAAGTGATGCATGCGGCGCTGAAAGCGCTGTCTTATCCGGACTTGGATGTGAAAAAAACATATAAGATCAAACGGCGGCTGGAGGGGATTCGTTCCGCCCAGCTTTCACCAGAGAAAAATCTTTTTCAGGACTGGCGGGTGCCTTCTGGCAAGACAAGTGTGCCTGTGCGGCTGTTTTTTCCCAATGACAAAGAAGTGCTGGAGCCCCCTGTGATTCTCTTCTTCCACGGCGGTGGCTGGGTCGTTGGGGACATCAATAGCTATACGAAGGTATGCGCTTCCATGGCGCAGATATTGGAATCGGTGGTCATTTCTGTGGATTATCGTCTGGCGCCGGAGCATAAGTTCCCGGCAGCGCCGGAGAATTGCTATCATGTGGCAAAAACATTGTTCTGTGATGGTTTTCCTTTTCCGGCGAAACCGGAGGAAATCACCCTTATGGGGGATTCTGCCGGCGGCAATCTGGCGGCAGTGGTATCTCAAATGGCAAGAGATCGGGGAGAATTTGAGGTAAAACAGCAGATTTTGCTGTATCCTGTCACATTCAATGACCATACGCCTGCATCGCCTTTCCCTTCTGTGGTGGAAAATGGTACGGATTATCTTTTGACCTCCAAACGGGTCTGCGACTATATGGAATTGTATGAGTCCTCTCCGGCAGATCGGCAAAATCCTTATTTTGCGCCCCTTTTGGCGGAGGACTTTACCAATCAGCCACGCACCCTTATTCTGACGGCGGAATTTGATCCCCTCAGGGATGAAGGGGAAGCCTATGGTGCGGAATTGCAGCGGGCGGGAAACGACGTGACAGTGGTGCGTATTGCCGATGGGCTCCATGGATATTTTTCACTGCCGCCCCGATTTGAAGCGGTGCAGGAAAGCTACCGCTGGATACAGCAATTCCTGAAAGGAGGAGAGCCTTTGTGAGTGATGCAAAGTGGAGCAGGCTGGAAAACGCTGCAAAGATATTTCCGTCCACCACAAGCAGAGAAGATACAAAGGTTTTCCGTTTCACCTGTGAACTGACGGAAATGGTGCAGGAAGCACCCTTACAGGCAGCCTTGGAAGAAACACTGGAATTTTTCCCTTTTTACCGCTATTCCCTGCGACGGGGGCTGTTCTGGTATTTTTATGAAGAAAGTCGGGAAAAGCCAGTGGTGCGGCAGGAACATCTGCCCCCATGCAGTAAGCTGTACCATCCTGACCGCCACGGACTGCTCTTTTCCGTGACCTATTATCGGTGCCGCATCAATCTGGAGGTATACCATTCCCTGACAGATGGGACGGGAGCATTGGCGTTTCTGCGGATGCTGACCATCCACTACATCAAGCAGGTACATGGGGAAGGTGTCCTTTCCCATGAGGCACTCCGTAATGCGGTGCCTGTGCCGGAGCGCATGAGTGACAGTTTTGCACGGTATTACACAGGGAAGAAAAAATATGAGAAACAGAAAGTCAAACGGGCTTATCGTATTTCCGGCATCCGTCTGCCGGATCATCGGATTCGTGTCATTGAAGGGACAGCGTCGGCATCCCAGATATTGCAAAAATCCCACGAATACGGCACCACAGCCAGCATATTTCTTTGCAGTGTTCTGCTCCGTGCCATTCATGCCCAGATGCCAAAACGGGCGGAGAAATATCCCGTAAATCTGTCGGTGCCTGTAAACCTTCGGAATTATTTCCCATCGGAATCCGCCAGAAACTTTTTCTCTGTCATTACGGTGGGCTATGATTTCGGGAAGAATCCCGATGATTTCTCTTCTGTGATTTCTGCCGTCAAAGAAGGTTTTGCCAAAGAACTGACAGAGGAAAAAGTCAAGGGCAGGCTCAATGACCTCTGTGCTTTGGAACATAACCTGTTGACTCGTATGGTGCCTTTGTTTTTGAAGGACATCAGTCTGAACATCGCCCATCGGATGGCGGCTAGGGAAATCACCATGGCTTTTTCCAATATTGGCCGTGTGGATATGCCGGAAGAAATGGCGCCTTATTTGCGGCAGTTCGGCGTATTTGTCAGCACCAAGCGGATGCAGGTGTGCCTGTGCTCCTATGGAGATCGGCTTACTATGGGATTTTCCGCGCCTTTTGTGGATACCTCCATACAGCGTCATTTTTTCAGACAGCTGACGGAAATGGGCATTGATGTGGAACTGACGGCAAATGTGCAGGAAGGAGGGAAAGTCCATGCGGATCTGTGACGCCTGTCATGTGCATGTGCGGGGAAATATGGATCGCTGTCCCCTCTGCGGCGCAAAACTGCGGGGAGAGAAAGAAGAAAATGTATTTCCCAGATTGCAGATGTATGACCATATGTATCGGAAGATCATGCGTATTTTCCTGTTTTTGTCCGTCATTGCCGTGATGGTTTGTCTGGCGGCAAATCGGGTCTTTGTACCGGATTTGTTCTGGTCTATGTTTGTGCTGGCTGGGGTGGTTTCCTTCTGGATCAGCCTGTATGCGGCGTGGAAAAAGAAACGGAATATCCCTAAAGGAATTTTATGGGAAATGACGGTTATTTCCATTCTTGCGGCGGCATGGGATATGGGAACGGGCTGGCATGGCTGGTCTGTGGACTTTATCCTGCCCATCCTTTGTACGGTGTCCATCGGTATGATGGTGGTCATGGCAAGGTTTTTGCATTTGCAGCTGCGGGAATATGTCATTTATATGCTCATGGAGATTGTATACGGTCTTGTGGTATGGATTTTACTGCTGACCCATGTGATTCAGTTCATTCTGCCGGCACTGGTTTGCATGGTTTGCTGCGGCGCGGCATTGGCGGCACTGGTGATTTTTCGGTGGGAATTGTTCCATGAGGAGATGCAGAAGCGACTGCATTTTTGATATACAGGGGATTTTGTCATGCCGAAAGGCAGGGCGACCAAGAAGAATAATAGATAATCAAGCGGAGTTTGCGCGATGTAAAAGGGTGGCGTCAAACTCCGTTTTTTCATTTTACGGGAAAAATTGTAAAATTTTTCTGTAAAAAAAAGAGAAATGATTTTTTGATAGAATAGCAGAGTATTTTTTCGGGAAGATTCCCAAATAGAAATAGAACAGAAAGGGAGGTCTGCACATGAAAGAACTCGTTGTAACAAAAGCAGCTGTTACAACCTATTTGCAGTTTTTGAAAATACAAGAAAAAAGCAAAGGGACACTGGAAAAATATCAAAGAGAATTGCTGGATCTGGCAAAGTATCTGGCAGGGAAAAAAGTCACCAGAGAAGATTTGGTGGTGTGGAAGGAGGAACTGGAGAAAAGATATAGCCCCGCAGGCGTCAATGGCAGATTGGTAGCCGCCAATGGATTTTTTTCCTTTTATGGCAGGTATGATCTGCGGCTGAAATTATTGAAGATTCAAAAAGAGATCTTTATGAAAGAAGAAAAAGAATTGACTAGGGCGGAATACGGCAGACTGGTGCGCACGGCGGAAAGAAAGGGAAAAGAACGGCTTTCCCTGCTGATACAGACCATCTGCGCAACGGGTATCCGTGTTTCTGAACTGGAATTTATCACCGTTGAGGCTGTCAAACGTGGCAGAGCGGAGGTCAATTGTAAAGGAAAGCGACGAGTAATCTTTTTGCCAGCGCGTTTGCAGAAAAAGCTCAAAGCTTACGCAGCCAAGAAGGGCATTTTGGAAGGGGTTATATTTGCGGCAAAAAGCGGACGCCCCTTGCACCGTGGGAATATTTGGGCAGAAATGAAAAAACTCTGCAAAGATGCAGAGGTCAGTCCTGAGAAAGTGTTCCCTCACAATCTGCGACATTTGTTTGCCCGGATTTTTTACAGCTTGGATAAAGACATCGCAAAACTGGCAGATATGCTGGGACACAGCAATATTGAAACCACAAGGATCTATATTATGGAAAGCGGACGAATCCATCGACAGAAACTGGAACGAATGCGACTTGTGTTGTAACGGAATTCCCCTTCTGTCATAAAAATTAGATTATATCACGTGTAAAATCGAAAGTAATACATTTCCAATATAACACTTTTTACATATGATAGCAAGTCATGACATCAAAATAAAACCGAATCTGACGTTTTTATAAAAAAAGCGTATTTTCGGTTTTGTTTTGATGTTTTTTTTTCATTTTTGGCAAAAAAAGAAAGGAGGGGGTGGCCGTTTTATCTGACAATTTCCGTTTTTCGGCCAAAAAAATATGACAGAAGGGGAATTTCGTTATAACGAGTGAGAAAAATGGAAGAAATCAAGTTTACGAAGGAAACAATCGAAGCATTTTTGCAGGAAAAAATGAAGTCCGGCAATAAACCGGAAACCATTGCGGAATATCGCCGGATTTTGCAGAAGTTTCAAAAAGAACTTTTGCCGGAGGAAGTGCTGCGGGAAAACACCTTGCAGCAATGGAAAAACACCATGCAGCAGGAAGGAAAACTGGCGGTGCGCACCATCAACCGCAGGCTGGCGGTGGTGAACCAGTATCTGCATTTTATGGGAGAAAGAAACTGGCAGGTATCCTGTATGCCGTTGAGCGATACGGCACAGACGGTTTTGCAGCGGGGAGAATATATCCGGCTGCTGCAAGCGGCAAAACAACAGAAAAAAGAGCAGCTTTATTTCATCATCAAATCTATCTGCACTTTGGGGCTGCATATTTGGGAATTGCCCCAAATGACAGTGGATTTTGTAAAGGCAGGCAGCGGCGTTTTCTGCGGCAATGAACAGGAAAGAAAGGTTGTCATACCACGGTCGTTCCAGCGGGAGTTGGTGGACTACTGCAAGCGCAACAATATGGAAAGTGGTGCTATCTTCCGTTCCCAAAGAGGTACGAATATCCATCGCATTACCATCAACGCAGCCATGAAGCAGCTGTGCCAGATGGCAGATGTGGCGCCGGAAAAGGTGAATCCCAGATGTCTTTTGCGGCTCTATGAACAGACGCAGAACCAGTTGCAGGACAACGTGTCCATGCTGCTGATGCAGTACTATGACAAGCTTTTGGAGGCAGAGAAAATGATGACAGGCTGGGAAACAAATGAAGATCCCATATCTGCGGAGGAAAAGTCTGCCGCTGGTCAGTGAGGTAAGATCAGGAACTGCTGATAAGTTTCGTTGGACAGTGTTGTCGGCGGCTCCTATCTGATAAGGGGTTTCCTTGATAAAAGGAAAGCCAGTACCAATGACAACAAATATGCAAGGAAGTCATGAAGCGACTCTGAAACAATCGGCAATACGAAAAAAAATTGTGGGGAAGGGGCGCTTGTTTTCATGGAGAGAGGAGGAGAGAAACGAGAAGAAAGATGTTTGGCAGACGATCTGCCAAGATGGAGCAGAGTTTGCAGAATCCTGTAGGGCGTGGGTGCAGAATCAATGCTGCACCATAAATGAAGGAGGAGTGAGAGAATGAGAAACAAAGTGAAGCGGACGCTGAGCTTCTTGTTGACATTCGTCATGCTGTGCAGCTTGCTGCCTGTGACGGCAATGGCGAAGGAACTGCAGTCAGGTGAAGTAGCCGCCCAAAAGACAGCATCTTATGATGAAACAAAGAAAGAAGTTACCATCACAATGTCTGTAAAGGGGAAGAATGTGGAGGATGAAATCACAGAAACTGCCCCGGTGGATGTTGTTATGGTCGTTGACAATTCCGGCAGCATGACAGAATATCCCGGTATTGACTGTAATTCAACAGAATACACAGCAGAATTGATCTATGATGGTATTTGGATTGATATTTACAGCTACCATTGTACAGAATGCGGAAAATGGCTGGGACTGCTTCAGCCAAATAGCGGCTGGGAATGCAGCGGCAGAATTACAAAACTTTCTGCTGCACAGAAAGCAACCTATCAATTGATTGATCAGATTGCAGCAAAAAATTCTGATAACCGGATTGGGATTGTGTCCTTTGCAGGCAGCAAAGGCAGAACAGGAAAGAGCGAACTGAATAAAAAAGCCTGCATTGGTTTGCAAGCATTGAATGAGGAAAACAGTCTGAAAGATCTGTACCAGGCAGTAGATAATATGGATGCAGATGGCGGCACCAACTATACTGCAGCATTTGATAAGGCAGAGGAATATTTGTTTGGCAGTGGCAGAGCAAAATTTATCATTTTTGTTTCTGATGGACAGCCTGGCTACTCAGGAGAAAGTCCTGACGATCCTGATTGGAATGGTTTGCGAGAAAGCGCAGCTTTAAAAGAAGAGGGCGCAAAAATTTATACAATCGGATTGAATGTAAGCGGTAATATTCTTCAGGAAATTGCTTCAGGAGAAACTTATCATCATAATTTCAATGATATTCAGAACATCAATAAAGATTTGCCTGATTTGGTCAGTGAAATAGCTGATGAGATTACAACACCGGTGTCCAAACCTGCTGGTACAAATGCTGTCATGACCGATACCATTAATACAGGAGCTTTCGAGTATGTAGAAGGTAGTGCAAAAGCTAGCACAGGAACGATTTCTGTAGACAATGGTGTTGTAACATGGAATATTGGTGATATTCCAGCAGAAACAGCTACTGCAACATTCAAAGTGAAACCCATTGTAACACCTAAACAGGATACAGAATATTACACAAATACCGACGTTACTTTGACATATAAAGACTCTAACGATCAAGAGCAGACAATTCCAAAGGGACAGATTGGTGAACCTAAGGTTCTCATTCCTGGGACTGAAGCGGAAAAAGTTCTGCTGACCTATGATGCAAATGGTGGTACAGGAGCGCCAGCAAATGAACAGGTAGAAAAAGGTAAAACAGCTACACTGAATAATACAATAAAACCTACTCATGTTCCTGAGGGCGATAAAGAAGTTGAATTCCAAGGATGGAGTGCAGACCGGACAAATATTATTTTTGAATCCGCAGATGCAGTACAAGAAGGTACAATCATCAAAGAAATTGCTGTTGGAAATGACCCTGTAACTGTCTATGCGGTATGGGCTTACGGCGATCCTGTTGACCCTACAACACCAGAAGAAAAACTGCCTGTATTTCTGTATGTACTGAATCAGACAGATGGGGAAACAACAGATGATCCAGCAGACTATTCTTATCTGGCAACTGGCGCGAAAGTAAAAGCAGGCACCAGCATGGAAACTCCTTATACAGGTAAAGAGGCGCAGAATCAGATCGCAAGTTGGAATGTAGGTGAACTGGGCAATCATGATGGTTATGCTGAAGTTTCCAGCACGCCTGTAGGAGCAGAAAGCACATGGGAAATGGATGAAAATGGGAATGTAATTTCCTTTAGTTTCATCATTGATGGTGTGATATATACCGATGCGGATTATGATTTCACATGGCAGAAGCTCAACTATATTGGCGCAAGTTACAAAGAAAATGAAGAAGATGAAGAACTGAAACCTGCTTTCCATCTGGATGGCGTTCTGACAGAGAAAGAAGACCCTGTTGATCCTCCTGAACCTCCCACATGGGATCATTCCAAAGACAAAACCGCAACAGAATTGGATAACAATTTCAACTCCAGAGTAACTCTTTCTCTGCCTTCCGCTGAAAAAGAACTGGTGTCTGATGTGGTATTCGTACTGGATAAATCCAGCTGCGAAGAAGATGTAACAACGGAGGCACTGGCAATGTTGGCGGATTTGGGTGCAAGTGTGAAAGATACAGGCGCATCTATCAAAGTTGGTGCGGTACAGTTTGCAGGCAGAGCTGTTGTTTCTTGTGAGCTGACAGAACTGACAGAGGAAGCCATTGCAGAAGGTGGCGCGATTTATAGCGGCTTGAAAGATGGAAAAATCAAGAGTGGTACCAACTTGCAGGCAGGTCTTTTGGAAGCACAGAAAATGCTGGAAGCAGACAAAGATGTAGAAGACAGCAGAAAATATGTCATTGTCATCACTGATGGGTTGACCAGACAGTTCTTGGCAGAAGATGGAACACTGATGGCAATTTATAATGGTCTGGATGCAGATGGCAGTCGTGTTTGGGGTTCTCCTTCCGGCTGGTGTGTTGCAAATGGATTTGTAGACGGTGTATACGGAATTCCTGGCGGAGATTGGGACACTTATTATGCAGAAGTGAAAGCAAATGTTGCAAAAGATGGAAATACATATGCACATGATTATAATGTATATAGTTCAACTCCCGAAGGTGAAAATATTCCTGATTCTTATGTACCTCAAGGAGAAACTAGTTTGACACATGCCCTTTGCTTGGATCGTGCAATTTACGAAGCAGACAAAGTATATTCTGAACTGGAAGCTGCAAACTACCACTGCTATGCTGTGTTTGCAGATGATTCTACAACAAATAAATTGGGTAAAGCTTTTGTAGAATATCTGAATGATGGCTCTGTTCTGGACTTTGATATGATTCAGAATGACATTTATTACCTGCTGGATGCCGGCTCTCAGGTTGTCGACATCATTGGTCAGGGGAAAGATAATAAGGGCAATGACTACAACTTTGATGTTGTAAATCTGGAAAATATGACCATCACTGTTGGTGGCGTAGAATTGAATAAAGTAAAAATCCAGTCTGAAGAATTCCATGGAAGCACTACTTATGGTTTCTTTAAGGGTGAAATCAAAGATGGTAGCTACGATTTTGTAGTAACTTATTATCCAGATGGTGTGGCAGTCGCAGACAGTGAAACCCGAGAACATTTTGTTTGGAGCATCAATGTGCCTGTTGGAAACTTTGCCCCTGCACAGTTCTCCTACGATGTACATTTGACAAATCCTCAGAAAGCAAAAGGCGAATACAAGGTAGGAACCAACGTGGAAGCCGTTTTGACACCTGTGGATTCCAATGGTACAGTAGGCAGCACCGAAACATTCCCTGTGCCTGAATTGACTTATGAAGTCAAAGGCGGCGGCAGCACAACAGAACACCTGATGACAGTTATCGTAGAAGGCAAAGGTAAGGTCGTTGTAAAAGATGTTCAGACTGTTGGTGCAAACGATACAGAAGTTGTAGAAATTCCTTTTGGCGTTGAAAAACAGAAATTCGAAATGGAAGCAGCTGATGGCTGGAAACTGGACAAAGTAGAAGTTACCATTAATGGCAAAACAGAAAATCTGGGTGATGTAGACAAATATGAAATGGATGAAAGCTTGATTGATGGCGCTGTACTGAAAGCTGTCTTTGTGAAAGACAATGATGGTGGTTCCGGTGGCGGCGGCAGTCATAGACCAAACAACAAGCCCGATGAAACACCAGAAGCACTGAACGGTGACGATCACTTCGATTATGTGGTTGGTTATTCCGATGGTCTGGTTCATCCCGAACGCAACATCACTCGTGCGGAAGTGGCTTCCATCTTCTTCCGTTTGCTCAAAGACGATGTGAGAAGTGAAAATCTGACAGATCAGAATACATTCACAGATGTATCCGCAGACGCTTGGTACAATGTGGCTGTATCCACCATGTCCGATATGGATATTGTATTCGGCAGAACAGATTATCAGTTCGATCCCGACGCATATATCACCCGTGCGGAATTCGCAGCCATTGCGGCACGTTTTGATAGCGACAGTTACAGCGGCGACGACCTGTTTACAGATATCGAAGGCCACTGGGCAGCAGACCAGATCAATCGTGCGGCAGAAAAAGGCTGGATCACAGGCTATCCTGACGGTACATTCGGCCCCAATCGTTACATTACCCGCGCAGAAGCGGTGACTATGATTAACCGTGTACTGAATCGTATGCCCAAAGATAAAGACGCGCTGCACGAAGATATGAAAGTATTTGTGGACAATGCGGACACCAACGCATGGTACTATCTGGCAATCCAGGAAGCAACCAACAGCCATGAATACAAAAAGGACAAAGACGGCGTTTATGAAACATGGACAGACGTTTTGCCTGCTCGTGACTGGGCGCAGTATCTGAAACTGAACTAAATAGAAGGAAAAAAAGCGGTACCGCATGAGGAGCCGCTGTATAAGAAATGAAAGATGGCTGGAATCCTTATAACACAAAGGGTTCCAGCCATTGTATTTTTATCAGGATTTCGTCTGAAATCTTTTCTCAGAAATGGATGATTTGAAAGAAAAAGCCCATGGAAACATGGGCTTATTTTTATGAAAATGAAAAGAAGGGATGTTTTATAAAAATTTCACGGAAAAATTACAGAAAAAAGATAGTCAGAAAATAAGATTGGCGTCATAGCAAAAGGTCTTTTTGGTATTTCATGAAAATTTCACATAAAAATTACAAAAGCAAGATAGTTGAAAATTCTTCTGTATGTTTTAATGTTGAATAATGAGATATGACAGAAGGAGAGATAAAAGAATGTTAGAACTGAAAAACATCAAAAAGTCTTATGACGGCGTAACAGTACTGAAAAATATTGATTTGACCATTTCCGACGGTGAGATCGTTTCTATTTTAGGCCCTTCCGGCTGCGGCAAGACCACATTGCTGAACCTGATTCTGGGTCTGACAGACGCGGACAGCGGCAAGATCATTTTTGACGGACAGGACATCACAAACGTGCCCATGGAAAAACGCGGCTTCAACATCGTATTTCAGGATTATGCCCTGTTTCCCAATCTCAATGTCATGCAGAACATCACTTACGGCTTGAAAAATACACCCAACATTTCCACACAGGAAGAAGTAAACGAACTGATCGAACTGCTGGGTCTGAAACCTCATCTGGACAAAAAAATCGACCAGCTTTCCGGCGGTCAGAAACAGAGAGTGGCTCTGGCAAGAACCATGGTAATGAAACCGAAAATCCTGTTGCTGGACGAACCCCTTAGCGCTTTGGACGGTGTCATCAAAGAATCCATCAAAGAAAAAATCAAACAGATCGCCAGAGATTACCATCTGACAACCATTATCGTTACCCACGATCCAGAAGAAGCGCTGACACTGTCCGATAAAGTGCTCATCGTTAACGATGGTTCCATCTCTCAGTATGGCGCACCCGAAGAAATCATTACAACACCTCAGAACGCATTCATTAAAGAATTCATCCTGAATCAGCTGGAAATCAAACGCAATAACATTTTTGCATTGTTCCATCAGGAAATCATGGCACAGGCGGTATAAATCATGGTAGTACGGAAAGAAAAAGAAATCAAAGTCATTTATGCCGTGACCATCTTACTGTTTGCGGCGTTTTTAGCGGTTCCCATCATCCGCCTGTTGGGAGAATCCTTTGTGCTGGATACAGGATGGGGCATGGAAAATTATACCGCTGTGCTGACAGGAAAAGGATTTGCAGAAGCCTTCGGCAACAGCATCATCATTTCCCTGACCAGTGCGGTCATTTCCACAGTACTGGCGTTTTTCCTGGCGTACAGCATCCAATATACGAACTTAGGCGCGAAATATAAAAAGCTCATCCGCCTGCTGGCAGTGCTGCCCATGCTGCTGCCTACCATTACATACGGCTTTGCCATCATTTACTCCTTCGGGAAGCAGGGGCTTTTGACAAAGCTCATCGGCACACAGCTGTTTGATATTTACGGTTTCGGCGGTCTGCTTTTCGGCTATGTGATCTACACACTGCCCATTTCCTTCCTGCTGATCCTCAACACCATGGGGTATATCGACAAGAAATTCATGGTGGTTTCCAGGGTCATGGGGGACAACAGCATCACCACCTTTTTCCAGACAGTGTTCCGTCCGCTGCTGGGTACACTGGCGGCATCCATTGTACAGTGTTTCTTCCTCTGCTTTACGGATTACGGTATTCCCGCTTCCGTAGGGGGTAAATATGAAGTGGTGGCAACGGTGCTTTATAACGAAATGCTGGGCAGTATCCCGGATTTCCAGCAGGGGGCTGTGGTAGCCATGCTGATGCTGGTGCCTTCCATCATCAGTATCGTTCTTCTGCGGTATCTGGAACGGTATAACATCCGCTACAACAAGATCTCTGCCATTGAACTGCCGAAAAATTCCCTGCGAGATTGGTTCTGCGGCATCGTCTCCGGCATCATCCTGCTGGTGTTGGTATCCATCTTCCTGGTGATCTTCGTGGTGCCTTTTGTGGAAGAATGGCCCTACCAGACATCTTTTACACTGGAACATTTGCAGGCAGTCCTCAATGACAACAGCCTGACTATGGTATACAGAAACTCCATTTTCGTGGCGGTGCTGACAGCCGTGCTGGGATTGCTCATCACTTACGGTGCGGCGCTGGTAACGGCACGAAGCAACATGAAACACCGCTGGAAAGGCATCATCAACAGCATTGCCCTCATCACAAACACCATTCCCGGTATGGTCATCGGTATTGCTTACATGCTGATTTTTTCCGGCACACCTTTGCAGAACACATTCTGGCTGATGATTCTCTGCAACGTGGTACACTTCTTCTCCACACCTTATCTGATGATGAAAAACTCCCTGGAAAAACTGAACAGCTCTTGGGAAACCACCGCATCTCTTATGGGTGACACCTGGATGAAGACCATTGTGCGAATCGTAACGCCCAATATGAAATCCACCATTCTGGAAGTATTCAGTTACTACTTCGTAAACGCCATGGTAACTGTCAGCGCGGTCATCTTTATCGCAGGCGCAAGAACCATGGTGCTGACCACAAAAATCAAAGAATTGCAGTACTACACAAAATTTAACGAAGTATTTGTATTATCGCTGTTTATCCTGGGAACCAATTTGATTGTGAAGGGGATTCTGGGTTATGCAATAAAAAGAGAAAACAAGAAAAAGGAGAAAGAACAATGAAACAGAAAAGGACTTTGGCATTACTGTTGACAGGGGTTATGACCCTTTCCGCACTGGCAATGACTGGCTGCGGCGGCGGTACAGAAGAAACCGCGGAAGGCGGCGCAGCTTCCGGCGAACAGGTTATCATTTATTCCAACGCGGATGACGAGGCTGTGGAAGCCATGAAAGCAACACTGGACGCAAATGGTTATGCCAATCAGTATATGTTCCAGACATTCGGTACATCCGAACTTGGCGGCAAAGTGCTGGCAGAAGGCACCAACATCGAAGCAGACCTGATTACACTGAGTACATTTTATGTAGACAGTGCACAGGAACAGCAGAACATGTTCCAGGATCTGAACTTCACTTACAAACTGCTGGACGGCAGTGAAAAAACATACTGCGCACCTATTACATCTCAGGAAGGCGCTATTATCGTTAACACAGAAATGCTGGCAGAAAATAACCTGCCCATGCCTACCTGCCTGAAAGACCTGACAAATCCCGTTTACAAAGATATGATCTCTGTGACAGACATCAAGAGCTCTTCCACTGCATGGCTGCTGATTCAGGCACTGGTAAGCGAATATGGTGAAGAAGGCGCAAAAGAAGTGCTGACAGGCATCTATGAAAACGCTGGCCCTCATATCGAAAGTTCCGGTTCCGCACCACTGAAAAAAGTACGTGCCGGTGAAGTTGCCATCGGTTTCGGTCTGCGTCAGCAGGCAGTTGCAGACAAAGCAGAAGGTCTGCCCATCGATTATGTTGACCCTACGGAAGGTAACTTCTCTCTGACAGAATCTGTTGCAGTGGTAGATAAAGGCGATGCAACAAACCCTCTGGCACAGGAAATGGCACAGTGCATCATTGAAAAAGGCAGAAGCGAACTGCAGAAATATTACCCCAACGCACTGTATGAAGGTGAAACAACATCTTCCGAAAACGCATCCGCATATCCTAAGACATTTGCGGAACCTCTGACCGTAGAACTGCTGGAAAGCCATCAGGCACTGTCTGAAAGCTGCAAATAAGTAGCTAGAAAGTTGATAAAAGAAAGAATTTTGAAGGAGTATAGACATGTTACATTATAAATTACTGACACCTGGCCCTTTGACCACAACCGCAACCGTAAAACAGCAGATGATGGACGACCACTGCACATGGGATGAAGACTATAAGAAAATCACCCGTGCCATCCGTGAAAAACTGCTGGAGCTGGCACATGTTTCCGAACCGGAATACACCACTGTTCTTATGCAGGGCAGCGGCACATTCGGTGTAGAATCCGTACTGACCAGCGTCATCGGCAAAGACGATGTACTGCTGATCTGTGCCAACGGTGCATACGGCAAACGTATGGGCGACATTGCAAAACACGCAGGCATTTCCTACATCATGTACGATGAACCTTATGACCAGATGCCTTCTGCGGAAAAAGTGGCAAAACTGCTGGAAGAAAACCCTCAGGTGACACACGTTTCCATGGTACACAGCGAAACCACTTCCGGTATCCTCAATGACATCGCTTCCGTGGCAAAGGTTGTGAAGGCAGCAGGCAAGACCATGATCGTAGACGCCATGAGCAGCTTTGGCGGCGTAGACATCCCCGTAGGGGAATGGGGCATTGACTTCATCATCAGCAGCGCCAATAAATGCATTCAGGGTGTACCCGGTTTCTCCTTCATCATCTGCCGCACAGACAAACTCATGGAAAGCAAAGGCAAAGCAAGAAGCCTTTCTCTGGATCTGTATGACCAGTGGGAAACCATGCACAAAGACGGCAAATGGCGTTTCACTTCTCCCACCCATGTGGTGCTGGCATTTTGGCAGGCACTGAAAGAACTGGATGCGGAAGGCGGCATTCCCGCAAGACACGCACGCTATAAAAACAACAAGGATTATCTGGTAAAGCACATGGGAGAAATGGGCTTCAAACCTTTCGTCGAAGGGGAAGCACAGGGCCCCATCATCACCACATTCTATTATCCTGAAAACACTCATTACGATTTCGGGGAAATGTATCAGTACATCAAAGACCGCGGCTATGCCATCTACCCCGGAAAGCTCACAGATGCGGAAACATTCCGTATCGGTCATATCGGCGAAATCTATGAGGAAGACATGGAAAAACTGTGTGAAATTTTCAGAAGTTATGTGGAGGAGAAAAAGGCATGAAATTCGACGGAATTATTTTTGACTGGGCTGGAACAACCGTAGACTATGGCAGCTTTGCACCTGTGCAGGCATTTGTGGAAGCATTTGAAGCATTTGGCATCACACCCACACTGGAAGAAGTACGCAAACCTATGGGTATGCTGAAAATTGACCATATCCGCACCATGCTTTCCATGGACAGAATCCACGATTTGTGGAAAGAAAAACAGGGCAGAGATTGGACAGAGGATGATGTGCAGCATGTTTATGAAATCTTCGAAAAGAAGATCATGGAAATCCTCAGCCGTTTTGCGGAACCCAAGCCCTATGTGGTAGAAACCATCCAGAAACTGCGTGAAATGGGTCTGAAAATTGGCTCCACCACAGGCTATACCGATGAAATGATGGCAGTGGTGGTTCCCGGTGCGAAAGCAAAAGGTTATGAACCTGATTGCTGGTTCAGCCCTGACACGGTAGGCAAATGCGGCAGACCTTATCCTTATATGATCTTCAAAAACATGGAAGCCCTGAAATTGCAGGATGTTTCCAGAGTCATGAAGGTAGGCGATACCGTATCTGACATCAAAGAAGGCAAAAACGCTGGCATGGTGGCAGTAGGCATCATCGAAGGCAGCTCCGTGCTGGGCCTGACACAGGCTGAATACGAAGGGCTGTCCAAAGAAGAAAAAGAAGCAGCAAACAAAAAAGCAGCAGAAACTTATTTCGCGGCTGGTGCTGACTATGTGGTACAGGACATCAGAGGCGTTCTGGAACTGGTTTCCTGCTGATAAATCATTAAAACACCCCTTTTCCACTTTTTGATAATCAGAAAGATATGCGCTGTAAAAGCGGTTATTCAGAAAATCTTTTCTCGTTTTCTGAATCAAACCGCGGCGCATATCTTTTTTTGTTGTCTGATAAGGATATTGACAGGAAAATGGGGAAATGATATGATGTCTTACAAGATTAGTGGTTGCTAACAAAACGGAGGTGGAAAGAAATTATGAAAAAAATGGTGTTGGCAGTCTGCTGCTGTGCCGCATTGCTGGGGGGCTGCGGTGACAGATATGAAGCCAAATCGGGACTGACGCCCTACAAAGAGGAGATATTTGCCATGGATACATTCATGGACATCACCGCTTATGGGGATAATGCAAGTACGGCTGTGGAGGCAGCAAGCGCGGAAATCCAGCGGCTGGATGAACTGCTGTCTGTTACCGGTGAAAGCGGCGATGTGTACCAGCTGGACCAGTTGGGGCAAAGACAGGTGGAGGCGGATACCCTTGCTGTTATTTCCAGAGCGGTGGATGTAACCAAGGAAACAGATGGACTTTTTGACTGTACCATTACGCCGGTCATGAAGTTATGGGGGTTACGTGATGGTAATTTCCGTGTGCCGTCACCGGAGGAATTGGCGGAACAGCTGGCAAAAGTAGATGGGTCTAAGGTGCGTATCGAAGGCAATACGGTAACACTGCTGGATGGCGTGACTGTGGATCTGGGAGCAATCGCCAAGGGCTATACCTCTCAGCGGATTATGGAAGTTTATCGGGAAAATGATGTTACTTCCGGCATTGTTTCTCTGGGCGGAAATGTGCAGACCTTAGGAAGAAAGCCAGATGGCAGCCTTTGGCGAGTGGCTTTGGAAGACCCCAGAAATCCCGAGGATTATTTCGGTATTTTGGATGTGGAAAACAAAGCGGTCATCACTTCCGGCGGATATCAGCGGAATTTTACGGAAAACGGTAAACTGTATCATCGATATCATCGACCCAAGAACCGGTTATCCGGCGGAAAACGGCTTTATTTCTGTAACCATTGTCAGTGAGGATGGCACGCTGGCAGATGCTCTTTCTACGGCGCTTTTTATTATGGGGCCGGAAAAAGCGGAAGCATTCTGGAAGGAACATAAAGACCTGTTTGACGCGGTTATGATGACAGACGACGGAAAAATATTGATGACAAAAGGTTTGCGGGATATGTATACACCCAAAACAGCAGACTCCATGGTCTTATGGACATAAGGATTTGAAAAGAATCCCCGAACAATGCAGATAAAAAGAAGATAGTCGGCATCCTTTTATGCGAAGGTGCCGGCTATTTTTGTTTTCATATGAAGCGGTTTCCAACGCCGTTTTTTGGCTGTGGGGAAATCTGTTGTTGACAAGAAATGTCTGACATGGTACATTGAATCCACTAGTCAGCTCATGCTAACCAGAGGGCGAAAATCGTTTTCCCAAACGGGGATGAATGGGGAAAACAGCATAGTTTATGTATAAGAGGAGAAGAGGAGTGATACAAACATGGGAAAAGAACACCAGAAAAGAGTCCTTGCGGCACTGATGGCGGCATCCATTGCTATACCGACACCGGTGCTGGCGGCTTCGCCTGCGGACTTTTCGGATTTCCCCAATAACTGGGCAACCAATGCTTTGTCCTATGCGGTTAGCAATGGCTTACTCAGTGGTGACAACGGAAAGATCCGTGCCAATGACACATTGAAACGGGCAGAAATGGCGGCGATTCTCAATCGTCTTGCCGGTGCGGTGAAAGGGGCTTCACTTACTGGCTATACAGACGTGCCCGCCACAGCTTGGTACTATGACGATATGGCAAAAGCAGTGCAGATGGGCACATTTGCGGGGGATGGCGGCATGCTGCGCCCGGAAGCGCCCATCACCAGACAGGAAGTTTTGGCGGTGCTGGCGAGATTTTATTGCCTGGATCAGTCCAATACCGATGTTTTGCAGCAGTATGCAGACAGCAGTCAGATTGCGCCTTGGGCAAAAGTTGATGTGGCAGCCATGGTTCAGGCTGGATATATCCATGGCAATGAAGGGAAGCTCAGCCCCCTTGCGCCTATTACCAGAGCGGAATTTTCTCAGGTGCTTTACCAATTGGCAGGAAACATCGCTGAAGACGGAAAAACGGCAGATGCCAATATGGAAGGCAATCTCATTGTGCGTAAAAGCGACGCCTCTTTGAACAATGTGACCGTTAAAGGGGATTTGGTTATTGCCGACGGTGCGCAGCGTGTGAAACTGGATAATGTGAAAGTGGAAGGCAGAATTCTCGTCCGCGGCGGTGCCGATGGCGTGGAATTTTCCAAAACCACCGCCGGAAAAGGGGTTCTGGCAGTGCATCCCAATCAGGCTAATTTCACCGCAGCAAACAGTTCTTTGGGAGATGTGACGCTTTCCAGCGACACCAAGTTATCCGGTGATTTTGATAAGGTGCAGATTTCCAAACCTTTGTCCCTGACAGTGGAAAAGGGGAAAATCGGCGCTGTACAGGTGCAGGCTGGTGCGGAAAACGCCAAAATTCAAGTGGAAAAAGACGGAACCGTATCCAAAGTGGAAGCCAAGGCAAAGGGAACCCGGGTCAGCGGCAAAGGCAGTGTAGGCGAAGTCTATGCGGGCGAAGATGGCGTACAGGTTTCTACGGAAAATACAAAAGTGACCACTGGGGACAATGTTTCTGGCGTTCAGGCGGGAGGAAAAGAAGTCAAGCCCAAAACTACTGTGACAACAGATGGGAAAAATGCGGAAGAAGAAATTCCCGTGAGAAAAAAGAAACATTCCTCTGGCGGTTCTGGCGGTTCTGGTAGTTCTTCCGAGAAAAAGAAGAGCAATGGTCTGGCAGATGGTGTATGGTATGGTACAGGTACAGACAGCCTGTATTACCAGGCAAAAGGGCCCGACATTGTCCGCGTTATTGTGAAAGACGGACAGGTTTTTGCGGCATACAGCGAAAAGCACATTGAGGACGAAAGTTTTGAAAGAGGACAGAATGTGCTGAACCATGTAAAGGGCATTCGAACCGCAGAAGATGTGGATAAGCTGGAAGCGCAGCTTCGCCAGAAAACAGGAGCGGCTTATGATGCGGTATCCGGTGCTACGGAAACAGCCAAAGGCCATTTGAGCGCACGGCGAAACGCTGTCCTCCGTGCGGAAAAATACAGTTCCGATCAGGTGAAACAGAATGTTCAGTGGTTCGATTTCGAGAAAAAGCCCAAGGCTAACATGAACTTTGGTGAAAAGCTGGATCTGACCGGTACTGTGCTGAAAGTCCATCTTGCGGATGGACAGACAAAATCCGTACCCTTTGACAAGATTTCTGAATATGGCATTACCACCAATATTGAAAATGGTACGGTCATTACGAAAGATACACCGGGTGTCAACCAGTATGGCACCTTGCAGGTACAGTTCCGCCAGAATGATGGTTTGATTGTGATGCCTGCCAAAGTGGTGGCCTCCAAAAAGACCATGAGAAAAGCGCCCACTCATTTGATGATTACATTTGCCGATGGCAAAACACAGAAGATGGAGCTGGATGAAAACGAATTCAATTACAGCATCAAAGCCGAAGGCAAGATCAAGGATATCAAGGTTTATGACAATGACCGCCTGCTGACAGAGGCTGTTTATCATGAGGAATATAACGACTGGGAAGCGTTCCTTGGGGAAGTTTCTCCCGGTGAAGGCTTTACAGGATGGAAATATAATACCTACTATATTTCCATCGACAACCAGACAGACGATTCTGCCGTGGCATCCTTTACGCTGGATACAGAACTGCTCCAGACCGTATATGGCGTGGGATACAAGCTGGATCTGAGTCTGCTGAATATCAATCTGGTAACGGAAAAAGGCAGCAAACAGCGGAAAGAAGGCTGGGATGCCTGCAAAGCAAAAGGCTTTACAGCAGAACCCGATCAGGATTATATCTTCACCAAAGAAGATGCCCAGAAGGGAACAAAGACCATCCAGATTAAGAATAATGGTGTGACACAGTCCTTCGATGTGCAGGTCATTGATTACGAAAAACAGATTCCTGCAAAAATCGAGTTGTCCTCTAAAACAGGAGAACCCATCCAGACTATCACCATTCCCGGTGAAAAATGGAAAAATGCCCAGGGTATGTATTCCCTCTACAATGTGAAAATGCCGGAAACATATCAGAAATGGGAAAAAGACACCTTCACCATCAAGGTATATAATGCCGCAGGGGAAGCCCTTTCTGATTACACAGTGGAAAAAGCCATTGACGGCAAAGCATTGGAAATCGCATTCCCTCACTACACAGAATACGATTCCTATGGCGGTTATGTACGTCTGCTCTTTGATTTTTCCGATAAGACAGAGCCGGCACAGCCAGAAGGGGAAATCGCTGACGGCGAATGGTACGGTACAGCCACATGGGGACGCTATTACCCTGACAGAGGCCCCAACGTGGTGAAAGTGACAGTAAAAGAAGGCGTAATCACCGGTGCGGAATCCATCAAGTATACAGACGATACCAATAACCTTTACGCAGGCGGGAAAAATATCCTGAAAAAAGCCGTAGGTCTGTCTGATTTGTCCAGTCTTTCCAAAGCACTGACAGAGAAAAAAGGCGATGCTTTTGACGCGGTCAGCGGTGCCACAGAAACGGCAAAAGGCCATCTCAGCGCCATGGAAAACGCTTTGGCAAAGGCAAAACAGTATGGTCTGGATCAGAAAGACCAGCAGATCGCATGGATGGAATTTAAGGTAAAACCTGCCTTGACTGCGAAATTTAATATGCCTCTGGATCTGAGTCAGACAGAATTGACACTGCATATGACAGATGGCAAGGAGAAAACAGTACCTTTCATCCAGCTGCAGGAATACGGCATCGTTACAAATTATCAAAACGGCGATACCATCACCAAGCAGACAGAAGGCATGAAAAACGGCACATTGCTGGTGAAATTCACCCATGAACTTTCTCAAACCACCATCCCCGTAAGCATTGCTTTCTTTGATGAAGTGAAACAGAAATCTCCTACACATATTCTGGTGACCATGCAGGACGATAAAACCCAGAAGATTCAGCTGGAGGGAAATAAATTCCGTTATCGTCTGGAAACAGAAGGCTCTATCAAAGCCATGGCCATTTATGACAATGACAATAAACTGGCAGACGGCGTTTTTGAAGATGGCTATAATTCCTGGAAATTTGCATTGAAAGGCGTTGCTGTCGGAGATGACTATACAGGCTGGAAATTCGAAAATTATTTTGTAGACCTGGATACATCTGCTGATACATCCGCCGTGGCATCCTTTACACTGGATACCAGCCTGGTGCCGAAGCAGTATGCCGTTGGCGAAGCTTTACAGCTGGATAACCTGAATATTTCTCTGAAGACAGAAAAAGGCAGTTCCCAGCGTCTGAACGGATGGGCGGAATGCCGCAACAGAGGTTTTGCCGCATCTGTGGAAAATGGTCACCGCTTTACAGCGAAAGAAGCGGGCAAACAGACCATCACCATTTCTGTGGGAGATCACCAGCAGACATTCCAGGTGGAAGTGAAAGATTACGCTTCCTAGATTCCTGCGAAAGTGGAACTTTATGACAGCGCCAAGGACACATTGCTCAAGACCATCACCGTAGAAGATCGGGAATGGAAAAAAGACAAAGGCTGTGTCACAAAGACAGGCATTGAACTGCCGGATACATACAAAACTTGGAATGTGGCTACATTCAAAGTCAAAGTATATAACAGAGAAAATGAGATTATCAAAGACGAAGTCTACAAAGTAGGACAGGATTATTATAAAGAAGCTTTGGAAATTGACTTTCCCCACTATCAGGAATATTACGGAGAAGGCGGCTATCTGAAGATGTATTTCTCCTTCCAGAAAACAACGGAAGGCCCCACAGAAGACCCCAATGCCACTGGGGAAGGCAGTGCGAAAGTAGGCAGCTTTGGATACGATGCCAAAGTGACTGTGACTTATAACAAAAAGACAAAAGAAATCATATCTGTTACAGATAACGGAACAGAAGCAGGCGGCAACGATTCTTTCTGGGAGAAAGCTGCGGCAATGTTCGAGAAATTCAAAGGCAAAACAGCAAAAGATATTGATAGCATTGATGCCATTGCAAGTGCTACCGTTTCCAGTGAAGCTATCAAAGGCGCTGTGAAAGAAGCGCTTTCTTCCAAGTTCGGCGAAGTCAGCGAACCAAAAGTAACAGCGGCAGATTTGCGTACCAATTTATTGTTTGCGGCAACAGAAAACGCCCTGCTGAATATTTCCGCACCGGAAGGCGCAGATGTTTTCTATACCACAGACGGCAGTGACCCCAAAGGGGAAAATGAATTAAAAAAAAACTGAGTCAGCCGACCCTGTCCTTGAAGGGGAATGGGACTGATGCCGACGAAACCATTTCTTTGAAGCTGGCAGCCCAGAAAGACGGGAAGTGGTCAAAGGTGGCGGAAATCCCTCTGACTTTTGTGAAAATCCCGCCTTTGGGGGCAGGTACAAAGGTATATGAAGGACAGGCGGAATGCAAGGGCAATGAAGGCAAGCCTTATACGGTAAAGGTACGAGTGACTACGGTAAATGGCAGGATCGCCCTGCTGGAAGATAACGGCACGGAGATTCCTGGTTATATTGACGAATCTTTCTGGCTGGGCGGTGATGTCATGGGTGCAGAGGGCATGCCGAAAAAACTGAAGGGAAAGACCTTGGAGGAAGTGCTGAAGGCACGCACCACGCCTTCAGATAAGGAGGAAGAAAAGGTGGATGCCATCAGCGGTGCGACCCTGTCCAGCGATGCGGTGAAATATGCGGTTATTGACGCTTTGCGGAGCAAACCGTTGCGGGAAGGAACGGGAGAAATTGCGCCTCCCACTTTCCAGAGCAGCAGACAGGTGGCACCCAATGGAAAGATCAATCACATTTTCGTCACCATGAAAGCGCCGGAAGGGACAGTCATCCACTATACCACAGACGGCAGTGAACCTACGGAGGATAGCCCTACACCATCCCAAGATCCCATTTTCCACGAGGATTTCGGCGCGGATTTGCGGGCCGGAAGTGAGACATATCCTGACGGCAGAGAGATTTTGCTCAAAGCAGCAGCTTTTCAGGATGGAAAACGCTCGGAAACAGTGACAGGCAGATATGTCTTTGCCAATCCAAATCCGAAACATTCCTATGAGCTTGGACAGTTCAGCGGAAAGGCAGAGGGCATTACAGCAAGAGTGGAGTTTGAAAGCCCGAATTTCGACCAGAAATATTATTTGACGAAGATCCGTCTGGACGATGTGAGCGAAAAGACATATGCTGCCTTTTTGCGGAACTGTTCAGCCAGATTTATCTGAAACAGGGCGTGGAAGGTGTGACACCTATTTCCGGCCATGAGGAAGAAAGCCGAAAAGTCATTGCTGCCGTTCAGGCGGCATTACATGAAGGCTTTGTGGCGGCGGAACCTGTCATTACCATAACCCCAAAACAGGGCAATTACAGCAATGATGACAAAGTGACTGTGGAAATCACATGCGCCACCGAAGAAGCGGAAATCTATTATGTGGTAGATAACAGCAATGACATCACTGGGGGCAGATTGTCGGACTTTGAAAAACATAAAGTTCTTTACGAAAAACCCCTGACACTGACCATAGAAAATCCCCAAGGCGGCACGCTGTATATCCGTGCGGCGGCAAAGACGGGACAAAAGAACTGGTCTCCTACGGCAAGAAAAGATCGGCCGTTTGTGAAAGCAGTGGGAAAAGAAGCTTTTGAAGTAAATGGCAGCAAATACGGCACATGGAAAGAAGCCGTCAGTGCCCTTGAGAAAGCCGGCAGCGGTGAGATCATTCTGCGGGATGATGTGGAATTGCAGGAAAAAGACGTATTTCCTTCTGTTTCCTGCACCATCCGTTCCGGGGATGAGCGCAAGTGCAAAATCAAAGGCGGCGTGATGGAAGCAAAGGCTGATATTGCATTCGAAAACGTTGTGTACGATGTCAGACGCATTTACGGCAATGGACATTCCGTTACCATTGGCACAGATGTGGAAACTACTTTCGGTTTCATGAAACGTTTTATTTTTGCGGGGGTTGCTTATGATGCTGAAGAAAAAGAAATTACGGCGAATCCTGTGATTTCCGTAGAAAGCGGTAAATTTGCCCTTTATGGCAGCGGCAGCGGCGGCACAACCCTAAAAGGCAATGTGGAAATCAGAGTCAAAGGCACAGCAGAAGCGGAAGTTGCCGGCGCATATATGAACAGCACCGTGGATGGCAAAGTGACGGTTACTGTGGAAGATCAGGCATCTCTTTCTGAATTCCTTGGTGAACAGAACAAAGGCAGCGCAAAAGAATTGGAACTGATTCTGATGGGCAGCCCGAAACTGGATGGACGTACCTTCCGGGGCACTGTCAACGGCACACCCAAAGGCACATTGAATCTGCGGCAGGCATCCCTGTCACCAGAACAAGCAGAGAAATTTAAGGACTTTGCGGAAATTTTGAAGGCAGATAGTCCGGAGGCAGAAGAAAACCTTCTGACAAAACCGGCTGTGGAGGCGGAAACAGAAGCAATGGAGAAAGAAAAAGCAGCTGAAGAAGCAGTTGCCATTGAAAAAATGATTGCAGAATCTGTTTCTAATTTTTCAGATCCGGAGGAAAGTGATTTCCTGTAATCCACGAAGAGAAGAAACAATTTTTTGCGGCAACAGATACGAAAAGCGCTCAGGGAAGAAATTTCCTGGGCGTTTTTGTGGAAATTACGAAGAAAATGAAAAAACGGAAAAAATCTCCATCTGCGGAAAGAAATCTTATTTTTACATAAATGTGCGTTCTTTGGTTCATAATAACTCTGAACAACCGACCGACGGAGGTTGGACACAGAGGAGGACAAACAACATGAGAGCAACTGGCATTGTCAGAAGAATCGATGATTTGGGAAGAGTAGTCATTCCAAAGGAAATCCGCCGCACACTCAGGATTCGGGAAGGCGACCCTTTGGAAATTTTCACAGATAGAGAAGGCGAAATCATTTTGAAGAAATATTCTCCCATTGGGGAACTGGGGGCATTCGCTAAGGAATACGCCGAAAGCCTTGCCCAGACAGCGGGACATGTGACCTGTATCGTGGATAAAGACCGGATCATTGCCGTCTCCGGCGGGGCGAAAAAAGATTTTCTGGAAAAACGCATCAGCCCGGAAATGGAAGAATGCATCAACAAGCGCACACCTTTTGCGGCAGAAGCCGGGGACGGACAGTTTGTACCGGTGCTCCATGACGGTGACGGCAGCGAATATCCTTATCAGTTGATGGTGCCCATCATTGCCGAAGGTGATGCGCTGGGGGCAGTGCTGTTTCTTTCCAAAGAGCAGAAAATGGGCGAAGTGGAAGGCAAACTGGCACAGACCGCCGCGGGATTTTTGGGCAAACAGATGGAATCTTGAAAAAAGATTTTTTCTATTTTGCAACAAAGAAAAAA
>ENA-ORMO01001375-ORMO01001375.1-human-gut-metagenome-genome-assembly--contig:-NODE-1375-length-26283-cov-4.647972_pt1 | contig 26283 bp, 18 predicted proteins | sample MGYA00242106_ERZ509001 | MGnify/ENA primary metagenome ERZ509001 (study PRJEB26280, sample SAMEA2338736) | human gut metagenome | biome: human gut; feature: human-associated habitat; material: faeces...
ATCTGTGTTAAGCAGCAGGAACACAGAATCGAAGTTGTAGCAGATAAAGAATGTGATATGCGCAGGCAGGATGCGAAAGAAACGGGAAAAAAAGCGGAAGAAAGAAAAATTTCTCCGAAAGAGATCATGTCGCTTGCAGCTGCGCTTGACGAGCGTTCACATCGGTTTCGTCTTACCGGCGGAGTTCACAGCGCGGCACTTGCGAAAGATGGGGAAATCCTTTTGATGCGTGAGGATGTCGGCCGTCACAACGCGGTGGAGAAGCTGCTTGGTGCATGTGTCAGGGAACAGATTGACACAGCAGATAAGACGATTGTTTTTAGTGGGCGCGTGGCAGCAGAGATCCTTGAAAAAGCAGCAGTCATTGGCGTACCAACACTGATTGCCGTGTCGGCTCCGACGAGCAGAGCTGTTGAGCTGGCAGAAGAGAAAGGAATCCTTCTTGTTGGATTTGCGAGAGGGGAATCGTTTAATGTATATACGTTTCCGGAGAGAGTCACAATATTTCCTCATTGACAATGAAGCTTTATATATGTTACGATTTACTATACATGAACAATACAAACGCAATGACGAAGAGAGTAGAGTGTGGGAAGTTTTACAGAGAGATTCCGGTAGCTGAGAGGAATGAATGGAACACAGTTGAAGATGGCTTCCAAGCGGCGCAGATGAACGACAGCAGTGTGGATAATCTGCGATGGGTACCGCCCTTTACAGCGGGAAGTGCTGGCAGGCACTTACAGAGGTCTTTGCCGTGAGGCAGGGATGAACAGAAGTGGTAACGCGAATCATCGCCTTCTGTCTGAGTATTTTGAAGATACTTGGACAGAAGGCTTTTTTATTACATAGGAATTTTTTTCGGAATCCAATGTAATAAAAATATTCAAAGAGAAGGAGTAATGAAAATGGCAGAGAAATTTTATATGACAACTGCAATCGCCTACACATCAGGCAAACCACATATCGGAAACACATATGAGTTTGTTCTTGCAGATGCAATTGCAAGATACAAAAGAAGCAAAGGATATGACGTGTTTTTCCAGACAGGAACAGATGAGCACGGTCAGAAGATCGAATTAAAGGCAGAAGAAGCCGGTGTAACACCGAAGGAATTTGTAGATGGAGTTGCCGCACAGGTAAAAGAGATTGCAGATCTTATGAATACTTCTTATGACAAATTTATCCGTACAACAGACGAAGATCATGAAAAACAGGTACAGAAGATCTTTAAAAAACTGTACGATCAGGGAGATATTTACAAAGGGCACTATGAAGGAATGTACTGTACTCCATGTGAATCTTTCTTCACAGAATCACAGCTTGTAGACGGCAAATGTCCGGACTGCGGACGTGAAGTACAGCCGGCAAAAGAGGAAGCATACTTCTTTAAAATGAGCAAATATGCAGACAGACTGATCGAGCATATCAATACACATCCGGAATTCATTCAGCCGGTATCCCGTAAAAACGAGATGATGAACAACTTCCTGCTTCCGGGACTGCAGGATCTGTGTGTTTCCAGAACATCATTCAAATGGGGAATCCCGGTAGACTTCGATCCGAAACATGTAACTTACGTATGGCTGGATGCGCTTACAAACTATATCACAGGAATCGGATACGACTGCGATGGAAACAGCACGGAGCAGTTTCACAAATTATGGCCGGCAGATCTGCATCTGATCGGAAAAGATATCATTCGCTTCCATACAATTTACTGGCCAATCTTTTTGATGGCACTGGATCTTCCGCTTCCAAAACAGGTATTCGGACATCCATGGCTGCTTCAGGGAGACGGAAAAATGAGTAAATCCAAAGGAAACGTCCTTTACGCAGATGAACTGGTAGATTTCTTCGGCGTTGATGCAGTTCGTTACTTTGTTCTTCATGAGATGCCATTTGAAAATGATGGAGTTATCACATGGGAACTGATGGTAGAGCGCATGAATTCTGATCTTGCCAACACGCTGGGAAATCTGGTCAACAGAACCGTTTCCATGACAAATAAATATTTCGGCGGAACTGTAACAGACAAAGGTGTGGCAGAAGAGGTTGATGCAGATCTGAAGGCAGTGACAGAAAGCACACCAAAAGCAGTCGAAGACAAGATGGAAGAGCTGCGTGTGGCAGATGCAATGACAGAAATTTTCAATCTCTTCAAACGCTGCAACAAATACATTGACGAGACAATGCCATGGGTACTCGCAAAAGATGAAGCAAAAAAAGACCGTCTGGAAACAGTTCTCTGGAACCTCATTCAGAGCATTTCCCGCGGGGCAGAGCTTTTGGAATCCTTTATGCCTTCTACAAGCAAGAAGATTCTGGAACAGCTTGGAAATGGTCATGTAACAGAAAAACCGGAAATCCTCTTCGCAAGACTGGATCTGGAAGAAGTTCTGAAAAAAGTAGAAGAGCTGCATCCACCGGTTGAAGAAGAAAAAGAAGAGGAAGATGTGATCGATATCGAAGCAAAACCAGAGATCACATTTGACGATTTTGGAAAAATGCAGTTCCAGGTCGGAGAAATCATTGCCTGCGAAGAAGTGAAAAAATCCAGAAAACTCCTTTGCTCACAGGTGAAGATCGGAAGCCAGGTAAAACAGATCGTATCCGGAATCAAAGGTCATTACACAGCCGAAGAAATGGTCGGAAAGAAAGTGATGGTTCTTGTAAACCTGAAACCGGCAAAACTGGCCGGAGTATTATCCGAAGGAATGTTGTTATGCGCAGAAGATGCAGAAGGAAATCTCGCATTGATGACACCGGAGAAAACAATGCCGGCAGGAGCAGAGATCTGCTAAGAAAATAGAGAAAATGAATAGATCCCCCCGGATTTCAGGAGAAAGAAGCCTGACATCCGGGGGATGTGTTTTGCAAAAATTATTTAGCCTCTTCAATCCATTGTTTTACAGCTTCAACATCAATTCCGGTCAGCTGAGCAATTTGCTCCAGGGAGTTGCCGGACTGGAATAAACGTAAGACAATTTCCTGAGCCATTTGAGTACGACCAAGATCAAGCCCCTCCTTAATCCCCTCTTTAATCCCCTTCTTAATCCCTTCCTTAATTCCATCCTCAACGCCATCTTCATATAAATCTTTCTCATAAGCCTTTTGATTAAACGATGTCAGAACCATACTGATTACCTCCGCTTTATGCTTCACCAGTACATCCCGAAGAATTTCCTTTTCAATACAGATGTCCACCGCTTTCGTGACAGCGTGCCTCGGATCACTCGTTTTCTTACACTGGATCCTTACCGTATCCACAAAAATAGAATACTCTTTCAGCCGCTGGCATTTTTCCATAAGCGCAAGGTTATGTCCGTAATTGATATTCAGCATCACTGCGGTGCACTGCAGACAAGGCTGCCGATTATCGGATACAGATTCAAATGCATCCGTCAATCGAAGAATTGTCTCATCCGGTTGTTCTTTTGTGCCGTTATAGAACACAAAGTATTGAGGAATCGGCAGCTTTTTTAAAGAGCTGCTGTATAAATTGATATTTTTCGTCTCAACGTATCCATCATACAACCTGGCGAGATAGATCAGTCCGCGCAATGGCATATTTGGATTATACGTGCTCTGATGTTCATAGAGATTCAGTGTCCCGCCGATCAGGAATGAAATATCATTTTTCATAGAGAGATAAACAGCGTCCTCCAGTGTATTTACTTCAAGATCATTCGGATTTTCATAGCAGGTATTATTCAATGCATTGTACAGGTCCAAAAGATCCCTCTTGTTATTGAAAACCAGACGAAAAAGCCGATCCTTATATTTGTGATTCGGGACAGGGTGTTTCTGGTGATTTCTTTTTTTATTTTTTCTCATGTACTTTCCTCCATTATAAAAAACTTATTCTGTAGATGCAATCTTCTTATTTTTGTGTTCGGTTAAAAATAACTGAAAATCTGGCGAAACGCCGGAAAACAGACAGCTTCTAAAAGACAGAAGCCAATGCTGTACAGACGACAGCTAAAAAGTAAATTTATTATATCTGTATCTGTGTACAATCGCAATGCGCATATTATACAAATTAAATATTCAGAAAATTCAAACAAAAAAGAATGGTTTAAAAATTATTGAAGAAAAATATAAAAAATGTATTGACAAATAAAAGGCGGAGTGGTATTATTAAGTCAATCCAAAAGAGACACAACAATCACACATCTCAAAAGGATATTTAACTAAAGAATGATTCTTTATTCGTAAGACATCATTCTATTAGATTAAAAATAAACGAACTAAGGAGGCAGAGGTCCAATGGACAGTATATCATCAGTTACATTTCAATATGTCAGTGGTACGGTAGATGCAGGTTCCTGTAAAAGAGACCTTTACCACGAAAGATAAGATCCAGTAAAAGTGAATGAAAAGATCAAATCGAAGAGATTGTAAAGCTGGATGAAAATGAAAAGATTCGACATCTACAGACGTATTGAATATAGATACCACATGTAGCCAAAGTTCCCGAACATGTGTAAAGAAACATGGATAAGGAATATCAGTTTTATATGAAGCACCCCCAGTTATAGAAAGAATAATCAAATAGGATGTTGGAATATCGTCAGATGATACTGCAGCAGCCGAAAGGTTATAGAGAGAATAACTGAAGAGAGGACTTTCATGATAGGATGATACCGATACCGAGTCGGATTTAGGTTATAGATATTGTTAAATTGAAGAACAGGAGGTTTCATATAAGCCAGTCTTAGTGGACAGACTGCTATATCAATTAACAAGTGTAAAGGTCTTACAGGAACAGAATTGAGAAGTTCCTTCGATTTATAAAATAGAATATGAAAAATTTGAATAAAAAGTAAAATGCATCTTCAATGTCAATTGAGGGTGCATTTTTTTGACATTACGGGAGTCATATGGTAAACTAGAACAAACTAGGCAATGAAGAGAAAGATACCTGTAAGGTACAGACTAAGTATAATGAGGTGAGCATAGTGGACAAGTATGAATATAAGTTGAAGACAGAACAGATGCTAAAACTTATGGAAAACGGTGCATACAACAGAGCCGCTGAGATTGCTGACAGCATTGATTGGAAGCGTGTCAGAAATGTAAATATGCTGTTAAACGTCAGCAATATATATGAAAAGATCAGAGATTACCGTAAGAGTTTTGGAGTTCTGAGAGCTGCCTATCATAGAACAGAGGGGAGCAGAAAGATATTATATCGCTTGTGCACTCTTGCGATAAAGGTTGGAAATCTGGAAGAGGCAATCGACTATTATGATGAATACGTACAGGCTGCACCAAAAGATCCGAATCAGTACATCCTAAGATACCGCCTGTTGAGAGCACGGAGAGCTCCGATCGAGCAGCAGATCCGTGCGTTGGAGCAGTTCAAAAAAGCAGAGTATGTCGAAGAGTGGGCATACGAGCTGGCCAAGAGATATGAAGAAGCCGGGATGACAGCCGAATGTCTGGAAGAGTGTGATGATCTGATCCTGTGGTTCAGCGAAGGCAAGTATGTATACAAGGCTATGGAACTGAAGATGCGATACAAGCCATTGACTCCGCTGCAGCAGGAAAAGTATGACAGAAGGCTGGAAGAAGCAGAAAAATCTTCAGAAAGAGAAGCGGAAAAACTGATTGATCTGGGCAGAATAAAAGCTGAGGAAGAAGAAAAGCGGAGAAGAGAGCAGGAAGAAGCTGCCCGCTATACAGAGGATATGCTGGAGCGTTCTGAGCAGATCGCAGAGCCGGAGAATGCCGAACTCAGTGAGGAGGAAGTGGCAGAGCAGCTGAAAAAAGCGGAGCCGCCGAAGAAGAAGCTGGGTGATACGATGAAGCTTGGCGAGGCACTTCAGAATCTTTTCCATACAGAAACAGAAGAAGCGCAGGAGCAGGAAGAGATTGAACTTTCAGAAGAGGATGCGGAAGAGTACGAAGAAGACATCGAAGAATTGGCAGAAGAGGACGCAGGACCGGTGGAAGGTGATGACGAGGAGAGTACAGGGGAAGATGATTGCTCAGATCTGGCAGAAGCACTGGAAGAGATTGAGTCATTATCAGATCTGGAATTGCTGGATCAAGTGGCAGAGGAAGAAGTGATCGAAGAACCTGTAGAAGAGATCATTGAGGAGACGATCGAGACGAAAGTTAAGGAAGTTGACCTGAAAGAATTAGAAGAGCTGGCAGAACCGGAAACGGCAGATGCAGCGGATGTGGAAGTAATTGAGGAACCTGAAGTAGCAGAAGAGGCTGAGAAGGAAGATATGGAAAAAGAATCTATTAAATTAGAAGAAACAGAAATCAAAGAGGATGAGAGAATAGACGAGCCGGTTGACGATATACTTGATATTGATGATATTCTTGCTGAGTGGGAAGCCGCAGAGGGCGGTGTTGAACCGGAGGAAGTTCCGGAAGTGAATGAAGAGGATGTAGAGCAGATCGAGCGCAAGCCAAAGAGCCCGATCTTATCCCCGGATATCCAGAGGATGATCGATGAGATCGAAGGTGTGATTCCGGAAGAAGAGAGTGAGGAGATTCCGGTACACACGAGCACTCCTGTTGCACCTCCTGAGAATAAGGAGGAAGCAACAGAAGAGCTTAGAATGGAATCAGAAGAGCTGACTCTGGATGTTGACAGTGCAGAAGATTATGAAGACCTTCTGACAGAAGATGCAGCAGAGGAGTTGGAAGAGGAATTTGAAGAAGAACTGGATTATGAGGACGATTACGAATCGATTGCAGCAGGACTGCAGGAAGAGTTCAAGCCGACGCTGAGTGATGAACCGGACGATCGTGAGATCCCGGATGAAGAGCCTGTTGAGTCGGATATTCTGAGTTCTACGACACCGCTGAGCAGAAAAGAGACTGCGAAGCTGATCGCGACAGGAAAGACTGCACCGCTTCCGATGGATGAGATTGCAGATGCATTATCGATTTCCGATACAGGATTTTTGGTACACAGCAGATATGATCTGTCTGGACAGGGTGCAAGAAAAGCCGGGCTGACAGAAGAGCAGAAGAAACTGTTCTCCTACTTTGTTCCGGTACGTGGCATGAGCGAACAGCTGGTAGATGTTCTGGAGCAGGACCGCAACTGTACGAACAGAAGAGGTACATCCAATACAGGCAACCTGCTGATCGTCGGAAACAAAGGCAACGGAAAGACGGTTCTTGCGGTTGATGTGGTCAAAGCGATCCAGAAGCAGAGAAAGATCCGTCAGGGAAGAGTTGCGATCATCACCGGAGAAGCGCTGAATAAGAAGAAGATCAGTGATATCATTGCCAAGCTGTACGGCGGAGCGCTGATCATTGAAAAAGCAGGAAAATTAAGTGAAAGAACGGTTGCGAAGCTGAACAAGGCGATGGAAAAGGATACAGGTGAGATGCTGATCGTATTGGAAGAGCAGAGAAAGCCGCTGGATCGGGTTCTTTCTTCCAATAGAGAATTCAGAAAGAAATTTACAAGCAGATTGGAAGTGCCGATCTTTGTAAATGACGAGCTGGTTACATTCGGTCAGACGTATGCACAGGAGAATGGATACCGGATCGACGAGATGGGAATCCTGGCATTGTACAGCCGTATCGATGCACTGCAGAGAGAAGATCATGCAGTGACAGTCGCAGAAGTAAAAGATATCATGGATGAGGCTATGGCGCATTCCCAGAAGGTATCTGCAAAGAAACTTGTAAAACGGGTACTTGGAAAGAATACAGACGATGCAGACCGCATTATTTTGACAGAAAAAGACTTTAATATTTAAATGGAAAGTGGAGGAAAGAGATTTCTTCCACTTTTTTTGAAAATATATACAAAAAAATAAAAAAGAAGTCCTTGGAAGAATTAGAAAATTATATAAAAAACGAAAGAATGTGAGGAGATATTATTGCGCTTTTTATGTCAAACAGGTGAGGATTTGTTACATATTGTGTACTGTTATCAAAATTAGGAAATTATTGTATAAAAAGGTGTTATATGTTGAAAAACGTAGAGAAATGTAGTAAATTTAAATAGATAGACGATGCTTATGAAATTTTTATAAACATCAGGGATTGGGGATGGAAGAGGATAAGGATATTATCCAATGTTTGAAAATAAGTAACACTTAGGAGGAGAGTTTTGTGGGAAAGAGTTTGAATCAAGCAAAAGCAAATGCGGTTCGATACACGAAGAAGAAGGTTGAGCACTGGCAGGTTGTTTCCCTTGCGCTGGCCGGATACGACGCAGTTTCTATTGTGATTGCATTTTTTCTGGCACTGTGGTTTCGGTTTGACTGCAGATATTCTATGATCCCAAAGGAATTTTTGGGAGCATACCTTAAATTTATTGGCATTTATGTCATATTTTCGTTATTCGTATTTTGGCGTCTACGTCTGTACAACAGTATCTGGAGATTTGCAAGCTATAGTGAGTTAGTACGTATGATAGTTGCAACAGGTATTTCAAGTTTGTTTCATTGTACAGGTATGACGCTTTTTTTTGGCAGAATGCCGCTTTCGTATTATTTTTTCGGAACGGTGATCCAGTTTGGTATGACGCTGATGGTACGTTTTGCCTATCGTTTCGTTTTACTGGAGAGAAGTAAGCGGCGTAAAACGGAAGAGATCGCAAAAGCGAAGCGGGTACTTCTGATCGGGGGCGGAAAGGCCGGTCAGATCATCCTGCGGGATATCAAGACCGCAAAAGAGCTGAAGGATATTGTCTGCTGTATTATTGACGATAATCCGAATAAATGGGGAAGGTACATCGAAGGGGTGCCGATCGTCGGCGGTCGGGACGATATCTTATCGTGTGTGGAACGCTATAAGATCGACAAGATCATTGTAGCAGTACCGAGTGCTACGGCAGAGGAAAAAAGAGATATTCTGAACATCTGTAAAGAGACGGGATGTGAGCTGAAAAACCTGCCGGGCGTGTATCAGTTCCTGACCGGAGAGGTCAAGGTGAGCGCTCTGCGGGATGTCGACGTGGAGGAGCTGCTGGGACGGGAGCCGATCAAAGTAAATATGGAAGAGATCCATGCGTTTATTCATGGCAAAAAGGTGATGGTGACCGGAGGAGGCGGAAGCATTGGATCCGGACTTTGTCGTCAGATCGCATCGTATCAGCCGAAACAGTTGATCGTGTTTGATATTTATGAAAACAATGCATATGATATTCAGCAGGAATTGAAAAAGAAATATCCGGATCTGGATCTGGTGGTCCTGGTTGGTTCCATTCGGGATTCCAGAAGGATCAATGCGGTATTTGAGACGTATCGGCCAGAGGTGGTGTACCATGCAGCTGCTCATAAACATGTGCCACTGATGGAAGACAGCCCATGCGAATCCATCAAAAACAATGCGATCGGAACGTATAAGACGGCCTATGCGGCGATGATGAACGGCTGCCAGAGATTTGTTCTGATCAGCACGGATAAGGCGGTCAATCCGACGAATATTATGGGAGCGAGCAAGCGTCTGTGCGAGATGATCATCCAGTCCTTTGACCGTATGATCAAAGAGGGGACACCGGAGAAGCTGCCGATTCTGTATGCCCATGCAGATGATGAAGACGGTGCAATGGTGCAGCAGGAATTCCCGAAAGATATCAAGACAGAGTTTGTAGCAGTCCGCTTTGGAAATGTACTGGGAAGCAATGGTTCGGTGATCCCACTGTTTAAAAAGCAGATTGAAGCGGGAGGACCGGTTACAGTGACTCATCCGGATATTATCCGTTATTTCATGACGATTCCGGAAGCAGTCAGCCTTGTTCTGCAGGCAGGAACATATGCGCATGGCGGGGAAATCTTCGTATTGGATATGGGAAGTCCTGTGAAGATCGATACTTTAGCAAGAAACCTGATCAAGCTGTCAGGACTGAAACCGGATGTGGATATCAAGGTGGAATATACGGGATTAAGACCGGGAGAAAAGCTCTATGAAGAGAAGCTGATGGCAGAAGAAGGGTTGAAGAAGACGAGGAACGAACTGATCCATATCGGATGTCCGATTCCATTCGAAATCGAAACATTTTTGAAAGAGCTGGAGAGCTTAATGGATATGGCATATACCAATGTAGAGAATATCCGTGAAAAAGTAGCAGAAGTTGTGACAACTTATCATCCAGCAGGCGAACATGGAAGCGAGAAAAAGGGGGAAGTGTATGAGAGACTGCTGGGGGAAGAGAGTGTGTAAAAAGGCAATATAGGAGTAGGACATATGTCAATTGATAAAAAGAGAATTGGAAAAATATTGAAAGTGACAGCAATTGGCACAGGAGTCACTTTTTTGGGCTTGAATATGATTGCAAAAAAGAAAAAAGGGGATTCCGTTTTTGAAAAAGAAAAAGATCAGAAAAATCCTTTTGCTGGGAAAAAAGTTGTTTTTGTAGAAGATGAAAGTGATGAAGAGAATGCAGATGGTGTCAGAGGTCATTTGGAAGCAGTTGGAGAAACTAAAAAAAGTAAAGGAATTTATGACAGATACATTAAGAGAGCCATAGATGTTGTGCTCTCTTTTGGTGGATTAGTGGTCTTATCTCCTATTTATGCGGGAATTGCAATTGCAATTAAAATAGATGATCCAGGACCTGTATTCTTTACGCAGAAAAGAGTAGGGCAGAATAAAGAATTTTTCAAAATACATAAATTCCGTAGTATGAAAATGAGTACGCCACATGATGTGCCAACTCATATGTTGGGAGATCCGGATCAGTATATTACAAGGGTTGGAAAATTTTTAAGAAAACACAGTTTGGATGAGCTTCCGCAGATTTGGGACATTTTTATCGGAAATATGTCTGTGATTGGGCCTCGTCCGGCTCTTTGGAATCAGGATGTGCTGATTGCAGAGCGTGAGAAATATCATGCAAATGATGTAAAACCAGGATTGACAGGCTGGGCACAGATCAACGGAAGAGATGAGCTGGAAATTCCTGTGAAAGCAAAATTAGATGGGGAATATGTGGAAAAAGAAAGTTTACTCTTTGATATCAAGTGCTTTTTGGGAACGATTGGTAAAGTGGCGAAGGATGATAGCGTGGTTGAAGGTGGAACTGGAGAGATGAGCAAACAAGAAATTTCAGAAGAAACAAAAGAAAACGAAAAAAAAAAGATTCTTGTAATTTGCCAATATTATAAACCTGAGCCATTCAGAATTTCTGATATTTGTGAAGAATTGGTTTGCAGAGGACATGAGGTTCATGTTGTTACAGGATATCCCAATTATCCAGAAGGAGTTTTGTATGAAGGATATGGAAAAAGTAAACATATTGATGAGGTAATCAATGGGGTAAAGGTGCATAGGTGTTATACAGTTCCTCGTCAAACTGGAATTGCAAAAAGGTTATTGAATTATTATAGTTATGCTATTTCTTCTACAAAATATGTGCTGTCTAAAAAATGCGTAGCATCTGATGGAAAAGCATTTGATGTTGTATATTGCAATCAATTATCACCGGTTATGATGGCACATGCTGCTATTGCATATAAGAAAAAATATAAAGTACCTGTAGTGATGTATTGTCTGGATTTATGGCCGGAAAGTTTGATAGCTGGAAATATTTCGAGAAATTCGGTGGTATATAAATATTTTGATAAGGTATCAAAAAGAATATATAAAAATATGGATAAAATACTTGTTACATCGGAAATGTTTCAAGAATATTTTGAAAGTAAATTTGCAATAAAGAATACATATTATTTACCTCAATATGCAGAGGCATTATTCAATCCAGAAATTTGTTATAAAAAGCCAAATGAATTTATTGATTTAATGTTTGCGGGCAATATAGGAATCGCACAGAGTGTGGAAACTATTATTCGTACCGCAGCAAAATGCAAAGATATGAAACAGGTGCGCTGGCATATTGTGGGAAATGGTTCTGATTTTGATAGATGTCAAAATTTGGCAGAAGAATTAAAATTAGGTAATTTAATATTCTATGGCAGAAAAAATATTGATGAAATGCCTCAATATTATTCAATGGCAGATGCAATGCTTGTCACTATGCAAAAAGATGAGGTGTTAAGCTTAACACTTCCAGGAAAAGTCCAATCATATATGGCGGCTGGAAAGTCTATTATAGGAGCTATTGATGGTGAAACGAGAAAAGTGGTAGAGAATGCTAAATGCGGCTTTGTAAGCAATGCAGAAGATATAAACGATTTGGCGAATCAGGTGAAGCGATTTGTTTCTTTAAAATCAGAAGAGCGGGAGAATTTGGGGGTTAATGCAAGGGAATATTACAATAAATATTTTAGTAAAGAGACCTTCATGGATTACCTGGAGAGAGCGATTAAAGATTCGATAAAGTAATGAGGATGAAAATGAAAATACTAGTATATGATGTTGCAGCAGAAGATGGAGGGGGATTATTTGTTCTAAAGAATTTTTATGAAGAAGTCATAAAAGATTCAGAAAAACATCCAAATATTGAATGGATTTTTCTTACTTCATATAAAATTTTAGAGTCTAAAAAAAACGTTCATACAATAAATTATGCATGGATTAAGAAAAGTTGGATACATAGATTATATTTTGAGGAGATTAAAATACAAAAGATCTTAAGAGAATTAGATGTGGATGTAATTATTTCTTTGCAAAATACAATTATTAAACATTGTAAAATAAGGCAGTATGTTTATTTACATCAATCATTGCAATATTGTCCTCAAAAGTTTTCTTTATTAAATAGAACAGAACGTGGCTTAGCAATTAGACAAAAATTTATATGTGGTATGTATAAAAATGGTTTAAAAAAAGCAACTCATATTTATGTTCAAACAGAATGGATTAAAGATGAGACAATAAAATGGATTTCATGCAAAAAAGACAAAATTAGTGTTATACCAGTATCTATAGAAAAAATACCAGAACAATATGACAAGAAAGAATTAAAGACAAATGTATTTTTTTATCCAGCAAGAGCAGAAATATATAAAAATCATGATGTTATTTTAAAAGCTTGTAAGATTTTGGAGAAAAGAGGGGTATACAATTATAGAGTGCTGTTTACAATGGAGAAAACAGATAATCTTTATGCTCAGCATATTAGTAATGAATGTGAAAAGCTTCCTATAGAATTTATAGGAAAAGTGGAATATAAAGATATTTGGAATTATTATAAGAAAGCAGTACTTCTCTTTCCATCTTATTTAGAAACTTGTGGATTACCTATGTTAGAGGCAAGATATATGGAAACGATAGTGCTTGCTTCAGATTTACCGTTTGCACATGAGGCGCTTGATGGTTATAAAAATGCATACTTTTTTCAATATTCAGATGAAAATAAACTTGCAGATATAATGGAAGAGTTAATTAAAGGTCAAAAGAAATATATTTCCGTAGAAAAACAAGAAATGAAGACAAATAAAAGTTCGCTTTTAAAGAGTATGATGAATGATATATTAAATAAGGATAGATAAAATGAAGAGTTTGATAATAATATATTTTCATGAGGTGGTAGAAAAGGGCGAAGGCTTTTCTTATCAGAAAATAGAAAAAGAAAAATTTGAAGAACAGATGAAATATTTAAATGATGAGGGATATCAATCATTGTTTTTTTCAGAATTAGAGAAAGAGTGGCCAGAAAAAGCAATTATCGTGTCATTTGATGATGGATTCCGTTCAGTATATGAAAACGCTGCTCCAATTATGGAAAAATATAATATAAAAGGAAACATCTATCTTCCTACACAGTACATAGAAAAAGATGATAAGTTTATGACATGGAAAATGGTACAAGAGCTAGATAAAAAAAAGCAGTTTGAATTTGCTGCCCATACGCATAATCATGTAGACATTCGTATATTGAAAAAGGAAACATTTTATCAAGAAGTTGAAACCTCTAATAAGATGATTAAAGAAAAATTAGGATATGTTCCTGAAGCTTTTTGTATGCCGTATGGAGTATATGATAAAAAATCAATAAATATCTTGCAAGGATTTGGAACATATAAATATATATTAGGATCTTTTTATGGAGAGATACAACAGGATAAATTAATGAATCAAATTATTCCACGTATTGGGATATCAAATGACGATACTATTTCAATTTTTAAGAAAAAATTGGAAGGTAAGTTAAATTGGAAGGGATACCTTCAAAAGATTAGATTGTATATGCAGTCTAAATTGGGAAATAGAGTTACAGAATACAAGTATTAAAGGGAAAGAAAATGAAAGTATTATATATTACCACAATGTATCCAACTCCAGTGTATCCACAAAAAGGTATTTTTTGTCATGAGCAAGTAAAGGCATTAAAAAAATTAGGGATAGATGTTGATGTTGTTGTTCCAACTCCATTTTATGATCCAGAAATAAAAGTAAAAGAATGGTATTTTGAAGGAATAACAATAAAATATGTAAAGTTTTTCAAATTGCCAGGAGCAAGAGATTTTCATAGAACTGGAAAATCTTTATTTCGAATATTGAAAAATCGATTAAATCTAGCGAAATATGATTTGTATCATGCGGATGCGCCTTTGCCATCAGGTTATGCAGCTATGTTGGCTTCAAACAAGTATGGTATACCATTCATAGTGCATGGACATGGCTTAGATGTTTTTTTAGAGGAAAGCTACAAAGGACAAAAGAATCGTGCAGATATTTCTGAGAATTGTAGGATGGTCTATGAAAAGGCAAACGCTGTTGTGGGAGTTAGTCAGAAAGTTTTAGATAAAATTCAAAAAAGAGTAGATATTTTAGGTAAATCATATGTTGTATATAATGGTGTTGATACAGATAAATTTTTGCCTGTAAATACAAAAAAGAACGATACAGATAGAGTTGTTATTACTTCTATAGGAAATTTGATTCCATTAAAAGGACATGAGTATACATTACAGGCAATAAAACGAATGGTTGATGAAGGATATAAAAATATTCGATTTAGATTGGCAGGAAGAGGAGAACTGGAAGAAAAATTAAAGAAACTCTCAGAAAAATTGGATATCAATGAATATGTGGAATTTATGGGATACATTTCATATTCAGATATTATGGTATTATTACAAAAATCAGATATATTTGTGTTACCCTCATATTATGAGGCTTTGGGCTGTGTGTACTTAGAAGCGATGTCATGTGCAGTACCGGCTATTGGATGTAAAAACAATGGAATTGATGAAATTATAATAGATGGGGTAAATGGATATTTAGTTGATAATAAAAATGTGGATCAAATCGCAGAATGTCTTCGAGAATTAATGAACCAAGAAAAAAGGTTAGCAGTAGGAGAAAAAGCGAGAGAGTCAGTAATTAAGAAATATCAATGGAAAAATTCAGCAGAAAATTTGGCAAAGATTTATCATAGTTTAAATTTGTGAGGAAAAAATAAATGGACTATAAGATTATTAAAACAGAAGATGATCTTAAAGCAGAAAGAGAAAGTTGGAATCAGATTTCTGCATATATGAAAGATTCAACGCCATTTCAAACTTGGGAATGGAATTATATTTGGTGGAAAAATAATGAGCCAGCAAATAGTCTCTTTGTTATAAAAGCTTTCGAAGGAAAAAAAGTATATGGATATGCACCAATAGTAGTAAAAGATAATAGAGCAGAATTCATTGGTGGAAAAGATATGGATTTTGGGAGATTTGTTGTAGCAGAAAAAGAAATGGTTATTATTCAAGGGTTTGTTAGTTTATTATTAGAACAAGGTTATGATCTTTTACTACAAGAAATGGCTTCTAGAAATACACAGCTACATATGGTTGAAAAATTATTGGAGGATAACAAAAGACATTTATTTCATAAGACAACAAGAGCAGCATATGTAGAATTAGATCAATACGATAGTTTTGAAAATTATTTTAAGCTTTTAAGTAAAAGTATGAGAAATAAGACTATCAAGGTTGGATTAAAGAAAAATTTAATATTACAAAAAGAGACAATCAGTAATGAACTTATGATTGAAATTAAGGAAATTTATGCAAGTAGACAAGAGGCCAGAGTAGGAGAGTCTACAATTGAATGGGCCATCCCGGTTATTCAAGAGATGAATAGAGAAGGGCTTTTAAATATATATGTAGCAAGAGATGAAAAGAAAGCAGTAGGTTTTCTTATTTCAATGAATTATTTGAATGCTCAGTATATATGGCTTGTTGCATTTAGACAGGAGTATAAAAATTGTTTTCCAGGACAGTTGCTATTTTATCAGGCAATAAAAGATGGGTTTGCAGATGGAAATGTTAAAGTGGATTTTATGCGAGGGGATTATGATTTCAAGATGAGGTGGGAATGTAAAATAGATACAAATTACACAGTGTATTTATTTCACAGCAGTAAAAATTATTGGAAGCATAAAATATTTTTTGCAATAAAACCTAAAGTGAAAAAATTAATATACAAGCATTCAGGACTTGAGAGGATCTATAGAAAATATGCAAAATAGAAAAATAAAAATCATAGTTTTATTTGTAGAACCGATGCTTTATGGAATGGATTTAATCCGTGAAGTTTATGAAAAAACACCTTATGAATTTCAATATATTTATTGTGAAGAAAAAGTAACAGGGCGTGATGTGATACAATTGCCTGTAAATGCAGTGCTTTTTAAAGGAAATGCCTATCAGAGAAAACGATTATTAAAAAAAATATTTCAAGATTTTCAACCAGATTTTGCAATAATTAATGGCTATGTAGGCTATGAGCAAACTATAGCAATAAAGTATTGTCAGAAATGGCATATCCCATATTCTATAGAAACAGATACACCACTTCATATTCCGGAATCAAAATTCAAAGCAATTTTGAAAAAAGTATATTTAAAAAAACTACTTCATCATGAATGTTGTTATGGATTTCCAGGAGGAACACTCCAGAAAGAAAATTTGGTTTATTATGGTATTCCAGATAATAAATGCTATATTATGCCAATGTCAATTAGTGAGAAGAGACTTATTGAAGAATGCAAAAAGGTTGAAAATCAAGCAGAATTAAAGAATGAATATAATGTATCAGAGAAAAAAGTGATTTTATTTGTTGGTCGCTTGGAGCCTGAAAAAAATGTATCTCTTTTAATTCATTCTTTTGGAGAATTAAAGAAATTAGATAATGAAGTAGTATTATTCATTATAGGAGATGGATCCGAAAGAAAAAAATTGGAACAACTTGCTGAAGAGCTAAAAATAGAAGATATTTATTTTGAAGGATATATTACATTTCCTAAAAATGTAATTTATTATAAAATGGCGGATATATTTGTATTGCCATCAGAATATGAACCTTGGGGCTTAGTTGTGAATGAAGCGATTATTATGGGACTTCCAGTTGTTGTATCTTCACATGTGGGATGTAGAGAAGATTTAATTCAGAATGGAAAAAATGGATATATCTTTGAGAATAATGACCGAGAAGATTTGACAAGATGTTTACAACAAACATTGAACTTAGAAATAGAGTTCAGAATGACAGATCAATGGAACTATAAACAATACTTAGAAGGATTTAAGAGAGCAGTGGAGTCTATATGCAGAAAATAAGTTTTAGAAAAGTATATAGCATTATTATATTTTTAATGATATGGGTATATTTTTCATTAAATGCAAAATATTTAAATTTTCCAGCATCACATTTGATGAGATGGATTTTTCCAGCATGTTTAATTATTTTAATGGTTTTACAAAATGGAAAAAAAATAGCAAAACCACCATTTATTTTTTGGATATTTTCTATTGCTGTACTGCCATCAATTATTCTAAGTGATTATAGCGCAACAGGAATTGTCAAGTATTTTTCTTGGATTTTTATTCTATATGGTAGCTATATATTTTTTATTGGTTTAAAAAATACAGATTATTTGAAGCGTTATCTAAGAATTTTATTTGTAGTTCTTGTTATATATCAAATTTTGAATTTTTTCTTTGTGGTATCCGGAGTAAACTATGATTCGGGTAGAGCTTTGGGAATTACGACAAATGCAAATACATTAGGTGTTTACGCGAATTTAGCATATTGGGCAACATTTTATGAAATGAGGCATACTAAAATACGAAGTAGGAAAATCTTATGGATGATATTGACCATTACAACTGTAGTTACATCAATTGTATCTGGTTCTAGAACAGCTTTTGTTGTATTGATGTTAAATATTTTGATATCAATTATTATTTTATTTAGGAAAAGTCCATTTTTTGTTGTTTATATACTAGTTGCTGTATTGGTATCGTATTTAGTTTTAAGTGGAACTTTTAATAATGTGTTAAATATAACAGCTTTAGATCGATTGCTAAAGGAAGGGGGAACATCTAGAGATAATCTTTGGATACCTGCAATTGATTTGTGGAAACAACATGAGGTGTTTGGAGTAGGGTATACAGTTTCTGGTATATACAATCCAGTAGAGACGGGAATGGCTTTTCACAACAGTTATATTTCATTTTTGACAGAATGCGGATTATGGGGATGTTTGATACTGGGCAGTGGAATGATAATTTTTCTAAAAAAAATAGTTTTGACGTTAAATAGAAAAAATAGTGATGGAGAATTTTTAATAGCAGTTATTATGGGACTAAATATAATGATTGCGGCATGGAGTGAATCTTTTATGTTTGCAGTAGGTAGTACGGAAGGATTTACATTTTGGTTTTTAGTGGCATGGATAGCTGCATATATGAAATTGTTGCACAGATGAGGAGATAAAAAATGAATATTGTATTTTGCGCTTACGCATATAAGGAGGATTATCAAAGCGGTCATAATATACAAGCACAAGACACTAAAAATGTATATTTACAGAATAGCCTTGTTGCGCTAAAAAGTTGTAAACATTTTAATAAAGATACAGAAGTGGCATTGGTAACGAATTTAAAGTTGGAGCAATATTGGAGCAATTTGTTTCAGAAAAATGGAATAAAAGTATTTGAAGTCAAATATAATGCATTTGTTTTTGAAAAAGAATATGGATGGAGTTTAGCTTTTTATAAATTATGTGCTTTAAAGTATATTGCAAATTTGCACTATGAAAATATTGTGTTGCTTGATACAGATACATACACACAAAGAACTTTTGAGGATATATGGAAAGAATGTGAAAAAAATTTATTGCTTTGTGATATTAGTAGAGGTCTATATAATCGAGATTATAAAGTTTTTTGTAACGAAGCTCAAGAATTTCTTTCTACAACTGAATATTTGACAAGGTGGGGTGGAGAATTTATAGCAGGAAGTAAGAAAAGAATTTTACGATTTCTAAACAAATGTGAAGAAGTGTATGCTGAAATGGTTAAAAGAAAATTTATCACGATTAATGGAGATGAATTTATAGAAAGTATTGCAGCATGGTATATGAAAGATGAAATTAAAAATGCAGCTGCCTATATTTTTAGATATTGGACAGCGTATAGGTGGCATTATGTTTGTTCGAATTATCAATCTAATCCAGTATGTGTTTTACATTGTCCAAGAGAAAAAGATCATGGATTTGTAAAAATTTTTAACTACATAAAAAAGCATGAGAAATTGCCTAAAATTAAAAAGGTTTATCGTATGTTGAGACTGGATTTGACTTCTTATATCAAAATTGAAACAGTAAAAAATATATTGAGTCTAAAAAATTAAGGTGAGGAAAACATGAAAATAGGGGTTCTGACATGGAAATTATATAATTTTGGGACAGCTTTACAGGCATATGCAATGGTTCAGGCTGTTTCTGAAAACATTACAGAAGCAGATGAATGTAATCTATTAAATTATAATTTGCCAGGAAGAGATCAAATTGTTAGAGTTGTATCATTATCACTAAAAGATTATTTATTGAAAGTAGAAAATCGTATTTTAGTAAAAAGAAAAAGTAACAAAAATAAAGAAGCCAGAACTTTGTATGAACAGGAAATCAAAACACAACATGTTCGATTTAGAGAATTTTACAATGAAATTTCCCATGATGATCATAAAGTATTAGAAGAAAGAGATTATTTTGATCAAGAGTATGAAAAGATTATTGTGGGTTCAGATCAGATTTGGAATCCTAAATATTTCTGTGAAACGTATTTCTTGGATTTTGTTTCAAGAAAAAAAAGATATTCTTATGCTCCGAGTATGGGAGTTGATTTTTTGAGAAACGAAGAAAAAGAATATTTGAAACAAAAATTGGGGAATGGAAAATTTCAAAATATCTCAGTAAGAGAACAAACTGGAAAAAAATTATTGCAGGAAATACTGCCTAAGGAAAATATAGAATGTGTTTTGGATCCAACCTTATTATTTACAGGAATCCAATGGTCGGAGATGTTGCATTTATCAGAAGAGAATAATGATAATTATATATTAGTATATACATTATCTGATAATCGGTGGTATAAAGAAGTAATAAAAAAAATACAAAAAGAGATAGGGGTAGAAAAAGTAATTTATATTACACCAGAAGATAATCTTTGTTTTTATCAAGAAACAGAGAGTGTGATAGTGGATGCAGGACCAGTCGAATTCGTTTCTTTTATAAAAAATGCGAAGTATATTATTACAGATTCATTTCACGGTGTTTGTTTTGCTTTGAATTTTGAAAGAAATTTTACTTGTTTGAGTAGATTTGGGGATAAAAAGGATATAAGAAGCGAAAATTCTAGAATATTAGATTTGTTAGATAGTGTAGAGCTTAAAAAACAATTTTGTAATTCAAATTCAGTTATAGAAATAGGTAAAATAGATTATGAACAAGTTAGTTTTAAGTTGGAGAAATTAAGAAAACAATCGAAGGAATATTTAAAAGAAATTGTAGGTGAAAAAGAAAGGTGTTAAAGCGAAATATGTATGAAAAAAAAATGCCGAGTTTAAAAATAAATGCATTATTAAATAGTATTTCTTCAATTATGGCAATAATTTTTCCTCTTATAACATATCCGTATGCAACACGTGTGTTACAGGCAGAAAATCTAGGGAGGGTTAATTTTGCTAGTTCTACAATTAGTTATTTTTCATTAATTGCAGTGCTTGGAATTACAAGTTATGCAGCAAGGGAAGGTGTTCAATATCGATCTGATAGAAAAAAATTGAATCAGTTTTGTAGTGAATTATTTACTTTAAATATATTTACAAGTATAGTTTCAATATTGTTATTAATAATATGCTACTTATTGATACCTAAATTCCATGAGTATAAAATTTTGCTTATTATTTATAGTATGACAATTATTTTTGGAACTATTGGTTTGAGTTGGTTGTATACTTTAGAAGAAGATTATTTATATATTACATCTAAAAGTATTCTTATACAATTTATTTCATTAATTATATTATTTGTTGTGGTTAAAGATTCTAATGACTATTATAAGTATGCAGCAATTAATGCGTTTGCCAATGTAGGATCTAATATTTTTAATATATTGTATTGCAGAAAATATATTGATTTAAGAATTTGTCTTAATTTAAAAAAAGTATTTCAGCATTTGAAAAGTTGTTTGATTTTTTTCTCTAGCAGTTTGGCCTCATCAATATATAGTAACATAGATACTACAATGTTGGGATTCATGTGTACGGACTATCATGTAGGAATATACTCAGCATCTGTAAAAATTTATGTTATGATTAAAACCTTGTTAACAGCAATTACGTCTGTAACAATACCAAGATTAACATATTATAAAACTCATAATATGGAGGATATATTCCAACAGCTTGTTTCAGAAATATTTAAAATAATGATAACATTACTATTACCAGTTGTAATAGGGATAAATGTTGTATCAAGAGAATTAGTAATAATTCTTTTAGGACCTGGATTTGAAAAATCAGAAATAGTTCTAAAGATATTAGCTTTTGCTGTTTTTTTTGCTATGTTTGCAACAATTATTAATGGGTGCATTTTATTGCCTTATAAAAAAGAAAAGTTTGTATTAAAAGCTACTATTACAGCGGCTGTTATAAATTTAATAGCGAATTTAATAGCAATTCCATTGTTCCAACAAAATGGGGCAGCAGTTACAACAATTATTTCTGAATGCGTAGTGATGATAATAGGTTGGAATTTTGCACGACGAATTGTCAAACTTGAAGATGTTAAAAAAGTTGTTTTTACAAGTACAATAGGATGTATAGCAATAATAGTAATTGCAAATAGTTGTGAATTTTTAAGTTCTAACGTAGTAATACTTTTATGTTTAAAAGTGATTCTAAGTATTTTAGCTTACTTTGTTTTACTATTTTTCATGAAAAATGAAATTGTTGTTAAATATACTAAGAAAATTTGGGAGAAGGTAAAATTATGAATAAAAAAAAGATAAAAATTTTTTTGGGCGGATATGTTAATTTCCCAAATGCTCAAAATATAAATTGTGATAATATTGCAAAATATTTAGACAAGGAAAAATTTGAAGTACACACGATGTATACATCTAAAAAGTCGGTGGATAAAGAGTACTATAAAAAATTAGATATAAAATTGCATAGGTTGATACATCATAGATTCATCTGGTATTGGTCTAAGTGGTTGACAATGTTATTTGGCAATTATGATATATATTACCTACCCAAGGTGGAAAAACAAGATCATTCATTTGCTATGAAATTCAAAGGAAACAAGAAAGTGTTTATTGCATCGCTTGAAGGGGTAGTAACTGAAAGTACAAATAATTCGGAAGAATATAAAGATTATTTTTTGAAAGTTATGGATTCTTCTTTTGCAATTAGTAATTGTATAGCAGAAAGTGTTAAAAAATTTTGGCATGTTGATATGCCAGTATTACCATTGGGAACAGTCGAAATAGATGAAGAAGGTGTTAAAAACCATAAAGAAATAAAAAATATAATTTGGGTTGGTAATGTTAAGAGCAACAAGCGTCCACAATTGTTGTTACAATGTGCAGAGCATTTTCCAAACATTGAATTTACAATGATTGGAGATGGAGATATGCTAGAAGAAATTCAACAGAAAGTTAAAGAAAATAAAATTCAAAATGTAAAATTAACAGGTAGAATTCCTAATAGTGAAGTTTATGAGTATATGAAAAAGAATGATCTTTTACTAATGACATCAGAATATGAAGGTCTACCCAAAGTAATTCAAGAAGCCGCGCAGTGTGGTTTACCTAGTGTATATATAGCAGAAAATTATTCAGTAGATTTCATAAAAGATTTTGTAAATGGATTTGCAGTATATGATGTATCGCAAATGATAGAAAAGGTGCAATTTTTATTAGATAATCCAGAAAAATATTCAAAAATGTCGCAAAATGTTTATCAAGAAATTCAGCAATACACATGGAAGAATATAATTAAACAATATGAAAATTATTTCATCAAACAATATGAAATCTATTGTAGCAGAAAGGAAAATAATGGATTTTAAGGAAGTACTTTTTAAATTTGAAAATAAATATAGTTTTTTGTATGAATTGGAAGTAAATGGTGTTCCTTTTTATACTTGCCATAGGGATGTTGTTCTGAGGATACTAATAGACGGAGAAAAAAATAGTAGTAGTGCTTATAAAAATAAGAAAGGCAGGGTATATTTTTTTAGATTTCTTGAAGGTGTGATTAAATTAAGAAAATTTAGAAAAAGAAAAACATTAATTTTTACTTCTTCAATGTATAGAAGAGATGATGGGAGAAATTTGGCAGCAGAATTTTTAATGGATCATTATGATGATGCAGTAATATATGAATGGCCTTCAAGAAATAATAATTATGACGTAGCCTACTTTAGAGATAAAAAAAGGGCACAATATTGTCCTTTAGATATATATATTGTGTTTTATAAACTGTATCGTATATTACATAAACATGATTTGAAAACAAAAGAACAAGAATATAGGAAAGAAATAGAAAAAAGGCTAGATAAAATTTGTATAGAAAATACAAATAATGAAAAGCTAGCACTGGCATATCTAATACGTGAACTTCCGAAATCTTATGTAGAAATTGGAATAAGTCAGGAAATATTTTCAAAGATATTTCGAAAGTATAAGAATATACATAGAGCAATTGACTTTTGGGGAAGTGCAAGAGAAAATATTATACCTGTTTTGCCAGGAAAGCCGGAATCGATAGAACTACAACATGGGATTATAACAAATTATCATACAGGGTATATATATCCAGTATGCGCGAATAGGAAATGCAATAGTTTTTTTGAGCGTAAAATTTTGGTTTACGGAAATAGGACTAAGAATTTATTGACAAATGAATCTATATTTAAAGTTGAAAATGTTGAAATAATTGGAAATCCCCGTATTGCAGAATATAAAAAAGAGTATGTTAAACAAGACAAAGGACGCAATCTTATATTGTTTTGTTCCCAACCGTTTGAGCAAGATGGGCGAGCAAACAATTATTATGAGACAGTTATTCCTATTTTAAATACACTGGAAGAAGTTGTAAGAAAAGAAAAGTTAAATCTTAATATAGGAATAAAATTACACCCAAGAGAAAATAATGGGGTGAAAGAATTATATATGAAAAAGCTACAGAATGTCACTGTTTTTGATAATACATCTCAGTTATACGATCTTCTGAGTTATACATTTGTGCAAATAACAGTTAATTCAACAACCTTATATGAGGCGGCAGCATTCGAGACTCCTACAGTTACAATTTCATTTAATGGAATTAATATGAAAAATGAATATGGATTTGACGTATGGGAAATAAAGCGCCTATCTGATGTAAAAGAATATTTGGATTTACTAAGTAATAAAGAGGAGTATTCAAAATATCTTAATTATTTAAAAGAAAATAGTTTATTATATATGTAAATATTTGGAAAGAGAGGAAAGAATATGAGAGTTACAGCATTATTAACAGGACGAGGTAATAACACATTGAAGGATAAGAATATTTTAGATTGTTTAGGACATCCTGTTTTATATTATCCAGCACAAGCTGCAAAAAAATCAAATACTATTGATGAAATGTATTGTAGTAGTGATGACGAACGTATTTTATATGAAGCTGAAAAATTAGGACATACACCAATAAAAAGACCGGCAGAGTTAGCATTGCCGACAAGTCAGCATGTAGATTGCATTATGCATGCGTTAGGAGTAATTGATGCAGATAGTGGAGTGCCAGATATTTTAGTTGTAACATTGGCTAATAATGTGACTATTAAATCAGAATGGATTGATGAATGTGTAAATATGATGAAACAAGATATGAGCTTAACTGCAGTAGTTCCAGTGTATGAAGACAACGATCATCATCCATTGCGGGCAAAAACCGTTGATGAGAATGGGCGCCTACAGATGTACGAAAAGGGGATTACGGGAAAGGTGTCCACTAACCGTCAAGATTTGCCAACATGTTATTTTTTAGCACATAATTTTTGGGTATTAAATGTATCGAATCTTTTAAAAGAAAATGCAGAAGGGCAGCAACCGTGGACTTTTATGGGAAATAATATTGCTTATTATGAAATAGATGAATCGATTGATATTCATAAAGAAATTGATTTGTACATAGCGAAAGAATGGATTAAAGAAAATTATGTGGACTAAGTAGAGGATTTGAGAAAGAATGAGATATAACAAAAAGAAATGAATATAAAAAATGCAGTTTATGATAGAAATGTAGGAATTGAAGTTTTAAGAGTTGTTTCAATGTTTATGGTTGTATTTCTACATGTCCTGAATCATGGGATAGATTATCCTAAATTGAAACTATTTTCAATTAATTGGTTTTTTGGGTGGTTTATAGAAGCATTATGTTATTGTGCAGTTAATATATATGCAATGATTAGTGGTTATGTAATGGTAAATAGCAAGACTAGGGTAGCAAGATTGATTATATTATGGTTTGAGGTATTATTTTACTCTGTTATAAGTGAGATAATATTAAAAATTTTATTTCCAAATGAAGTAGGAGTAAAAGATATTGTAAAAGCGGTGGTTCCGGTATGTAGTCAACAGTTTTGGTATTTTATCGGTTCATTGCTGGGTGGAATATTTGTTGCCAGATATGGATTGAAGAAAACTTTATTCATGCTTTGTTGCGTGTTCAACCTTCCTTTCCTTGCTTATACTTTCCTTGCTGTAGTCCAGCCGACCAGTCTTTATCTGATCGGAACATGTATCACAATGGAGTATTTCGGCTATGGTTTCGGATTTGTCGGACTGACCTTGTTCATGATGCAGCAGATTGCTCCTGGCAAACATCAGATGTCACATTATGCATTTGCTTCGGGAATCATGAATCTGGGAGTTATGCTTCCGGGAATGATCAGCGGCTATTTTAGTGATTTACTGGGATACCGTAGTTTCTTTATCTATGTACTGATCGCAACAATTCCTGCTTTTTTGATGACCTATTTTATACCTTTTACGTATGATGATTCAAAAAAGAAAAAATAAATTGCTATTTTTGAGTGATAATAGATAACTAATTACTAAATAA
>ENA-ORMO01001376-ORMO01001376.1-human-gut-metagenome-genome-assembly--contig:-NODE-1376-length-26263-cov-7.552198_pt1 | contig 26263 bp, 31 predicted proteins | sample MGYA00242106_ERZ509001 | MGnify/ENA primary metagenome ERZ509001 (study PRJEB26280, sample SAMEA2338736) | human gut metagenome | biome: human gut; feature: human-associated habitat; material: faeces...
GCTTGCAGCCTTCGTAATTTGTCTCTTCTGCCATTCGCCAACACTCCCGCAGGTCAGCAACCATCTCATCCGTCACACTCACCTGGACTTCCACGTGCGGCGCCGGGAAGAATTTAATCTTTTTCATTTCTTTCCTGCCCCCTTAAACTTATAAACATCATTTCGCTGCCTTTTAATCTGCGCCCGAAGGCGATTCTGCTTATTTGCTCTGCTCTTGCTCATTGATTTCCCCCTGTTCTCAATCTTCCAGCCACCTGTTATCCAGATAACAGAATCCAACTACAGCACCTACAGTCAGCACTATCCACAAAGCCCAAAACATTACATTTCCAACACCAGAAGTGCAGCTGTCTAATGCCTGTTCAATCGTATAATCTTTGAAGAACCTGGAATTATCCAAAATCGTTCCGTCAGATAATTTGGTGTAAACAGTTCCAGTATGCTTAATGGGTGTTCCATAATATTTATATCTTATTTCACTAGATTCTTTTATGGTATCAATGTATTCTGTATCTGGTATTTCTACTTTTATACTAGGCAATACAACTCCACAAAACATTATCTCCAAACTTTGTTTATTTTCCCGATTCACTTCATCCCATGTCCAGTATGTTTCTGTTCGCACTTTGGTAGTTTTTCCGACTTTAACTGTATATGTTCTAGTATGCAATGTATGTTTTTCTTTTACTTTTTCCACATAAAGATACTCTCCACCAATTTCATCAAATGTTACTACATCAACAGCTCTCAGATCTCCATATACAAAAGCATTTCCTACATTGGTATCCATTCCATACTGGAATAACTCTGAATCCTCAATATGTACCGCTTTTTGGTATTCAGCATTTTTATCGTTCTGGTCATCAGTGATCTTCCCATATACGAAGAAGCCGATTGTCAGCATGACTGCTGCTATGGCAATGCTTATTATGATTTCACGCTTGGTTACTTCCATAAGCTATTCTCCGAAAAGATTCTGTGGTGCATCAACCGGTGCTTGATAATCTAACCTCTGAAACTCCAAAACCTCATATCCTGTCCAATCAAGAAAGATTCTTGTCGGGAACTTCTTCACATATCGGTTATAGGCTGTTACAGATTTATTGTAATTCTCCCGGTATTGAGCAATCATATTTTCAGTAATAGACAATTCATTCATGAGCTGCTTATAATTCTCATTGCTTTTCAGTTCTGGGTAAGCATATGTGACTGCTGCAATCGCATTATTTACATCTTCAACGCTGTTCCCTTTACTCATTTCATCCGCAAGCCCAGTCAATGTTTCTGATTCATGCTTGTCGTACTGTTTTACGCAGTCTGCCAGATTATAAACCAAGTCAACTCTACGCTTCTCCTGTACCTTAATATCAGATTCAGCTGTATAAACCGATTCCTCAAGACTGATTGCCCGGTTCCGTACTGATTGCACTCCAAATACGCAACCCAAAATCACGACCAACACTGTTCCAACGATAATCAACGGTAATTTCCAGTTTCTCATTTTCGCTCTCCCTTCTGAATCGACTTCAAAAATTCCACCAGCTCCGTCTCTGAATTCGGGAACCGGTTATATCTCTCATGCCTGCTCCATCTGCCATAGGCTCCAGACGGATGCTCATCCGGTTCCGGACCACCGACCAGATGCAGATACGAGGATTCATAATCCTGACCGGCAAATTCATTATGCTGAGTGTATACCTCCGCAATCAGCCGCGCCCCGTTGTCAAAATCGTATTTGTAATACCGGCAGCCGATATGATCATCTGTGTACCACAGCCCCCAGGATTTGTAATCCCTCAGCCATTCTTTCCGCTGGTCATTGTTTCGCATCAGCGGCAATGGTGGCTGTTCCAGCTCCTCTGGTTCCGGCTCTTCCAGGTCGCACAGCATCCCGTCCAGTGCTCCCACCAGAATTTTCTTTTTCCGGAGTAGTTTTTGCGGAAGAAGCTCCACCTTATTGACTTTTATCATTTCCTCCAGATAACCTTTCTCTTTTTCCAGCATCCCCCGAAGAAGCTCCAAGTCTGTAAGTTCCTCCTCTGGCACTTCCGGCTCATCCTGTTGCGATGTCGCAATTTCCTCCAGCTCTTCCTCGCTGCTATTTTTGCAGCACTCAGAGGGGATTTGCTGTATTTTTGCAGCGGCCTCCAATGCAACCTCATTCCACATACCCTGTATCGATGCGCACAGGTAAAACCATTCTGCATTTCCCAGGCATTTACCTGCGCCGTCCCATATCTGGATATATTCCGGAAACAGATTGATGTGCGCTACTCCCCCTTGAACCGGATCCCTAAAATACCATGTGCCATGAAACCGCTCTTTTAATTGCTTTTCGGATTCTGTCACCAAAAGGACGTGGTTTTCATAATCATTCTTAAACCAGCTCTCGAAACGCTCAATCAGGAATCTGGCAAATGCATTACAATATACCCTTCGCGTGTCATAATCCATTGCAGAGGCTTCCTGTACCTCTTCCTCCGGTTCTTCCGGGGTCAGCTCAGAAACATCCATCTGGAAGCTTACAGGCGCTTCTGGTGGTTCTTGAACTGGTTCTTCTGGCTCCAGGAACTCTGTGATTTCCATTTGCCCCTCCAAGGGATAATACGGCACTTCCTTTGGCTTTCGCATCTCTCGAATCTGCGCTACGGTCATGTCCGGAGTTACCTGCTCCAACTGCTCGGAGTTTAAAGACAACATCTCCTGCAGCTGCGCTTTCCCGAAATCCTGATAGTGGCTATCCAATACTGGGCTATTCCCGCCCTTGGAAAATTTATCATTTCTGGATATGTAACGGGATGTGGTTGATTTTGAAAAACCGAACCGGTCCGAAGCATAATCCCAGATACTTTCATATCCTGCCTCCCGATATAGCTGCCTGTCTCTGATGTGTTTAAGATAATACCCAATCGCTATGACGTTCTGAGCAGCTGATACCAGATTGCTCTTGATGAATGATTCCGTATCTTCCAGATTCAATTTTTCATACCATGCAGATACCGGCGCTTCTGGTTCGCATACGGCAGCAGGTTGCTGTTCTGGCCCGTTCTCTGGCCTGTTGGCAGAGCTATAGCATTCCATCCGACATTCTCCGTGCTTTTCGCATTCCCAGCAGCAGCTATGCGTACAGTCAGTTCCATCTCCGGGAATTAATTTGTCTTTGTCTGTCAATGTACACTGGTATTCCTCACGGTGCAGACACTTTCCAGATTTTCCTAGCTCCTCTCTTATCTCATTCATGATTTCCTCCTCTTGTGAATCGATACCCAGGAACCCGAATGGCTCGTGGTGTTCCGGGCGGTGCATCCGTTTCTAGCTTTCCACGTTCAAACATAATGTGGATATGGTTATGCACCGTGGATGTGGAACCCACTCCCACTCCGTCTGCAATCTCACGGACAGACGGCGGATAGCCATGCTCTTCCAGATAATCCACGATGTAGTTATATATTCTGGTTCTGACGTTCTCTCCATGAATGTTACTTTTCATTTTCCCCTCCAATCCATTCCCGGACCTGCTCCGCCACTAGGGCATTGTAGTCTGTATCTCTCTGTTCAAAATTATGGAACTGGTTCGGTTTCTTCTGCGGAGCTTCTGGTCTTGCAGAATCCTGCGCTCTGGATAGCCAGCCGTTTATAAACTTCTGAATCCCCTTCGGGGTCTTTCGGTTTTTAGGATGTGCATCCAACCAGCCTATCATCTTCCTGAATTCCTGGTCTGCATCCACAGCCGGATATAATTCCCGGTATTTTTCCACCTCATCAACCATAACCGGATAATAATTTCCATCAATCAAAATGAGGTTATAGGCTGCATCCGAGCGAGGGCTTGCTTGCAGCTCCGAGCATATCTTTTTATTTTGTTTTGTTTTATTTACTTTACTTTCCTTTTGTGGAATTTCTGCATCATTTATCTGGGTTTCTGTTGCAGAAATAGGAGTTTCTGTTACAGAAAAGGGATTTTGGCGTGCATTTAATAAAGGTTGTCCGTTTTCATCAAGCAACCAAAATTTTTCTTTATGAGCCTTGTTCCTAGAGGTAACGGCGGCGTACCGTTTCTGAATTCCCACAGAGGTTATAACCCCATGCGAAAGGAGGGTTGTCTCGAAGAGCCCTAATTCCCCGCAATCAAGAATAACTTGTGACACAAGGCGCTTTTGCACCCATTTTGCACCGATGATCCGGACGATCCTCGTTGATATCCTATCTATCGGCTCTGCCAGGTAATAACCGTTCCGATATATCTCGGTCAGAATAACATCATAGATTATGGTTCCAACTGGCCCATATTTTTCCAGCAAATCCATAATCTTATAATCATTGTAAAAATCCACATCCTTCGGAAAGTAATCAAGTCCCGTTTTCGGGGGTCGAGCCATCTCTGACCATCACCTGCCTTACTTCCTTTTATGCCTCCGCTGCTGCTATTCCTTTTCAGCGAGCGGAGGCAGTACCAATGGCTTTTGTCGTGACACAATCACCACAGAGGTAACATATTAATTATCCAATAATTGTGATTCTATTTCTGGTTTCAGCTGGCATCAGGGAAAGTTTGCCGGATAAATACTCTCTGATGCTCTGGATAGCCTCGTTTCTCCAAATACCGTTCTGGGCTTCGACGAGCTTAAAATTCGGCTGTTCCTTGTCACCAATCCGGAAGATAAACTCGCTTACAGGCTGCTCTACTTCTTGGAACGTGCGATACGGAGCAAGAGCAACCGGGTTTGGAACAAGAACATCCCTCTTTGCAGCAACCCCTACAGACATGGTAACAACCTGATCTGTTCCGTTATCTGTGAATGACTGCTCATTTTTTCGCTCTATATTTCCAGCCATTTTTAAGATACATTCGCGGTCTTCACTGTCCTCGAAATTGGCCTGCATTTCAATCATAAACCGCTCCTGGTCATACCAGTGATCAAACTCAAATTCTGAAACATTTGCTTTTGCGGAGACCAATGTTTCACGCTTTCTGTCCGAATCCAGTTTTGAAAGCAGATAAACCTCGGTAGGGCTTGCGATATGGATAATCATATCTTTACGGAATTCATCAGAACAGGTTGCGATATAATCAACCAGGGCTGACAAGGTAGATACTTTCATTGCAGTTGCATACGGCAGCGCATCATATCTCTGCAATTGTTTATCTGCGTAGGTTTTGCCGTTAATCTCCAAAACCTCTGTTTTATTTGCCTCTGTCTTTAAATCAGTCAAAAACTCCATTGCTTCTCTTAATCCTTCTAACATAGCTCATTCCTCCTTTAATTTGCTGCCCGTAAATCAATAGGGCCTGTCTGCTTTGTTTCGTAAATCTCTCCCGTTTCCGGGTCAAATGCCGGGGTAGGCGGCGCTATCGGAACTACCTCCACTCTGGCCGGGATGCTGTCGGAGTGGAATGCAATCGACTGATTGTGGTCGTTGATTTCACTCATTTCAATCCGACCGCTGCGGATGTCCTGTCCAATCAGCATCATTGTTTCATCTGCCAGCTGCGGAGCCAGACTGACGTTTGTGTGAATGGATGTTTTGATTCCCTGCCGGCTCTTATCTGGCTTGAACGTCAGCTTAATAGTTAACGTTCTGGCTTTTTCCGGGTCTGTGTTCGGATCCATAATGTTCCGGCCAATCTTCGCCATTTCCGAAGAGAAACGCTCTAAGAGCGCTCCCCCGCAGAAACGGTCAAGGCTTATAAATTTTGCCATGGTGCTTCTCCTTTCCTCAGTTTTATCCAAAGAATGCTGCTTCTGCATCTGCCTGAGAGGCATTTCCAACAGGCTGAGCAGCAGATTCCACAGTTGCCTGTTCAATGGCTTTCTGAGTCTGCGGTTCAATTACATCTCCTATTGTATAATTCGGTTCTTCTGCCCCCATCTCTTCTGCCACATACATCCCGGACATAGATTGCGGGAATGCTTCTCGAAGAGCCTGCACAATCGCAACCTTGCGAATCATAGTTGCTGGTTTTTTTGACCACTGCGAGTTAAGAGAACCATCTCTTTTCTTACCTGCATATTCGTCAAAAGAAACCTCGATACGGAAACTGTGGTTTCTATCCTTACGGAACACCTCTCCATATCCACCAATCAATTTTTCACCAGGAAGTATCAACGTGCCTACTCGATAAGATATTTCTCCGCTTTCCTCGTCCTGTACGATGATTCCTGCTTCCATCCCGTCATAAGCCTCGTTTGCTTCTGCCCGCTTAAAATAAGCATCCTTACCAACTACCAGAGTAGCAGGCTCATTTCCGTACTTAATGCAGTACGCTTCATGCAACCAAGGATTTAAGCCGGTAAAACGGCACATATTGATGAACATTGCCACTTCCTGGTCGGAAACCCTGTCCTTTTCACCGCTTACCAGATAATTTTTTACGGTTCCAGGAGTAAGCGTTATCTCTATCCCATTTGCCATATATTTTGTTACTTCTACCTTTTGTACCGGCTTCTTTGCCAAACTGTTACTTACTGCCATATCCTTATCCTCCTTTAATTTTTCGGAACCGGCTCAAACCGGATTCCAGCTACTTTCAAAAAGTTCTTAAGCTGCTCTAACTGCTTTATCGTTGCATGTACCCGAAAATCCAGGATATGCACCGGTTCCTCCACCACATCTTCGACTGGAGCCACGTATTCCGGCTCTTTTGGCTGATTTCTGCCTGCTGCCATAACTCTTTCAGCCTCTGCCTTTCTGGCTGCCTCACGTTCTACCTTGCGCCGTTCCTGCTCTTCCATATATAACCGTCTGTTTTCCGCTTCTGCCTCCAGACGATTCCGCTCTGCCATGGCTGCACCAATATCGTATGTTCTTAAAAAAACTTTCTTCATGTCCCCTGCATAAGGGCTTTCCACTTCGTTCAGGATTGCAAGACCTTCAGCAACCTTCTGAATCGTATCCAGCATACTTTCTTTCACGGATTTCATGGTCGTGGATGCGTTCGCCCACTCTGGACGAAACAGGCGTTCAAACGGCAAATATTCTGCTAAATCATAGATGTTTTCTTCGTAAAACTCTCGAATCTTTGCCGTTTTCGCATCCTGCTGTCGCTGCTCATAATCCTTTACCTGGGTGTCGATATTATCAATAGCCCGCTCAACAATTCCGGTCAGCTCTGCAATTTGCTCTCCAAACAGAACATCTGGCTCCAGAAGCTTCTTGCGAATGAGCGTGCGCTCGCTCTTCATTGCATCCACAAACTTTCTCAGCTTCGCCCGGTCAGACTTTGCATTTTTCATGGTTTCATCTGTGTATACAGATGTTTCGTACTCCTGCGATACCGCAATAATCTCGCTTTTTAACTCTTCAAAGTTCCAGTCAATTTTCTGGACAAATCCCGCGTCCTGAGGACTGTAAATCTTAAGTTCCATAAGTACCTCCTTAAATTCTTGGAAGAATCAGATAGGGTCTTGTTCCGGACTTCACGCACTCCCAAAACCGGCGCTCTGCCTCAATCAATTCCTTAATATCCTCTTCAACTTCTTCTCTCTCGATAAAATAATGCTTTGTAATGATTCTAAGTTCTCCACTCCAGTCACTCTTTAGCTGGGCTTTTAATACTGCAAAATCATATTCTGTTACTGCCAGGTAATGAAGTACTTGGCAGTAATAATTGTCCGGGATTCTGTCTTTCCACTTCATCTGCTGCGTACTCTGCATCAGGTTTGTGGTCTTGATTTCCAGGATCCCATGTCTTCCTCTATAATCAATCAGCTCTCCATCTAAGGAAGCGTGCATCCATGGGTATTTGCTGTTACGAAACATGTTATTTTCGTCATAGAGCACTTTATACTCCGGATAATCTGCAGAAAATAGTGCCCTCAGATGCTCTTCTGCCTGGATGCCATACTGGACATAATCCTTATCAGAAATATCTTCCGAATCAACCAGCCCCATCTTTTCCTCCCACAATGTCACATTGTCCTTATAAGGATTCATTCCAATGCAGGAGGCCGCATCAGAGCCTCCGATATGATTCTTCCGATCCTTAAGCCATGCTTCCCGGCTGGTAAAAACTTCCTTTGTTACTGTCATCACACGTCCTCCACCGTCACCAGCTCCACATAATCATCAGCACCAAAAGCCACTCCATTCATATCGTCACCATCAACAATGATCATGTTCTGAAAGTTATGTACCCGGCGAATAGTAGAAACCACCGTTTCACGATGAAACCGGATCGTCTGGCCAGGAACCAGTTTATTTACCGGATATCTGCCATGGCTGATGATATTTCCTCTTATAGGATAAATGCTCATTTTTTCGAGTTCCTCCCCCATCGCTTTAGTCAGCGCATCCACCAGAGGATGAATTTCGCCAGCTTTCAGTTCTTCTTTGATTTTCTTATCAATTTTATTCCACACATCAATCATAATGCTGGCGTATTCCATCCGGCTCTCTGATGCCTGCTCCAGGATGTGCAGGATGCTAGCTGACAGGACTTTTGCCATTTCATCAGCACTTGTTTCGCCCATCAGCGCCCAATGCGTTTCTCCACTATCCGAAAACGGAATAAACGCGGCGATTGTGCTCCCTTTAAATTCTCTTACCTGCCCTTTGTGCTCAATTCTCACTTTTACCATTGATTTCTCCTCCTTCTCGCCCTATAATAAGGGTGTATTGTTTTTTATTTTGCTGATTCCCTGGGAGTGGCCGCTCCTGGGGTTTCTTTTTGCCACTTTCCAATCATTGCAGTTACCTTGTCAGCGCCCTGAAATGCATAAGCATGTCCAGTTCCGCCGCCAACAGCAGAAATCGTGACAGAATTCATGTTATTCTTCTTCCGATAATCCTCCGCCATATCCAGCAGCACCTGGAGCCCTTCCTGTGCCTGTGTCATCGTCCTCACCTCCTATCAAAGCACCACCGGAACCCACGTAGTCAGCGAAAATACGAAAATCACTGCCCCCAACAGTCCCCATAAAAATTTGTTTTCAGCCCGCAAGCTGCTGTTAATCCGCTCCAGCTTCTCCAGCTCCAGCACCAGCGCCGGATCCACCAACGGGCCGGGGCCGGCGGTAACAGCTGCGTAACTCAGCGCCGGACGGGGCGCTTCTTTAAACTTCACCATGTCAACTTCCTCCCTATAAATTTCTCAAGCTTGTGTCGGTGGATATTGTACTCACTCTTCTCCACTCGCCCCAGCTTGTCCTTTTCAATAACCTCTCCCAAATCCCACAAACCGCGCTTCATGCGTTCCCGGACTTTCTGGGACGTACATCCGATTTCCCGGGCTGCCTCAGCTGCAGTAAGGATTTCTTTCATAGGGCTCACCTCCTACTCATCTGGCAAATTTCCTTTTTCTGTGCTACAATCTCCTATATAAATTACAAAGGAGAATATATATGTTTCTAACCATTGCTACCGTTTCATCTATTGGTTCTCAATCCTCTTCGTTTTTTTCTTCATTAACACCATCTGACTGGATTCAGATATGTGGCATTATCGCTTCTACCATTACCAGTATCGTGGCTATCAAAATATCTATTGATACATTACGTCAAAATAATAAAATGATAGAAGAATCCACCCGCCCCAACATCCAAATATATCCAGTCTATCTGAATAGTTTACTTTACATCATCATTAAAAACTTCGGAGCCTCTGAAGCAATCATTGATGAAGTGAAGTGTAGTCATAAATTTACAGAAGCAGAATATTGCGGTGATATAAACGAAAACGGATTTGAAAAATTACATGGAGCTATTTTTTGTCCTGGTTACGCTTTAAGATGCCCTCTTGTCGCTCACTCGGTCACAAATGAGACATTTCAATTTGAGGTATCTTATCATTCCTCGGAAAAGAAATATCATGCTAATTTTGCATTCAATCCATATTCAAATGCGCCATTTGCAGACACCTATCCATCCGGAAATAGTACCGAAAATCACCTCAAACATATTGCAAACGAACTCCATGACATTGTAAAAATGAAACTATAATGCACCTGCAAGAATCGTTCCGATATTTATCAAGGCAACGCCAGACCAAAGCCATGTTACTGCAGTCAAATCAGTACATTTACTTTTTACTGATTTGACTACACCTATGGCGAATACAGATAAGCCAACTAGCATTAAAGCGATGCAAACACTCAACTCTTCTTCACCTCCTACTCCTCAGTCTGCTCTTCCAGTAACTCCTCAATGGAAACGTTCAGATATTCAGCTACTTTCTGAACCTTGCGAATTCCAGGCTCGCTTTCGTTCCATTTGCAGATGCTACCATTTGACAAACCTAATTCTTTTTCTAGTTTTCCTACAGAAATCCCTTTTTTGTCGCAAATGCGTTTTACATTGCTATACAACACTCTTTCACCTCCGCATAATATATTTGATTACGGAAAATTTTCTATCTCCTATTGACTTTTTACCGAAAATATTCTAATATAAAGGTGTCAACTTAACTGAATATTTTCTGTATCACATCCCCTTAGTTTACCGAAAGTTTTCTGTATCATGTCTTTTATTATACCGAAAACTTTCTATTTGTCAAGGGGTTTTACAGAAAAGTTTCTGTATATTAGGAGGAGCACCGTGACAGCATTTGAACGAATTGAAGAATTGCGAAAATCGGCGGGGTTATCGCAAGGCAAACTAGAAAAAGAACTCGGGTTCTCGAACGGCTCTATATCTAAATGGAGAAATAGTACGCCAAAATACGATCGTCTGCAAAAGATAGCTGACTATTTTAATGTATCAGTCGACTTTTTGATGAATGGAAACGAAAATGAATCAAATACCCCTGAATTAACACCAAAGGATGAGCGGGATATTGCGAAATCTCTTGATCACATTATGAATGAAATTCGAAAAGGAGATGATGCGCCTCTTTACTATAATGGAATAGAAATTGATGAGGCTTCACTAAGCTTACTGCAAAATGCCATCGAATACGCCTTGAGAGAAACGAAGAAAGAAAATAAGGTAAAATACAATCCGAATAAGAACAAACAATAAAGTAATCTGGGGAATAAATTAATAAGAAAAAGTGGGTGACGTTCTTGGAGACGACAGAACATAAAATAAAACGGCTGGTTCGGTACTACGAGCGTATGGTAGGAACCAGAAACCCGGTCACTATCGCAGAATATGCTGGCATCCGGATTGCCGTTCTTCCACTGGGGACTATTGCCGGAAATTATAAACTGATTAATCGGAAACGCTGGATCTTTGTAAATGACAGTATTCCGACTGACAGCCCTCTATTTCAGGTTATAGTTGCCCACGAACTGGGCCATGCTCTTTTGCACAGGAAAGAGAACTGTGCATTCATTAAAAACAAAACTTTACTTTTGACATCCGGAATTGAACGGGAGGCAAATCAGTTTGCTGCTGAACTTCTGATCAGCAATGATATAATTGAGGAATATCGCCACTGTACATTAGACCAATTCTGTTCCTGCACCGGATATCCAAAAGAATTGATTGAATTAAGGTTAAAACAGCCATAGGCGTTTTAATAAATAAAAGAAAGGGGAGTGAAATGAAAGATTTTTTAAAAGGCATTGGGACAATTTTCCTCATCTCAATGTTTTTTATAGCGTTCATCCAAAAAGGCACACCAAGCGAGGAAAATAACATGCATTTGGGGATTTTGTTTTTTATTGTGGTTCTTTTACTGATTTTATCAATTTTGTTCTTCAGGAAAAGATCCAATCCGCCAACAGGAAAAACAAAAGAGGAGTTTTTGGAGCAAACTCGGCAGTTGATAGCCAACAATCAAATTGACCCAATCATCCCCAAAAGCATGATTCCTAAAAAGAACGAATCAGTTTATTTAGAGCAAGAAGCCGTTCTTAAAGTTGTAAAAAACAAAATGTTGGGAAGCACTGGTTCCTCTGGCGGAGCATCTATCAGAGTTGCTAAGGGCATATATCTCCACTCCAGAAGTTCTGGAAGCAAAAAAATATATGGTGATGTCACCACGAAATATTGCGGTACCTTAGCTATATCAAATCAGAGAATTGTTTTTACAAATCCCGAAAAAGGATTTGAAATACCATTAAGTAAATTATCCAGTATTGAATCTGATTTAAGTACCATTGTTTTTCAACAAGGGAGCAAAGTATTTTATTTGGAAAGTAACCACTGTGACATAATAGAGTATTTTGTACGTCACATGGCTGCACAGAATTAACTTAGAAAGCAAAAACCGCCCCTGCTACCAACAGGAACGGTTTTCACATAGATTTCTCTTGCCGGATGTAATCCAGAAGATACACTATATATCAGATCTTTAGTATATCATTTCTGGAACGTCCTGGCAAGGGGCGTATTTTTTATACCAAAAAAGGAGGAAATGATACTATGCCAAGACGAAAAAAGTATCCGAAGCTCCCAAATGGCTTCGGCAGCATCAAAAAACTGTCTGGCAAAAACCGGGCGAACCCTTATGGCGTTTATCCACCTACTACAGAATTTGACCTGGAAGGGCGTCCTGTTCCGGTTAAGGCTATAGCCTATGTGGATGACTGGCTGTATGGTGTCTCCATTTTGACCGCCTATCATGCTGGCAGTTACATCCCCGGCGTTTATCCACCCAGGCCTGAGCCCCAGACAGGTATCGCCACAGCGAACCTAGAGGCTGTCACAAAGGCTCTTCTGGCCGATTATAGCCGCATCCGCTCTGTAATCACAGGAGAGGATGAAAAACCGCCGGAATTGACGTTTGCGGAGGTCTACGAGCGGTTTTATAAGGATAAATACGAGTTATCCAAAAAGCAGTACTCAGAGAGCTCTAAGGCTCTTACCAGAGCCGGCTTCCGAAACTGTTCCGTGTTGCATGATAAGCCTTTTGTGTCTCTACGCCACAGCGACCTGCAGCAAGTTGTAGACTCTTGTCCGCTCAAACATGCCAGCCTGGAAACCATTGTCTCGCTGTTCCACCAGATGTATGCGTTTGCTGACCGGGAAGGTATATGTGACAAGGATTACTCTGCAAATGTTAAAATCAACATTGCTGATGATGATGAGCACGGCGTTCCATTTTCAGAGGATGAGCTGCAAGCGCTATGGCAGCATCAGGAAGATCCGGTTGTGGAGTTTTTGCTGATTATGTGTTACTCTGGATACCGAATAGCAGCCTATAAAACGATGGAGGTTAATCTTGCGGAGAGATACTTCCAAGGCGGGGTTAAGACAAAAGCTGGGAAAAACAGAATTGTGCCCATCCACTCTGCCATCCTCCCGCTGGTTAAACGCAGATTAGAAAAGGACAGCGGATTATTAACAGTGTCGTCATTTACGTTCCGGCGGTATATGTCCGACAAATTAGATGCCCTTAATCTGCCCCGCCACACTCCGCACGATTGCAGACATACCTTTGCCTGGCTGTGTGAAAAATATGGAGTTTCTGAAAATGACCGAAAAAGGATGTTGGGTCACAGTTTCAAAAGTGATATTACAAACGCCGTATACGGTCATCGAACCGTGGAAGAGCTACGCGCAGAAATTGAGAAAATAAAAGCGTGTCGCTAATTTGTCGCTAACCGTCTCAATTTATCGCTTTTTTTAAGGCGCTAAAAACACTCTTCTAAAACATCGATTTTCCCTTATTTTACAAGGTTTTTAGGCGTTTTTCTTATAAATAAAACGTCACGAAAAAAACCGAAATTTTTAAAGAAATATTAAAGCATTCTCTCTGTTTCATTGATATAATACTTCAAAATGGAGGAATATTATGAACAAGAAACTGCTGATTCTGCTGAGCGCCGGAATCGTTCTCTGCACCGGCTGCGCTTCTTCATCCGCAGCCCCGGAAGAAAACCGGAACCGAACAGCTGCCGCCGCCTTCCTCACAGAGGCTTCCCGGGAGGAATCTTCCCCGGAGACGGCATCTCAAGAAAAGCAGATGATTTTTATAGACGGAAAAAACATGATTTCCACTGACCGGATTGCAGTAACTGAGGACCGTCTTCCCATTTCCGCGGATACGAGAAGACCGGACGGTTCTATCACAGAGCTGGTTCCGGAATCTGAACGTCCCGGACAAAACGGGCAGGCCAATTTTTCCTGCATGGGCTCCCCTTATCTGATTCTCTCAGACGGAGCTGCCGCTCTGGAATTAGAAGGACAGTATATACTGTTTCTGGCCGAAGATACAGTAGAATATGAAGGCATTTACAAAAAGAAAAACCAGGTATCCGAGGATACTCTGGAATGGCTTAATTTTTATTATTCTCTGACTGCGCAGGAACGTCTGGCCCTGTCCATGATTCCGTCAGAGTTTGTCACAGAAGCCCGGACAGCTGCTATCGCGTCCGCCGTAGAAACCTCATCTTCTTCAGAAACTATTTCCTACCGGGAGGCCCTCACAGAAGAAGAGCTTGCACAGACAGAAGCCCTGGCCATGCATTATTTTACCGAAGAGGTTCCTTCCTTTGAGGGTGTTGATCAGATTTACCCTGCAGACTCCGAAGAATCCCTTTATCACAATCCGGGACTGGAGGGAGAATATATGCCAGGCAATATTATTATTTACCGTGTTCTTACGGTAAAAGACCGGCGGGACGGCAATCCCTTCCGCTATATCAGTATCGCCCGCAGCAACAAATCCGGCGCCTGGAAAGTAATAAACAGCGGCTACTGACAGAGTTTTTTGCTCTGTCAATATGCCGCTGTTTTTTATTCTTTCATTCGGTAGCCTACACCGATTTCCGTAAAAATGTAAAAAGGCTCTGCAGGATTTTTTTCCAGCTTCCGGCGAATATTAGCCATATTAACCCGAAGGATCTGGTTGTCCGTATCTGCATAGGGACCCCAGATATCTTTTAAAATATAGTCATAAGTCAATACCTTTCCTGCATTTTTTGCAAGAAGAGAAACCAGCTTATACTCAATCTGTGTCAGATGAATCTCCTTCCCGTTTAAGGTAACCAGACGCTTCTCAAAATCAATTTCCAGACCCTCTCTGGAATATTTCTGCTCCTGGGGTGCGATGGACGCAACTCTGGCGCTATGGCGCAGAGCCGTCCGGATTCTGGCTAAAAGCTCTTCTGAGCCAAAAGGCTTGGTAATATAATCATCAGCGCCTCCGTCAAGAACCGCCACCTTCTCCCGTTCCTGATTTCTTGCTGAAACCACAATCACAGGAATATTGGAAAAGCCGCGGATTCTCTGCAGAACCTCCATTCCGTCCATATCAGGCAGCCCCAGATCCAGAAGAATCAGATCCGGATGATGAGAAGTGCACAGGGAAAGCCCCTGCAGCCCGTTCATGGCACGCAGCGCCTTATACTGGTTGGAAATCACTATGGTTTCCATATAATTTCCAATATGCTTTTCATCTTCAATAATCAATATGGTCTGTTTATTTGTCATGATTCCTCCTGCTCCTCCAAAGGTAATGTAAAAATAAATTCTGCTCCCTGTTCATGATTCACTGCCCGTATGATTCCCTCATGAGCTGCTACAATCGTTTTGCAGATAGTAAGCCCGATTCCCATGCCCTTATGAGAATCGCCGCTTCCGTTGCGCTCCATACCGCCGCCGTCAAACAGATTCTCAAGCCGTTCCGGCGCAATCCCCTTGCCATAATCCCGCACATGGAAAGCGACGCTGTTTTTTCTTTTTTCCACATTCAGCTCTATGGGTTCATCGGTTCCGGAATGATATACAGCATTTTCCAAAAGATTCATAATCAGCTGCTCAATCAGCATGGCGTCCATAGGAACCATTAAAAACTCATCCGGTACATGAACAGTAATCCGCGCGCCGGGAAGACGCTTTTTCAAACGAAGCACCGCCTCAGAAACTACCTCCTCCAGAGGCTCCATGCTTTTCGCAACTCTGGCATCTCCCACATGGATCCTGGTAACAGAAAGCAGATTCTCCACCATATTTAACAGCCAGTTGGCATCCTCACGAATATTGCTGACCAATTCTGTTCTCTCTGCTTCTTTCATATAGGTGCCATTTTCCAGATAGGTGCTGGCAAGTCCGATAATCGCTGTCAGCGGTGTCCTTAAATCGTGGGAAACCGCCCGAAGCAAATTGGCCCGCATCGTTTCCTTTTCCGCCTCCATCAAAAGCTTCTCTCGTTCATTTAGCATCTGACTCTGCTTTTTAAACTTTGTTGTCATCGCACTGGTGATCACAGATACCACCGTCATCCCTACAAATGTAACAGGATAGCCATCAATGGTAAAATTCAGCGTCATATATGGATAGGTAAATACATAATTTACAAAGCCTACGCCAAACAGAGATGCTACGATTCCTGATGCATAGCCCACTGTATAGCGCGCTACCAGCATCACACTGAGAACATAGATAATCGCAACGCTTGTAGTATTTTTTCCATAATAGAAAAAGGCTACCGCCACTAACGTAGACAGGCTCATAATCAAAACTGTCGTTATAATGTTTCTCCACAGATCTTTTACCTGCATTGTTCTGCCTTTCCCTGCCTCTAAGACAGTAAAACGAAATGGGACAAAGCTAAACTGCACCTGTCCCATTTTATTCTACTATATCTTAACAGAGATGTATATAGGCCATGAAAAATCTTGACGATATTTTCACAGCCTATACTTATTCTCTATTTTTTGTATGGCCCAATTAAGAAACCGCGAGGAGACGGTTTAGAATTTAGGCATTTTTATAGTTTACAATTGCACCGAAATCCGGTTTCAGGGAAGCGCCGCCAACCAGGCCTCCGTCAATGTCTGCCTGAGCAAACAGCTCCGGAGCGCTGGATGCAGATACAGAACCGCCGTACTGAATGCGGATAGCCTCTGCCGTTGCCTCATCATAAATCTCACCGATACATGCACGGATTGCTGCACATACCTCCTGTGCCTGTTCTGTGGTTGCAACCTTACCGGTACCAATAGCCCAGATTGGCTCATATGCAATTACTGCAGTCTTTGCCTGATCTGCGGTTACGTTCAGGAACGCAATCTTAATCTGCTGACGGATCCAGTCAATGGTAATCCCCTGCTCTCTCTGAGTCAGAGACTCACCACAGCAGATAATCGGAGTAAGACCATGCTCGAAGGCCTTTAAGACTTTTTTATTTACTGTCTCATCGGTCTCAGCAAAGTACTCTCTTCTCTCAGAGTGGCCGATAATCACGTATTTTACGCCTGCATCAACCAGCATGTTGGGAGAAATCTCGCCTGTATAAGCGCCCTTTTCTTCAAAATACATATTTTCTGCTCCAATGTTAATGTTGGAGCCCTTTGCTGCCTCCATAGCCGGAATAATGTCAATCGCCGGTACGCAGAATACTACGTCAACCTCATCATTAACTACCAGCGGTTTTAATGTCTCCACCAGCTTCACAGCCTCGGTGGGAGTCATATTCATCTTCCAGTTTCCTGCAATAATTTTCTTTCTGGACATATTCCTTCTCCTTTTTGCGGTTTCTCGATTTATTTGTCGTCTGCTGCTGCTACGCCCGGAAGCTCTTTTCCTTCCAAGAATTCCAGAGAAGCGCCGCCGCCGGTAGAAATATGGCTCATCTTGTCAGCAAAGCCCAACTGGTTTACAGCTGCTGCAGAATCGCCGCCGCCGATGATGGTGGTAGCCTCAGTCTCTGCCAGTGCCTTTGCAACTGCAATGGTACCTGCTGCCAGAGTCGGGTTCTCAAATACGCCCATCGGTCCGTTCCATACAACGGTCTTTGCGGTCTTTGCAGCCTCAGCATACAGCTTTGCACTCTCAGTACCGATATCCAGACCCATCATATCAGCCGGGATCTCATCAACAGAAACATTCTTTGCATCAATCGGAGCATCAATGGGGTTCGGGAATGCAGCAGCAACTGCAGCGTCAACCGGAAGCAGAAGCTTCTTGCCCAGCTTCTCTGCCTTTTCCATCATCTCTCTGCAGTACTCCAGCTTGGTATCATCAACCAGAGAATTGCCAACTTCCTTGCCCTGTGCCTTTAAGAAGGTAAATGCCATACCACCGCCGATGATCAGAGTATCGCACTTCTCCAGCAGATTGGAGATAACGTTCAGCTTATCAGCAACCTTTGCGCCACCTAAGATAGCAACGAACGGTCTTACCGGATTCTCTACTGCATTGCCCAGGAAATCGATCTCTTTCTGCATCAGATAACCAACTGCATTGGTGCCGCCCTTTGCGGTGATGAATTTGGTTACGCCTTCTACAGAAGCATGTGCTCTGTGAGAGGAACCAAATGCATCGCATACATAGTCATCAGCCAGGTCAGCCAGCTCTTTGCTGAATTCCTCGCCGTTCTTGGTCTCTTCTTTGCCGCGGAAACGGGTGTTCTGCAGAAGCACTACATCGCCGTCTGCCATAGCCTCAACAGCCTTGGTTGCTGCTTCGCCGGTTACATTGTAATCAGCTACGAATACAACCTTCTTGCCCAGCTTCTCTTCCAGTCTTACAGCAACCGGAGCCAGGGACTCACCCTCGTTGGGGCCATTTTTTACTTTGCCCAGGTGAGAGCAAAGGATTACCTTTGCGCCCTCGCCTACCAGCTTCTGGATAGTCGGCAGAGCTGCAACGATACGAGTCTCATCTGTGATCTTTCCATCCTTTAATGGTACGTTAAAGTCGCAGCGGACCAGAACTCTTTTACCCTTTAAATCCTTCAGATCGTCAACACTTTTCTTATTTAACATGGTTTATTCCTCTCTTTGTCTCAAAAATCTTCTGCTTTACAGTCTGCCTGCATAGCAAACTGCATGGGAACGCGGCTGCGTCAGCAGCTATTTTCCTCAGGCCAGCTGTGCGCATCCCCGCCAAGCCTTTTGTTTTCATTGGACGTGCTTTCCTGTGAAAGCACAAAAGGGCCCGGTCCTTTCAGACCGGACCCCTGACTGAGTCTTCCTATCTTATGCCGGAATCAGATTCCCGGACTCCGCAATTAGTGTAACTCTGCGAAGTATTTGATGGTACGAACCATCTGGCTGGTGTAGGAGTTCTCGTTGTCATACCATGAAACAACCTGAACCTCGTACAGATCGTCAGCAATCTGAGCTACCATGGTCTGAGTAGCATCAAACAGAGAACCGTATCTCATACCGATAACGTCGGAAGAAACGATTGCATCCTCGTTGTAGCCGAAGGACTCGGAAGCTGCTGCCTTCATAGCTGCGTTGATGCCTTCTTTGGTAACATCGCTGCCCTTAACAACTGCAGTCAGAATGGTGGTGGAACCGGTCGGTACCGGAACACGCTGTGCAGAACCGATCAGCTTGCCGTTCAGCTCCGGAATAACCAGGCCGATAGCCTTAGCTGCGCCGGTGGAGTTCGGAACGATGTTAGCTGCGCCTGCTCTTGCTCTTCTCAGATCGCCTTTTCTGTGCGGTCCGTCCAGAATCATCTGGTCGCCGGTGTAAGCGTGAATGGTGCTCATGATACCAGACTGGATCGGAGCGTAGTCATTCAGAGCCTTAGCCATCGGAGCCAGGCAGTTGGTGGTGCAGGAAGCTGCGGAAATGATGGTGTCCTCAGCCTTCAGAGTGTTCTCGTTTACGCTGTAAACGATGGTCGGCAGATCGTTGCCAGCCGGAGCGGAGATAACAACCTTCTTAGCGCCTGCATCGATATGAGCCTGAGATTTTGCTTTGGAGGTGTAGAAACCGGTGCACTCCAGAACTACATCTACGCCAATCTCTCCCCACGGAAGATCCTTAGCATCCTTCTCAGCATAAATTTTAATTGTCTTTCCGTCAACGGTGATGGAATCCTCACCAGCCTCTACGGTGTGTTTGCCTTCACCGATATGGCCTGCGTATCCGCCCTGAGCGGTATCATATTTCAGTAAGTGTGCCAGCATCTTCGGGTCGGTCAGATCGTTGATTGCTACTACCTCATAACCCTCTGCACCAAACATCTGTCTGAATGCCAGACGGCCAATACGTCCAAAACCATTGATTGCTACTTTTACTGCCATGACAAATTCCTCCTGAATTGTTAAAAATTTAATGATTGTTAAAATATCATCAACCTATGCCTATTTTACCCAATTACGATTAAAATAGCAAGAGGTTTTTTCTATTTTATGAACTCTTTACAGTTTCTTTTGTAAAAATACCCTATAATTCGTTCTTTACATAACCTGCCAGGTTATATGCATGATCAGCAATCCGCTCCAGATTGCTGATAATATCCAGGAATACCACACCTGAGGATGCCTTGCACTTTCCGCTGGAAAGCCGCTCAATGTGCTTCTCCCGCAGCTCCTCTTCCTGACTGTCCACATCATCCTCGTACTGGCTGACCTTACGCACTGCATCCATACTGCCGTTCTGTCTTGCATCAATCGCATATTCAAATGCTTTCAGAACACTTCCGCCGATGGAGCGCAGATCATCAAATCCTGTTTCTGAGAAATCCAGCTGGTGAGTCTCCATATACTCGGCCTGCTCTGCAAGATTTTCAGCGTGATCCCCGATCCGCTCAATATCACTGATGCTGTAAAACAGGTTATTTACCATCTTTTTCTGACGTTCTGTCAGAGAAAGATTCTCTACCTTAATCAGATACTCTGTCAGCATCTTTTCCATATTATTGATTGTTTTTTCCGTTTTGTATACCTGCTCGATTCCCTCTGTATTGCGTGTCAGAAGAGCATCGATTGCCGCTCTTACATTCTCCAGGGTAATCTGTCCCATATGAACCACTTCCAGAGCTGCTGTTTCCACAGCAAAGGCCGGAGATTCAAAAATACGCTCGTCCAGATGCTTGAAGGTAACTGCTGTCTCCTCATCCTCCGCAGCTTCAGGTGCCTCCTCCTCCGGCTTCTCCCGGACAACAATGCCGGAAATCTTTACCAGCTGATTGGCAAAGGGGAACAGGACGGTTGTCATAGTCAGATTAAATATGGTATGGAAAATGGATATCTGCACTGCATTAATATTGGATGCTGCAAAATCCGGTCTCAGAGCAAAGAAAACAAATCCCAGAGTTCCTACCAGAATCGCTCCAATTACGTTAAAGGTCAGATGAATTACCGCAGCCCTCTTGGCGATCCGGGAACCGCCTATACTGGAAAGCATGGCTGTTACGCAGGAACCAATATTCTGTCCCAGGGTAATATAAATTGCTGCATTCGTAGTTACAATTCCATTCATTGCCAGAGTCTGCAGAATTCCCACTGATGCAGATGAACTCTGCAGAAGTGCTGTTACCAGCGCTCCGATAATCATGCCAAGGAACGGATTTCCTCCCAGAACCTCAAAGGCCTTTGCAAAAATCGGCGCATCCGTGTAGGGAGAAATAGAGCCTGACATAAAATCAAGACCAATAAACAAAAGACCAAGACCAATGCAGATTTCTCCTGCTGTTTTCTTCTTCTGCCCTTTGGCAAATACCAGAAGCAAGGCTCCAATACCGATAATAGCCGGTGCATAAAAGCTGGGCTTCATAACCTCAAAAGCATCTCCCAGCTGGCTCATGGAAACGATCCATGCTGTAATGGTCGTACCGATATTGGCACCCATGATTACGCCAACTGCCTGTGTCAGATTCAGAACACCTGCACTTACGAAACCGACGACCATAACCGTGGTAGCGCCGCTGCTCTGGATAATTGCTGTAATCAGAGCTCCCAGTGCTACTGCCAGAAGTCTGTTGTTTGTCAGCATTCCCAGAAAACTGCTCATCTTACTGCCGGCTGTCTTCTGCATTCCGTCGGCCATAATATTCATACCGTACAGGAACATTCCAAGACCGCCAAGAAACCCAAATACATTTGACACGTCACTGATTGACATCTCGTCCTCCTCATCCCCCGCGTACTGTTTTTTTCTTCTCCTTAGCCGCAGATATTTTCATCATATCATACCCGTTCACGCATTTTCAACCGTATTTAAACTTTATGTAAAAATTCGGATAAATTCATGTAAAATAACGAAGGCTTTCGACATTTTTCGTGGCATATTACTACTTGATCTAAAAAGGACAGGATGAGTTTTTTTCCTCTCCTGTCTCTTTTTTGTCTATATTTGGTTTTTTCTCAAAAAATTCAGTGTTCCGCAGCCCATTTCAGTACAGCCGCCCATACTTCCTGGTTCTTATTCCAGACATCAGTAAATTCTGTGAGCGGCATCGGGCAGGATACGCTTCCTACTTCTATCGTCAGACTGGGGATCGGATTTTCCTTAATCTGAAGCCAATCCTTAAATCCACCATGCCCGCTGCTGCCAGCCAGCCTGTAACCTGTTTTTGCAGATACTGCATTGGCCAGCTCCTGAGACTGGGCAGATACGGTATTCCCCGGATAATCCCAGTAAATGATATTTCCCATACTGTGATAGCTGATGGTTGCCGTCCAGTTTCTTGACTGAATCAGATTTGCCAGAGCCTGACTTTCCGGCTCAGATAAAGGCGCTGCCCCCTTATAGGTGGCATAAGATGGCATATCAGAGCTGGTCACTTCTTCCCAGTCCGCCGGGAAATTCTGATTTAAATCCACACCCCGTCCGTTTGCTTTCCAGTAATTTAAATACCGTTCCATTGCAGCGCTGGTTCGTCCCTGAGCCAGATCATTCTGGTAACACTGCTCAATGGTTCTGCGAAGCTCCTCTGACCGGATTCCTCCGATACCTGACTGGCTGATAGTAATCCCGTCCGGATTTACCATAGGAACATAGTGAATTGCTGTTTTGTTAAATAAATCAGAAAGCAGCCGTCCTTCATAGGAACCTGTACCATAAAAGGCAAGGCCATATTCCAGCTGCTTCATAATAAGCAGCGGTGTCATATATTCCCGGGCATGAATTCCTCCATGAATTAAAACATGCTTTTCGGCATTGATATTTCCCACAACTACCTCATACAGATTTCTCCCATCCAGAGTGGTTCCAATGGTATTTACCTTCATCAGGCTGCTGTAACGTGACGCAAGCTCCTGAATATCCTGACTCATCTGATCATAGGTATATTTTTCTGCCACCTTAACCAGAGGAGAGGAAACGGTTCCCGCAAAACCGTCGGTACCGTCAGATATAACAGCACCGCCTGACATTCCGGGACCGCCTCCGCTTCCGGAAACTCCAGGTCCGGCCAGTACTCCGGAAGTAATCACAGTACTGCCTGAAGGAGATGGCCCATTTTGACCGGACATGCCTCCTCCCGCAGTTATAGTACCGCTGTGGCCCTGCGTGCTTCCTCCCTCAGTTATGGTACTGCTCTGGCCCTGTGCGCTTCCTCCCGCAGTTATGGTGCTGCTCTGATTTCCGGGATTTTCTGTCTGCTCTCCCGGCGCGTTCAGCCGATCGCCAATCTGAGCCGACGGAGGCAGAATGCTCTCTCCCTGCTCTTCCGGCCCGGAAACAGGATTTTCTCCCGGTGCCAGATTCACAGAATCTGCAAAACTCATAAAAGAACTGCTGACCGCCATAATGGCGGCCAGCATTCCGGTAAATACCTTTTTATTCATATACTTATTTGTCACTGTCCTTCTTTGCAAGATCACCAGGCTTCATGCTCAGGCTGATCTTACCCATCTTGTCTACATCCAGAACCTTTACTGTAACCATGTCTCCAATGTTTACCACATCTTCTACCTTCTCTACACGTTTATCAGAAAGTCTGGAAATATGAACCATACCGTCTTTTTTCGGCTTCAGCTCTACAAATGCTCCAAAGGGCATAATACGCACTACCTTACCAGTAATTACCTGACCCGGTTCAATATCAGTTACAATATTCTTAATAATGCTCTTTGCCTTTTCAATCATCTCACGATCAGTACCGCAGATTGCAACATTTCCTTCCTCGGAAATATCAATCTTTACGCCGGTCTCCTCGATAATCTTGTTGATCACACAGCCCTGCTTACCTACAACATCACCGATCTTCTGCGGATCAATGCTGATCTGGTCAATCTTCGGAGCATACTGACCTACTTCTTTTCTCGGCTCTGCAATAGCCGGCTTCATACAGGTGTCCATAATGAACAGGCGTGCTTCACGGCATCTTGCAATTGCGCCCTCTACGATCGGTCTTGTAAGGCCGTGGATCTTAATATCCATCTGAATCGCAGTAATTCCGTCTGTAGTACCGGTTACCTTAAAGTCCATGTCTCCAAAGAAATCCTCAAGACCCTGGATATCTGTCAGAAGAACAAAATCATCATCTGTATCGCCAGTTACAAGACCACAGGAAATACCTGCTACCATTTTCTTAATCGGCACACCTGCAGCCATCAGAGACATGCAGGATGCACAGGTAGATGCCATAGAGGTAGAACCATTAGACTCAAATGTCTCGGATACTGTACGGATTGCATAGGGGAATTCTTCCTCACTGGGCAGCACCGGAATCAGGGCACGCTCAGCCAGCGCACCGTGACCGATTTCCCGACGTCCCGGTCCTCTGGAAGGCTTCGTCTCACCTACAGAATAGGACGGGAAATTGTAATGATGCATATAACGCTTTGCTACTTCATTTTCATCCAGACCATCCAGGCGCTGCTGCTCAGACAGAGGAGCCAGAGTACATACATTGCAGATCTGAGTCTGACCGCGTGTAAACATAGCAGAACCGTGAACACGAGGAATCAGATCAATCTCAGCTGCCAGAGGACGGATCTGAGTAATCTCACGGCCGTCCGGACGCTTGTGATCCTTTAAAATCATTTTGCGGACAGTCTTCTTCTGGTACTGATAAACTGCCTCACCCAGAAGCGCCAGCCACTCTTCGTTTTCTGCAAATGCCTCTTCCAGTTTTTCTGTAATCTGGCGGATGTTCTCCTCACGAGTCTGCTTATCATCAGTAAATACAGCTGTTTCCATTTCTTCAGGAGTTACAATCTCACGAATTGCCGCAAACAGCTCCTCCGGAATCGCGCAGCTCTCATAAGCATGCTTTTCCTTTCCGCATTCAGCAACAATGCTGTCAATAAAGCGAATGATCTCCTGGTTTACACCATGGGCCAGATAAATAGCCTCGATCATTTTTTCTTCCGGAATTTCGTTAGCGCCGGCCTCAATCATAATTACCTTTTCTCTGGTAGAAGCAACGGTCAGATTCAAATCTCCGGACTTCCACTGAGCCTGAGACGGATTTAATACAAACTCCCCATCAATCAGACCTACCTGAGTCATAGCACAGGGGCCATCAAAGGGAATATCAGAAATACAGGTTGCAATTGCAGCACCCAGCATTGCCACCAGCTCAGGACGGCACTCCGGATCCACACTCATAACCATATTATTCAGTGTTACATCATTGCGGTAATCCTTCGGGAACAGCGGACGCATCGGACGGTCAATTACACGAGAGGTCAGAATGGCATTCTCAGATGCTTTTCCTTCTCTTCTGGTAAATCCACCCGGGATTTTTCCTACTGCATATAACTTTTCTTCATACTCTACACTCAGCGGGAAAAAGTCAATTCCTTCTCTTGGTTTGTCAGATGCTGTGGCTGTAGACAGTACCACTGTATCACCGTAATGCACAAAGGCCGCACCATTGGCCTGCTTTGCCACTCTGTTTACATCAACAGTCAGAGTTCTTCCGGCAAGTTCCATACTAAAACTTTTGTACATGTTTTTGTCTCCTTTTCTTTGTTTATTTTCTTCAGCAAAAGACTCCGAAACTACTGCTCTGCCTGCAACTGTATTCCCTGGTCACAGGTACAGCAGCGGCTTCGGGTAATGTCTTCTGAGAAATTTGCATTTTCCTGTTGAATCGAAAACAGGGTGGAGAAAAGCATCTCCACCCTCGACATTTCAATTACTTTCTGATACCAAGTTTTTCAATCAGTACACGATAGCCTTCCAGATCAGTCTTCTTTAAGTAATCCAGCAGACCACGTCTCTGTCCTACCATCTTCAGCAGACCACGTCTGGAATGGTGATCCTTCTGGTTGTTCTTCAGATGCTCGGTCAGTTCGTTGATTCTCTCAGTCAGAATGGCAATCTGAACTTCCGGTGAACCGGTATCTCCCGGCTTTCTGCCGTACTGTGCGATGATTGCTGCTTTCTTTTCCTTTGAAATCATGTTGATTTCCTCCTTTAATCTTATACTTACCGTGTCCCCGGCCATTGGTTGGAGTATCCAGATGACTGAGCACCGGCGTTAATTCATACCGATTCATCATAGCATATCCTGACTTTTGTGTCAACTAAAATATAAACTTTCCTGCAATACAAAAAAAGACTGAAACAACTGTTTCAGCCTGCATTTCTTTTTTATGTTTCCATCTACTCTCAAAACTACACATTGAATCTTCATCCGTTTGTAACTTTTCCCTAAACCTTATTGGTTAAGCCCTCGACCGATTAGTAACAGTCAGCTCCATGTGTTACCACACTTCCACCTCTGCCCTATCTACC
>ENA-ORMO01001377-ORMO01001377.1-human-gut-metagenome-genome-assembly--contig:-NODE-1377-length-26259-cov-7.060143_pt1 | contig 26259 bp, 34 predicted proteins | sample MGYA00242106_ERZ509001 | MGnify/ENA primary metagenome ERZ509001 (study PRJEB26280, sample SAMEA2338736) | human gut metagenome | biome: human gut; feature: human-associated habitat; material: faeces...
ATATAAACCTACATATATTTATACATATAAACCTACATATATTTATACATATAAACCTACATATATTTATACATATAAACCTACATATATTTATACATATAAAAAGCAGAAAGACAAAAATCTTTCTGCTTTAAATTTTACTGATGTTGATGCTGTTTTATATACTCGTCAGCAGCCTCACTTATAGCATCCTGCTCTGTATAGCCTTCACGGTCGCAGTATATGTCGTAAGCACGATTTGCTAATGAGTCAGCATCGGCTTCAGGAATATCGTGGTTTCCTATAAGCTCGCCGCTCATGAAAGATGTAACAAATTCCTTGTGAGCCTCGAACACTTCATCCATTGTAAGCTCAATCTCTTCATTATTTCTTATAATCTTCATAATACATTCCTCCTTTACTTATTATTTTGTTTATGAAAAATTATATAAACAAATATGGATTTTAAGTATAAATAAAGAAGCTGCATAACTACAGCTCCTTTATAATGCTAATCTAATAATTTCTTATCAATTATCTGGAAGTTAGCCCTGTGGATATACAACGCTTTTCCATCTATCATCAGTTTCGTAGTTTTTGGCAAGTCTTTGCAAACTTTCCAGTACACTTCGTCGCCTGAATATGCGCATATCGGATCGCCAAGCTGCGACTGGATTACAACCACCCTGCTCTTTCCGAAGTTATTCTTAACTTTGTTAACAATGCCTGCGATAAATGTATAATCCTTGACTGAACCGCCTGATGCACTTTCAATCAGCTCCGGGCTTTTGAAATCTACTTCCGGCTTAAGTCCATCCTCTGCAAAAATCATTGTGCTTCCACAACTTTCCACCTCGCTGCCGTCAATAGTTACTGTCACAACAGAGCTCATTGTCTCCGAATATCCCCAGCCACCGTCCGTATAAACAGGCTCTTCTACAGTATTTGACGACATGTCTATTTTTTCGCCGCTCATATTCATAAAGTTTACCCCATCATTACTGTAAAAGCTGACAGCATATGTATTACCTTTTATGCTCCCATTCAGTTCATTAATCTCGCTGTCAAACAGTGCGCATCCGGTTAATCCGACGGCAAGCGCTGCAACAACCGCTGCCATAACAATTCTTCTCTTTTGCATAATAGTCTTATCCTTTCATTAACACTTTGTACAAATCGAACGACTTGAAACTCTCATCCTTAATGTCCAACCTATGATCTTTCAGTATATCTTTAACGAGCTGTGTATTTACTTTGTCGTCAGGGCCCCACGAACCTTTTGCTATTTCAAACACGCACCCATCAAAAATACCCTGAATATTCTTATGTTGTTTGAGCCATGCTCTTGCAGCAGCATATCTCTTTTTCTTTTCAGCATTTTTCTTCTTATCCCTGTGCTTATATCCCCATGCTGCATATGCGCCACGAATATCTTTATATCCGTAGCCCTGCGCGTCGTCAAGAACCTCACCTGTATCAGCATCAACAATTTCATACCGTTTATCATACTGTTTTGAAAGTCTTGGGCTTTCTACTACTTTAATATTCATGAGTTTCCTCCTTTCTGTGACTCAATAATCTTATCCAGTGTTTTGTCAACCTTATATACCGTCAGTTTTTCCTTATTATAATAATCAAAACTGCATGAATACCATTGGCCTTTGCATTTGAAAGTATATTCGTTATCGGACTTGGAATACTTGACATCTGTATAGCCCGAATAGTTAGCATCTAATTTCTTGAAAAGAATTTCCTTTATGCCTACTTCCTGTGCTGCCATTGTAAACGCAAGTACAGCTATCATTATTGCAGCCATTGTAATAAACCCATAAGCAATAGATTTGCCAGCAGTATCAGTATTAATCTCTTTGGAACCTATATCATGACAGGAAATAATAAACACAATAAAACCAATAACATTGCCAAAACAGACAGCAAATATCATGCCTTTTACCAGAAAATTCTGTGCAAATGGAGTTAAGTGTAACAATAAATAAATCATAGTAATGAATCCTCCTCTACGTATTGTTCGTATTATTTGTTACTGCGTGCAAATACAAGAATTATTACATAATCCTTATTATTTGTTGCTTCGCGCAGCTATAAAGATCCTAAAGGATTCTTATTATCTGCTGCTTCGCACAAATTTCACTCATCTTAGCAGATTCGTATTATTTGCTCATAAATGCAAATTTCTTTGTCGTTAACATTTCTGTTAGCATGATAATGCCCAAAGAACCATTTCTTGAATTCTGTTTTTGCCCTCACCTCATTCAGATAATCTGTTTCATGATCAGGCTTATACAGTCCGCCGCCCAGAATGTTCTGCGTTGATGTTGAACAGCAGTGGCTTACAATAAAATCTATATTATAATCATGCTTTTCAAGATTTTTGAAGCCATTAATTTTCTCTTCATCAGACGCAAGTTCCTCTTTCCACCAGCTCACATGGTTGATACGAAATGGTGCAGTACCTTTGTATGCTTCATTCAGCTTTTCCTTGTAATCACTGGCAGCAGGCTCAAGGATACCGCCTCTTATGTCATGACTCGATGCTCCGCCGAACACAAAGAACGTTTTACCACAAAGATCAAATACCTCTCCCCGCATCAGATGAATTACTGACGAACGAATTTTGTGGACATGGCCGCCATGCCATTCTTCTACAGGATAAGCGTTCAGTCTGTCATAGTTTTCATGATTACCGTCTACAAAAAGAGTTGTAAAAGGTCTGCTCTCAAGCCAGTCAAGCTGCATATTTTCACATTTAACTCTCGCATTATGCTTATTTCCCGCAAACTGCTCTCTCCACTGTTCACCATCAGTATCAAGTTCCCACACGCCACCGAAGTCGCCGCATATGATAACGTAGTCATCTTTTGTCATTTCTGCCTGTTCTGGAAATATATACGGTTCAAACCGCTCAAAGTTTCCATGACAGTCACCCGTGATATAAATCATAATTGTTCTCCTAATCTCTTATTTCATATCAAATGAAATGCCCTAAGTATATAAATCGCTGCTAATGCCCATACTTCAATGTTTGTAGTATCATCACTAAATTTACTGCGAAAAACTTTTACATACTTATAAATCATACTGTTTTGCCTCATATATTTCTTTGATAGCTTCTATATTGCCTGTCTCTATTAAATATGCTAATTCACTATTAGTAGGTTCATAGCTTACTAATCTATCGTATAATTTCTGCTTATCCTCTTTTGTTCTATGTATTGCTAATTTTATACTTATGCAAAATATTAACACACATACTGCTGTACTTAATATTGTATAAACAATATATCTGCTATCACCAGTATCTCTATATGCTTCACCAAAATACTTTGGAAATCCAAGTCCTATAAGAATGCTCAATATTAATAGCACCCCTGATAATGAACTACATATTAAATGCTTTATTGTATTTTTCATATGCTCATCTCCTATAAATAGCTATAAGCATTAACAACTTTCAGCTCAACTTCTCTTATTTCAACGTTGTTCGGTTCAACTTTCTGACTATTTATCAGTGTTTCAATGGCTTCTTTTAAATATCTGTTGCTATGATAAACTTTTGCATCTCTTAGCTGTTTTTTAAATGTATTTAAGCCACTGTAATACATTCCATTTGATACGTCATAGATGACTTTTCCAAAGTCATAATTTTTAAATTCATTTTCACTCATCTAAATACGCCTTCGCTAATAATGTCATTCCCATATCTGAAAAATATCCATATAGGAAATCTCTCTGCCTTTTTGTAAGATTCTTATGATATGTTACATTTTCCGGCAGATGTTTTGCATGCTGATTTACAAATACAAACATTCCGGTTGCCACTGCAACAAACAGCGTTATAAAAAATATCGTCCACAGTATATTCATGTCAATCAGCTACCCTCTGCCCCTCAATGCGGATAATACGTCTTATAAACCGATAATCGCCAGCAAAACGACTTTCATAGTAGCAACTGTTTCTTATTATAATATCGTCAATGCCATTACTTTCCATATTCATATCGTTGCAGATATTCTTTATTACCGTCAGTTCGTCTGCATCCATTTTCTTAAGGTCTTCGTCAGTATATAATTTTCCAAGCCTGTTATATACCATAATTTTGTCAGCAGAATTAACCTCATAGTTCTCATGATCTCTGCTTACTTTCTTTATCATATTACTCATTTTTACTATCTGCCTTCACTTTCCACAAAATATTATTTCTTATATAATATTCACAAAAGACAGTTTGTCCAAAAAAAAAAGATGAAAAATCAATACAGACATTTCATCTCTCTACAAATTATTTTCTCTTTTTCTTCTGACCATTCTTATTCTGCTCATCCAGTTTCTTCTGCTTTTCTTCCTGAATTTCCAAATAAAGCTTGCTTCCTCCAGAAAGGTACTTTTTATAATTAATACGTTCAAGTTCTCTGCCATCATATAATACTTTCGGAACGAAATAAAATTGTGCATTTTTATCGCTACAATATTTATCACACTTATCAATAATGTCCTGCAAACTATTAAAATTATCCAGAATAATCTTTATCTGGCGACCTCTTTCATTATCCTTGTCTATATCTTTATCACATATACAAAGTAATTTTATTTCAAATGCTTCAGCAGCAAGATGACTTATGCTATCAGGCGTCCAGACATAATCTGGTTTTTCACAACCCAGCAGTTTATAAAGAGTTAATGCATTATTAATTTCATATTGAAATTTTTTATTATCATCAATATCGTCAAGAGTCTGTATCTTCTCAATAATTTTAAAAAACCCATCCCTGTATTCCCTGCCAAACTTATCTATAACAGAGTCACATCTTTTTGCTGCAATGAGAGCTTTTATCCAGTAATAAGCAGTTATAATGCAGATTACTATAAATATTATTTTGATTACGTGTGCGATTGCCAATAGTTGTGTCATAATAGTTCATCTCCTTTATCGTATTTACTATATTTACTATATATTGTATTATATCACGTTATTGTCTATATATATAGTATTTATTAATTTTATTTTGTCCAAGCAAAATGAACATTTTTATTCAATAATATGATATTATAAAAAGTTAACAAAAAATATTGAAAATTATCCTTACAGGATAATGACAAAACAAAAATAATATGGTATAGTATGATCATCAAAGGAAAACAGTTATCTGCAAAAGACGCAGGAGAAAGGAAAAAGATATGCTTACAGTAATTAAGTCCTATAAAAGTTCATACAGTTGTAAACATAGTTCTTACTTTAAAAAGAACTCTATTTTGATGCGCTTTTATATGAACGAAAATTCTGTCTGAAAAACATATTTACTACATAAATATTTTTCTTTCATGTCGTTTATCTCAGGGCGCATCCCAGATGAACGATTTTTTTATTGCTTAAAAATGAAAGGAAATAACTATTATGCCAGTAATTAACATGGAACAGACAGGAAAGCAGATTGCAGAATTAAGAAAGAACGCAAATCTCACTGTAAACGATATAAAGGAAGCACTTGCACTTACAACTGTAAATGCCGTATACAAGTGGCAGCGTGGACAAACGCTTCCAACGCTTGACAATCTTGTTGCGCTTGCAGCACTCTTCGGCTGCACAATAAACGATATTGTCATAACTAAGACAATATAAGAAATACATGTATCATTAGCTCAGCTGGCAGAGCACTCGACTTTTAATCGAGCTGTCCGGGGTTCAAGTCCCCGATGGTACATTACAAAAATATAGCATTCTAAAAACTCACCGCTTCAGCTGTGCAATCATTCTATTGAAAATTTAAAATTCCTTTGCCCTAATTGTCATTCTCAGACCAATACATATTCTGGGAAAAATGCAAAACATGAGGATAGGTATGCAAGTGGTTAAATCAGGCAGACTGTAAATCTGTTGCTTCGGCTTCGTTGGTTCGAATCCAACTCTATCCACTATTATTTTTTTTATTCAAATATTTAATTTTAAAACAAAGGAGATGATAAATAAATGATTGCAGACTTTGAAACTAATTTCATCAGGCTCCCGTAGCTCAGAGGTAGAGTACTTGGTTGAAGCCCAAGGGGTCGAAAGCTCAAAACTTTCCGGGAGCATTATGGAGTGTTGGCTCAATTGGTACAGCAGCGGCCTTGAAAACCGCCATTCCGAAAGGATATCTGAGTTCGAATCTCAGGCACTCCGTTTAAAACTTAATATATGCAGTGTTGGCTGAGTAGGTAAAGCGCCGGATTGCTAATCCGAGGTCATCTTAACGGATGCACAGGTTCGAGCCCTGTACACTGCGTTGTGTTAGCTTAGCAGGTTCAAAGCATCAGATTGTGGTTCTGAAGGTCGTGGGTGCAATTCCCACCTAACACCTTATATCTTATAATGATGATGTAGCCAAGTGGAAAGGCATCAGTCTGCAAAACTGATATCGTGGGTTCAAATCCCACCATCATCTCTCGAATATATTTCTCTTATTTACCATATTATATAAAAAATGTACGAATATATTTTGCACAATTTTACAAATCTAAAACTAAATCGTACTTTTTGAAATATGTACGATTAGCTTTGTAGCCCCATGTTTTGCGCATATTCTCTATTTTTTATAAAAATCATATTTTTTCAGTTATCCCTCTACGGTAACAAAAAAACAAAAACCTTCTTTTTCGTACATTTTTATCTTATATAGAAAACCATTCTTTATCTCTCAATCGCAAAAGCATTTGACAGTGCACACTACATGCGTTATCATGAATATTGAGCAAAAAGCTCAATTACCTATTATATATGCGGCAAAGCATACGCCGCAAAACAAAAACATACTAAAAAATTTGCAGAGGGACTCTGAAAGAATATATTTTCTTTCCAGGGTCTTTTTGTATAAAAAAAAGAGACCAGCTAATGCCAGTCTCTTTAAGTGTTTATAGTGATCTGAGATATACAATTATGTCACCTACAATACAGGCACCATCGTTGTATTCATGATTATCAGAGAAGACGTTTTATCTCAGATAATATAATTTCTTTAACCGAAGTTTCACTCAGGCTGCGGAATTCATAATCATCTGAGCAGACATCCATCAGAGTATACTCCAATGAGAGCATGTCTACAACGAGGAGCTCATAAATTTGCTTCACACTTCCTCTGTAAAGACGAATAGCTTTCAATAAGCCAGCTTCATCCTTATTGAGAAGAGCGTCTTCCAAGCCCGGAATCTGTTCAATCGAACATGGCAGGAACTCAACGTAGTTCGTACCAAACAAATGTCCACGTTTTTCATTGAACATTTGTGTGAGTTCCTCTCTTGTAGTATCCTTTGTTACAAGAAAATATCTTACGTTTCCCATTGCTTTGATAATTTCCTTTGTCATATCTATTTCCTCCTTTTATAATTATTTTTTAAATGACACTATATATATGGAGTTTGCAAAAAAAAAGAGCAGATGGTGGTCTGCTCCTTCATTTATTTAATAATTTTATTAACAGTTTTATCAATTTTATAGACAGCCAGTTCTTCGCCATCATAATAATCAAAATTGCATAAATACCACTGGTCTTTATACTTAAACAAAATAAACAATTTAAAAGAGATTTTCTGCAAAAAAAAGACCAGCAAATGCCAGTCTTTTTTTATGCTTATAATGATCTTAAGAGCTCAATAATGTTGCCCACAATACAGGCACCATTATTGTATTCATCAGAATCATGATCAAGACTAATGTCAGCAAACCAGTCCTCGAGCTTGTCCGCCAGTTCGCCAGCGTCAGATTCATCTTCAATATCAGAAGCCGGATCATGATACATGCTGCTGCCTGAGTAGAAGAAAAAATCTTTCTCTTCAACAAGTACCGGATTAAACCCGTTTCTTGCCAGACGATTGAAGTCGTCACTATAGCAGACTGGAATGGCATCCTGTCCGTACTTATCCAGAAATTCCTGATAGCTTTTATCAAACATTTCTGAATAAGACTCACCGTCAAAAATAGTTCTGTAGTTAGACAGATAATACTTGAAGTACGATCCGTCCCAGAGGTTTCTGGCATCTTCGATTAACGACACATTTCCTGTTGCAGAAATGACCTTTGCAGTAAGAAACTGCAGATCAATTCCATCAATGAAACCTCTGTCCCTATCAAGTCTCACAAGTTCCGGTGCAAAGTCATAGCCATATTTGGCATACTTACTGGTGGTGACATAAAGTCCGCCAACAAACAGTTTTCCGGCATGTTTTTCACCGGTCAACACTTTGCACATGTGGGTAGTCAGTGGATAGCCCGGATTAGAAGTAATATAGTCCTCTCCTTCCCGCAAATCCTGCAGGAACAAATTGCTATTCACTATAGCCTGATACTCATCCTCATCAATGCCTGAAATCTCAAAGATGAGGTCATGGTCAGGAACAGACTTAAATATTGACACTTTTTCAATGTCAAATACTACGACATCTGCCTGATACCTGCGAGATTTTATAGTTTTTGCTGTCCAGACTTCCTTGTCAGCACGATTATAAACCTTAACACCCTTGCCGTTTCTAAGAAGTACTACAGTTGCAACCTTGTAGCCTTCTCCATGCTGGCCAATAGTCTCAGAGTTGTCTCTTTTTGATGACTGACCAAGAAGCAGTGTATTTGTTGTAAGTCTACCGTTTTTGTTACCAATACACAATGTCTTGGAATCTTTGTCATATCCAAAGTACATTTTATTCTCCGGATTAACAATCTCCTCGTCATGTGCATTCTGGAAAAACTCTCTCACTGATTCAACTACTCCCCATGTCGGACAATAATTGATACTCATTCCTAAATCAAATCTCTTCATAATATTTTTCCTCCTTTATTTGTTATTTTTTATATATTATGAAATACAGAATAAAGATGAGTTTTGAACAGAAATAAGCAAAAAAAGACTAGCAAATTGCCAGTCTTTTTCATGTTTACGCTGTCTCATGCAGCTCTTTTTTGATTACATTACTATAATCAATCTTTCTGCCACAACATGCACAGAGTTTCTTTTTCTCATCAATAGAGTCTCCAAGAGAATCGTGACAGCATGCTGTTGAAAATGAGTGCCTGTAAACCTCATTTGACCAGAAGCCGTACCATGAAATATCAATAATTCCAGTTGTATCTCCTGTTAAATCAAACGGTTCCTGTTCGCCAGCTTCAGCGTATGTGTTGACCTGCATGTCAGAGCTATTAACATTACGAACATCTTTTATTGACGAAAAACCATTAACAAGTTTTCCAACAACAGCATATCCTTTAAAGTCCTTATTTTCAAAAAAATCTCTTTTGAAAATAACTTTAAGGTCGCCAATGCTTATTGGATCTCCCTTTTTAAAAACATATGCCTTAATTGAATCATCCCTGACAAATGTCAAAGGATTTCCAAATGATGTTTTAAATATTCTATAATCAAAATAAACCGACTCCAGTTCCTCAAATAATTCTATTGCTCTCATAATTGTTCCTCCTTTATTTTTTATTTTTACATTATAAGATACAGAATAAAGATGAGTTTTGAATAGAAGCAAACAAAAAAAAGACCAGTCAATGCCAGTCTTTTTCGTGCTTAGACCTTAAATTAAATCATCAGCTAATTTAAGTTTTAAACGAAGTTCTCTTTCGGTGTCTTTGGCGAAAACGATCTCTCGGCCGTTAACAGCTTCGAGTACATTTGCTTCATAAGCATTACTTTTATCTGTAAGATACTCGCTGCTTATGATATGCTCCTTGCCGTCATATTTATCGGCCGTTACATAAGTAACAGTTAATCTAGCCATTGAATTTTTATCGTCAAATGGCCCTTTTTGAACACCTACGGTCAAATAAACATAACAAGTTTCACCATTGTCGTTTAAAAAACCTAACGATTTTTGCTGACGTCCAAGTCCAAATACTGCTTTATCTTTAAAATCGTCATAGCCATATCCAATAATTTCTCTGACTCCGTTTTCATCAACAGCCTTTAAAGCTTTTCTAAGAACCTTTGTATTAATTTCTGAAATCTCCATTGTTTTTTTCATAATAATGTCCTCCTTTATATTTATTATTTTTATATATTATGAAATGTAAAATAAATATGGGTTTTAAACAAAAATAAACGATTATAAAAAATTTATCTTCAAAAATAATAGTGTGAATCTCGCCAACAGATATTTTAAAATTAATATACTGCGTTTATGCGTCTAAAGCAAGCTTAAAAAAAGACCAGCTAATGCCAGTCTTTTTCATGTTTACCTGTTAATAAATTCTCTGTTAACCTTAAGTGGGCACTTAGGATTGACCGTATTCAAATGCGAATGAATGCCACGGTCCTTTTTAGGAAGAGCCTCGCACCAGCTTCTTAACGAAACATGGCCAACAGGCTTTGTCTTACAATGTTTGCAGTCTCTGCATAACATATTACATCTCCCCCTCTCCAAGGTATCTTCGCATAGCTGCAATATCAGCAGGCGTGCGTTCTACAATTCCACGACGGCTCACATAATGAGTCATCCAGAATTCACGTTCTTCGTCATCAAAATAAGGCTTATCCAAATCGTCAATTGATGCCTTTCTCATTTTCTTCACATTTGACAATGACACCATTTCAATGTCAAATATTGGTGTGAAATGCCTGTCAATAGGACGTATGCAGAAGTAATCAGCCTGAATATCAGTAATCGCCCCTATACGCTGATTGTGATTTAACATGAGCACCGTCACTTTGTCGCCAACAGAAAACTTTTCTGAAGAACCATCATCCTGTGTCAGATACAATTCAGGATTTGCAGGAATGTTTGTTGTTAATTTCATAATCTAATCCTCCTTTGCCTCAGCTGATCTTCTTTCAACACATGCTTTGCACTGACAATATTTTGCGGCCAGCATGTCATATGGATCTTTTTTATCTACAACAAATGTGTCAATGTTATAAATAAAACCATGGCTCTTTGCTGTTCTATCATTTTTGCCCCAGTATCCGAGTTTTTTCATTCCTCTTACCGAACCTGTTACATCAATATTTGCATGACAGCTGTGGCCCATTCCCGTCGAATAATCCTTAACCCATGCAATGCCAGATTTGGGATCCCTATGCAGCTCAGCACATGAGCCTATGTTTTTTATTTTTGTTGATTTTGCCATAATATTTTTCCTCCTTTATTCATTATTTATATGACACAATAAATATGGGTTTTTACAGACAAGAAAAAAGACCTCATGATGAAGCCTCTCTTTTAATACTGTTAGATTACATGCTTGTTGGATTCCTTAAGCCCGTATTTCTTTTCCATCTCATATATCTTATTCAGATGATTAAAAGCCGAATACATACCGCAGTCCATGAAGTTAACCATATCGTCCTCATCATCGCTGTCAGGTGCATCGTCCTCATCATCATCTTCATGAGCTTTATCAGCATTGAAGATATTAATCGCATGATACACAACCTTATCGAGCTCATCCTTTTTGTAAGTTGTAACTTCGGTACTAATTTCATTAGTAATCTGCCATCTGTTAATGCCGGAAACCAGAGAAATCATATAATGGTAGTCCTCCGAATTGTAAAAATTATACTCATCGTCTTTGCGAACCTGTCTTAAATGTAATCCTTTAATGTCCAGATCGTCGCAATCCCAGAACGTAGGAAGTCCTGCTATTTTACCTACATACAATGGATGTTCTTCTGCTTTTGTCATAAAAATCAATTCCTTTCTAAAAAATAATTACTTATTGTTACATATATAATATTCAAAATGGTGAAACTGTCCAAATGAACAAGCAGTATTTCTACTGCTTTTCTTAAACATCCGGTTAATGCTGTAAAGTGTACGCAATCATCTTGTAGTAATCCTGCTCATATTTACCAATGGTATTATAAAATCTGGCGCCATCCACTTATTTGATTGTTTATCCCAGCAATTCATTATCTGGCTACATGTAAACGTTTTTGTAAACGTTTTTCATGTAGTAGAATTTATGATGTTCAGCGAAGTTACCAACGTAGGCACATTCTAAACATTGCTGCCATTTAGCGGATTTTGTATAAAAATGGTTTATAGGATATGGGCATTTCCATTTTTCAGAATGACAAATTGGACAGACATACTGTACCATTTTTATCAGGTCATGTTTCTCTTCGATTCTTTTGTCCAAGATTTCAACAATATCCTGTTCATATAGCCAGTGAAGCCTCACACGACAAAAGTCGCGTGCTTCCCCATAAGTGCATAATGTACATAGCCTCTTTAGAAGGCGGGGACTGCGTTTCTACATATACAGCCTAAACTCAGAAACTTTATGCCGCCATGGGCACAAGCTCCGCATTAAGGTTAATTAACGTAGAGAACGTGCAGGTGCTTCTCTTGCTACACTGAGGAATTTTTGCCTCAATGCGCAACCTTGAATTCTCATTCAAGGATTTTAAAATTTCACGTATAAAGTATCTCGCCCCAATATTATATGAAGCTGAGAGATCACAGTTATATACTTTCCCGTTTGGAAATTTACATATTTCAAATGTATTAAAACCGGCATCCTTGCCGCGGAGAACACGGCCGCTGCCATCATATGCAAGGGCAGATGTTCTCCGTGCACAGACACAGCTTATATGCATACCAAGTCTATGTGCTCTGTTAGTAACAATGGACTGGACTTCCTGACTGCGCCATAACTTGATGCGCTGCTTTTTGGAGCCGCGAACTCTGCCGGTCTTGTCGAGGTGTTCAAACACAATGACATCTGCATTGTAAGAGACAGCTGTTTCAATAATGAATTCAGCTGTTTTTACTGAAATGTCATGATTGATACCCTTGACTTTGGCCCACAGCCTCGGAGTCTTATAGTTTCCATTTTGCTGTGCCTTTTTGACACGATTTACACTGTGCATCAGACGGTCTGTTTCTTCAGGAAGCTTACAAAAATGTCTTCCGAGAATAGTGCCATCACTCTGCATTATGCTCACCGTGGCGGCGGTATTTATGCCCAAATCTACAGCAACAATGGTACGGTCAAATACGGATGTGTTGTTAAGCGTACATTTTTCTTCAAATGGAAAATCTAAAAACCATTCATGCCCGCGCTTCTGAAGCGTAGGTGCGCACTGTTTGCGGTCATGGCAGCGTCTGGCTATATAATCCATATCCGATTTACGCAGATCAATGTTAATCCAGTCCCATGTGTTGCGCGTGTACACCTTAACCTGTGCAGTGTAGTCGCCTATCTGGTTATACATGCCTTTACGATACATAAATGGAAAAGCATATCCTGCTTTTGGATATGACGGTTTTTTACCAATAGGATTTTTATTCCAATTAGCAAGATTGCTCGTATAAGATGATACTTTACCAATAGCTTCGTTTATTGCGCTGCGACGTATATAACATGGCATTTTGTAAAATTTTGAGTCGAAGTTATATGTAGGTACTGGATTATCTTTTGTGGCATGAATAAGGCGCTCAACATAAAAAAGTCTGTTTCTGCCTTCAAGAGAAGACATTTCTTCCCAGTTTTCAAGACATACATTAAGGATATAGCCCACAGCATGTCTGTATATGGCAACAGTTTCTTTAAAAATGCTGTTGTAATGTTTAATTTTTACACTGTATGTGGTATACATTTTCATGCTGCAGACCCCCTTTCTTATTTAGTCTTCTGGGAATTGATATATTATGTTACCCGTCAGCATGCAACCTGTCTTACATTCTTCCGTTTACACTTCCAACTGCTTATACTTCTAACAACTTACATGCATCCTTGTCTTATAAAGCAAGCATTGGACCGCAGTTTCCTAACGGAACCTGCTCATTGTCCGCTCTTAACGGTGCTTCCTTACGGAACCACCTAAGCGGTTATCTGTTAACAGCACTCTCGTTTAGATGCCCATCCGGAAGCAAATAATGCGTCAACAATACTCTGCTTAACACAGTCCCTGCTTACAATGTTTTCCTTATACTGCGCTTTTGCAGCAGCACTTGTGTTAACATCCTTTGTCAGATAGTTATCCATAACCTCTTTGTCGTGCACAGAAATCATTCTATGGATGAGTTTATTACGGTTCTTTCGTGCATATTCATTTGTTACATTATTCGCTGAATCGTCATTGTTAACAGCGTTATCTGTTACCGGCGCGTTCATTATACAATCATTTGTTCCAATATTATCCGCAGCAGTAATCTCGTTACACCTATCTGGTTCCACTATCTTGTCAGCAGTAATCTGGTTACACCCCATGACGCGAGAAGCAGGGAGAGTCTCCTTAATATAATTAGATTTCAATTCGTCTTGAACATTTTTTTGAGCATCATTTTTAACAGCCTCAGAAGCCGCTGCCTCCTTAGCAGCAGCCTCTTCTTCAGCTTCTTTTTCTTTCTTTGCCTTTAAGACAAGATCAATACTGTCAAGAAACTCTCTTGCACTCTTCTCGTCAGTAGAGTTTGCTTTCATAAGAGCCTTAACCTTTTTCATTTCAGGAGTTCCAAACATTGCAATAATGAGGTTTCTGATAGTACCTCTTGCAATATTGGTTTTTTCAACCATTGCTACAATACGCATGTTCTTTGCAATACAGTCCTTAATGAGCTCTCTCTTTTTAGACTGTCTTTCTTCCATTGTGTCAAGTCCCTTTCTGGCACGGCGTCTGTAGTATGACTCTAACTTTTGTCTGCGGAGTTTTGCCTTTCTCTCCTCTTCTTCCTCAGGAGTCAGCTGTTTTTTCTGTCTGCTCAAATATATGCTCCTTTCCTCATCCAGCACGCCCAGACAATCAAAAAATAGTTTGTTTGAGATTTTGAACCATGTTACATCTTCTCCATAATAGTTTTCTGCCGATTTTGTAGCGCAAACAGCCTCTTTTTTAGAAAGAGGCTCAGAGAATCGCTGGTTCAAATCCAAAATATATGTAACAGCAGCTTCTTTATCGCCGCCAGTTACCTGCAATTTTAATATACGTGCGACAAACAGTGTCAGTTCACGGTGTCCTGTCCTGTTATTATCGCATTTCATAACATCTTCAATCATTGCAAGACGTTTGAGGCTTAATCCAATAGGAGACATTCCATGATAATATGGAACTGGCTTTGTTGGGTCGAAATTCTTTGCAATTATTTTGCTGCATCGTCTGATAAATAAATGAGCGTCAAACTTACTCTTAAATGACTTTGGACATCTGATGTCAGCTTTCTTTGCAAGTCTTTTGCAGGTTTTTATCTGGTCCACAGTTGCTTTTCCATGAATTTTCCTGCAAAAGTTTTTGAAATTCTTTGTAATGAATGAATGTACATAGGTTCTTGTGAGCATAGTATCCCTGCCAAAACCTAAAACCTCAACCATCTGATCGAAAAGCTCATACATCTTGTCAGATGCTTCTTTTCCATTGAAGAATGCATCAAGGTCAAATAATGTGTATCTGCAGTGTTCATTCATGTCTATAATTGTAACAGTTTCACCGCTCTTGCTGTTTACAGAACCCGGGATACGCACTAATCTTGCATAATCCCCGCTTATCTTTACATCTGCACCAATGTCAGCAAGAGTATCGTTAAGAAGTCTGTTAACCCTCTGCCATCTTTTCTTGGCTTTCATGGACTCACATTCATTGATAATATAGTCTTCATTTCTGCACAGCTTCCAATACAAATGAAACCCACGGCCAGTAAACATGACAACAGTAGGCTTTGGAATCTTTTCATCAAATAAAGGCTTGATATATGTAAAATAAAAATCATAAGGGGGCATATCACGATACTGCGTTGTATCATAATCAATGTCAACAAAACACCAACTTAAGCCCCTGATGTTTCTCTGGCAGCGCTTTATTCTGTTGTTAATCATAGGATTAAGGGCAAAATAAGCATCTGTAGCAACAGATTCATTGCAGACATCAGTATAAGAGCCATCGACAATGTCGTGGCCCCAGTACTCATATGGTTTTGTGTATAACTGCTCCATGTCAAGGACAGCAAGTCTGTCGGCGGACATAATACCGTTAACAACCTTGTATTCTGCCCTTACCATTTCGTCCGGCACATCATCCACATGGACTACATATTCTGCATTGCCAAGCTTGTACATTGTAGCAAGCTGATCTGTGTCTTTATAGAAAAATTCAAAAAAGCGCTTGTTAAGACTTTTACTTTCTGGAAATTTTTTGCTGTTGTCTGAATATGTATATCTTCTGCCCATGTACGCAAGGCTCCTTTTTATTCGGTGAAATTCTTTCTGAGATAAATATGGTTTTTAATAAATTAACGGTAATGTTTGCCGAAAATCTTTTCTATATAATATTTACAATCCAATTTTTGTCCAAAAATCCTTCATGTTTTTTGTGTAATTTTCCAAAATCCATATATGTAGTGTTAAATCAACACTGAAATACAGAAAGAGAGGAATATGTAATTGAGGTATGTATATTCAGGAAACAAAACCTTCAGGATACAGAAGAAAGAGTATGTAAAGTATTATTCTTCAATGCCTGACAATGGTTCTCTGATGGGATATATCAGAATTAAAGGGAAACAGCCGAACCCCGGTGAGAATGAAACGACGCTTACCATTAATAATAAGGAATATTCAGTTTTTGATGACAATAAGGGAAAGTTGATTGGTTACTTAAAAACCGAAGACAAGGACTCTTATATCGGACTCACTGTAAAAAGAACAATCTGTCCAAAATGGCTTATTATACTGACACATGGCATGATATATTCGTCACCGGCAGCAATTGTTGCAGGTTTATGTATTACCGGCGCAGCTATTGGAGGCGGAATTATGATCCATTCAATAATACAGCAGGATGGAATTGCAACTATTACAGGAGGAGACACCAAAAAGGATCCGACAACAGATGATAAAGCTCACAAAGATGATGGTGACACTGAATCAGACGCAACCACAGAGGTATATACAGTTATTGATGCTATTGCATATGAAGGAGAATATTTAAAGGTTGGCGCGTCTGATACTATTCCACTTCGCAATAATATTGAAAACGAAACCACAGGGGTAAATCTTCAGTTTGTCATAAAAGAAGGAGATAAAGAACTTTATGTGTCGGATGAAGTAAAGCCCGGTGAAGTAATTGACTGGAACCCGTCAAAATACTTATCAGCCGGAAAGCATAATATAATAGTCACTGCAAATGTGTACCATCAGAACACAGGATTGCAGGATGTAGGAACAGATATGAATGTTGCATTGGAAATACAGTAATTGCTGTATTTTTGCAAAATCCATATATAAAAAGTTAAACTTATCGTTTTTGCACGCAGAAAGGAAGGTATAAAATAATGTTTAAGAAAAACATGAAAGGTGCGGTATTTGCGCTTATTGCAGCCGCAACACTAACAGGCACAGCAGCACCTGTATTTGCTGCAGATCCTACAAGCTTTAACAATTCAACAGCATCAACAGTATCAGGAACTCACAATGAGACATTCACTGCAGGCTCTGATGCATCACAGAATCAGGTAGGAAAGGAAACGGATCAGGTATTAGGAGGCGCAACAGCTTCAAATCCTACAGAGACAAAGTCACAGAACGTTTCTGTATATGCAACAAAGTCAAGCAGCGTACAGCTCAAGGTACCACAGGTGCTTATTGGAAATGCAACAAAGAGTGCTTATCATGTAGGTGTAAAGGGTGACATTACAACAAAACAGACTGTAACAGTTACACCAGCCGCTTCATTCGAGCTTAAGGATGTAAAAGATACAGACAGAGCTGCAGTAAAAGCTACTGTTCAGCAGAATAAGACAAGCTGGTCATGCACTGATCTTGCAACAGCAGGTTCTGGTAATTATGTATATGCCAAGGGCGATATCACTTACCCAGAGCTTCACGCTGGATCATACAGTGGCGTGTTCAACCTTGCTGTAAACCTTAATTACAGCGCAAAATAAAAAGTAATTCACTTTTTCAGCTATGGCAATTTTGCCATGGCTTTTTTTTTGCATAAAAAAAGAGACTGTTTCCAGTCTCCTTATAGCTATTATGGGTTACAGCACTTTGACGGTTCATATCCGTCACTAATAAGTTCGTCACGCGATTCGTTTACAATCTCTTTGTTCTTATCAGATATTTTATCAGCGTTCTTGCAATCAGCCTTATGGAATTTCTTGGATGATGTGTTAACTACATATGAACTGGTGTTTTCATTTGTGTAGCCAGTAAATCCTGCGCTTTTGTTTGTAGAACTATTTTGACTGGACTCTCCGTCAGCATAATTAATTTCTACATCAGGCTGGACATTATAACAGAATACACAAAAATTAACTCCTGCACCATTATCTTCCACAGAATATCCTTCCATTAGTACGCCTCTTGCAACAAACTCACTGCCAACAAATACAGGTGTTACCCTGTACAGCACATGATTGTCAGGATTATTGTCCATGTATTTTGCTGTCAGTGTTTCATATGGAAGCATTCCTTCTATATTAAGGTATCTTGTACCAGTTATGAGATTTTTTTCGTTAGCATTTTCTCCTGCAAGACAATATGCAATTAAATGACATCTGTTGTAAAGATATTTACCGTCAACACAGTCGTACTTAACAGTATGCCAGCCGGTAGGCTTAACCATACCTATCTGTCCGCGCTCTTCTGTCGGCATGATGTCTTTGCCAATACATGCATAGGCAGTACCGCATCGTCTCAAATCATCAAGTTCTGAATATGTCTCAAATGATGACGTCCCGGCAGCTTTTTCATCAGCATTAAAAAATGGAACGTTATTATTTATTGAAACAGATGCGCTTCCGGTATATTCGGGAACCATTGAGTAGTCAAATGATGCTGTTTCTGACGGAGTTCCGTTTACAGACTGGCTGACCTGACTTTCTGTTTCCGTAGTTTCTGTGAACTCTGTATTTATGATTTTATCTCTGCTGGTCCCGCATGCAGTGAGTGATAAACCAAGCAGTAATGCAAGTAATGATTTTCTGATTATTTTCATATTAATAATCTCCTTTTTCGATTTGTTTTCTTTATAATATTCCATTTTTACAATTTGTCCAATAAAGAGTGTTTCTTTATCGAGCACGGACAAAATCAGATTTTTGAAGATTATATAAACATGGGAATTTATGCCCGTTAAATTGCTAAACGGTTAATTTATTACCGTTTGTTTATCGGAACCCATCTTTATTAAAGAAGAATTTTTAAACAGTAGATAAGGAGAGCTTTATGGAACAGAAAAAAGACAGTGCAGGAACAGTACTTGCTATAGTTTCATCCTGCGGTGTAGCCCTTGGATTTGTAATAACGCAGCTCGTATTCGGTCTTATTTTTACAACAGTATGCACGCTTAAGTATCCAGCTGTCATAGCTGATGCGCTTAAAAACACTGACAAATCAGCGGTATTTTCACTGATGGCGTCATTTTTTGGCGTATTCATGACTGATGTCATGGCAGTGTTTGTAATTTGGCTTGCAAACAGAAAGAAAAAGACAGAATTGTTTAATCCGGTGAACAATAAAACAATTCTTACGTTTACGGCAGTGACAATGCTGTTATGGGTGTTCAACTGCTTTTGGTCCGCAGCAATTCCGCAGACATGGGGTGAGGATGCAAGACGTCTTACAGAACTGGCATCAAAAATAAATATAACCGCATTCATGCTGTGTTTTTTATCACCGCTTGCTGAGGAACTGACTTTCAGATATGCAGTTGTGAAGATTTTCAAGCATTTTAAATCAGGCAGTACTGTCTTTTGCATAATCACGTCAGCAGTGTTATTTGCAATAGCTCATGGAAATATTGCACAGGCAGTACCGGCAGTAATTATGGGCGGCTTATTTGCTTATTTCTATATAAAAACAGACAATATTGCGGTTCCGGTCGCGATGCATGCGTTTTTTAATACATCCGGTGAACTTACACAGTTCATTCCCACTGTCGGAATGTGCGGCGTATACGGCGTAATTGGAATGCTCATACTGATAACACTATTAACAGCAAAAAGGAGGCATAAACAATGATTAAGATGAGCTACGACAAATTTGAGGAAATCTGTGAGAAAATGGATGAACTTCCAAATATTATAGATAACAACAAGGGCTTAACAGAGCATGACCTTGAGATTATCCAGACAAAAATTGCAAAAGACTATCCTGACAAGGCGGTACTTATGGCAATGTATTATCTGTCAAGAGATTATCCTGATGACCATATTTTTTCAAACAAGGATGCTGTTCCAGCAAGTGAGCTGAAGATTGAGTTTAATAATTTAATTAAGGAACTTGTTGAATTTACAGATGATTGATGGAGAGCATTGCTGCTCTCCCACTTTTAGGAGGAAAACATTATGCAAAAAAGAAACAGAACAATTGCATCAGTAGTATGTCTGATACTTGTTGCAGCAATGATTGTTACAAGTTTTGTAGGACTGGGGGTTATGTAACGTGGAAAAGAAATCCAAAAACAGCTTCAAACAGATGCTGAATCATTACACATATAACGGTGACATGTTGTCGGTGGGACTGTTTATCGAAATAGTGGGCATGATGATACTATTTGTGGTCCTGCCTCAGACGGATAAGGGAATGGTAATAAGATTTGCACTTATCCTTGGCATTGTTGTGGCATTTAGCGAAATGGTTAAGTATACATACTCAAGAACTTATAAGAGTGATACTATTATTATAAGGAAACTTAGTAAAAACTATATGAACCAGCGGGCAAATGTTAAATATCTGCCTGAAGCAAAATGTGCAATAGAGGCTCTTGATGAGGATCTGCTCGAGGGAGTAAGAAAAATTGTCATAAAGAAAGGACAGGATTTATATCTTACGACACATTACCATGTAATAAAGCTCTTTGAAGATAATCTTGGCGATGAAATCATGATAAAATATAATCCTGACGATTTTTATTATAAGAGCTTGAAGGGTGACAAAAAAGCCCTTATCAAGAAATGCAGCCAGTGCACGAAATGTAAGGACAGGCAGACATGCAAACTGCACAAAGAACAGGCTGTTAAAATGTATAATTTGAAAATCGTCAGACGTATAAAAACAGAGGCTGCAGATTAATGCAGCCTCTTATTTTTCAATCTTCTATTGTTGGAATAAACAGGTTTAACTGAGTGTCTTCATCAAGAGTTTCGTCTACAGAAGCCTTGATATTATAATAGTAGTCAAAATCTTTAATTTCATCATCAGACAATGGGAAGAATGTTATCTTGTATATTTTACGTGTTGGCAGGTATACATAATCTTTTACCATAACTTTATGCTGTTTGAAATCATCCAAAGCTTCCATTATATCTTCATGATAGCTACGTTTCTTGTTCAATTCTCCAAAATTACACCAGTATAAAAGATAATTATATTCAAGGGCAATAATGTATTCGTCAGGATTCTCTCCTCTTTCACTGAAACGCTTGTAAGCATTATGTCTCTGTTCCATAAAGGATGAATACAGAATTTTTGCAGCATCGTTTGTAAGTTCACTTAAAGGTTTTGATGACATTTTTCTAATACGCAGATTATGGAACTTGTCCATGTAAAATGGATCAAATGCATATGTAATAATACGTGTTGCTTTATCATATCTGAAACTTGATATTATATGCATTCCTTCAGTAACGGATTTTTTGTCGATTCCTTTTATGCCAATTTCATACATTCTCGCAATGCGTGCAGCAACAGAGTCATAATCCGAAGTTCCAAATTTCTTTCTTTTTGGCTTGATGTATTTTAAAACATCAATTATTTTAATGCTGTATACGTTCATTGACGGTGATTTATTATCCCATCTGCTTAAAAGATACGACAATATCATATTATCAGTCTGGTCAAGTATCTGGAATTCTCCAGCTTCATTAATTGCTTTGTCAGGAAGTGTTACAACCAGCTTTTTATTGTGGTCTTCTGACTTGTATATAATCAGTTCCTTTGGATTCCCTTCAAGATTAAGATTGCTGACAGAAATTCTTCCCGGCTGAGCTGCAAAAAGAGGCTGATTTTTAAAGTCCTCCATAACAGCATAAGTTGCCCTGTTTAAGTCAAAATCATAAAGCTGTTTGATTATGTAGCAGATGTCTATTATAAGGTCGCTCTTATAATTGCCGATTATTGTAGACGACGTCAATTTTTCCTCACCCGGATAATCAATCATTAAAGTATCAGAATTATCTGCCCATGTCTTAATCTCGAGAAACTTCTCCTGCTCCTTGTCCTGAATGGACTTTCCTTCAAAAATCAAGTCCCTTTTGTCCTCCGGCGTCATATTATATTGTATTAAGGTAGCTCTTAAGAAATACTTGTCGCTGTCACTTAAATACTCTTTTGTATCTATCATGTCAGAACATTTCTTTAAATAACGCGTTTTCTTCTGGAGCCTTAGTTTCATTTTTCTTGCATACACAAGCTTAAGCTCTTCTCTTTCAGCGGAACCACTCAATTCACTCTGAACGAGATTCTGGACAATTTCATGCAGACTCTGGGAAAAGAACTTAGATTGTCCTTCATGTTCAGAATAATACTGTATGAGCGCAGGATTTATATTTTTCAATAATTCTTCAATAAACACATGGGAAAAAGTAATCATAGCAGTCTCCTTTACTGCTTTCTATTGTAGCATATTTGTGGAAAGTTTAATAGCCAAATAATGAGTACGTTTTAGTCCAAAATCGACAAATTGAAGCATATTTTTACGTGTTTTGCTATTTATGAAGCAGATTTAGTCCAAAATTGACAGGATGAATACGTTTTTTACGTGTTTCATATTAAATGAGTATAGTTTTTACGTGATTTGTTAACATGAATATGTTTTTTACGTGATTTAATCTATATGAAGCTGTTTTTGGCACAAATCGCAGCAATGAAGATGATTTTTACGTTATTTCTATTAATTGAATACAGTTTTGACGTGAATTGGAATTTATGAATATAATTTTTACGTGTTTTATAGAAATGAGGACAGTATTTACGTGATTTGTCAGCATGAAGATGATTTTTACGTGATTTATTGATATGAACATAGTTTTTACGTGATTTGTTAAAAATGAGTATGATTTATTCCAAAATTCGACAATATGAAGCACATACAGTCAAAAAATAATACGGATGATGCAGTATTTTTCCAAAATCATTATTTTTGAAGCTGATTTCGTCCAAAATGGCATATTTTGAAGCAGAAAATGGAGGGAAATGACATATATGAAACTGATTTTATCCTGTATTTTTCAGATGAAGCAGAAAATGGACAAAAAAAGAATTTGTGCTACGCGTTTAGTCGTAACCTACTATTTTTGAAGCTGATTTTGTCCAAAATGGCATAACATGAAGCTGTTTTATTCCCAAAATATCAAAATGAGTACATTTTAGGCTAATTTACAATTTCTGTATCTTTGGCTATTATTAATTCTGTGAAAATATCAAAGAAAGGAGGAGAAAGCAAATGTCCATTAATCCGGAAGAAAGAATTAAAAGTCTTACCGTAGAATATCTTTATGCGAAAATGGCGCAGATTAATATAGCAGAACTTATGGCTGCTGTTAAAGTAGCTCCAAGCTATAAAGAAATGGTTGAAAGCCAGACAAGTCCTGACATTCTTGTGCCTAATTACATAAACGAACGTGATTATTTCGGGAAAAGACCATATCTCAATAAAAACGCGATACTTTTGTACATTTACCTACATTTTATCAATCCTGATGCTTCAGGCAGAGTTAAACTTGCTATAAAGCCTGCTTCAGATTTTCTGTCACTGCCTGCAAAGACAATAAGACTTAACTTAAGGAACCTGCTGAGGCATGGATACATACAGTATATTAAGGATGAGGCCGGAGTATACGTTATATGCATTAACGGTTATTTTGAAAAAGGAAAGACTGCATCTGATGGATTTAAAGGATATTTTAATGTAACACTTGATGCCTTTAAGGAATTAATCAAAGTATCATCCATTAACGAACTACGCATCCAGCTCAGGGGACTCATGCAGTGCTGCCCGGGTATTAATAACGGAAGACTTGAACATATCAGTTTTTCAGATATGAAGCGTTTCTTCCCATCTTATGTACATATAAAAGATATTAAGAATCTTTTGGTAACAGACCTTACCCTTAATATGTTTAATATTAAATTCACGGCAGATGAGAAATTCTGTATGATTAAAGCTAAAGACAATTATGATCCGGTTAAGGTAAAGAATGGCATTGTTACAGACTGTGAACAGAAAGTTAAAAAACTGGTCAAAAAGATGCTGTCGCAGAAAAAACATGCTGCTACTGCTTTCCTCTTTTCAGATAAGAATATAAACGACATATCAAAAATTTCATTAAGACTGCCTGTAAATGATATTCTCTGCGGCATTGAAAGTTTGTTTGAAAACTATTCAGGTGCAAAAGTGTCAAACATTGGTGGTCTTGTTCGCGTGCTTTCACAGGAGCATTATGATAACAGAATCATAACGTCATCCCAATGATTTATTCTTAATTTAATATAAAGCAAATGTACCTGCCAGCAAGACAGGCTTATTTTGGTGCCGTAAAACAGAGTTTTTACGTTTCATAATGTCTATATACGCTTATTTTCACCTTTTACGTTATCAACATGTTATTCACACTGGCACACTTTTAGTTAATATAAGCTTTTAATAATGCTTTATATTCTTGATTAGTTATTTACTGCCGGATTGATTTATTTACAGACAAACTTATGCCCAGTTCATACAAAAGCATCACTGCCGAATGTACCACAAAGCTAGTATTTTCAAGGGATTAGGGAATTATGATTTCTCTATTATGAAATTTGATTAATATGATATATATGAAAGTATATGATTTATGATATGTATTTATATATAGAAATATACATAAAAAGAGAGCAGTTAAACTGCTCTCTTCTTACTTATGAATTATTAACCGAAAGATCTTCGAGAATTGTGTTCATAAAGTCATTTGCTGACTTGTATCCAAGCGTTGTGTAAGCACGCTCAAGATTTGAAGCGGCTTTGTCGGAAAGAAGAAAATTCTTATGAATAGTTCTCTTCCCGTTCTTTGCTGCACTGGCGAAAATAGAAAGGACTGCATCCTGTTTAGCATCAACAGGTTCCGGTTCAACAGCTACTGCTTCAGGTTGAACTGTGTCATCCTTAACCTCTTTAATATCTTCAACTGCATTATCATCTTCATCAGCTTTTGCGATAACAGCATCAACCAATGTTTCCTGAGACGATACTGCCTGCTTTGCTGCTTCTTTTGCTTTCTCGTTTTCTGCGCTTTTTGCCCTCAACGCATTTACTCTTGCCATATTACATGTCCTCTCTTTCTAATACTTTCTGTGCGATGTCGTAAAAACTTCTTGATATTGGTGACGATTTGCCAAGATTGTATACCGATGTATGCAGTGTCTTAACCTCAGACATCTTAATCATCTCTTTAATGTATGCCACGAATGGCTTAATCTCATCTTTTCTGTTAGCTGCATGAGCTTCAAGCTTTTCCATTGCAATATCATACATTACTGATCTCTTGTAGCTGTTAAGGATGTAGCCGATTACCTGTGCGTGACTCTCATGATTACGTCCGTTAACAAGCTTTGCAATATCATCCTCAGTCTCTTCAATCATATCCATTGAACTGTCGTCCGATAATGTCGGAATTATGATGTAATCAGCTGCAACATAAGTCATGTTAAGAAGAACTGATCTTGAAGGTGCATTGTCAATAAAGATATAGTCATAATGATAATCATTAACCATGATGTCAACTAAATCTGCCATAAGGTAAATGTCATCTCTCTTACAGAAATCAATCGCAGCGAGTGATAATGATTTTGAACCTACCATGATGTCAAATAACTCATTATGCTGAACTGCTTCATCCGGCGTGCATATTCCTTTAAGAACCTCATAAATGGTTTTACCTGTTGTCAGGTCAGCACCAACATTCTTTGATAATGAACAGTTCTCATCAAGATCAACTACAAGAACCTTTTTACCTGAAATATCTTTGATAGCAGATGCAAGCTCTACTGTACAGCTGCTTTTTCCAACTCCGCCCTTTGCGGAACTTAAACTAATTACTTTAGCCATAACAATATATCTCCTTTATCATTCATTTTGTCATGGTACCCGGTCACGGGCACATATTGTTTCTTACACATACATAATATTCACTTTTTTAAATTTGTCCAAAAATATACATATAAAAATAAATATATTTTGATACATAAAGATGTATAGGTTTATAGTTATCTTTATGCATGCCATTATAACATAAATATAACCATAAAGACAAGTATATTTATATGTATAAATATGTTTATAAATATAAATATAAACATATTTATAAATATAAATATA
>ENA-ORMO01001384-ORMO01001384.1-human-gut-metagenome-genome-assembly--contig:-NODE-1384-length-26164-cov-2.563446_pt1 | contig 26164 bp, 22 predicted proteins | sample MGYA00242106_ERZ509001 | MGnify/ENA primary metagenome ERZ509001 (study PRJEB26280, sample SAMEA2338736) | human gut metagenome | biome: human gut; feature: human-associated habitat; material: faeces...
GTCTCCAATGGTATTTGCTCCTGCAAATACATCTCTGGCTGCATCATAGCATGCCTGGCTTGCACCTCTTGATAAAACAGATGCCAGCTTTCCAGTGGCTGCCGGAGTAAACTGCCTGCTCTGGTAGATTACTTCTGAGAGTGTATTCGGGAATCTGCTGCTTCTTACACGGTTCATGACAACCGCACCAACACCGATTTTGCCCTCGTAGCATTCTCCGCCTGCTTCACACTCGATGATTGCTGCCATAAGAGCAAGGTCTGCATCGGATGCTGATACAGGAGCGTTTTGCTGTACAACAGCCTGTACCGGAGCTTCCAGAGGCTGTGCCCCTACGATTTCTCCTTCTCCATGTATGGATTGGAAAAGTTCTTTCGCATCTTCGCCCTGTACCAGCAGATCTCCTCTGATATATCCCTTGATATCCCCGGATGAAACCTGCATCCAGCCGTTTTCCTCTCCTTCAACGGTCACAACAGCACCTGCCGGAAGTTTTCCAACACGCTCGTTGTTGATATCTGCCCCGCTGCGGATGTTTGCATATGTATTTACCGCTGCCGCTGCCTTGTCCGACCAGTCATATGCTTCTTCCTGTACTTCTTGTGTCTCTATACTCTGAGTATCCTCTTTCGTATCTGCCATAACCGGAACCGAAAACATAATTGTTAATGCTCCTACTGTTCCTGCGCAAGCCAAAAGTTTCTTCATTCTTTCTTTCATGAAATGGAACCTCCTACTAAGTCTGTTTCATTTTGTTACGAATTTATTAATTTTTGTTACCGACTTATTGTATCAAGGTTACATTTCTTTGTCAACCGGGTATTTTTTGTAATATTTTACAGTTTTTCCCTGATAAAATACGTAAAAATAGAGAATGTGTCAAAACATTCCCTATTTTTCTTAACTATCCTATTTCAATTTCTTCTCTGCCTTGCCGCCTCATACATCAAAATTCCCGACGCCATGGCTGCATTTAAGGATTCTACCTGACCAGCCATAGGTATCTTAATCAATGTGTCTGCACAGGCCGTCAATTCATCTGTCAGACCATTCCCCTCGTTTCCGATAAAAAACGCTGTTCCTTTGGAATAGTCTTCCTTGTCATAGTTGTTTTCCCCTTTTAAATGAGCCGCATAAGTTGTAATTCCATGAGTTTTCAACATTGGCAGCACTTCTTCCTCAATAGAATCCACATAAATCACAGGAACTCTGTAGATGGAGCCCATGGTAGAGCGAATCACCTTGGGATTAAACACATCTACTGATGTTCTGCTAAGAATCACTCCTGTGACTCCTGCTCCTTCTCCTGTCCGGATAATGGTTCCCAGATTGCCCGGATCCTGCAAGTCTTCCAAAATCATAAGAAGAGGACATTCCCTTCCTCCTATAATATCCTGAAGGCCCCAGTTTCCCATGGAAATCAGACAGAGAACACCCTGAGGAGTGACTGTATCAGACAGACTCTTAAACACTTTATCATCTACAATCTCTACTTTATCTGAGTCAGGATTCAGAGATTTTTCTCTCAAAACATCCTCAAATTCCGTTTTCCCGGCAAATGACTCAGAAGCATATACTTTACAAAGCCTGTCTGCCGGAGCTTCACGGAACATTTTAATGCCTTCCGCAACAAAAACTCTTTCTTCCCGTCTGGTTTTTGCTTTTTTTAATAATTGATGCACCTTTTTTATCTGTGGATTTGACATACTTGTAATCATTTCTTTTTCTCCTAAAAAAGAGGCTGTCGTAATGCGACAGCCTCTCGTCTGCTTATCTTGGATTCTTGCTATAGTTATGTGATAAGGAATAGCTTACCTCAAACTGGTATTCAGAAATCGTTTTCTTCATAGCCAGTGCTTCATTGATATCCATATCAATGTATTCTCCGTCTCTGTAACAGATAACTCTCTTTGTCTTTCCTTCCAAAAGTACATCTACAGCCTTTGCTCCCATAATAGACGCATATACACGGTCTTTACAGCTCGGTGTCCCTCCACGCTGCATGTGGCCTAAAATCGTAGCTCTTGTCTCGATTCCGGTAGCTGCTTCAATACGTTTTGCCATAGCTTGAGAATGACCGATTCCTTCTGCGTTGATAATAATGTGATGTTTTTTACCTTTTTTACGGTTATCAATAATGTTGTTGATGATTTTCTGTTCATCATAATCGTATTTTTCCGGAAGCAGAATATCTTCTGCTCCGTTTGCAATACCGCACCACAAGGCCAGATAGCCGGCATTCCTTCCCATAACTTCAATGATACTTACGCGCTCATGGGATGTTGAAGTATCACGAACCTTGTCAATAGCCTCCATAGCTGTGTTTACAGCAGTATCGAAGCCAATAGTATATTCTGTACATGCAATATCCAAGTCAATGGTACCTGGCACACCTACTGTGTTGATTCCAAGGTTGGCAAGCTTCTGGGCACCTGCAAAAGAACCGTCACCACCGATGACTACCAATGCGTCAATGCCATGCTTTCTACACACATCTGCAGCCCTCTGCTGTCCTTCTGCTGTGCGCATTTCCGCACAGCGGGCTGTCTGCAGGATAGTCCCACCTTTCTGAATTGTATCTGAAACATTTACTGCGGTCATATCAATAATTTCCTCATTGAGAAGTCCGCTATAGCCTTTTTTAATACCTTTCATATTGATACCGCAGCTTAAACCTCTTCTTACAACTGCACGAATTGCCGCATTCATTCCTGGAGCGTCTCCACCACTTGTTAAAACACCGATTGTTTTGATTTCTTTATTTGCAGTCATTTTTCTCCTCCATCTCACTGGCAGTTACATGTCTTTATTTTAATACAATAGTCAAAACCTATTCTAATGCATTTTTGCAAGTTTTTCAATACTCTTTTCTACAACTTTTACGTTCTGCTGCCCGTACTTTTCGTATAGTTTGCTCAGTAACTGTGGATGAATCCTGATATTTCTGGATGGGCCAAGCCTTTTTATGGCTTTTGGGGATTTTATAAAGATCACCACACTGTCTTTTCCATCGGAATCTCTCAAGTCTTCATACAACTCCTGTTCCTTTGCCAGAAACTCTTCTTTATTCTCAAACTGGAACCACAGTTCTCTCGGCACTTCATCAAAAGAATATATGCTTTCACAGATTAATTTACTTGCCTTATCATCTTCTGCGGCAACTCTTCCCTGAATAAACACTTTTTCGTCTACATTCATAAACTGGGCATTTTTCTCATAATCTCTTGGGAACACGACAATCTCCACGGTTCCTACCAGATCTTCCAGGGTCAGAAATGCCATTACTTTATTAGTTTTCGTATATTTAATCGTTTTGGCTGTGATCATACCGCCCACAATTTCTTTTGCTCCATCATGGACAGCAGGTGTTCCTGTCTCTTCATCCGGCAAGAAATCTGTAGTCACAGCAGATATATTCTTCCGCCAACGCTCTTCATATTCTTCCAGAGGATGACCGCTGATATAAATTCCAAGCACTTCCTTTTCAAAAGCCAGACGGTCCTCTTTAGTATATTCTGTCACATTTGGCATACGGATCTCAAATGCAGACTTTTCCTCCTCAGAAACCAGGTCAAACAGGCTCATCTGCCCTGCCATGGTATTCTTCTTCTCCTGGGCTATGGAATCCATAATCTGAACATAAACCATTATCTTCTGCCGTCTGTTCCCCGGAAGTTCATCCATGGCTCCTGCCTTGATTAGGTTCTCTATGGTCTTTTTATTCACTTCCCGCCCTGACATCCGCTCAATAAAATCACGGAGATTCTTAAACAAGCCTCTCTCTTCCCGCTCTGCCACAATCGCTGCAATAACCGGTTTTCCCACGCCTTTTATAGCGGAAAGCCCATAACGGATAGACGTTCCATCCACAGAAAAAGAACTATATCCCCTGTTTATGTCCGGTGGAAGAATGGCAATTCCCATTTTCCGGCTGGATAGGATATATTCTGCCACCTTTGACGGATTATCAATCACAGAAGTCATTAATGCCGCCATAAATTCTACCGGAAAATAATATTTCAGATAGGCTGTCTGATAAGCCACCAGGGCATATGCCGCTGCATGAGACTTGTTAAAGGCATATTTGGCAAAGTCTATCATTTCATCGTAAATTTTGTTTGCAATCTGTTCCGGAATACCTCTGTTCACACAGCCAGGAACACCTTCCTCTGCATTTCCATACACAAAGTTCTGCCGTTCCTTCTCCATGACGGCTGCTTTTTTCTTACTCATGGCTCGTCTTAGCAAATCACTGCGGCCAAGCGTGTAACCGCCCAGAGAACGGACAATCTGCATAACCTGCTCCTGATACACAATACATCCGTAAGTAGGCTTCAAAATCGGTTCCAGCTCAGGACAATCGTAGGTAATACTGTCTGCATTGTTTTTACCTTTGATATACTGAGGGATAAAATCCATGGGACCCGGGCGGTACAGGGAAATCCCCGCAATGACATCCTCCAGGCTTTCCGGTTTCAGTTCTTTCATGAAACTGGTCATCCCACCGCTTTCCAACTGGAACACACCATCCGTTTTTCCGGCCCCAAGCATCTCATAGACCTTTTTATCTTCATAATTAATATGGTCAATATCCAGCTTTACTCCCTGGTTCTGTTCTGCCAGTTTTACCGCATTCTGGATAACGGTCAGTGTCCGAAGTCCCAGGAAATAGTGATAGGTAACGAACATCGTCAGCATTATCTGTTACGAGTCGTTTTCCCCCACTTCACACCGTACGTGCGATTTTCACCGCATACGGCGTTCCGCCAAGGATAGTAGTCTTCGGTAAACTACTTTCGGGTTATGTCAGAAGTTCTATGTTGATAAGTTTTTCTTCAATCATTCATTTATGGTTGGCAAACAGTTGATAGTAGTTATTCTGTTGGAGCGATAACAAGGTGGCATTCATAACAATAGTATGCTTCCGCTTTATAACCACTCTCTTTTAAGAACTTAAATTTGTTCTTTAGAGTAACTCCTTTATCTGTTGTTGTCCAGTTGATTCTTGAGGGCATTACACCATTGGGTAGCCATTGTAGAGGTTGGCTTCCGTTATAGATGTATCCTTCAGACATCTCCTTTCCACAAATAGGACATTTCATATTAGGCTCCTCCTTTCCTATCGTCTTATTTATCATTGATAAACACGACTGATAAGGAGGTGCTTATCCTTTGTTTTAGATTGATTGAAACTTATCCATTTAATTTCTTGCGATATTTCGCAAGCTTTTTCATTGTCTGTTCTGACAAATCCTCTGGCTGAGAATCATTATGAATCAATTTGTGGCAGTAATCATGTACTGTTATCAAGTTTTTAACCTTGTTTCTTTGATTACTTGGTAATTTCGGTTCGACGTGGTGAAAACGTGCTTCGTTAGGCTCGACAAAGCCTCCACAAATTTTACATTTTCCCTTGTCTCTATTGTATGTGTAAGGTCGGTTCATGAAATACTCGAAATTGTAGAGAGGATGTTTACTCATTCTTATGTACCATGCATGGTCACTTGAATTGACTTCATCTGTTCGGACTAGAAGTCCTTTTCTACGCATTCTCTTATTGTACAACTCTCTACCTTCGTGGGTGAATGGGTTTTCGGCTTGGTTTTTGCAAATTGGATTTTCCCATTTTGCAAAATTTATGTCTGTAACTCCAATCCACATTCCCTTGTATTCGACTGCAGGTATATGGGCTAGGTGTCCATGATGCAGTCCAATTAGGTTTGAGACTTGATTAGCTCTGACCCATTTCCCTCCGTAGCGTTTAAGCGATTTGTATGCTGTGTACTTAAGTAGCCACGCATATTTCCTCACTTTCACACTAATTTGGTCACACATACTATAGTAATTGATAAGTCCTACTATGATAGAGTTTACTCTTGTAATGTTTTGAATCAGTCGGTCTTTGTCTAATGTTGAGGTTTTTCTCAAGTAAAACAATTCTCGACTTAGTTCTTTCATTTTACGGTCAAATCTATCACGGTCTGGAGAAACTCTGTTTACCAGCGTACCATTCTTGTTATACATCTTGATTTCTACACCAAGAAACTTGATTGGTCTACTGCATACATTCGTAATTAGAGTTTTTTCGTCTGAAAGTTCAAGCTTCAAGGTCTCTTTCAAGTATCTCTTAGCTTTATATTTCAAACGTTCCGCATCTTCCTTGCTATCTGTTAAGATAATCCAGTCGTCAGCGTATCTAATGAAGTAACAGGTTTTTAAGTTGCTATGGTTTCTCATAGCAGTTAATTCGCCGTCTCTTCTTGAATGTGGTTTTTTGAGTTTCTTTCTTTCAAAGTCACCTGTCATATAATTATCGAATCGATTGAGGTACACATTTGCTAATAGTGGTGAAATGATGCCACCTTGAGGAGTTCCCAGCTCACTCACGTTGCATTCGTTCATTACTCCTGCCTTTAGCATTTGTTTAATTATGCTTAACACCCTCTTGTCACGGATTCCTAGGTTCCAAAGGCTCTTAATCATAACATTGTGGTCAATGTTGTCAAAGAAACCTTTAATGTCACCTTCTACTACCCAATAACATTTAGATGTCCAGTTAATACGCTTGATTCTTGCTATTGCCATGTCAGCAGATCTCATTGGTCGGAATCCATATGAGTGTTCAAAGAACTGTCCTTCTGCTATAGGCTCTAACACGTTTCTTACGCATTCTTGTACTATTCTATCGATAATTGTCGGTATGCCAAGTGGTCTTTTTTCAGACTTACCTGGTTTTGGTATCCATACTCTTCGTACCATTTCAGGTTTGTAATCGTATAACCTACTTCTTACTTCCTGTAGAACCTCATCGTATCCTTTTTCAAGGTAGTCACTCATTACTTTCTCGTCAACACCAGCAGTATTACTACCTTTGTTTCCTTTGATTTTATGAATAGCTGTTACGATGTTTGGTTCTGATGCGATGATTTCTAGAATACCAGTGAAATTACTTTCTTTTCTTTCATCATAATTTTTCTTTGCCGTCAGATAAATGTTTTGTAAGAGTTCGTTGAGTTCCTTTTCTGTAGTAGGAACTTTATTAAGTTTTGTCCCCATAGGCAATCACCTCCTATGGTTAGTTCGTTTCGCTCAACGGCTACCTTAATAATTGAACATTCTTACATAACCCTATTCCTGACTATGCCCCTTCGCTCCACGGACATTACTCCGCTTCAACACTACTACGGGCTGCTGCCACTCGAATTCACAAGTCATTTCCTACTTGTTAGAAACTTTGACGCTTAAACATCTTAACATTTTCTTTCGAGTTTCAATTGTTCCATTGATTTTATCCTTTTATTATAGCAACTTAGCTGCCGTCTTTAACCCGTAAGCTATTCTTTCTTCCGTTAGCTGAATGGAATCAGAACGCATATCCTTTACTGGATACACACCGCATTCGCAATGGACAATACGAATACCGCAACTTAAATCCCTACAGGGATGACCCAACTTTCGTCGGGGTCGTCTAAATTACGAGCCTTTCATACGACGGTTCCTGGTGAGTCAGCATATTGCATTTTACAGGACCCCCGACTTACTTTGCCTTCATATAACTTACTACCATATTTTCAAGCGGGCGGGCTCTAGCCTCTTTTGAACCAACTTTACTTGTATGTTTCTTTTACTTAGATGACTTTTCAGCCGACTTTACCGAGCTTCATACCTTTCAGTTTTAAGACCGATTAGCATGTCGGAGTCTCAGGGATTAGAGTATCAGCATTTACTCTATAGTTGGGATTTCACCAACCTAATCAAATCAACAGTTAAGCAGAGTTCATTCTGCTCCGCTAACTTGTTTCCATTTCTGGAGTGTTTCGTTAGCGAACAATTCGCACATCCATTTTCAGCAGTCCCAGTTCCTCGATGGTCGTCATGGTAAACTGTGTAGTAATGACATTGTCTGCTCCCCGGGACAGCGGCACAAACTCATCCAGAGGCTGTGAGCCGATCACCACGCCGGCGGCATGAATGGACGTATGTCTCGGCAATCCTTCCAGACGCATGGACATATCGATCAGATTTTTTGTGACCTCATCGGTCTCATAAGCCGCCCGCAATTCCGGATTATTTTTCAGCGCCTTTTCTATGGTTATGCCCAATTCCATGGGGATCATTTTGGCCACCTTATCCACCTGGGCATAAGGGATCGCCATAACTCTTCCCACATCGCGAACGGCCATTCTGGCCGCCATGGTTCCGAAAGTGACAATCTGCACGACCTTATCTTTCCCGTATTTTTCATAAACGTAATCAATAACTTCCTGCCTTCGTTCGTAACAGAAATCAATATCAATATCCGGCATGGATACCCTTTCCGGATTAAGGAAACGTTCAAAAATCAACTGATACCGAATAGGATCAATATCGGTAATCTCCAGACAATAGGAAACGATACTTCCCGCGGCCGATCCCCTTCCGGGACCGACGGCTATGCCCTGACTTTTGGCAAAACGGATGAAATCCCAGACAATAAGAAAATAATCCACATAGCCCATATCCCGAATGGTGGTCAGTTCGTATTTCAACCGTTCCTCCAGTTCTTCCGGCGGATTTTCCCCGTATCTTTTTTTCAGACCCGCAGCACAAAGTTCCGTCAGATAACCGTAGGCATCGTACCCTTCCGGCACGTCAAACTTCGGCACTTTCTGCTGCCCAAATACGATTTCCACATTGCAGCGTTCCGCGATTTTATGGGTATTTTCCAGCGCTTCTCTGGCATAGGGGAATATTTTTTGCATTTCTTCTTCGGATTTAAGAAAAAACTGCCCTCCTTCGTAACGCATTCGGTCTTCATCCGTTACCAGTTTTCCCGTCTGAATACAAAGCAGAAGATCGTGAGGAACAGCGTCTTCTTCTCGGATATAATGAACATCGTTGGTCACCACCAGAGGAATATCCAGTTCTTTGGCCAGCCGCATAATGGTGGAATTAACCTGGGTCTGCTCCCGGATGCCGTGATCTTGCAGTTCCAGAAAAAAATTCCCCTGTCCAAACAGGGCGTTCATCCGCCGCGCCGCCTCTCTTGCTCCCTCATAATCTTCTTTCAGAATCTTATTGGGAATCTCTCCGGCCAGACAGGCGCTCAGGGCAATGATGCCTTCATGATACTGTTCCAGTACTTCATAGTCTACCCGCGGCCGGTAATAATATCCCTCGGTAAACCCTCTGGTCACGATTTTCATCAGATTTTTATATCCCTGATTGTTTTCTGCCAGCAAAACCAGATGATAGTAGCGATCTTCTCCCCGGCTTTGTTCCCGGTCAAAACGGGAGCCGGGCGCCACATAGATTTCACAGCCCAGAATCGGCTTGATCCCCACCTCTTTTGCTTTTTTGTAAAAATCGATTACGCCATACATCACCCCGTGATCGGTAATGGCCAGACTGTCCATGCCCAGTTCTTTTGCTCTGGGCAAAAGTTCCTTAATCTTACTGGATCCATCCAGCAGACTGTATTCCGTATGCACATGTAAATGTGTAAATGCCATCGGCATCACCTCTTTCTTTGCAATTCCTGTAACTATTTTGCATAAAACCAATTTTCCTGTCAAATAAAAAAAGGTGCTGCACATCAACGTTCGTCTTTTGCAAGTATCGACATCTTCTTTATGCAGCAGCCTCTGTATTCATTATTCGGACATGGACGGATTCAATATTCCGTAACTGTCTGTGGCAGTCAGATTATAGAACGTACTGGCGTCCGGTTCCGGCGCCGGATTCATCTTACGATAAACGGATAATCCCAGCAGCAGGACTACGCCGAGCACACACAGATAACTGGCGATCCTGCCCAGCATCTTCTTCTGTTTCTGTCTGGCCATGATCTCCTTCCGGTTCTTCTTATATTCTTTTTGTCTGTCCACTTTAGCCTGACTCATCTGTTTCCTCTCACTTTCTTTTACACACATACTGACATCCATGCTTTGTCTATTATTATACATAATATTGTTTTTTCTCGCAATAATGTTTTTTAACCCCAGATGATTTTTCCCTTTTCCTTTTTTAGTCATTATGTTATACTTCTGTTAGAAAGAAAGAGGTGTTTCAAATGACAGAACGACAGTCCAAACTGATTAAATTGGTAAATCTTTATCAAAAAATTGAAGTGAGCAGACTGGCCGAACTCCTTGACGTATCTCAGGTTACCATCCGCAAGGATCTCGACCACCTGGAAGAGGAAGGACTGCTGGCCCGCGAGCATGGCTATGCGCTGATTAAAAATGCCAACGATATTAATACCCGCCTGACCATTAATTATGACACCAAATTAAAAATAGCAACCAAGGCTGCAGAAATGGTTTCCAACGGAGAAACAGTTATGCTGGAGTCCGGCTCCACCTGTGCTCTGCTGGCGGAACAACTGGCAAAACTGAAAAAAGATATTACCATTATCACAAATTCCGCCTACATTGCCATCCGCATCCGGGAACTTCCGATTCGTAAAGTAATTCTTCTCGGCGGAGAATACCAGAAAGAGTATCAGGGTATGGTCGGCCCCCTCATCCGTAAATGTGCCAAAGAATTTTATGTGGATAAATTCTTCGTTGGCACCGATGGTTTCATTCCTGAATCCGGTTTTACCTGCGACGATCTCATGCGGGTGGAAACCATGCGCTATATGGCCGATTCTGCCAACCGTACCATTATTCTTGCCGATTCCAGTAAATTTACCCAAAAAGGTGTGGTCATCCAGTCTACCTTTGAAGAGATTGATACCATCTGCACCGACACCGGCGTTTCTCAGGATGTCATTGATATTTTAAGACGCAACAATATTTCTGTGGAAATTGCAGAATAATCCACAAGAGAATTTTGCTTTTTCCCAAAACAGATTCATATGAAAAAGATAAAAGGATTTATCCATGGAGATCTTTCTGATCTGCAGGATAAACCCTTTATTTTTTTCTTCTTCACTATTCCTTATTTTAGCGATTCATTTTTTAACTATTAATATAGAAGAAAACCGATCGCCGCCGCGATGATAATCTTAAATCTGTCTGAGAATCTTCATCACGCCATCTTCATCATTGGAATCCGCAATATGCTTTGCAATGGCTTTCAGATCCGGATGCGCATTTTCCATGGCATAGCTTTCCTCGCAGCTCTGCATCAACGTATAGTCATTGAGATAATCTCCAAAAGCCATGGAATCTTCTCTGGAAATGTGTAATTCTTCCTGAATGGCCTGCATTGCCGAACCTTTGCTGACGGATTTATTGGCAATATCGATCCAACTGTCTCCGGACAATACCGGTTCCAGCTCTTCCGGCAACGCCGGCAGGGCATGAAAAATTTCCTCCGCTTTATATTCTTCGATAAATACCGCCACCTTCGCGATACAGTCTTTTCCAATACAATCTTCCAGCTTGTCTACAAATTCCAGACTGACATAATATAAATGTCCGTTATCTTCCACCAGTTTCTTGGCATGTTTCATATATGCCGCTTTTGCGCCGCATAAAATCAGATGCACACCTTCCCGATGATCCAGATGCTCTATACACCATCGAATGTTCTCCGCAGACATTTCATTGCTGTAAATCATTTCTCCCTGACGGAAAACAAAACCGCCGTTATCTGCCACATAGACCAAACGATCTGCTAATTCCGGAAACATATCTCTGAGGGTCGCATACTGTCTGCCGCTGGCCAGCACTGTCTGAACAGCTTCATGTTCTCTCACCCACGCCGAAAAATCTTCCGGTGGATTTTTTTTGCTATCCAGCAATGTTCCGTCCATATCTACCGCCACCAGTTTTACATCCTTTTTTACCATGATCTATTCTCCTTATTATCGTTTTCCCCAGTGCAAACATTGTTATTATATAAATAATTGCGGAGATTTTCAATATATTTTTTCTTCCTTTCCGCCAGTTTCTCTCTGCAGGGAAGGCTTCTCTGTATGCCCGGCGCGGTATGCTGCCGCATGCCATTATTTTTCAGCGGCAAGAACCTGCTCCAGAAATTTCTCCACCGGCATCATGCCCAGATTTTGTTTATCTTCCGCTGCGTCCCGGCTTCTCACGGAAACCATGTTCTCTTCCTCTTCTCTGGCGCCAACAATGAGCATATACGGTACCTTTTCCAGGCGAGCCTCCCGGATCTTATAACCCAGTTTTTCGTTCCGTTCATCCACGTTCACCCGGATGCCCATCCTTTTCAGTTTTTCTTCCACTTTCCTGCCGTAGGCAATAAATTTATCGGAGACCGGAAGGATCTTTACCTGTACCGGAGAAAGCCAGAACGGGAATTTACCGGCATAATGTTCAATCAGGATGCCGATGAATCGCTCAATGGAACCAAAAACAACCCGATGAATCATGATCGGACGACATTTTTGTCCTTTTGCATCAATGTATTCCGCTTCAAAACGCTGTGGAAGCTGAAAATCCAGCTGGATCGTACCACACTGCCAGGTTCTTCCGAGGGAATCCTGTAAATGGAAATCCAGTTTTGGCCCATAAAATGCGCCGTCCCCTTCGTTGATCACATAGTCCATCCCCGTATTTTCTATGGCCTGCCGCAGAGCGTCGGTTGCCATCTCCCATTCTTCGTCGCTGCCCATACTGTCTTCCGGACGGGTGGACAGTTCCACATGATAAGCAAATCCAAAACGGGAGTATACCTCATCGATGAGACGAACCACATTCTGGATTTCCTCCAGCATCTGCTCTCTGGTCATAAAAATGTGCGCGTCATCCTGCGTAAAACATCTTGCCCGCATAAGACCGTGGAGCTGGCCGGATTTTTCATGGCGGTGAACTGTCCCCAGCTCTCCCAGACGAATGGGCAATTCTTTATAGGAGTGGGGTTCTCTTTTATACACCAGCATTCCTCCCGGACAGTTCATGGGTTTTACGGCAAAATCCACATCGTCAATGGACGTCGTATACATATTTTCCCGGTAATGCTCCCAGTGGCCGGATGTTTCCCAGAGACTTCTTTCCAGCATCATCGGCGTGGAAATCTCCAGATAATTTTCCCTTTGATGAATTTCCCTCCAGTAAGCAATGAGAAGATTTTTCAGGATCATTCCTTTTGGCAAAAAGAAAGGAAAGCCCGGCCCTTTATCCGAGAAATAAAAAAGACCCAACTCTTTTCCCAGTTTCCGGTGATCTCTTCTTCTGGCTTCTTCCCGCAGAAACAGATATTCTTTTAACTGCGCGGCTTTCGGGAAAGAAATCCCGTAAATTCGGGTCAGCACTGCATTCTTTTCTTCTCCTCTCCAGTAAGCGCCGGCAACGGATAACAGTTTTATGGCTTTGACTGCTCCGGTGTTAATCAGATGCGGGCCTTTGCAAAATTCCGTGTATTGTCCCTGACGATAAAAGGTGATCCTGGACGCTTCCGGCAGTTCTTCTATCATTTCCACCTTGTAATCCTCTTTTGCTTCTTTCATCAATGTCAGGGCTTCTTCCCGGTTTTTTTCACAGACGTCCAGCACAAGCGCCTCTTTCACGATTTTTCGCATTTCTTCTTCCACGGCCTGCAAGTGCTCCTCCGTAAAAGAAAAGGAAAATGCAAAATCATAATAAAATCCCTGCTGAACGGCTGGCCCAATGGCACATTTTGTGTCCGGGTACAGACGTTTGACCGCCTGCGCCAGAATGTGCGCAGAGGTATGCCAGAAAGCATGGCGTCCTTCTTCTTCCTCAAATTTTCTTTCCACAATTTTTCCATCCTGCAGCAATACTTTCATTGTTTTCTCCCTTTCCTTTCCTGTAAACCATCTGAAGATTTCCTTCCTCACGCATGATCGTGCGATCGTGCATCCCCCGGAGGGTTTTCTTTTGCCAGGCAACAGCATAATTTCCTGGTAAAATAAAAAAACACCCTCAGATATGTATCTCTCTACATATCCAAGGGTGCGTAAACACCGCACGGTTCCACCTTGACTTTTCTCTTCAGATTCTGACAAATCCTATCCCTTAACGCGGGCAGACGGCAACGCTTACTCATCACAGGAAATCTCCCGGACTTTGTACATTGCGGCTCTGGAATGGTTTTCATTTCCCTTCCACATAAGCGACTTCCACCAACTGTCCCTCTCTCTGGATGCTTCCCGGTAAATTACTCTTTCCGTCATGGCCTTTTGCTTTATTTGCCGCCATCATACCACCGGAGTTTGCTTTTGTCAATGTTTTTTCTCCCCAGCCTGACTGCCCGTCTTTCTTCTTTTCTTTCAGTCTCTGACCGACGGTCTTTCTTTTTCTTCGGCGCACGGGCTGCCTTCTTTGTTCCTGCGACGCAGTTTCAGTCCCATATTCAATATTGCCGATACGAAACAAATGCCGATGGACAAACCCAGCAGATAGGCAAGAAGTTCCATGCCATACTGCCTTCCCACGGCCCATTGCTTCTGGATCATGCTGCTCATCATGTAATATAATGACCCTCCGGGAATGAGGGGAATCAACGTAGTAATCACATAAATATTCGCCGGACACCGCCGGATGCGGGCCAGCACTTCTCCGTAAAGTTCTGCAAAGATACTGGCGCAAAGGCTGGGAAAAAAGATTCTTCCGGTGACTGCCGCCACTCTGGCGTAGATCAGCCAGCCAATCAGTCCTCCGGCAGCGGCCAGCAACAGATGTTTTCTTTTTACATTGTAAACCATTGCCAGCCCCAGAGAACCCATACAGGCCATGATCGCTTTTATGATTGCTGCTTCATTCATTGTTTCGGACTCCTGTCATATTTTGTCTTTCTGTTCTATACTCTGCTCCTGTCATCCACGGTTATACTCCCGTCATCCATACGGCACAGATAAATCCCCCGGCCAGCGCACCGGCCCAGAGTACGGATTCTGCCAGACGCATCGTTCCGGAAACCGTATCTCCCGTCAGCATATTCTTCACTGCGTTGGTCAGCGCCAGCCCGGGAATCAACAACATGATGTCGCCGATGATGACCTTATCCACATGAACAGGGAAAATCATCGACAGGATGCAGATCAGACATCCGGTAATCCACGAAGCAAAGAAATTAAAAATGACATTATTCCCACAGAGGGGCGCAAATCTTTTTTGTAACAAACAAATCAGTATGGCTGCCACGGCCGCCACACCGCCATCTAACATATTTCCGCCAAAAAACATGGTCAGACTGGCCACCGCCAACATACTTCCCCCATAAAAATACGCTTTTCCGGGCGACATTTTTTTAATCCGTTCCACTTCTCTGGTTAACTCCTCCACAGACAGGGGACGGGCACAGCATCTTCTGCTGAGTTCATTTAATTCTTCAATGCGGGTAAAATCTGTTCCTCCCGAGGGAATCACCCTTCTGGTCTGGGTCAGCATTTCCCCGTTCTTAAAAATCATCGTAACCACGATGCTTGTGGTGATGGCGAACACATCGGTTTTTTCCGCTCCATAGGCAGCGCCCATGCGAGCCATGGTTTCCTCCACCCGACTTATCTCCGCACCGCTGGATAAAAGCATTTCGCCCACCTCCAGCAACTGGTGCATGATCTTCTTTTTTGTCTCCATATCGTTTATCCTTTTTATCGTTTCCACAATTTCATCCTGCTCCTATCTTCGCATGGATAAGAAAGCGTCATACAGATTGACCATACCGTAACCCCAAAACCGGTTGGGATAGGTATACCCTTTGCTTTGCACCGCTCCCTGTGTCAGATAATATCGCATATTCTGTCCATTGAGCGACAGATCGTTGAATTTCGTAAAAGCCCATTCCTGCATCAGGGCGCCTATGCCCGCACCAAAGGCGGCCGCCACACTGCTGCCACTTCTGCTTACGGTGCGGTTTCCCAGGGCCGCCTCCACGTTAACACCGGGCGCGGCAAGATCCGGTTTCACCTGCCCACTTCTTGTGTATCCCTGGCTGGCCCGGACATACAGACTGTCATTATCCACATCATAAGGGACGTAGGTAATCCCGTAAAAGGCGTCTCCTGGCGAAGTGACCGTCTCTGTTGCCGTCGCATTGAGAAAGAAAGTTTCTTCTTTCAGAAAATTACTGATCGGCATCCAGATGTCGTAGGAGCGGTTTCCCTCCCCCGCCGCATAGACTTCCATCTTCCAGATTCCTGCGGACGGGGCGCGGAAATTCATCCGGATCACCTGTTCTCCGCCGACGGTTTCGCCGATAAATGAGCGAATCTGCAATTCTGTTTTTTCCGGAAAAAAATGGATTCGCCGAAATTCATCCACTTTAAGCTGAATCCGTTCTACTCTCTCCCCTCCGGGAGAAAGCAGGGCCACGGTAAAAGGAACCGGTGCATTCCCCCATAGTTCCATGACAAACCCTGCCTCCCCCTCCGCCACATTGAACTCCACTTCCTGAAAGTTCTGTCCCAGAGGAACTTCCCCATGAAAATGGTGCCCGCTGATGCCTTCGTTGCCGGCGGCAATGTGAAAAGATACTCCCGGAAACAGGGAACTGGCCGAAATATACCTTTCCAGATTTCCATTTCCGGCATGCCCGCCCAGATTCGTTCCAATGCCCAGACAGATGGATACGGGTTTCTGAAAAAACATGGCCATGGTGAGCACATAGCGGATCGCCATAATGACGTCGTCTTCCTGACAGGCCCAGACGTCGTCTTCTATGGAATAAAAATCCAGCAGATACTTTTTGGGACGTTTTAACCGCACCACCAACAGTTCACTGTCCGGCGCCACCCCGGAAAAACCACTTTGACTGTCTTCCCGCCCGGCAGCGATTGCCGCCAGAAATGTCCCGTGTCCCTCTTCATCTCCCGGGAGAATCCCCGGATCGTCCTTCAGCGCCTGATCGATTTCTTCCCTTTCCCATTGGGTTCCAAAAGGAAACCCTTCCGGTCTTTTTCCTTCCTGATTTTCCTGATCCCACAGAGCCCGAACCTTCGTCGTGCCGTCTTCATAGCGAAACAGGGGGTTCGTCAGCGCAATACCGGTATCAATGATTCCCACCAAGGTTCCCTGGCCCCGCAAAGCAAACTGGGGCGATCTGCGCACCCGCATCACTCCCGTTTCTTCCAGTTCCTGACTTGCCATGAGCCCGTAGCATCGGGGCACTTTATTATAGTTTACCTCTTTGGATTCCCCGGTAAACAACTGATTTTGTTCCATGTATACCACTGCCTGATTCTGTCCCAGTGGTTCCACACAGACAAAGGGATACCGCTGTTCGAAGATTTCCCGGTCTAAAAGGTAGTCAATCAGATAGTTTTGAAAATTTTCGTCCACCGCCACATTGGCACATCGATTCTCTTGCTGCTGAACAGATATTTCTCTCATTTTCTGCCCACTTTCCAACACTTTTCCTCTTCATTTTATGCAAAGAGCAAACGATACGTTCTTTATGTTCCGTACCAGTCAAGGTTTTCTGCAGCAAAATAAAATCAGCCAGAACAGCATGCTTATACACTGTCCTGGCCGCCACAAACGAAAAATCCGTTTATTTCCTGATCGTTTCCGGTTCCGGATATTCTTCTCCAAAGGTCTCTACCGTCACCGTTTTCATCACCTGTTTTTCATAAGGAGAATCCATAAAGGTCTTCACGGACGCAATCTTATCTACCACATCCATACCTTCGATGATTTTTCCAAAAGACGCATATTCTCCGTCCAGATGAGGCGCCGGTTTATGCATGATAAAGAACTGGGATCCTGCAGAGTCCGGCATCATGGAACGTGCCATAGACAGTACTCCGGCGTCATGTTTTAACTGATTGGTAAAGCCGTTATTGCTGAATTCTCCTGCAATACTGTATCCCGGGTTGCCAGTTCCGTTGCCCAGAGGACATCCTCCCTGAATCATAAAGCCTTTGATGACCCTGTGAAAAGTCAGTCCATCATAGAAACCTTTATTGATCAGCGCGATAAAATTATTTACGGTGTTCGGTGCGATCTGCGGATATAATTCCGCTTTCATCACATCGCCATTTTCCATGGTAATGGTTACGATTGGATTTGCCATAATCGTCATCCTTTCTTCACTTTTTTCCTGTTTCAGACCAGAAAATACTTTTTTTCTGCCTGATAATCTATTATAGCACATTCCTGCAGAAAGCACAGCCTTGAATTTTTTCCCCTTATTCTTTATAATAGCAATGTTTCGACAAACCATTTTCAATCGTTGTTTTAACAATACTAACTTTAACAGGAAGGAAATTACATGAAGAAAAAATTATTATTTTTCGATATTGACGGCACTCTGCTGGCAGGGGGAATCCCCGGCTATATCCCCGACAGTACCATCGCCGCCTTAAAACAGGCCCAGGCCAACGGACATTATCTGTTCATCAACACCGGACGAACCTATTCTTTTATGCCGGCGCTCATCCGGGAATTCCCGTTTGACGGATACATTTGTGGTTGTGGTACAGAAGTGATTTTTCAGGGCAAAACACTTTATCATCACCAGATCCCCCGGGATGTTCAGTTCAGCCTTCGGGATGTGTTCCGCCAGTTACATATTCAGGGCATTTATGAGAGCCATTTTACCTGCTATTTCGATCAGCACGACCAGCTTCTCCCTCCTGTCTCCCATATTATGGAGTCTTATACCAAGGTAGATTCTCCAAAACCAATGGGCATAATGAACGAGGACGAGATGAATTTTGATAAATTTGTCGTTTTTACCGATTGCCACAGCGATATTGAAGGCTTTTTCCCTATTGCGGAAAAGCATTTCCAATGTACCCAGTGGGATAAGACGGTTCCTTACGGGTATGCTGAATTTGTTCCAAAATCCTGTTCCAAAGGTACCGGGATCGATCTGATGATCGAACATCTGGGCTGTTCTCTGGAAGATTGCTATGTTTTCGGCGATGGCACCAACGATCTGCCGATGCTGACCCACGTCAAAAACAGCGTGGCCATGGGCAATGGTTCCCCGGAAATTCTGGATAAAACCGCCTATGTCACCTCTCCGGTCGACCGGGATGGCATCTGGAATGCACTGAAACATTTTCGTCTGATCTAAGGCATTCCATTCCGGTGGGAAAGAGATTTCCTATCCGATAGCAAAATCAAATGTTCCGGCGGGAAATATATCCTGTCCGGAACTTTTTCTTTTCTCTCGTTCCATTCCTTTTTTGACATTTTCCACCAGATTGGCTGACGGTTTTCCACCTGTTCCCCTTCTTCCCCTGCCCGGTCGCTTTTACGCAAAAGCAAATAAACTTCAAAGGGCGCTTCTGTGATTCTTTCCAACGTGCACGGCATCACATTCCCCTGTCTGCCCTCTCCCGGTCTGTCGTTTCCGGTAAATTCTTCCTGAAGATCGTGGGCGCGGATACCCACATAAGTCATCTCCGCAGTAATTTTCTCCCGGACAAACAGTTCCACTCCCCAATCTGTGGCATAGAGCCGATGTTCTCCTATCCGTTGTATTCTGGAAATATTTTTACAGCCGGTCAGCTTTGCCGCTTCCAGCGTCCGGGGCTGCTCAAATAATTTTTTCGTCTCCCCGGCAATCTCCATACAGCCTTCTCCCATAACCGCCATCTTTCCACACATCTGGTATATTTCATCTCTGCTATGGGAAACCAGCAGCACATCTCTGCCATAGTCCGATAAAAATCCTTTCATCTCCTGCATCAGTTTTTCCTGAAGATAACTATCCAACGCCGAAAAGGGTTCATCCAACAGCAGAATTTCCGGGTCAGACGCAACGATACGGGCCAGAGCGGTTCTTTGCTGCTGACCGCCCGATAACTGCCGCGGGTACATTTCTCCCATCCCTTCCAGATGAAATTGCCGCAGCAATTTATGGATTTTTTCTTCTCGTTCCTTTCCCCGGCAAGACGATTTTCCAAAGCCGCTCATTCCGACTTCTATATTTTCTCTTACCGTCATATTGGGAAATAAGGCATATTGTTGAAAAAGATACCCCACCCGCCTTTTTTGCGGGGGCAGATCAATCTTTTTTTCCGCATCAAAAAGAACCCGACCATTGAGAATAATCCTTCCCTGATCAGGTTTTTCTATTCCGGCGATGCACTTTAATGTCATACTTTTTCCACATCCGGAAGCTCCCAGAATCCCTACGCATCCATCCTGTGAAGCAAAATCAATCTGTAGAACAAAATTATTTAATCGCTTCGTTATCTGTACACAAATCGCCATTTTCTTCTCCTTTTTTCAGAGAGCGAATCCCTGTGATTTGTTTTTTCCTGCCTGCTTTGGCCGACCATCCCGCTTCATTCCTTTGCTTTCCGCCGGGACGATCTTCTCGCTTCGTTTCTTCCCGGTTTATTTCGCCCTGATTCGGTAAAACGGTTCATCCCCATCACCACCAGCAGGGAAATCCCCACCAGCACCGCCACATAAAGCGAGGCTTCCTTCATATCTCCGGATACCACAGCCGAGTAAACGGCAAGCGGTAACGTTCTGGTTTTTCCACTGATGTTGCCGGCAATCATGGCTGTGGCGCCAAATTCTCCCAGTCCCCGGGCAAACGCCAGAATCGCCCCGGATAAAATTCCCGGACGGGCATTGGGAAACTGCACCTTCCAGAAAATATCCCATTCTGACATGCCCAAAGTCCGTCCCGCATGAATCATCGTTATTTCCACTTGTTCAAAGGCTCCCCTGGCCGCCCGGTACATCAGCGGAAAGGAGATCAACACCGCCGCCAGCACCGTCGCCTTCCAGGAAAACGCAATTTTTACCGCAAAATATTCCACCAGAAATTTGCCGACTGGACGGCGGATCCCAAAAAGATATAACAGGAAAAATCCGGCTACCGTTGGCGGCAACACCAGTGGCAGCGTGAAAATTCCGTCCAAAAGCATTTTTATTCTGGGATTTTTTATCCGAAAGACAAGTTCCGCCATGGCGATTCCCAGAAAAAAGGTAACCATTATGCTAACCGACGCTGTTTTTAATGAAATCAAAACCGGTGACCAGTCCATGTTCTGCCCTCTCTTTTTCTTTTTTATGCTTCCACTTTATGCTTCCACACGAAAACCGGCTTTTTCAAAGATGGCTTCTACTTCTTCCGATTGGAGATACTCTTTCAGTTTCTGCGCCGCTTCTTTTTTCGTGGACGCTGTGGTGATCCCCACAGGATAAACCACCGGCGTCGTCATCAGCGAATCTTCCGCCACGGCCAGTACCCTCACTTTTTTATCATCACCATTATTATTTTCTTTCTGTGCGTCCGTGGCATAAACAATGCCTGCATCTGCGCTTCCCTCCGCCACCCAGGTCAACACTTCTGTTACGTTATTCCCCAGGCTTGCTTTTGCCAGCACTTTATCATAAACCTGCAGCTTTTGCAAGATCTCTCTGGCATACTGTCCGGCCGGTACACTTTCCGGATCTCCAATGGCCACCGTCTCCGCTTTATCCATATCCTCAAAACCGGTAACGGCGCTCTCCTTTCCTTCCGGCACAATTAATACCACATCATTTTTCAACAGATCAACCACCGTATTTTTATCAATTAATCCTTCTTCCACCAACTGATCCATATTGGCGGAAGCGGCAGAGAAAAACAAATCTGCCTCCAGTCCCGCTTCAATCTGCTGCTGCAGATCCCCGGAACTGGCATATGTTCCTTCCACAGTAATCCCCGGATTTTGTTCTTCAAAGGCCGGGATCAACGTCTCCTCAAAGACCGTTTCCAGACTGGCCGCCGCCGCAATCAGCAATTTCTGCTCTTCCTGCCCCTTTTTCTCCTGTTGTCCACATCCGGCCACCGCCAGCATTACTGTTGTCCCCAACAGACAACCAAGTATTGTTCTTTTCCATCCTTTTTTCATGCTGTTCCCCTTTCAAATAAAAAAACCCCGGAACTATTACAGCGTGAGTCCTTCTCTGTTCTGTAATAGTTCTCCTGGGTCTAATTATAGCATATTTTCTGCCTCTCCTCCGAAAATTTTTTTCGGATCAGCGATTATGGAGCAGTTTATGTTCTTTTCCTTTGAGCAATCCGTTGTAGAGGCTCTGAATGATCGGGTTTTCGTTGGAGCGTTTGATCTGTGCTTCGCTGTCGATTTTGTAGAGACCTTCAAAACGGGCTTTTTTGGTTCTCGGGCCGATTGGTACAGGCTGTCAGCCGCCGGCCATACATCCTCGTTTGCAGGCCATAACCTCTACGAAATCGTAGGAAACTTCCCCGGCTTTGATTTTTTGTATGAGTTCATCGGCGCTGCGCAGACCGTTGACAATAGCCAGTTTCAGGGTGCGGCCGTTGTAATCTATGGTCGCTTCCTTGAGGCTGTCCGTTCCCCGGATGCCGGTAAAACTGATTTTTTCCAGATCTTCTACGGCGCTGCTGTCTACCAGACGACGAAGAACCGCCTCGGTTACCCCGCCGGTCACGCCAAAAATCGCACTGGCGCCGGAAGAAAGACCAAACGGCATGTCCAGAGCTTCCGAAGGCATCTGCGCCAGATCAATACCGGCTTCTTTAATCATCCGGGTAATTTCCGTGGTGGTCAGAACGTAATCCACATCCTGTTCTCCCTCTGTAAAATGTTCCGGACGCAGAATTTCTGCTTTTTTCGCTGTACAAGGCATGATGGAAATAACCACCGTTTTTCGTGGATCCGCCTCATTCATTCTGGCTTCCTCTTTAATCAGAGCGCCGAACATCTGCTGCGGAGAACGGCAGGTGGAAATATGGTCGCGAAGCTCCGGATAACGATTCTCACAGAATTTCACCCAGGCAGGACAGCAGGAAGTAAACAATGGCAAGTTTTCTCCCGATTCCAGACGTTCCAGAAATTCTTTGGATTCTTCCATTACCGTCAGATCCGCACCGAAGTTGGTATCATAGATTTCGTCAAATCCCATGCGTCTTAACGCAGCCACCAGACGCCCCAGTGAATTTTCTCCTTTTGGAATACCAAATTTATCCCCCACGGCAATCCGCACCGCCGGCGCAATCTGTGCCACCACCCGCACGTTCCGGTCAGCCAGCAGTTTCCATACCGGATGAATATTCTGCTTGATGGTAATGGCTCCGGTCGGACATACCGCGCGGCACTGTCCACAGCCTACACAGTCGGTTTCTGCCAGATCTTTGTTAAACGCCGGCATCACCTGCATCTTGGAACCACGGTAGGCAAAATCCAGAATCCCCAGTCCCTGAATCTCTTCACAGGTACGCACACAATCCCCACAGAGAATGCATTTGTTAGGATCGCGGACAATACAGTCCGAGCTTTCATCCAATGGCAGCTGCGGTTTATTATTTTCAAACCGAATATAACTTACCCCCAGTTGTTTCGCCAGATTCTGCAAAGTACAAACCCCATTTTTCCTACAGGTTGTACAATCTCTGCAATGCGCCGAAAGCAGCAGTTCCAGAATCATTTTCCGATGATGCTGCAAACGAGGGGTATTCGTATAAATCACCATACCATCCCGGGGCACTTCGGAACAGGAAGCAAAAATCCGTCCCCGTTCATCTTCTACCACACACATCCGGCAAGCCCCATACGTCGACAACTCGGAATGATAACAAAAGGTAGGCAGATCGATCCCGGATTTCCTGATGACAGAAAGAACATTTTTCTCCTCATCAAAGGCAACTTTTCGATTATTGATCGTCATATACTTCATGGTCTGACCCTCCTACGCTTCTATATGAATTGCACCAAAAGCACAGGCGCTTTCACAGGCGCCGCATTTGATACATTTATCACTGTCAATGACAAACGGTTCTTTCACTCTTCCACTGATCGCACCTACCGGGCAGTTTCTCGCACATTTGGAACAGCCTTTACATCTTTCCGGACTGATGACAAAACGACGAAGAGCCGTACAGTTTTTCGCTATACATTTTTTCTCCACCACATGCTGCTCATACTCTTCCCGGAACAGTTTCAACGTACTCATCACCGGCAGGGCAGCGCTCTTACCCAGACCACAAAGGGCCGTTTCCGTGATGGTCTGCGCCAGTTCTTCCAGAAGATCCAGATCCTCAATCCTTCCTTTTCCTGCCACGATGCGCTCCAGAATCTCCAACATCCGCTTCGTTCCTTCCCGGCAAGGCACACATTTTCCACAGCTTTCATTCTGGGTGAAATTCATAAAAAATCTTGCCACTTCCACCATACAGGTATGGCTGTCCATCACAACCAGACCACCGGAACCGATCATGGCGCCCATTTTTTTGAGGGAATCAAAATCAAGACAAATATCCAGATGCGGCGTAATCAGACATCCGCCGGAAGGGCCGCCGATCTGTACTGCCTTAAATTCCCCATCGCCTTTGATTCCTCCGCCAATATCAAAAATAACTTCCCGGAGCGTTGTTCCCATAGGAACCTCAATAAGACCGGTATTTTTTACACTGCCCGTCAGCGCAAAAGCCTTTGTCCCCGGACTTTCCTCCGGCCCGATTCCTCTGTACCACTTCGCCCCGTTGGTAATGATCATCGGCACATTGGCAAAAGTTTCTACATTATTTAATACCGTCGGTTTCGCAAACAGTCCCTGTTCTACGGTTCTTGGCGGTTTCACCCTCGGCATACCACGATTTCCTTCGATCGACGCCGTCAATGCGCTTCCTTCCCCGCAGACAAATGCCCCGGCGCCCCGGTTAATATGCAGGCGGAAAGAAAAATCTGTACCCATAATGTTTTCACCCAGCAGGCCTTTCGCCTCCGCCTGGCTGATGGCCAGCTTCAGACGACTGATGGCCAGCGGGTACTCCGCACGAACATAAACATACCCTTCCTGTGCTCCCACTGCATAGGCGGCGATCATCATTCCCTCGATCATTTTATGCGGATCCCCTTCCATGATGCTTCTGTCCATAAACGCACCCGGATCGCCCTCATCGCCATTACAAACCACATAGCGAATCTTTTCTTTCTGGCCCGCTACCTGTTTCCATTTATATCCTGTCTGAAAGCCGCCGCCTCCACGACCCCTCAAATGAGAATCCAGAATCTCCTGCACGACCTCTTCCGGTTTCATATCAAACAATACTTTGGCCAGCGCCTGATAACCGCCGCAGGCAATGTATTCTTCAATATGCTCGGCGTCAATGTGTCCACAGTTTCTCAACACGAGACGCGTCTGTTTTTTATAAAACGGAATCTCTTCCTGTTTCTGGTATTCTATTCCATCCTGCTTATATAAAAGATGCCGGATCACTTCTCCTTTTTTAATGGTCCGTTCAAAAATCGCTTCGCAATCTTCCAACTTTACCTTGGTATATAAAATCCCCATAGGTTCAATCCGCATTAACGGACCCATCTCACAAAATCCATGACATCCACTCTTTTTCACGGCTACCGGTCCGTGACCATGCGCAATTTCCGGCCCAAATTCCACAGAAATATCCGGGTATCCCTTAACCAGTTCACACATTCTGTGATAAATCTCCGCAGAACCACCGGCCAGACAACCTGTACCGGCGCAAATTAATATACGACACTGACTGACGCTGATTACCTGCTGTGCATACTCTTTAAGCTGATCGAGCGCTTCCCTGTTCTCAATTTTCATTCTCCGATTCTCTCCTTTCCTCCAGCCTGTTTATCAGCCTTCTGCACGCAATTTCTGAATCAACTCAGCCGCAGCATCAGGAGTCATCGCCGGATATACCTTATCATTAATCGTCAACACCGGCGCCAGCCCACAGGCGCCCAGACAGGAGACCGTCTCGATGGTAAACAGCATATCGTCCGTTGTCACCTTATCTTTGGATAATCCCAGTTCCATGTACAGCCGTTCCAGAATCGACAAAGACTTCCGCACATGGCAGGCCGTTCCGTCACAAACCTTAATGACATATTTCCCCTTCGGTTCAAAAGAAAAATTTTCATAAAACGTTGCCACACTAAACGCCTTTGCCTCCGTAATTCCAATTTTTTTCGCCACATAAGACAACAATTCCGGCGGCAGATAACGATATTCGCTCTGAATATCCTGAATGATCGGAATAAGCGACGCTTCCCGGGCCCCATGAGCATGAATAATCTCCTCAGCCTTATCATAATAACTTTGCTCCAGCATAAAACCCTCCTTCATTTCTCATGCATGGATGTATAGATTCCTTTTATCTTTCTGATGTCTCCATCAGCAAAAATCACCAACTCACAGCTATATTATAGTAAAAAACCATGCAAATTACAATAAAAAATTGATATTAAATTAACAAATCTTATCAATTATTTGCGTCTAATACATATCATTTTTCTTATTTTTATACATTTTTCCTTCTCCCTTTTTCCTTCTCCCTTTTT
>ENA-ORMO01001387-ORMO01001387.1-human-gut-metagenome-genome-assembly--contig:-NODE-1387-length-26125-cov-12.565554_pt1 | contig 26125 bp, 26 predicted proteins | sample MGYA00242106_ERZ509001 | MGnify/ENA primary metagenome ERZ509001 (study PRJEB26280, sample SAMEA2338736) | human gut metagenome | biome: human gut; feature: human-associated habitat; material: faeces...
CGTCATACTCGTTGCCCTCGCTGTCTGTCCGGGTCTCGGTGCGGTAGCGCACCTCCACTTCCTCGGTCAGCGTCAGCTGGTATTGGGCCGCGAAAATGCGTTCCAGCTCCGCCTGGGCGCTTGCCCGCGTGTAGCCTTGCAGCACAGCGGACAGGTAGGCCGCCAGCTCGTGGGGGTCGTGGCCGATCATGTCCAGGTCATAGCGGTACTCGTCATAGCCGGGGTGGCTGCTCTCGATGTTGTCGATCTCGGCTTGCAGCGCGGCCTCCTTGGCGGCGTAGTTGGCCTCCACCGCCACCAGCTCCGGGTCATCCGATGGGTAGGTGGTGCCGGAGATCATCGAACCGATGCTCTGCGCCATCATGGAGCAGGAGGACATGGTGTTGAGCAGCAGGCAGACGATTAAAAATAGGCCCAGAGCGATGCCGAATCCCTTTTTGTGCTGCATCACATAGGCCCCGGCCTGCTGGGCTTTCTCCTTGACCGTCTTGGCCGCTTTGCCGGATTTTTGCGCGGCACCGGCGGCGGTCCCGCCAGACTGTGCGGCCCGTTTGGCGGCGGCGTACTGCTTCTTGATCTGCTGCTTCTGCTGCCAGCGGGACAGCGGGTTGCTGGCAAGCTGGGGATTTTCCTGCAAAGACTTCTGATAGAGGGCGTTCACATTGGCCTTTTCCAGCTTCCGCTCGGCCTGGGCGGCCTTGCGGTAGGGTTTCAGCTTGTGGCTGCGGTAGCCCTCCCTCGCCAGATGCACGCCGGTCTCCACGGCTTCCTCGGACTTGTGGGCGCTCTCCACGCCCACGTTATCGTCCTCGGTCTTGCGGATCTCCTGATGGAGCTTACCCGCCACCGCGTTGCCCGGCGCGTCCCGCACCGTATGGGACAGTTTGGAGGGCGGCCGGGGCTTATCCTCCAGCACCAGCTTGGTCGTGACCTTGCCGGTCTTGGGGTCCACCTCGGCCCGTTTGACCTGCTTTTTCGGGATTTTTGCCTGCGCCTTGTCCGCTTTGACGGCGGCCTTCTCCGCCTTGCGGATGGGCTTTTCCAGCGCCGGGTCCGCCCGTTCTTCCTCCGTGAAGCGCAGGCGCGGTTCCTTAATCAAACCATTCCCCCAGCATGAGGGAGGCCGCCATGCTGGAAAGCTCCGCATAGGCCGCCAGCCCCAGCGGACCCACAAAGCGGCACTCGGTCAGGCAGGCGTAGAGCTGGGCCACTACGTCGGCCAAAATCTGGACCTCGGTGCCCTCCAGCACAGTCTCACCGGCCTGCCCGCGCTGGACCTTGGCGGCGCACAGAATCTCCACCAGCCGCAGCAGGCCGGTCTCGCCGGTCTCGGTCAGTTCAGCGGCCTGATCCGCCGCCGTGCGGCACTCGGAAACGGCGTCCGCCATCGCCGTCAGCAGCGCGGTGCGCTGGGTTTCCAGCGCCCGGTCCAGAAACATCATGTGGTCGTTATGCAGAATTTCGGGTTTCATCGTCCATCAGCCTCCTTCATTTCCTGGGGTTTGGTCGTCATAATGCGATACAGTTCGGTGTTTTTCGGGAAGTGATCCACAAAGGGCAGAATCGTGGAGCCGTAGAACAGCAGCCCCTCGCCCTCGCCGGAGTGGGTCACATAGGACAGCTGGTGCGGGGAAATGCCCAGCTGCCGGGCCAAAATCTGCCGGTCACCGCCCGCCTGGTTGAGCATATACACGAAGTCGGAGTTTTCAAAGATGTTCTCCACCTCGCGGGAAGAAAGCAGGTCCTTCACGTTCTGGGTGATCCCGGTCGGGATGCCGCCCCACTTTCTGAACCGCTTCCAAATCTCCACCGTATAGGCGGCGGTCTGTTCCTCTTTGAGCAGCAGGTGCATCTCGTCGATGTAGTAGCGGGTGGACTTACGGGCCGCCCGGTTGATGGTGACGCGGTTCCACACCTGGTCCTGCACCACCAGCATCCCGATCTTTTTCAGCTGCTTGCCCAGTTCCTTGATGTCATAGCAGACAATGCGGTTGTTGATGTCCACGTTGCTGCGGTGGTTGAACACGTTGAGGGAGCCGGTGACGTAGATTTCCAGCGCCGTGGCGATGTACTGCGCCTCTTTCTCATCCTGCACCCGCAGCAGGTCGTACAGGTCCTCCAGAATGGGCATATTCTCCGGGCGCGGATCGTTGAGGTAGTCCTGATACACCAGCCGCACACAGCGGTCAATGATGGTTTTCTGCACCGGCTGCAACCCGTCCTTGCCGCCCACGATCAGCTCGCACAGCGACAGGATAAAGTCGGATTTCAGGGACAGCGGGCTTTCATCGTCCGAATAGTCCAGGTTCAGGTCCATCGGGTTGATGTAGTTGGTGGAGGTGGGCGAGATTTTGATGACCTGCCCGTGCAGGCGCTCCACCAGCGGCGCGTACTCGGCCTCCGGGTCGCAGATGATGACATCATCCGAAGTCAGCAGGAAGCAGTTGGCGATCTCGCGCTTGGCGCTGAAGGATTTGCCGCTGCCCGGTGTTCCCAAAATCAGGCCGTTGGGGTTTTTCAGCAGCTTTCGGTCCACCATAATGAGGTTGTTGGACAGGGCGTTGATGCCGTAGTACAGCGCCTCTTTTCCGTTTTGAAAAAGCTCCTGGGTGGTGAACGGCACGAAGATGGCGGTGGAGCTGGTAGTCAGCCCCCGCTGAATTTCCACCTGGTTCAGCCCCAGCGGCAGAGAGGACATCAAGCCTTCCTCCTGCTGGAAGTCCAGCCGGGTCAGCTGGCAGTTGTACTTCTGCGCGATGGAGCTGGCCTGGAAGATGTTGTTGCCCAGCTGGCGGGGATTGTCGGCGGTGTTCAGCACCAGGAACGTCACCAGGAACATCCGCTCGTTGCGGCTTTGCAGGTCCTGCAACAGCTTCTTGGCCTCGGCCCCGTAGGTGGCAAGGTCGGACGGGATGATGTCCATGTCATACCCGGCGCGGACGGCCTTTTTCTGTTCCTCGATCTTGCTGCGGTCCAGGTCGGTGATTTTCCGCTTTACCGTCTTGATGGCCTTCACCTGATCCACCGACTGGATGTGCAGATTCACAATGAGGGAACTTTCCATATCGAGAAAGTCCGCCAGCATACGGTCATTCAGCTCCGGGGCCAGAATCTGCACGAAGCTGACGGCCCCGTACTTCTTTCCCATGCGGAACTGCTTGCCGGTACGGAACTCGAAGCCGGACGGCGCGATAAAGTCCTTGGTGGAAAGGCCGCTGGGAGCCAGCCAGTCCCACTCGAACTGGAAGGGCGCCTGCTCGTCCATGTGGAAGATGGCGTGAAGCTGGGCCAGCCGGGCTTTGCCGTCCAGAACCTCGGCGGCCACGCCCAACCGCTTAAAGTTGTTCAGCACATCGGTCTCGATGCGCTCCAGACGGGGCTTGGCGGAGCGGATGCTGTCGGCCTCGATGGAAAAGGTCAGGTACTTGGTCTTGATAAGGCCGTTGTTGCCCCGCGCCAGCTGGTTTTGCAGCATCTGCGTGTACTCCACCCGGATGGGGTCAAAGTCATCCCCCTGGGCCGGGATGGTAATGCTGTTGGCGAAGGTCTCCTGGGACGCCGCCAGGTTCAAAAAGGACAACTGGAAACGGATGGAGCTGTCGAAGTAGTTGAGGAAATCGCACCAGCCTTCAAAGATGGCGGTCTTGTCCTCGTTCTGGCTGAGCTGGTAGTTGATGTCCTGGAACTGAATGGTCTTGGTGTAGCGGCCATCCGCCACCTTGCAGATGCCGTCCGGCCACATCCGCTCATAGGGGATGCTGTCCTGGGCGGACCGCTCCTTTTTGCCCGTGCGGTTGGCGCGGGCAATCGCTGCCTCGATTTGTTTGCGTTCGGCGCGGGTCAGCTTACGCCGGGGTTTGGTCTGCGGCTCTGCCGGTTCGGCCTGCCGCTTTGTCTTTGCCGCGAACAATGTCATACACCTCCTTGTCGAGATTTGCCTGCCGCTCCAACACGGCATAGAAGTTGTTGGTGCGGTAGGGGCGCTGCTTGGGCCGGATGACGGCCACCTTGAGAATGTTGCCGATGATCTTTTCCAGGGGCTGGCCGTGTTTTTCATACATCGCCAGCATGAAGAAGGGCAGCATGACGAGCATCATGCACATGGCCGCCACGCTGTTGCCAGCAGGCCCCCGGAGCAAAAAGAAAAGCGGCACGCCGATGAGCGCCCCGCAGCCGAAGCAGACAAGCTGCCTCTTGGTTAAGTTGAACGCGACCTTGGTTTTGACTTTCGTCAGGTCTTTGGGTACGGGTACATAAGCCATTGGTAAATTCCCTCCTTCCGGGTCAATGTGCGTTGAATACGGCTTTGGACAGGCTGCCGGTCTTGAACAGCGTAAAACACAGCAGCACGGTATAGCCCACACAGCTCCAGATCGCCATGATGATGTCATCCTCGGTGGCGATGTTCTGCACCAGTACGGCGTAGATCGCTACACAGACGATAATCAAAAATGCCTGGAAGCCCAGAGCCAGCAGGCTGCGCAGGTAGTTCTGGCCCATGCCGCCCCATTCCTTGCCCATCATGGTCGCCATCGGGATGGGGGCCACCGACGTGACCAGGTAAATTTCGATCATACGGCCATAAATGACGATGAAAATGCAGATATACAGCGCCCACATGGTAATGCCGATAAAGAGCGACTGGAACCACAGGCCGAACAGCGGCCCCAGGTCCATATCCATCAGCCGGGACTCCATATCGGTCATAACAGCGGAGATGTCGATGGAAGCGTCCGAACCGATGATGCCGGACGCCTGGGCCACCACGCTTTGGGCCATATCGAACACGGCCATGACGAGGTTCCAGGTGTTGGTGACGAGCAAAATCGCGGCGGCGGATTTGAACACCCACTTGAAGATCATCCAGGTGTCCACATCATGCAGGTTGTTGCGGTCGGTTATCATCTGGATCAGCTCCAGCGTCATCACGATAGCCAGGATCACGCCTGCAATCGGCACCATGATGGAGTTGGAGAGGTTCTGGATCATGCTGAAAATGTCGCCGTTCCACCCCTGCGGGGTCTGGCCCACCTGTACGGATATATCCGCGACCTGCTGGTTCACGCTGTCGAACATCCCCGTTAAGTTTCCCATGATGCCGCCCACCAGCATCTCTTTCAGCCAGTTGGTCAGGGCATCCAATAAGAAATCCATACGGTGTCAAACCTCCTTTCCGCCCCTCCCGCTGTGCGCGGGAGGGGGCGAGGATTTCAGCGGGGAACGATCAGACGGTGAACAGGCCGGACAGCAGGGGCACCAGCACCATGCCCACGATGGCGACGCCCGCGCCGGCCATGAGCTGTTTCATGCCCTGGCTCTTGGCACCGGGGTTGTCGTTGCCGTAACCTTCCAGCAGGTTGATGACGCCCCACACGCCGAGACCGGCACCGAGGGCGATAACGAGGGTCTGGAGAACGGTGATTGCCTGATTAAAAAATTCCATAAATAAAGTTGGCCGGAATCAGTTTGAAAAGTTTGATTTAGTCATGGTTCATAGGCATACAAAAGCCGGACAATCCGCCGCCCGGTTTCCGGGCTGGCTGACTCCGGCCTTCCTCCTTTTTTCATTATTTTAATAGAGATCGTCCGCTTTGTACGCCGATGGCCCCTTCGGGGCGGTTGTGGCGAGTAGATAGGACCCCTCCTTTCACAGCGGAACATCATTCGCCAGCTGCGGCGTCGATCTCATACACGTCGCAGACCTGGTTGGGTTTGAGCTTCAGCCGGGCCTTGAGGTAGCCTTCGATGTCAAAGGCGTTCTTCGGGTCGGCGTCAGCGGTGTACTTGTAGTTGGGGTGCTGGGTGATGTCGTACTTATCCGACAAAAACGGCCGCACCCCGCGCAGCTGGAGGATGCACTTGCCGCCGTCCATAACGGCCAGCTCATCCTGGCTCATCAGCGCCTTGCCCAATTTTTGATAGTTGAGCGAGTGGGAAGTCTCCCGCCCCCGGCTCTCGCCGGTGTTGTAGGTGTCGATGGTCTCCTTGCCCAGCACGGCCTCCAGCTCCTTGAGCGTGGTTGGCTCCTTGCCGCCTAGGAAAATGGAGGAATCCATATTTCCGATGATGGTGTCGGCGTTGTCCTTGTAGATGGCCTTGAGCTGGCTCTGTGCCTGCAAGACCAGGCAGGCGGAAATCTCCCGGCTTCGGATGGTGGCGACCAGCTTTTCCAGCTTGGGGATCTGGCCGATGTTGGCGCACTCGTCGATGAGGCAGCGCACATGGACCGGCAGCCGCCCGCCGTACACATCGTCCGCTTTTTCGCAGAGCAGATTGAACAGCTGGGTGTAGCACATGGAGATCAGGAAGTTAAAGCTATCGTCCGTGTCACTCATAATGAGGAACAGAGCGGTTTTCCGATCTCCCAGGGTGTCCAGCTCCAGCTCGTCGTAGGAAGTGACCTCCCGCAGTTCCGCAATGTCGAATACGGCAAGGCGCGCACCGCAGGAAATCAGAATGGATTTCGCGGTTTTGCCCGCAGCCAGCTTGTACTTTTTGTACTGGCGGACGGCGAAGTGGTTGGGCTTCTCTGCCTCCAGCGCATCAAACATCAGGTCCACCGGGTTCTTGAACTCCTCGTCATCCTCCCGGACCTCCATGGCGTTGATGAACTCGATGAGGGTGGAGAAGTTTTGTTCCTCCACCGGTGCCTCATAGTGGATATACCCAATGAGGGCGCAGTACAACAGCGTCTCCGCCTTGACCCAGAAATCGTCCCCGGCCTTGCCCTCGCCCTTGGTGTTGGCGATTAGCGTCGTAACCAGCTTCAAGATGTCCTTTTCCGAGTGGATGTATGCAAAGGGGTTATAGTGCATGGACTTCTTGAAGTTGATGGTATTTAGGACCTTGATTCGGTACGGCTCATAAATGACCTTGCCGTGCTTATCCTTCATGGGCTTTCCGTCCTTCCCCAGCTTGGGTGCGCCCCTTTGGAGCATTTTTCCACACTCCACCAGAATTGTTCCTTTCGGGTCCGTCACAACATAGGAGCTGTGCATCTGCATCAGGTTGGGTTTCAGCCAGAATCGGGTCTTACCGGAACCGGAGCCGCCAATCACCAGTACATTTTTGTTTCTGGCAGTCTTGGGGTCCTTGGGGCGGCTGTTCATGGTCAGGCTCTCCGTTTTCGTCAGAATCACATTGTTCTGAAATACAGGATCAACGTAAGGTGCAATATCCTCACGGGTTCCCCATGAAGCGTTTTGTCAAGTGCTTTTCGCAATTTATTGACGCAAAACAGGATTTTTTCAAGAGAAAAGCCCCATGCGGTCAACATGGGGCGAGTTGATAAAGTGAAAGTGCGAAAGTGCAAGGTGCAAAGGCTCTGCGTTTTGCACTTTCATTTTGCAGTTTCGGGCGGCTGCTTCTTCTTGATGAAGTTGTACCATTGACTTCCAACGCGCCTTGCGCCCAATATGCCGCCCATGCTGCGCTTGGCATTTTGTACCGTTCTTTCGGATATTCCGGCTTCGGCTGCCGCCTTGACAATATCCTCGCTTGCCATTTCCTTACCGTCTGCAAGTAAATCGAGTATCAACCTTTCCGCTTGCTCGGTCTTGGTTTCGGTGTTGCCGCCTGTGCCGGACAGCAGTTCATCAGCGGTAATGTCATATTCGCCTATCCATGAAAAGCCGCTTTCCGCGCCCAACGAAAACGCCATAGGCTTACCCTCCGGTGCAAGGGAAGATTTGTCGTGAATGATAACGCGCACATTCGGCTCTCGTTTCACGCGCCCTATGAGCAGCACACTACGAGCGGCGGCTCGGAAGTCGATAGAGCCTAATCCCCGGTATGCGCTCTGACCTCCGGCAGCTTTGTTCAAGTGCCCGATAAGCACAACGGCACACCCGGTACGCTCTGCAACTTCGGCAAGGCGGCGAAAGATAGGGCGTATTTCGTTTGCCTTGTTCATATCCGTTTTTTCGCCTACATACGCCTGTATGGGGTCAAGGATTATAAGACGCGCCCCGGTCTGCCGGATTGCCCTTTCTATGCGTTCATCGGATAAGGACAATTCCTGTTTGCCCTCGTCAATGACAAGTACCCGGTCAAGGTCTGCGTCCGCTTCCATAAGGCGCGGCTTGACGGTATCGCCCAAACCGTCCTCTGCGGTCTGATAGATAACATTAAAAGGCTCATGCTCTGCCATAGCCGGAAAGGGCTTGCGGTTGGTACAGGCGGCGCAAAGGCGCAGGGCAAGGGTGGTTTTTCCCTCGCCGGGGTTGCCCTGTACGATTGTTACCTTTCCAAAAGGGATATACGGCTCCCATAGCCATTCAACGGTCTGTGTGTCAACCTCGCTCATGCGGATAATTTCAACGGTTTCTTCCTGTTGCGGCTCACGCAAGCCATAGACAGCTTCGCGCAGATATTTTCCGTCTGTAATTTCCTCTTTACGCTGTAAAACCTCGTTCCAGTCTTTGAACAACGGTACAAGGCGATTGACGGTGTAGCCTTGGGGGATAATGCTGTTAAGGCGGCTGCAAGCGTCTGTCCCGGCTTTGTCGCTGTCAAGGCAGAGATAGACGGTCTTGATATTCGGACGGTCAGAGAGAAAACGCAGCAGGGCTTTTTCACTCACGCCGCCCAATGACAGATAGCTTTGTTTCTGCCATTCCTTTTTGAACAGGCAGAGGAAAGATAACAGGTCAATGGGGGCTTCAAAGACAAAAAGCCTTTCGCCCTCGCCCCGGTAGCAGAAGTTAAAAGTCTTGTCGCTGCCTTTCACATCAAGCCGGAAGCTGCCCACCGTTCCCCGTTGGTGGGCATATCTCGGTATGCCGCTTTCATCTCTGCCGACAAATACGGCGTTATGGTGGGCGGCTTCCTCGTAAATATCCCCGGTGGAAAAGAAAAAGCCCGACACATCTTCATCAATGCGCCGGGCGGCTGTAAGGTAGTTCCTCGCTGTTTGGTTGTCGGGGCTTTTGGGTGGTAGTCTGAATTGCAGATAGACGGGTGGGGGTGCTTCGCCCCGTTCGCCTATCAGCATTTCAACGGCTTCAAGAAAACTTTTGCCGTAAAACTCCATGACAAAATCAATCGGACCGCCGCCTTTGCTCTGGCTGTGCCGATACCATCTGTTTTCTCTGACCGTCAAGCTGTCGTGCCGTTTCCAACGGTACTCCTGTCCGGCGCGTTCAAGCTGTTCGCCCTGGGCTTGCAGGAATGATACAAGGTCGGTCTGATTTGCCCGGTCAATCTGTTCTTTGGTGTAGGTCATAGGGAAATATCCTCCTTTTTGCGTCTTGGTGTTTGGTGTGTCTGTTCCTGTGTGCGCTGCTCGGCTTGCTCTACAATATCAATGCACTTTCGGATTTGCTGTAACTCCTTAACCTCGCTGCGCTTTGTTTTCAGTTCTTCATATTCGCCTGTGGATTGGGCTTTCAGTTCGTCAAATTCTTTCTGCCACTCGGACACCTTGAAAGACTTTGTACCCTCCGGCAGATTTGCGTGCAGGAAACGGTTGGCGGCGTTCCAGATAATGAGGTCGCTTTCGTGGGCTTGCTCAAATTTTTCTCTCTTTTTGCCCCATCCGTTTTTCAGCGTTTTCAGTTCATCGTGAATGGGCTTCAAGCGGTTGTAGTTGCTGCCATGCTCGATAAACTTTTCCAATGTCCTCATGCGCTTCTGCTTGGCAACAACGCTTGTATTCAGCCGCTTTGCTTCTTCATCAACAGAGGAAAGGGCAGCGTCCAAATCTTCAAGGGTAGCAATGCCCTTGCTTTGCAGATAGACAATCGCCTTGCTGATTTTTTGCAATTCCCCGGCAGTATGCTGTTGCTGCCAGCCCTGTGAATACTTCCGGCTTTTCTCTCGTTCAATGCTCAAATACCTTGTAAGCAGCGTGGCAATATCGGGAGAGTGCGGGGCAGCTTGCAGTTGCTTCTTAGCGGCGAAAACCTCCGCAAGCCATTCTTTCAAGCTGTCGATATAGCCCCGGATTTCCCGCATAAGTCGGTTGGTCTTTTGTATCATGCGGTTGATTTCTCCCTTGTCGGTGGCTATGCCTTTCTTCTCCATTTGGGAAGCTGCAACACCCATGTGGACGGTGGGGAGTTCCTCAATACCACGCTCTGCATGGCTGCGGTGGTCGATACGCTCCGCGCTGCCGCTTCGCTCTAAATAGTCGTTGGCAAGGTCAGCCCACGCCTTGCGCCATAGGTCGGCGTTCTCCTGCCTGTTCCAGTCCATAAGGTCAACCTTGCGCGTCTTGTATCTGCCGCTTGGCAGCTTTACGCGCTCCCCATTTTCGTCAAGGACATATTCCTTTTTTGACTTCGCCGCCCATGTGCCTTTTTCATCAAGGGGGCGCATAGTCAAAAGGATATGAGCGTGTGGGTTGCCGTTGCCTGTGTCGTGGATATTGAAGTCGGCGCACATTCCTTTGGAAACAAATTGAGAGGAACAGTATTCCCGGACAAGGCGGGTCTGTTCCTCTCTTGAAAGTTCAACAGGTAGGGCGATTTCGATTTCCCTCGCAAGCTGTGAGTTATTCGATTTTTCGATTTGCTCCACGCTGTTCCATAGAATAGAACGGTCAGAGAAAGAGGGTGGGGCATGGGGCGGCAGCATGATTTCAGAATGAACAACGCCGCCTTTTCTTGTATAGTCGTGGGTCAGTCCGTCCCACTCGTTTGTCAGCTTCTCTCCGGCGCGGTAGGCTGCTGCGGCTACGGCAGATTTGCCCTTTCCCCGGCTGACAATCTTAATGCTGCAATGGTAGATTGCGATAGTATCACCTCCCGATACGGTCAACAAAACCCCATGAAAGTGAATAGCTTGCAAAGCAAGGTGTTCGCTTTCGTGGGGTACACAAAAGGGTAGACAGCGCAAGCTGTCGCAGGGAAAGTGTAGGTTTCCCTGTCGCGGCGCAAGCCGCCAATCTCTGCACAAGGCAATAATGCCCGGTGCGGAGATAAAGCCCTCGGCAGAGCGCACACGCCCGTTAGGGTGTATAAGTGCGCCCTTGTGTGCAAGGGTAATTCTTCGGTGTCGCTTCTCCGGCTCGTTTTCTCAAAAACTCCTGCGCTTTGTCGCTGAAAACCGCGGTGTAGAGGAAGTCGCGGGCTTCCTGTTCTGACATATCAATGAGTGCCGGGACAAGGCTTTCAAGGTAGCCGCCCCGCGAACAAAGACGGTGGTTGCGCTCCTTGCGCTTCTCAATGGCAAGTTTGCGGTCAAGCATTTTGTTCCTGTTCTCATACTGCCGGATTTTCTTCTGTGTCAGTTCCATTTCGGCGTTACATTCCTCGATGGTGGTCGGTGGTTTTTTCTTCGACATGGTAGCCCTCCTTTTTGATTTTTAGTAAAAGAAAAGGGCGGCTACTTCGGTTTGGAAATAGTCGCCCTGTTGGGGAATTATGTTATTGTTATTTGAATAATATTATTCTGCCGCGTCTGTGTTACTTTTATCTGCTTTCTTCATTTTCAAGGAGCCCAAAATAAAGACAGCTCCGAAAATGAAACAAAGGACAGACCAGATAGCAAGGTCAGAGAAGCTACCGTAATTTACAATTCCCAGCAGTCCGCCCAACAGATAGAATACTCCGGCAACAATTCCGCCGCCTTTGCTCTTTCGGGTTGCTACTCCAACGATGCCTGCAATCAGCATACAGAAAGCAAGCAACATTCCTGATGTTCCGCTTACTTCGCCGTTATCTGCTAAAGCATTTCCTAATCCGGCAGCGCAAGATTGAAAAGCTACTAAAACAAATAAAACCATGCTGATAATTCCGATTACTAATTTTGCCGTTTTCATGTTGCACACCTCATCTCGTTACGGATTTAATGTAATTACCTCATTTGCAAAATCTTCGCCCATAAAATCATCAGCATCGTATGCTCTAAACAGGACTTCGATTTCTTCCACTTCGGTAATTCCGTTTTCCTCTAAAGTTGTATCAGACCATGCCATAGAACTAAATGCACATTTTCCGGCAGAAACAGAAGTTGCATAGAATGGGTCTGCCATAAAGCCGTTTACAGATGCGTCATCAACGCTGAACATTACCGTTTTGTCTGTCTTGTTCAGCAAGAACAGATTGGCAGTATAGCCCCATATCTCATCATCTTCATAGCCTGTTACGATAACAGTAACATAATCATTATCGATAATCACATTATCAGTAGCCTGTGCTTCTCTCACAAATGCAACAGCGTTTTCTTCTCCGTATGGATAGACATGGATTGTTTCCTTTCCAACAGGGTCAGCAGACCAATCATTGCTATCATACACCTTGAAAGTCAATTCAATATCTGTGTATTCAACAATACCATTTTCCTCAAGAGTATCGGTGCTAAAGTTGATTTCTTCGTTAGCCTTTTTGCCAGCAGCTACCTCGCTTGCAAACATTGGATCGCACTGAACACCATTGATGGAAGCACTCTCGACAGAGAACATATAGGTTTTCTCTGTGGACTTGTTTTCAAGCTGTGCTTTCAGAGTGTAGCCCCACATATTATCGGGGTCGATTTCGGTAATTTTTACCGCACACTCTGCGTTGTCAATGGCAACAACTTCCTCAAATACGATTTGATTTTCGGTGTTGTCGTTTTCGGTGCTTTCTTCATTTTGAGAAGAAGCGGGGGCATCGTCAGATGCGTCAGGTGTCGCTTCTCCGCCACAAGCTGCAAGAGATAGCACTAAAGCAAGCGAAAGAAGCAAGGTTACAAGTTTTTTCATTCCATTCCCTCCGTTATTAAAAAGTGTAACTTTCCAAATTTAAAGTCTCTGTCCGAGATAAGTGTTGGTATGCATAACTGACCTGTTTATTCATTTTCTATGAATGCCCTGGGTAAACGAAAAGGAACAAGGTATATTTCATCCTTGTTCCTATCGGTCAGTATGTGCTATTCAGTTCAACAAATTGGAATTTGTTGCTCCGTCAAACTGAAAGTTTCAAGCGTTATAGACTTCCCACAAATATCTCTGCATCAATCGTCAAAGTTTTTAGCTTTTTGAAATCAATCTCAGTTTTATCTACATGGAAGAGCAGTGGGGTCATGTCTGCAAAAATTTTAATATCCTCTAACGGCATTTCATATGATTCTGAAACTCTTTTTTGGTAAATAACAGAATACTGCTTCTTGAATAAGTTAATCACATTCTCATTGGAATACTCTTGATTTTTCAAATGTTCTTTTGCAATGTTTCTGAACTCCATCAGATGTTTATTCCCAGGAATAACCTTTACAATATAGCCGCTATCCGTCAGAACTCTATTGAACTCCAAATAATTAGCTGGTGTAAATATGTCCAGTATACAGTCTACTGAGTGGTCTCTAATTGGCATATTTTCCAAATCACCCACAAACCACTTTATAGACTTACTACCGTCTCTTTTTGAAGCAAGGGAAATGGCATCTTTTGAAATATCAAAAGCAACTATATCTGCTTGAAATAGTTCTTTGATTTTTCTAGAATAATATCCTTCACCACATCCGACATCAAGAATAGTTGTTATGTTTTCAAGCTTGCTCAATATATGTGTTATCTCCGTAAGAATATGTGAATAGTATCCCTTTTCTAAAATATCCATTCTGCTTTCAAAAGAAGTTCTGCTATAATGCTTAGATTGCTTTTGATTTAATGCAAAATTCACATATCCTAATTTAGAAATATCGAAACAATGCTTATTACTACACAGCAAACTATTGCCTACCATCTTTAACTTTCGTTTACATATTGGACAACGAAAAAGCTTTTCGCTGTCATTAAATCTAATAATTTTATTCATGACATCCTCCATTATTACATTCTTGCCCGAAAGCGAGTTATGTAATACGGATGTACCGCAACACAACTCGCGGTATTATCTTAATCTCATATATGCTGTCATCTTATCACCTCCTCAAATTCAAGTTTGTATAACTATTTTATTGCATTATAGCATACTTTGGTCTGCTTTTCCCACTCCAGAGAAAATTTCTTTGTCGATAATTATCCTACCTATAGGAATATTTTTATTCACCAATACTTATCTCGGACAGAGATAATTTAAAAAAGCGACTCATAGAATTATTTCCTCCCGTTAAATAATAGATAACTATTAAAAATAGACAATACTTGCTCATAAGTAACGGTACTTAAATTGTTTACTTTGGCGTGTTTCATTGCTTGATGAAACTGATTTTTAGTAAACAGTTGACGATATTCTCGATTGACCCATTTTGAAACAAAGTACGTATATAGCTTCCAATATTTATCTGGAACATCTGTGGTATGGCGGGTAAGTTTTATTAAGACACTGTTTACTTTTGGTTTAGGATGAAAGCATTCCGCTGGCAGCTTAAGCAATTGCTGAATCGAGACTTGAGTGTGCAAGAGCAACCCTAGTGTTCGGTGAATATCCAAGGTACGCTTGTAGAATCCTTCTTCAACAATCAGATAGATGTCAGACGCACGGCTTTCAAAAACCACTTTTTTAATAATTTGTGTGCTTAAATGGTAAGGAATATTCCCAACAATTTTATACCTCTGTTTGTTAGGGAATTGAAACTGTAGAATATCTTGGTGAATTAAAGTGACACGAGTATTCAGTTTTAATTTTTCTGACGATAAGTTGAATAGATGACTGTCTAATTCAATAGACGTTACCTGTTTACTTATTTTAGCCAGTTTCGTCGTTAAATGCCCTTTACCTGTTCCAATTTCGTAAACGGTATCGGTTTCTTTTAAATTCAATTGTTTTATTATTTGGTTGAGTACTTTTTCACTCGTTAAAAAGTTTTGAGAATATTTTATATTTTTGTTCATGTAATATCCCTTTTTATTTGCTGTGAATATTCGCTCATTTTTCTTCCTCAATAAAAACTCTACCAGCTAACCAACATTCGTCTAATTCATTTGGGAATAATTCAAGCTGGCGAATCATATAATGTGTACTTGGAATGTAATCAAAATAAAACAATAGTGCTAGATATAAACTCCATGGAATTGGGCGTGTCCGATTTTCGTAGGCACTATAAGTTTGTCGTGAAATACCAACAGCCGAAGCAATTTCTTCTTGTGATGCACCAACTTTTCCTCTGAGTGCGGGTAACTCAATCGCCAATTGAGTGGCCAAGTTCTCTTTCTCATCTTTACTAAAATTCCAAAACTGCTTATAAGCATCTCGCCCTACAAATTGAATCAATAAATCTCCTCCTGGGTATACTCTTTCGTAGAGTACATTACTCCACGAAAAAACACCGCCAAACACTGAAAACTCAGCATTATTTGACGGTGTTGACAATTTATTTGACGGCTAATAAATCAGAAAGCCGTTGCATATTTTCTCTTTTTAAATCCATGGATGGGTGTACATAGCGATTCATTGTAATATTCACGCTGGCATGACCCAATATTTCGCTGAGACTTTTTACATCGAATCCAAGCTCTATGCACCTTGTAGCAAATGTATGACGTAACGAGTGATAATTTGCGGAGGTGATTCCGCTGTTTTTCAATACCTTCTTAAAATGATTTTGCATGGTTCTTGGTTCTAATGGATTCTGATCGCTATTGGTTAGGATGTAGCCAGTAGAAGAAGCTTTGTGTGCTGTAAGAATAGTCATTAAGCCATGGGGTACTGGAATAGTACGGATGGAGCAAGCACTTTTTGGTGTGGTAACAACAATCCTTGTCTTGTATTCACTGTTGGTTCTATCTTGGATTCTCTGGAGCGTTTGATGCACGTGGATTGTGTAATCTGAGAATGAAACATCTTCCCATCGTAACGCACAAATTTCACCTACTCTGAGACCAGTGAATAAACATACTAATATACCAATATTGCAGGAATCAAGATTAGAATACAAGTATTGGCATAATTTTTCCTGTTCAGCACGACTCAAAACTCTCATTTCCTTCGTTTGACGTTTTATCTGTATAGATCGTGCGTCACAAGAAATGGCTTTCCCGTTTCGGGTGGCAAATTGTAAGACATTTCGAATTAGAGATAAAATATCTGAAACAGTTTTAGAGGAAAGTCCATTCTCCTTTAATCCACCAGAAACAAGGAAAAAATTACACTGCGTTTCAATAAACTCGTGTGTTATATCACGCAATTGTTTGCTTCCGAACACAGGAAGTATATACGAGCTGAGAAGATTCCTATATTTGTTGCTTGTAGATTCCTTCACTTTAGGACATATAGCTTGAAACCATTCCATAGCAACCTGTTCAAATTGATCTGAGCTAATTTCTGGATCGACAGTGACAGAATTACTCGTGCACGAACTTTGACTGATAAGTTTTGCCTTGACTTCTCGATATGACTTTGCATAAACATAACCGTAATTGGCTTTGCCTGTAGAAGATCGGGACTTAATGTATCTTCCTTCCCATCTGCCGTCTTTCCTTTTGTAAATATTTTCTCCTTTTCGTGCCATAAGGTACACCTCCTTCAATATGACTATAATTCTGACGGCAAATTGTGACTTTGGAACTTTCTAAGATGGATTTTTGTGCAAAACCTCGTGTTTTATGTCCCTAACATATTGACAAACAGTGCGACAATTTGTAAAATAAAGATATAAACTAAAAAAAACAGAGAAGAATGCGATTCGTGGAGTAATGTACTCTACGAATTTTTTATTTTAAAGAACCTCAAGATAGCTCATATTGTCGTCTTGGGGTTCTTTTCATTCTATCATTTAATGCAATCTGCCTATAAAATTTTATCATATTGCATTTATAAATGCAACTTGCACCCGATGTTGGTTGTTGAGATTTTTGGTACATTTTATAATGTATAGCAGAATCATACACAGCATGGAGGTGATTGAAACGCAACCGGAAATTGATTACGTTAAGATTGGTCAGCGCATTAGAGCTGCCCGACTGGAAAAGGGTTATAGTCAGGCTGATTTGGGTGCGTTGGTTGGTTGCTCGAACAATCATATGAGCCATGTTGAAGTTGGACAGACGAAAGTTTCTTTGGCAATGCTTCTAAAACTGGCATTCGTCTTGGAAAAGAACTTTGACTATTTTTTACTGGATACCCCATATGCAAAATGCGACAGCATCATTGATAATGAGATTGCTGCAAAACTGAAAAAGTGTAATGTAACAACATTGATAACCGTAGGAAAGTTGATTGATGTCTTGATTGACCAGCAAGAGATGATAAAAAAAGCGGAGCTTGATTGATATAATGAAAAAGAAGCCCATTGACGGTACAGAGTGAACTGCTATGGGGTTCTTTTTTGCAGCACAATATACTGATTCTTTAAGAAGCAAAAAGTCCACCAGTCATGATGCACTACGCATCGTACTGGTGGACTTTTTCTGTAAAGATATAAAAATAGATATTCATATATCGCCATAACCAATGTCGTTATCGTAGGCATGAAGATCTTCTTTCAGGAAATCTGCTTTACGAATATACATCGAATTTACCAGCTCTCCTTTTTCGTGGAGCAGGCTGAATTTGTAGTCTAATAATGCTGCCGGTACATAGAGCATTTTAGCCGTTTCAAAAAATGTGTGTTCCGAAAGGCATTCCAGGACTTTCCCATCTTCTAACAGAAGCTCCGCCGCAAAGAAGTTTGCTTCATTTTCTTCGATTGATCTATCATCAAAAACTTCCATTTCTTGAAAGCCGTGCATCATAGCGATTTTTGTATGCAGGACAGCGTGTCCTAATTCATGTGCGACTAATATACGCTCCAGGATACCGTTCACATTGTGATCTATCACGATATTCTTTTGTCTGGACTGGTAATAGAAGAAGCCCTTCAATTTCTTCTGTAAATCGTAATAGTGGATTTTGATACCTAACAGCTGACATAGCTCGTAAGGGTCTCTGGTGTGATATTTTCGCACAAGCTTATCGACAGTTTCAATGATATGCTCTGCCGTTTTCATTTGCTTCACCTCCGAATCGCACACAGAAAACATATTCTGTGCTTGAGGATTTTACTCTTTATCTTTATGCTTTCTGTATTTCTTCGGAGTGTACTTTTCCCGTGCTGTTTTCTTAGAGTCCATATAAACTGACATAATCGCCTGGAAGAATACATCTTTTGCGTCCTCGTCCAATTCTCCACCGGCAAACAGAGAATTTACACGACCCAACACTTCCTGAGCTTCTTTTGCTCCTTTTGAACCGAAGTTTTCCTTTGCCTCTAAAATAAACATATCCTGATCTATATGGCTCTGGCTATCCGTTTCAGATTCGTCCAAAAGATAGGACACAGAGATATGCAGTGCTTCAGCAAGTTTTCTGATGTTGCTTTTTCTGGGGAGTGTTCCGAGCTGCTCATAGGTGTAAAGGGATCTTTCGGAAATGCCGGTCATCTGGGCAAGCTCCGTTTGAGATAGGTTCATAGCCAAACGAGCTTCTTTAATTTTTTCTCCAAATGTCATGGTAGTATCCTTCCTTTCAAAAAATATTTATTCGTAACTTCCGATTATTTGTTGACAAACTTCTGGAAAATGCTATAATAAGAATCATAACAGAAGTTTTAATTCCACTTAATTATATATCGGAACTTTTATAAAGTCAAGAACTTCCGATTTCACTTCTGTTATTTTAATCAAATATCGGAAGTTATAGTCATTCTTGTCCCATGGTATTTGTTTCCCTTTAGCCAAGTGACAGGAGTTAGAAAGGAATTCTTATTTTATGGATTAGGCTGAAAGGAGATTCTGAATGAGCAGATATAATACACAGGTATTAAGCAGTATTCGAATGCTTTGCCGGATGCAGAACATTGACGAGAAGGTTCTGTATGAAAGAGCAAAGCTGATTTTATCCATATATCGAGAGGTGTGCTGGTCTACCATTGATCGTGCGAATGATGTATGTGATACCCTTATTTGTACTTACGGTGACAGCTTAGATGGTGCATTGATTTATCTGGAGAACTTTGCTCCGGATGAAGCGAGAGAACGATTTGAAGAACGCATTCGCAGCTTATTTGAGACAAAGTGGATCATTGAACTGGTAGATATGGCTATGTTGAAAATCAGAGAATATCCAGATAAAGGCGCTCTGTACTGTGAGATTATCTCAAAGGCATATCTCAACCGCTTCAAGTACAGGGAATCAGAAATGCTGGAGGTTTTGAATATGGAACGCAGCACCTACTATGACCGAAAGAAAGAAGCGATACTGTTATTTGGTCTGTCACTTTGGGGAACAGCCATTCCTAAATTGAAAGATTTCCTGGAAAGTGCCCGGGAGGAAGAAGCATTGTGTTATTGTGAATGCTAAGACAGGATTTTAGTCCGACTAAAATCCGATGAAAATACGACGGTTCCCCTACTGAAAGTCCGACTTGTCCAGTGTTAAAATGGCTATGCTGGGAGATAGCGGCATAAAATTGAATAGAGAGAGTTACGCCTCGTGCCTGTAATGGGTACGGGGCTTTTTTTATACCTGCCTATTTTCCCCCATAATTAACACAAAGGCATGAACGAGAGCTTGGAGTAATTTACTCCGGCTCTTTTTTTATGCCTGCAAGGAGGACAGGCAGATGGCAAAGGGTATTGAGAATCGGGCACGATCTCCTCCCGCTGTTTTTGATTTTGCAACTTCACAAATTCAAAAACACGGAGGAACGAAAATGTATTACGACTTGGTTGAAAGCGGAAAAAGAATTAAAGCCTTGAGAAAGGAACATGGGCTTACACAGGAACAGCTTGCGGAGCAGTTAGGTGTTGCCGCAAACACCATTGCACGAATTGAAACCGGCAACAGAGGTATCTCTATTGATTTGGCAATCGAACTGGTTGTGCGCTTTGAGACAACCCTTGATTACATATTTTTAGGTCGTGAATAACCTCAAAACTATACCTACGAGGCAATAAAAACTTGCATGAGGAACAGGTACAATTTAGATACAGCCAAAGAAAATCGGCTGCTTGATCCTTGAAAACTGAATACACAGTCATCGAATACGTTCCTGTTGCCGGTGCGAGAGCATCAGCCACATCAGCGGTACGCCGAGACGTATCGGATAGAGAAACAGAACGACTTTCTTCTATAAATTAAGCGCTTGTCTCTCTCCCGATGCCAGCGATCAATACTGGCTTGTAAATATTGGGTTGCTCCCAATACGGCCATGAAAGCAACAGGATTAAAGATACTTCTCTACGGAGCTGGCGGAGAACCCGGCAGAGGTTAGATTCCTATGGAACTGATTCGCAATCAGTCGTTCGGTGATTCCCTGAGGGCGTAAGCCCTCTTTCCCAGGGGTGCGTGGCAAATATGGGACACATAGACTTTTGGACTGACTGCCTGATTCCTTTCTGGCAGTCAGTTATTACATAGCCAACGAAAGGAGGTCATGGCACATGATGAAAGAAAATTGGGTATATTGCCGTGGTGATATTTATTGCGCCAAGCTGGACCCGGTAGTTGGGTCGGAACAAGGCGGCATCCGTCCGGTTATCGTCATTCAGAACGATACCGGTAATAAACACGCTCCCACATTGATTGTGGCAACGGTCACCACCAGAATCCATAAGAAAGCGAATATGCCGACGCACTTTGTTATTTACGACAATCCTGCATTCAAAGAAGCGTCCGTTGTTCAGCTGGAACAGATTCGTACCATTGATAAAAGCAGGATTGATAATTACTTAGGTAAGGTAACGCCCCGTGAAATGGTAGCGATTGAGAAAGCCTTATCCGTCAGCCTTGCAATGGAACAGCTGAAAAAGCGTTCCACAAAACATAAACCGAAGAAAGAAAAGGAGTGAACATAGATGTTTGAAGAAAGAATTGCTGCTATGAATCAGCGTACCGAAGAATCCATTGTAGCCTCCACAGGCCAGTTCGATAAGAGAACATATACCGTTGATGAGATTCAGGACATCCTGGGGATCAGCAGAACAAGCGCATATAACCTCGTGAAAAAGAAAGCTTTTCATAGTGTGCGCATCGGCGGCAGCATCAGAATCTCGAAAAAGAGTTTTGATGAGTGGCTGGATCAGCAAATGTGAGATTTGTCAAGTGTGTCGTACAACCCGGCGACAAACTTCAAAATAAATCAAGAGTTCGATAAAATGTAGCCATGACAAGAAAACACATGGCTACATTTTTTACATAGGAGGTTATGACATGGAAAATGCGAGAAAACGCACGAGTATGTCCGTACCTGAAATGGGTAGGTTACTTGGTCTCTGCAAAACGGAGTCGTATTGGCTCATCAAGAAAAATTACTTCAAAACCATTACTGTCGGCGGCAATATGAGAGTAATGATCGACAGCTTCGAGAGTTGGTATGCCAATCAGTTCAAATATCAAAAGGTTGATGGAACACCTCCCGGAGAGGAATTGAAGAAAACTACATATTCTGTTGAGGAGCTTGGTCAGCGCCTTGGTCTAAAAGAAGCGACTGCTTATGAGCTGATTGCCAAAGGTCACTTTGAAATCGTAGAGGTGCTGGGCAAACGAAGAATTACCAAGGACAGCTTTGAACGCTGGTATGCTTCACAAAGTGATTACCGTACAATCGAGGATCAGGAAAAGGATGCAGCGATTATGGCTGTAACCTACGGGCTACCGGAGATTGCAAGAATGCTTGGAGTTCATCGGCAGAATGTATATGGCATAGCCGCCAAGGGCTGCTTCGACCTTATCCGAGTAGGCAGGCATAACCGAGCAACCAAGGTCAGTTTTGACAAGTGGTATCAGAGCCAGAGCCGCTACAGACTGGTAGCGGAAGATGGAGCGGAAAGGAGTTGATAGTATGGCATCCATCGTTAAGAGAAAGAAGAAGTATTCCGTCGTTTATACATACACCGACGAAGCCGGTAACAAGCGTCAGAAGTGGGAAACCTTTGACACGAATGCCGAAGCCAAGAAAAGAAAGTTACAGGTCGAATACGAGCAGGAAGCAGGAACCTTTATTCCACCCTCTGCAAAGACCGTCAACGATCTTTTGGAGGAGTATATGTCGATCTACGGTGTGAACACCTGGGCGATGTCTACCTATGAGAGTAGAAAAAGCCTGATTTCCAACTATGTTCGACCTCTCATCGGTGATATGAAGCTGGAGGATGTGACACCCAGAATCATGGACAAGTATTACAGAGACTTACTCTCCGTTAAGGCTGTGTCCACAAAATATGTGAAAGCTCGTCATGAGTATCTGACGCCGCATACCGTCAGAGAGATTCACAAGGTACTGCGTAATGCGTTCAATCAGGCAGTAAAATGGGAATTGATGACCAGAAACCCGGTAGAACACGCTACGCTGCCAAAGGAAGAACACAAGACCAGAGACATCTGGACAGCAGAAGTTCTTCTGAAGGCATTGGAAGCCTGTGACGATGATATTCTTCGTCTGGCAATCAACCTTGCGTTCTCCTGTTCCTTGCGAATGGGAGAGCTTCTGGGCCTTACATGGGACTGCGTGGACATCTCACCTACAAGCATAGAGCTTGGTCAGGCAAGTATCTTCGTTGAGAAAGAACTACAACGAGTAAATCGTGAAGCGATGGCAGATCTTAACGGCAAAGATATTCTTTTCAAATTTCCACCCACCTTTGCAAGCACCCACACCGCACTGGTACTCAAAACACCTAAAACCAAAACCAGTGTCCGCAAGGTATTTCTCCCGAAGACTGTGGCAGAAATGCTGGTTCAACGCAAGGCTGACATTGAAGAACTGAAAGATCTTTTCGGGGACGAGTTCACAGACTTCAATCTAGTGTTCTGTTCTTCCAACGGCAAGCCGATTGAGGGTCAGGTTATCAACCGTGCTTTCAATAAGCTGATCGAGGAGAACGGACTGCCGAAAGTAGTTTTCCATAGTCTCAGACACTCCAGTATCACCTACAAGCTGAAGCTGAACGGCGGCGATATGAAATCTGTTCAGGGTGATTCTGGTCATGCACAGGTCAAGATGGTAGCAGACGTTTACTCCCATATCATCGACGATGACCGCAGACTGAACGCTGAAAGACTGGAAGCAGCTTTCTACTCTGGCAGACAGGCTACACCGGAACCGGTTCAGCCGGTCAGTCAAGAAAGCACCACCGACGATAAAGAGCTTCTTCTGAAACTACTGCAAAATCCTGAAATGGCAGCACTTCTGAAGTCGCTGGCAAAGACCTTATAACAACTGCAAGGGCAGACCCTTTTACATAGCTGATGAAGCTGTAAGAGGGTCTGCCCTTGTTTTTTGTTTTAGGAGGTGATTTAGATGGACATGGAGTTCATGGATGAATACTATGAGCATATGAGAGCTGATGACATTGAGAAGTTATCTTCACAGCGTAATGACGAATACGAAGATCGGTCGAAGGAGTATTCGGCTGCAAAGAATGCGCTGATTGAAGGGCTTGGATTAACTCATCTGTTTGACAGAAGCCACCAGCTGACACCAGAAGAAAAGCGGTTATGGAGATTATTTGACAGAGTTGAGGTTGCGGAGATTATGGCAAGAGATGCTCTCGCTAAAGGTGCTTACATGGTTGGTGCCGAAGATCGTGAACATATGCTTCGGTAAAAATTAGACCTGCTTCGGCAGGTCTGCATTACATACAATCATAAAGTCTGAAAAAACCTTTGAAATTCTCAATAATTCTGGTTGAAAAATTCGGTTTGAAATGATATATTAAACAGACTTAAATTGGTGTCGTGTGACACCAGCGGTCCCACACGAGAATGAACTGAATTTCCTATCATTCCGCATAACGAGCAGATACATAGTGACATTTTCTTGTATTCAAAACGTCCGCCAAAAATCGAACGGCTTGCTAATTTAGAGCCAGTTGGACGTTGTAAAATCCCTCTGAATCAGCTATCACAGCATGGTATCAGATGGGATTGGAAATGCTGAAAAAGCCTGTATTTCCAAGCATTTTTTAGCATTAGATGTCACTTCCCGATGCCGTATCGGGTCTACTCCTAAGCGAAAGGCCGTGGGTTCGAATCCCGCCAGGGACGCCAGCAAACACGCCGAAAACCTTTGATTTATCAGGGTTTTCGGCTTTTCTTATTTCTGCGGCTTTTGTGGCTTTTTTGCAAAAAACCTTGGTTTGCTAACATTTGCTAACGAGATTTGGCCTTTTGCTAAGAAAGGCGGTAAGTCAGAGGTTCGATTTTTACCAAAGGAACTTGCAAACATTTGTTAGCGGAAATTAGAGGAAGTTGCAAACAAAATCGCGAATTTGCTAACATCGCTCAAAAATGCTTTCAGAACCTTGCTAACAAAAAAAGTGTTTGGTCACTGTGCAAAGTGGTTCAAACGAAGAAAACCTCTCACAAAGTGAGAGCCGTTCTTCTGAGGGAGGGACTTTATAAAGCTTTTGCCAGCTGCTTGAGCAGTGCGGCAGTTTCGGGATTTTTAAGCAGTTCCAGTATCTTCGCTGCATCACTTTCATCACTTTCAGTGACGGCAGTATCCGCAGTTTTAGGCTCTGTATCTTCAACAGGATCAGGAGTCTTGGATGAGTAAAAGGCTTCCTCCAATCGCTGAGCGTTTATGCAGCGATCCTCGTCGATGATGTGAGAGTAGACATCTGCAACCATTTTTACCTGAGCATGACCGGAGTCGCCCTGGACGGATTTCATATCGCCGCCATTGAGTTTCAGCTTGTAGGTGATGCTGGAGTGGCGGAGAGAATGGAATACAACATGAGGCAGTCCGTTTTCTTTGATAAGTTTATTGAAAGCACGGTTAATCACCTGGCTTTCCATCGGACGGCCATTGCTGGAGCAAAAGACCAGGTTATTGTCGATGTATTCGTCTCCAAACAGATCCATCAGCTCGTCGATTTCTTTTTTTCTCTCTACCAGCATATAGGCAAATGCCATATCTTTTGGCTAATTGCAGTGTACTTGGCTTTTCCATGCCGTAATAATCCAAGATAAAAGAGCGTTCTTTCTGACTCAGCTGCTGCAAAGCACGGTGCAGATCGGCCATAAGAAGATTACAAATTGCTTGTTCCGCAGTATCAACAGATTCATCCACAAACAAATCTGTATCCTGATAACCTTCCTCTGTGCCGTCACGATCTCCCACATGAGAAGCCGGGAATATAGAGCGACTTTTCTCATGTTCCTGGAGATAGCGGCTGTGGCGGTCCTCCTGTTGGTATTTTTCAAAATCTTTGCGAGAACATTCCATGATAATGCAGTCATCTTCATCACGGAACATTTTGACTGTTTCAACAAAAAAGCGCCCAGTAAAGCAACCATTGCGGCGTGCCTTACTGAACGCTGAAAAACTGATTTCCTCCCATTCCTGTGGGCTGTTATTTTTCCAAATGAATACTCTCGTCATATCCTTTCCTCCGTTCAAATTCTTGGTAGTCAGCGAATTTGAACGGTGTCATGGATATTTTGCTATGTACGCCTCCCAGCGCATACCGGCCTCCTAATACCGGGCAAAGAAAAAGGCCGGAAGTGTTTTCACCTCCAGCCATGTTCCTGCCGCCATATTGCAGCAGGAATGAAAAAAGCCCGGTTAATCGGCGGGGGTCGTAAAAAGGTTATTTTTGAAAAAAGCTGAAAACCTTGTGTTTTCAAGGGGCGGCGTGACTTCGGTCACGCCGTTTCCTTTTTCATGAGCTCATTCAGAGGGATAAAGCCCAGTCCGTCGTACCTGATATGGATGTGCTGTACCCGCTTGCCGCTGGACTTGTCCGGTGCGTCCACATAGATGGCAGACACCAGCTCACGCAGAGCGTAGCCGTCCAGTTCCTCAATGCCGACATACTTGTGCGCTTTCTGAATGAACTTTTCAATGTTTTCGTTCTGTCGTTCCTGTACTTCAATCTCCTGCTGCAAGGTGATCGCTTCCGCTTCCAACTGCTTCTGCTCCGCTTCATAGGTCTGGCTCAGCATATCATAGCGTTCACCCGTCAGCCGCCTGCTGGCGTTGTCCTCATAAATCTTGATGAATAGCCTTTTCAGCTCGGCAATACGCCGCTCGTTGCTTTCCAGACGCTTTCTGCGGATGCGGATTTGCTCACAGCTTTCCACGCGGAGCTGTTCCTCCATGATCGTACGGAAATAATCCTCATGGTGCAGGATATACCCCATAACCGCCTGAATGTGCTTGAGAACCAGCCGCTCCAATACCTTGACGCGGATGAAATGTCCATTACACTTTTCTTTGCTTTTGCCATGTACTCTCTCCTTCTATCTTATTACTAAAAAGCCGTCCATCAGACTATTCT
>ENA-ORMO01001392-ORMO01001392.1-human-gut-metagenome-genome-assembly--contig:-NODE-1392-length-26032-cov-4.957886_pt1 | contig 26032 bp, 12 predicted proteins | sample MGYA00242106_ERZ509001 | MGnify/ENA primary metagenome ERZ509001 (study PRJEB26280, sample SAMEA2338736) | human gut metagenome | biome: human gut; feature: human-associated habitat; material: faeces...
CCGGCATCACTTTCGCGCCGTAGATTGCATCCGTGGAGATCACCACATCTGCATTCCCTTCCACTTCCACCGCTGCATTGCTGCTCCACTGTACGGTCAACAGCTGTGGGTCTTGATTCACTTCTTCTTCAAAAATGAACGAGTGAAGAGCTACTGCACCTTCCAACAATTCGATGGATACATCCTTTACACCGCCCCAGCTGGACGCGGGGATTTCTACAGAAAAGTTTGCATCGTGAGAAGCATCCCATCCGCCCGTCTGCAAAATGGTAACGTCAACATAGTCTTTGTCACCGTCTCCATAATGGAAGCGAAGTACGGCTACTTTTTCGTTCTCCCAGTCAGAACGGCCGTTTGCGGCACGTACCGTCAGTTTACATGCTCCTGTTGTACCAAAGTCGAGGCCATCGTAGAAGAGAGTTTCCCCCTTGTCAAACCCACCTACCACTTGATCGGGCGCTTCCCGTTCCAGTTTGACCGATCCGTCAACAGTGTCATAATTTCTTGCGTAGGTGGTGGTATATGCGGATTTACTCTTTCCGGATAGAAGTAGACCGTCGATGGCAGCTTGCAATTGCGATGCCGCCTTTGCGACTGCATCGTTGTCCTCCAAATCGACCTTTGCTGCTTCCGCATAGGCTGCTTCAAAAATCGTCCAAGTTTCTTCGGTATAAAGAAGCGGACGGTTTTCTACCTTGGAGAATATTTCGGCGGCTTCCTGCATAGCGGTTTCATAATCGGGGTTCACTACTGGTGCATGCTCATAGCTTGTAAAGACAATTGCTTCCAGATCAAAGCGAGTCCCTTTCTCGAAGCCGATGACCAGATTTTGTGGGCCTTTAATCCCCTTCGCGGGGACAGTTTGCTTAAAGAATGTTTCAGAGGAGAGTTCATAGGACTCGCCTTCGCCAGCTTTAAAGACAAAGGGAATGGTCTTTTCCGTTCCATTGTCGTTATAGCGGAGATACCCATGAACATCCTGCCCGTTGAGAGTACGTCCTTGGATAGTAACCTCTTTGGAACCATAACTGCCAAATTCAACATGATTGAATTGTATCTCAACTTGGTCAGTGATGGCACTGACATAATTTTGCATAATTACGTGGCTTCCGCCATCTATATCCGTGATCTCGATATCACCCGCGGCAGATTCCGGTTCCATTTTTTCATAGGGGCTGATATATTGTACGGTTCCCTCTTCAAACCAGAAGGAATTGAGAGCGATAGAGCCATTTTTGAAGACCAGCACCAAATCGTGCAGACCGGAAATGCGTGGGATGTCGAATGTCTGTGACTTGTATTCGTTCCAGGGGCCGGTTTTTTCGAATTCCAAGGTTGTTACCAGTTCGCCGGTAGGGGAATCCAAACGCACCTCTATAATCTGTGGAGAATTGTTGTTATTTGAACCATTGATTGTCATTTTTGAACAGCCATTCAGCCCAAAGTCCACGTTTTCGTACAGGACCCAATTTCCGCTGTTGATTCCTCCAAGGGCGGTCTCCGATTCGCCGGACTCATCAGTACCGCTTTCTGTTTTAAAGTTGCCGCTTCCTTCTGTATAAGTCTCTGCTTCAACCGTGTCATAGGGGTTGATATTGGTCTTTTCCAGGAAAGTTTTTGTTAGATATGCGGGTGTCAGCTCGACTTTCGGCTGGAATTCATCGGAGGACATGTACTGGAGAATGCTGTAATAGAGCTGTTTAGCCTCTGGGTATTCATCCATTTGATTGAGCAGATCGAAGGTGCAAACCACCAACTTTCCTTTTCCAACGGTTGCTTCAAAGAGGCTGCCGAGCTTTCGGCTCCACTCCATGTGATCGATGTTCCAGGCAAGCGGTTCCAAATCGGCTGGTGCATCGTCAAGGACAACTGCGCGGGACCCTTTCATCAGATTGAACCATTGGTAGTCGCTAAAATACTCTGTGGGGAAATAGCGGAAGATCGGATGATCGTTTTGTATGTACATCCCCATGGTGTGTGCGTCGCGGTCGGATCGGTGGAACATCTTGCTCCAATAGTCCGTCGTCCAACGGACAGCCACGCTGTCAGGGATGGTTTTCAAGCTGGGTTCCGGCAGGAACAGAACGTTTTCTCCATTTTCCAGTGCCTCAAGCGTGGCCTGATCCATATTGGTAGAAACCAGCACATTCGAGGGGACGGTAGGGGTAAGCTGATTTGGGTAGACCCATAGATCATAGCTGTTAGAACCGATCGATTCTGCGGATACCTCTAGGGTCAGCTTGGCGGCATCTGTGACAGATGCCAGAGAGGTATGGAAGGTTCCAATATCTGTGACACCGCCTTGTGCGACATCCATGGGGTTCAGGGAGCCTTTTGCAAGGATCGTATCGCCATTTTTCAACGTCCACTGTCCGGCAATGCCAGCCAGAGCCGTCGGGCCGTAGTTGACAATGGAGATCGTTCCTGTGAGCATTTCGTCGTTGGTCAGAACAAGTTTCGGAAGCTGGGCCAGGATGACAACCGGATCATTGAAACTTTTATACTGTTCCTTGGTAAATCCGCCGGGCTTATCTTCCATGAAATTGTCCAAAATACCGACGTGTGCGGTTCCCTGGCCAGGGAAATCTTGGATGCTCAGCAACTGATAGCCTGCCATACCCGGCGTGCGCAGCGCAGTTTCTAGATCGGCACGATAGCCGATGGCGGACACGCGGGCAGAGACCTTTGAAAAGATCTCGTTCATATACAGCAGGCCCTTACTCTCCATGAGATCTCGGTAGTATTGTAGATTGCGCGCTTCAAAGACGCCTTTCTCATACTTTGGAATTTCTTCGTCAAACAACGGTAGGACCTGGTACTGGCCCGCCTCGTGATTCATCAGTGGCTTGTCGATCTCGCTGATAGCGTGCTGGTAGTTAAAGGTTGTATTGGGCTGCATGGATTCCAGCGCCCCACCGGAGGCAGCGTCCACCCAAGAAAACGAGATACGGGTATGATATGGGTCCGAATTGGCTTTTGTCTTGCAGGTTGTCCAGTAATCATCCCCGGTATTGAAGGAAGGCGACCAATAATTGTTGTTGCTGCCTTCTGCATACAAACGGGTGTTGTCCACGCTCCGGCAGAGTTCCCGCAACGCGTTAGCTCCATCCCGGTTGCTTCCGGTGGTATCAAGCTCGTTGCCCCATGCAAACATCACAAAAGACGGATGGTTTGCCAGATAGTGAAGGATTCGGACGGCTTCCTCATCGTAATACTCAGAGAAAGGAGTTCCTCCAAATCCATAGAGTTCCGGCTGCATGTAGATTCCGAGCTCATCAGCCGCTTCAAATGCGGCCTCTGGAGGTGTCCAAGAATGGAAGCGGAAGAAGTTGATTCCGAGTGCTTGCGCCTTGGAGAAAAAGTCGAGCCATTCCGCTTTCGTCATATATGGGTAACCCGTGAGCGGAAATACAGCGGAATTTCCTTCGCCGCGCATAAAGGTGGTAATTCCATTGATGGTAAATTTTGTGCCGGAAGTCTTGAATTCGCGCATACCAAAGCTTTCGACAAAGGCATCCGCAAAGTTCTCTTCAGAATTCAGGGTGACTGTCATCTCATACATGGATGGGTCAAACTCCGACCAAAGTCGGACTTCTTCTCCCATATGGTATGTAACTTCGATTTCCTGTTCTTCCTCATCCGCCCCAAGAGTAAACTCTTGAACGGCCTGTGGTACAGTATGAACCGAACCTTCATGATTATAGCTGTGTGCTTGTAAGGCCAACGTCCCATGAATAGCCTGTCCCGTTGTATTGGCGATGGTGATCTTTGCCTGCGCTGTTTTTGCATGAATGTCCGGGTAGATTCGAACATCTTTAATAAAAACGGGATCGGTGGCTTTCAGCTCAATTTTTCCTAGAATACCATTCCAGTTGGTCACGGTTTCTTCCGTCAACATATGGCTGCCGGTCGAAACAGCATAGTCCGTATTGCGGACCTGCACCGTCAGGGTGTTTTCCTGTCCGGGAATCAGCCCGGTCAATACATACTCCTGAGCCGTTCCCAGAGTATCATTTGCGTTATAATTGGTTTGTTCTTGTCCGTTCACCCAAACCCGTGTATTTTTGGTGCGCTCCATCAGGAAAGTAACGTGTTTGCAAGCCCAGTTGTCCGGGATAAAAACCGTCTTTTGATAGACTGCGTCACCGGTATATGTATATTTACGGTTCAAATGATTGGTGTTAACAGAAGTGTTCTTGTTTCCCTTTTTATTTTCATCCAAGGTCCCGGGTAAGATGCATGTATCCGAGAGCGCGCCATCTTCTGGAGAATAAGAACCCAGCTTTAATTCCCATACCCCCGCCAAGGATTTCTGATCGGTGACAATATGGTCTTGGAAGGTTGCCCGTGCAGTTTCCAATGTCTCGTACGCCATGTGGATCTGCATGTTGCTGGAAGAAGGTTCCTGAAAAACACCTTCAGCCTTTTGAATTGCTTCTGTAAAGGCGTTTTTGGCCAACTGGGATGCCTCGCCATCCCCTGTTCCGGTGCCGGTGTTCTCCAAAAGCGCCTGTGCCTGGGCGAGAAGTTCCTTGAGATCTTCCCGGCTATACATGTTTTGGGATGCCTGGAAAGTGTTGATTGCATGTTCCAATGCATCCGCTGCCGCCTGGATAGCGCTCTCATCGGACTCGGAGAGGGATGCAGCTTTCAATTCAGCGTCATCGACTGCTTGCTGGAACAATTCCATCTGTTCCTGAGGAAACTGATGAATACCGTCGCCAACTTCTGCCTCATTTAGAATATCATACGCTTGTTCTAGCAGGGACCAAAGCGGTGTATAGACACTGGAAGCGGCAAAGATATTGCATTCTGCACACGAGGCCATGGACGCGCCAACCGCTTCCAAACGTACATAACGTGCTGAAACGGGTGTAGAAAAGACCGCTTCTTTTTCGGCCATATCGCACGCCCAAGTCCCATCGAGAACCGGCGTATAGGTTTGGCCGTCGGTGCTAACCGAAATCTCGTACTCCTGAACATAACCATTTTGATTTCCGTCCTGTCTTGGCAGATAGGTCAATTTTGCAAGTTCAACAGTCCGCCCCAAGTCAACAGATAGCCAGTGAGGGGCGGATGCAGTGGAACTCCAACGGGTATGCCACATAGTGCCGGTGTCCCCGTCTATGGCATAGGATGCATAGCAGGTATCGCTTTTACTTTCTTCGCTGGAAGCGGTTGCTGTCATTAGAAACTGAGGAATTTTGACCGGTTCCTGCTTGTAAGCGACTGCTTGAACCCACGATAAAGGGACACTGCTGACAAGCAAGGCGGCTGTACAAGCCATTGCTGTGAGCCGTCTCGCCAAAAACTGCCTTTTCAATTCGTTCTCCTCCTATCAATCTTTTCCATATTCTTCCGTAAAGTTCTAAATTTCTCACATCCTTTCTAAATAATTATAGCATAAAATTGTTCTTCAAAAATTTTATTGATTTAATCATAACAATTATGTAGATATATGTCAATGAATTATATGGTTATTTACATATATGTTTCATATAGAAATAGCTAACAAACCGAACGGCTTCATTAAATCCTTGTGTACAAAAAGTATTTTTAAATGACAAAATCCCACGGAAAGAGATCTCAAAATAGAATCCTATTCCGTGGGATTTTTGTGTTATTTATTTTGTTGTTATAGACATAGATGTTATGGCTACTTTCGGCTTTAAAATGTCCTTTATCAGGCAATTTTAGATTGATAAACGTCGCTTTCCAGTGGCAACAGGACATTTGCATGCACGTAGCCATTTTCGTAAGAAAAAGAGAAGGTGCCCTTGTACTTCTTCACTATACCGCGGACGATTCCCATCCCGATGCCGTGCTGTGCAGCATTTTCTTTGGTCGTTGCTAGGAAAGGATTGTTTCCGCGCGGGTCGTGCGGGTATTTGTTGCGAATTTTTAAAGAGATAAATCCTTTGGCAGCCTTTATTTCCACACGAATGTCTTTTTCCGGCGCTCTCTCCGATGCCTCAATGGCATTATCGATCAAGTTGCACAGGATCGAACAGAGTTCTTCAGAGGGCAGAGTGATTTTTTGGGAGATCATAGCTTTTGTATCGATCGGAATGCCCTTGATAGAACACTGTGCACTTTTGGCATTCAGGACAGCGTCCAAAACCGGATAACCGGTTTGGATGACTTGCTTGAGAAGAAGGCGTGAGTCGTTGAATTGGCTAAAATAAGAACTCAGAGCCTCGTAATCGTGTTGATCCAAAAGCGCCTGCATAGAGAGCATATGATTCTTAAGGTCGTGCCGAAGCTCTCGCAACTCGTGATACATGGTTTCGATATCTTTCCAACTGTTGATCTGCATGCTCAGCTGATTGTTTGCCCATTCAAAATGGACCTTTTTCCCATAGTCCTGCAATAGGTTTCCATAAATACAGTACAGAGCCAGATATAAAGTCAACAAGCCAAGATTGTTTAAAGCATCCAGTTGCAAATATAGGGTAATGGTTCGAATGGTGAGTGTGATAGCGATTGCTAAAAACATCAAGAAATAATAATTGCGCGGCAGGGCGTATTCCACGTGGATGGGAAAACGGACCATCAGAAATAAAGCGATGGCTAAAATGGCTTTTGTGAGAAGTAAATAAACCCATTGTGAATGTGAAGAAAAATGCGAATATAGCTGTGTACCAATAAATAGATGGATTTCGATCAGAACGTTGATACAGACGACTGCCGTTAGGCTTTTGCATGCCATATTTCCCCGCAGAAGCAGACAGAAAGAGAGGCCTATTCCGATCAGTACGCCAAAATAAAGGCCAAAGTTCGGGGTGGAAAAATAGGAGGTGACCGGGTCCAAATGAAATAGAACAATCGATAGCAATGCCAACAGATACTTGATCGCCCGAAGGCATGGGTAATCCCAGCGGAACCTATAATTGTGTTCCAATAGCCAGAACAGTGCAAAGGCTTCCAGATAAAGATTGAACCACCGGCAAAAGACATCCATATTCAGGTCACCCGCTCCAATTCTTCCAAGACTTGGTCGACCCGGTATTTGCTTAACGGGATGGATTCCCCAGTGTTCAAGACAACCTCCCGTTTATTTACCCGAGCGATAAAACGGGCGTTTACCAGATAACCCTTGTGGACCCGGATAAATCCATAATCCTCCAATAGGGCTTCCAAATCCTTCAGTTTATAGCGAATCTCCACGGTCCCTTGAAGAGTAGACAACCGTTGTATCTTGTCGCTGCTCTCAATATAAAGAATCTTGTAAGGGGCAATCCGGTAGACTTCTTTGCCATTGCCGATTTGTATCTCAGTCTGGCGTTTTTCAAGTTCTGTAATCATTGCAGGAACACATTCTTCTAAATCCTGGTAAAAATGGCCCTTACGGATAAACCGGAAAGGCGTCACCTGAAACGACTCAAAGACTAATTCCTCATGGCTGGAGACAAATACAATCAGAACATCGTCGGCGATTCTTCGAAGCTGCCGGCCGAGTTCGATCCCGTCCATCTGCGGCATGCTTATATCTAAGAACAGGAGATTATAACCATTGTTGGTGGCAATACGTTCCATCAGGGCTTGCGGCTGTTGGAAACAATCGATCTGCACAGGACGGTGATGTTGTAAAAATGCAGAGCGCACCTGGCCTGGATAGAGCTGCAATGCTGCGTGTTCATCGTCGCAATAGGCAATAGAAATCATAAAACATCCCACCTCCGACACGCATTTTTTGTAGAATCTATCACCAGGATATCGGATTATGTACGGAAAGTCAATAAATAGGAGTAAGTTTGTTGTTAGAATTTACAAGCTAAATATAGTTTTGATTGGCAAAGAAATCCAGTTGCGCCACATAACGACTTTACGCGCATAATTATTGATTTCATTATCATAATTTGATAGATTAAGCATCAAGAGAGACAATACTGACAATAAAATGAATGGGGGTGGTCGATTTTTATTGATATAACCAGTGGGTAGAGAGGAATAGGTCCAAGAGAAACGAATGAAGGAGGAGCAAGCATGAACAAGAACAGAATCCTCTCCTTGCTGACAGCAGCAATTCTGTTGGGGACCACGGTTGCAGCGCCGGTTGGCGAAGCGCAGGCCGCCCAGCAGGGGGGAAGTACGGTGATCTCCATGGGAACCGATTTTACCAATACGGAGATTCCCGACAGCAGCTATGAGTATTACAAAGATGTGCGCTATGTCCTCAATGAGGGAGGCGCAACCCTGTCCCATTCGGCGACATCCAACGTCGATATCCTGTATGAAGAGGCCTCTGGCTATTACTTCAAAGATTTGAACCAGAACGGCAAGCTCGATACATATGAGGACTGGCGTCTTTCCAGCTTGGAGCGTGCAAAGTCTTTGGCGGCACAGCTCAGCACGGAGCAGCGTTTGGCCCTGATGACCCATGGGTCGACGGGTAAGACTAAGGAAGAGATGAAAGAAGGCACCCGCTTCAACCTGACGAGAAGCACGTCGGCGGCGGATACCATGGCGGAAGCCAACAACAAGCTCCAATATTGGGCGGAGGATACGCCTGAAATGTTCGGCATCCCGGTCGTAACGAGCACGGACCCGCGCCATACGGGAATCGTCGATTCCGGCACGATCGAGACAACGGAGCCGGGCGGCACAGTTTCGAAGTGGCCCAACAACATGGGGATTGCAGCAACCTTTGATGCGGATACCGCCTATACATACGGCGATATTACAGCTGCTGAGTACCGCGCAATCGGCATCCAAATGATGCTTGGGCCGCAAATGGACCTCATCACCGAGCCAAGATGGTCCAGAAACAGCAGTGCTTTCTCGGAAGACCCAGAGTTGGCGGCGGACATGGCTAGCTCCTTTATCGAAGCGATGCAGACCGACGACAACTATCAGGAGAATGACTACGGCATCGACGAAGGCTGGGGCACCGGCAGCGTTGCAACCATTGCAAAGCACTGGCCCAGCGGCGGCACCGGTGAGTTCGGATTTGACGCCCACAAGGACGACGGAAAATTCGGCGTTTACCCTGCCGGCAATTTTGAAGAAATCCTGCAATATTTTGTAAAGGGCGCAGGATTCGCAGAGGAATACAAGGACACAACTAAGCAGTCCGCAGGCGTAATGCCGTATTATACGATCCCGTTTAACCAGGACCCGAGCGGCGCAAACGTAGCGAACGGCTTCAGCAAGTACATTGTCCAGGAGCGTCTGCGCGAAGACCTCAACTATGACGGCCTGGTCTGCACAGACTGGAAAATCCATGGAAGCCATGAAGGCATGGGCGGCGCGGATACGCCTTGGGGCTTGGAGCCTGGCAAGGGCTACAACCGTCCGTACCGTATCCTGGCCAGCATGCTGGCAGGCGTTGACCAGATGGGCGGCCTGGACAGCGACGAATACGTCATGGAAGACATGCTGGCAGCCTATGATATGGGCGTCAACGGCAGCGAGGAGTACGGCATTGAAGCTCTGGGAGAGGAATTCATGGACGAGCTGACCGAGGCTTCGGCAACCCGCATCCTGAAAGTGATCTTCAACCTGGGCCTGTTCGAGGATCCGTATGTGGACCCGGGCTATGCAAAATCCTTTGTCGGTTCTCCGGAATTGAACGAGACGGCGTATGAAACCCATAAGGACGCTGTCATCATGACGAAGAACTCCAACAACACCCTGCCGCTTCAGGCAGAGGACGGCGAAGAGCTGACCGCTTATGTGCCGCTCAAGGAATCCAGCGGCGGAGGCGGCTTCCCAGGTTTCCCGGGTGGTGGCAGCGGTTCCAGTACAAAGGTCGAGCCGGTCATCAGCTTGGATACCGTGCAGAAATACTATAACGTCCCGGATACGCTGGTACAAGCGACGGAGAACGGGGAGATGCCGAGCGACGAGGCTAAGGCGCAGGCGGCAAGCGAAGCGGATTTCGCCATCATCGAATTGGAGTCCCCGAGTATGGCGATGGAATACACCGACGGCCGTCCGCAGAACTTGACCTATGGCGAATATACGGCGGACGCAATGCGCGAAGTCAGCATCGGATACGACTGGTATCATGCAGACGGCACGCTGGTTCAGTATAACGAGACCCCGGACGAGTCCAAGGGCGATTATAAGTCCAACCGCTCCAGAAAGGGCAACACCCATGCGGGTACTCCGGAAAACCTGGAACTGATTCAGGAAACCGTGGAATTGATGGGCGACAAGCCGATCATCTTTATCCTCAGCATGGAGAACCCGATGGTCGTTTCTGAATTTGAACCCTCTGTGGATGCAATGCTCATCGGCACCAGTGTATCGCCGGATGCCTTCATGGAAGTGATTTCCGGCCAGACGGAACCGAGCGGCCTGCTGCCGGTCAATATGCCCGCCAGCATGGAAGCTGTGGAGACCGCCTATGAGGATGGCTACCACGATATGGAAGTCTATGTGGACAGCGACGGCAATGCGTACAGCTTTGGCTTTGGTCTGAACTGGGACGGCCAGATTGCTGACGAACGTACTGCGAAATACACAGACATCGGTGACCCGAACCTGGAAAAGACCACGTTCCCGGACACCTACGATGAGAAATATCTGGTTGTTGAGAGCCAGGAAGTCCGCGATGAGAAGGTCGAGGCGCTCATCAACACCATGACAACAGAAGAGAAGTTCTCTCTGTTGGGCGGCGGCGAAAAGGCCGGCGTTGCGGACGCAGGCAGCCTTGCGGGCGTTCCGCGCTTGGGAATTCCGGAGCTGCGCATGTTTGACGGCCCGGATGGCGTAACTTCTATTTACGACACCACCAACCCGCCGATTGAGCAGATGTTGGCCTCCACCTGGAGCACCGACCTCGCTTATGACTACGGCAAGATCAGCGGTTCTGAGAACAAGGCCATCTCCGGCAATGTACAGCTTGGTTCTCAGTTTGATATTACCCGTACGGCACACTTTGGCCGCAGCAAGGACCAGATGGGCGAGGATCCGTTCCTGCTGTCCCGTTTGGCAGTCAGCGAGACCGAAGGTATCCAGGATCAGAATGTCATCGCAACTTTGAAGCACTTCGCAGTGTTCGCACAGGACAGCACGCCGGGCGGCGCAGTGGATGTGCAGGTTGACGAGCAGACGTTGCATGAGCTCTATCTTGCTCCGTTTGAGGCGGCTATCCATGAAGCGGACGCAGCATCCGTGATGTCCTCTTACAACGGCGTAAACGGCGCTTGGGCTTCCGCAAGCACGGAATTGCAGCTCGATATTCTCCGCGACGAGTGGGGATTTGACGGCTTCACTGTGACCGACTGGGGCGGCAACCATGCGTATACGCTGGACAAGGGCACGGATCTCGAGATGCCTTCTGCCAGCCAGAATACGCAGGCGGCGACCGAAGAAAAGATCGCCAACGGCGAGATGACTTGGGACGATGTGGACGAGGCGGTCAGCCATGTGCTCAACGCTATGGGCAAAGTTGGCTATCTGTATCTGGTCGAGCTGGACGGCAAGGGCTACGTCAAAGAAGAGCCGGGCCGTACCGAGCCGATCAAGCTGCCCGACACCTATGCAGAACAAGTAGACGACGGCCTCTTGGCAGAGAATCAGGACATCGCTTTGGAAGTTGCGGAAAAGGGCGCAGTCCTTCTCAAGAACGATAACGAAACCCTCCCGCTGGATGCTTCCAATTCCTCTGTTGGTATGATCGGCCTTGGCGCGGTCAACCCGATCGCGGGCGGCAGCGGCCAGGAGCGTTCCTTCGGAACATTGAGCCGGATGGTCAGTCCGTATGACCGGATGATGGAAATTGCAGGCGAGGATGCCAACATCGAAGCGACGGCAGGCCTCGACATCGTGGGAACCACGATCCCGGCAGAATACCTGTATCAGGATGAAAACGGCGAGCAGAACGGCGTTTTGCGCAAGTATGGCGTAGAAGGCAACCCGGGCACGCCGGTTGAGATCAATGGACAGATCTTCTGGATGGGCAAGACCGACCCGATCGACATGGAAGGCTATGAGACCGGAACGGTTGCAAAGATCGAGGAAGACATCAACTTCAATACTGGAACAAAGACCTATAAGAATGGCCCGGATGGCACAGCCTTTGAAAATGGTTCTGCCTATACTTTGGAAACCTACCTCAAGGCGCCGGAAGACGGTGAATACACCATGGTACTCTCCGGAATCGGCGGCACCATCAGCGGAAAGATCACCGTTGACGAACAGGAGAAATCCCTTGGCAACATGTCCTTGCGTGAAGGCTCGCAGTGGCCGTGGAACAACGTGATCTGCACCTCCACCGGCATGGACATCAGCAACTCCACGGTTACCCTGGAAGCTGGCAAGCTCTATAAAGTAAAGATCACGGGCGTTGCAGCTCTGGATCTGAAGGACCTCCAGATCCGCCTGGGCTGGATTACCCCGAGCCAGAAGCAGGAGAACCATGACGAAGCAATCCGCATTGCAAGCGAAAATGACAATGTCGTCTTCTTTGCTTGGAGATCCACCGGCGCAGAAGGCAATACCATCGAAGACTGCAGCCTGGCACTCCCTGAGGATCAGGAAGCACTGCTGATGGAAGTCATCGAGGCGGCAAAAGAAAACGGCAATAAGGTTACGGTCGTGCTCAACAACGGCGGCGCCGTAACGATGGACAAATGGATCAACGATGTAGACGCTGTGCTCGAGATGTGGTATCCTGGCCAGGAAGGTGGCCTCGCAACCGCACGGATCCTGCTTGGCGAAGTCAACCCGAGCGGCAAGTTGGCACAGACCTTTATGATGTACGACAACGAGACCCCGGTTACCGACAGCCAGGAGCACTTTGAAGAGCGCCTCAAGAAGAGCGAAGAGGAAACCGGCGACGGTGTGAACCAGCCGAAGAATTCGGTTTACTACACCGAGGGCATCATGACCGGCTATCGTTGGTATGACAGCGAGGACATCGCTCCTCTGTTTGACTTTGGCCATGGCCTGTCCTACACCACCTTTGCTTATTCCGACATGAAGGTGGAAGAGAACGATGAAAATGGCTTTGATGTGACCTTTACCGTCACCAATACTGGCGACGTAGCGGGCGATGAAGTTGCACAGGTTTACCTTGGCGCAGCGGAAGTTCCGAACGGCGTACAGATGGCGGAAAAACAGCTGGCAGGTTTTGCACGCGTGGAAGATTTGCAACCGGGCGAATCCCGCGAGGTAAGCATTTCGATTTCCCAGCGTTCCCTGTCCTATTGGAATACCAATGGGGAATATGTAACTCGTGCGGACGGCACCAAGGATAAGTGGACAGTCGCAGAAGGCGAACGCGCTATCCTGGTGGGCACCAGCTCCGACAATCTCCCGTTGGAGACCACTGTCAATGTAAAGGCTCCGGAAGAGAGCGGAAACAGCAACCTGTCCGTCCAGTATGGCACCAACGTCAAGCTGTTCGTCAATGGCGAAGAGCAGACGATTGCCAACTTGGTGGGCGATTATGAGAACACCTTTGAAACGGGCGAGACCGTCACCTTGACCTTTGAACCTGCAGTAGAGGGTAGAGAGATCGCAGGCGTCACCCTTAATGGTGAAGCAGTTGATTTCGATGATGCCGATTCCTTCACCTACACACTCCAGGCAGGCGAGGCGGACGAACTGACCTTTGCCTTCATCACGGTGGATAAGAGCATCCTGCTCGCAACCATCGAGGCGGCCAACGCTTGCGAGGATGAGATCGAAGGCGTGATCCCCAGCGTTCTGGAAGACTTTGAAGAAGCACTTGAAAATGCAAACACTGTTTATAAGAACCCCACCGCTACGCAGGAAGAAATTGATGCGGCATGGAACGCTTTGATTGACGCAATGCACAACCTTTCCTTCCAGAGTGGCAGCAAGACCTATCTGGAATACCTGCTGTCTGTAGCGGAAAAAATCGACACGAGTGAGTTCATCCAGGGCGTAACCGCATTCAAGGATGCCTATGAGGCTGCACAGAAGGTCTATGACGACCCGGATGCTTTGGCGGATGAGATCACAAATGCAGCAAAAACACTGGAAGAAGCTCTTCTCGGTTTGGTCCGTGGCTCTACAAAGGATATGCTTCGCACTGTGATTGAGAAGGCACAAAATCTGGATTTGGACAAATATGTCGACGCAGGCAAGGACGCATTTAACGACGCATTGGCCCATGCAGAAGATGTCCTGTACGACGACCAAGCCACGCAGGAAGAAGTGGAAGAGGCCACAGAAACTCTGAACGCAGCAATGGAAGCCCTGCGCAAAGTGGCGGATAAGAGTGCTTTGAATGCTTTGATTGCTTCCGTTGAAGGTATGAATTTGAACAAATACACAGCAGCCTCTGTTGCCGCTTTGAAAGACACGCTGGCGGAAGCTAAGATTATGGCGGCGGATGCAACCCTGAGCGAAGACAACCAGGCTGAAGTCGATGCAATGACCGACGCTTTGCAGGATGCTAAGGACCAGTTGAAGGTCAAGACGACGAACAGCCATAGCAGCTCTTCCAGCAGCTCGGGAAGCTCTGCAAGCGCGAACACCTATGGATCTACCGGCACCTCGATTGTCGGCGCCGCTACCACCGCGCAGGCGGCTGCTCAGGTGGTTTCCGACACGACGGTCAACTTCACCTTGAAGAGAGGCAGCGCATACTGCTTCAAGATGACCGTTGTCAACGGCAACAACCTCACGCCGAGCTTTACGGTCGGCAATGGCGATGTGCTGAAGACCCAGTTCGTTGCTAAAGTTGGCAATGATTACTACTACCGAGTGTATGCAATTGGTACACCGGGCCAGAGTACGGGCGTTTATACAACGCTGTCGGGCCAGAATGCAGTTAAACATTGCACAGTAACCATTGGCTAAAATCTTCCATAAAAATATCGTGGAAATGAAAGGCGTCAGATGCCCATATTAGGCAACAAAGGGCGCTACAAATCTGGATGTTTTATAAAAATACGGTAGATTTTGCCAGTGTACGAAAGCTCTATGCCCACTACGAGCATTTTAACTAAGAATCTGTTTCGACGAAAAGTGCTTGTATATCTGAACAAGGAAAATATTGGCGGCTGGATAGTGGAACTATTTAAGAGTAAGAATAGCAGCCGTCAAATCCGGAATGGACTCATCGACTATTTTATCCGGAAGTTTTCCTTGTGAACCCTTTAGGATGTGCCCACAGTGCTCAGTCGCTGTGGGCACATTCCCCTTCATAGGCCAATTTTTGAAAAACGGCCTGCTTTTTACAAGGGTCATATTGCACATACATTTATGTTACCCAAAATAAACCGTCTGGGGAGGTGATTTCAATAATGGATCAAACAAGCGTTAACCAGGCAAAAATACAGATGATTAATCGTTCGCTCATCCTCAATCTTCTTCGACAAGAGGGCCTTTGTTCGCGTGCAACCTTGGCGAAGCTGTCCGGATTGCGTCAGGCAACGATCACCAATATTGTAGGAGAACTTATTCACAGCGGACTCGTAGTGGAAACAGGTTTAATTGCCGGAGAGAAAAACCGGCGTTCGATTGGTTTAACTCTGAATGACGAACGATTTCAGGTGATCGGCGTTCATTTGACTCGCCAGACCTGTACGGCTTGCCTGATGGGGCTTTCTGGAAAACTATATGACAAATGGGAATGTCCCATTGTCCCAGAAGAACAGGGAGAGGCTGCATTAGAACGGGTGCGGACGATGATCCAGACCATTGTCCGGGAACATTCGGATGCGGAGATCTTATCCGCAGGGGTGGCGGTCCCCGGCCCTTACCAGGAGAGCGAAGACCGGCTTCTCTTTGTGACAGGGATGCCTGGCTGGCAAGACTGCCCAGTGCGGGAGACCCTTTCCAGAGGATTAGATTTGCCCCTTTATATTCTCAATGATGCAAATGCGGGTGCATTCGCACAGCTTTGGTACAATAGCCACGACGCCCATACACAAAACATGGTGTATATTTTAGCTGGACAGGGCATAGGCTGCGGAATGATTGTCGATGGCAAGCTTCTGCTCGGTCAACAAAGCCTTGCTGGAGAATTTGGTCACAGCAGTATTCAGTTTGACGGTCCGATATGTGCTTGCGGAAACCGCGGATGTCTGGAACAATACGGTTCCATGCGTGCGTTATTCGAACGGATTTCAGAACAACTTGACCATGGAGCTATCTCCAGGCTGCATCGGAATTGTTTGAATGTACATGCTTTATCTCAAGCGATCAAAAATGGGGATCGCGTTGCCTGTGATGCATACCGGTATGTCTGCGGGTTCCTAGCGATGGGGATTGTCAGTTTGATGAATCAGTTAAATCCAGGGAAAATTGTGATTGGCGATCAACTGGCAGAAATTTATCCGGAAATGATGTTGGATGTGATTACAAAAAGTGTCGAGAGTCGGACGAACGCTCTCTTGGCTGGTAACATTGTTGTGGAAGTAAATCAATTGCATCCAAATCCCTCTCTACTTGGGGCTGGTGCGTATGCGGTCCATCGAGAACTCGAAAAACCGGCGCGGTTGCTCACCGCAGTTACCCGACATACGATCTTGTATTCCTCAAGGCGAGAACTTGCTTAATCAAAAAAGAATCGTGCATGACGCTCTAAAAAATAGGCAAAAAGGACGCTCTACAGATCAGCCGGATTTACCCGGAGTAGAGCGTCCTTTTTTGTAGGATGGTTGATCGTATATAAAAATATTTATAAGAATAACCTGGTAATGTTCCTATTTTGCAACGGGAATATATATTTTATCGGTGTCTCTGAAAGCGTCGGGCTCCTTTATAAGCGGCGAAAGAAATGCCACTGTGTTTCTACTTATGGGCTACCCATATATGGCAAAAGCGAAATGACCCGACTGCTTTTCTAACTTGCAAAAATAAAAAAAAAGCTTTTGGAACAATTCATTCCAAAAGCTTTTTGGTGGACATTACAGGACTCGAACCTGTGACCCTTCGCACGTCAAGCGAATGCTCTAGCCAACTGAGCTAAACGTCCATTTTCTTTGGCAGCTCGTCCCCTGACAGAGAGCGCCAGGCCCTTTCTATCAGGGCAGAAAGGATGAGGCGTTTCTAAAGTGCTTCATTATTATAGCTGAAGCAAGGGGAAAAATCAAGAGGTTTTGTAAAATTTTTTTAATCTCACATCCATTCGCTTGTAAATATGGGGTGTTTGCCCTATACTGAAAAAATAGATAAGAGAAAAGAACTTCGAACCAGTGGGTGGACATGGCAGAATATGCCTTCGCATCCGTACTGGTCTGTCGAATAGAGAAAGGGGAATCTATTATGCCGGTTGGCCTAGTCTTGGAAGGCGGCGGAACACGCGGCGCTTATACCAGCGGAGTATTGGACGTATTTAGCAAAAATCAGATTATTTTCCCAGTGGTCTACGGAATTTCCGCAGGGGCGTGTAACGCCTTGAGCTATATTTCGGGGCAGGTGGGACGAAATTTCCACATCTTTTATGATTATATCCAGGACGACCGCTATATGAGCGTGGCCAGCCTGCGCCGGACGGGAAACCTGTTTGGCTTCGATTTTATTTTTGGGGAATTGTCGCGCAAGCTGTTGCCATTTGATTATAAGGCCTTTTTTGAATCGCCTGTGCAGCTCAAAGCAGGAACCACCGATTTGTACACGGGGAAACCGCTTTTTTTCGGAAAGGAAGAGATGGATGAACGTTTCCTTCCTGTACGCGCTTCCAGCGCAATGCCTTTTGTATCGGAAATCGTTTTCTATCAAGGGCATGCGCTGTTGGACGGGGGCTGTTCGACGTCGATTCCACTGCAATGTTCCTTGGAGGATGGAAACTCCTATAATGTAGTGGTTCTGACGCGTGACGCGTCCTATCGAAAAGGGGGCCGCCCGGAGTTTCCCCGCGCCGCGCTTCGGGCAAAGTATGGGGAATATCCTCTGTTTATTGACGCTATGTTGCGCCGGCCGCAGATGTACAATCGGGAGGTCGAACTGTGCAATCAACAGGAAAAAGAGGGGAAGGCGATTCTAATTCGTCCCAGCAGACCTATCCCTGTGGGGCGATATGAAAAAGATCCGGATCGTTTGAAGCAGGCGTATCAGATGGGGATGGCAGATGCGGAGGAAAAACTGCCGCAAATCCGGAACATGCTCACAAGAGTTTAAAGGAGTGTGAGGAAAGAGCGTATGAAGATTTGTATTCTTTATGGTAGCCCGCGAAAGAAAAATACGTACGCAGCGGTACAAGTCATCAAAGAGCAATTGAACCGATTGGGAAAGGTGGACTATAACGAATACTTTTTGCAAACGGAATCCCACGATTTTTGCTGTGGTTGCTATACCTGCATCGAGGGACATGAGGAGAAGTGTCCGCATGCGGCACATGTTCAACCGGTGATTCAAGCGATGCGCGATGCGGATGGTTTGATTTTTGCAACGCCGGTCTATGTGATGGACATGACGGCACAGATGAAAGCGTTCTTGGATCACACAGGCTATTTCTACATGGTACATCGCCCATATCCGGAGATGTTTCAAAAATCTGCCTTGGTGATTTCTACTGCTGCAGGAGGAGGAACCAAAGATGCCAATGCCTCGATCGCCCGCTCCTTGAAGCATTGGGGAGTCCGGCGCATTTTTTCCTGTGGGATTTCCATCTTTGCGCCGGGATGGGATGCCATTCCTCCCACTCGAAAACAGAGCATCGAGAAGAAACTCCGCCATACAACAGACCTCTTTTGGCGCTCTTTGGGAACGAAGAAGCGCCCGACCCTACATACATGCGCCCTCTTTTTTGTGATGCGGATGATGCAGAAGAAGAAAGCAGGGACGAGCGCTGACGCAGCATATTGGAGCCGCCAGGGCTGGCTGGATGGAAAGAAGCCTTTTTGAGCACCATGTTTCCCCTTGACAGACCGGGGACATCGGGGTATGATAGTAAATGCAAATCATTTGCATTTAGGAGGTTCCCGTGAAAAAGAACGTATACGCCGGTAACTCCGGCGTTTTTTATCCTTTGCGGCGTGTGATCGCCGCAATTTTGTGTATATGCCTGTTATGGCTGATACCAACTGGCTGCACGCCTCGTCAGACGGTAGATCCCCCACGGTTTCGGATTGTAACATCATTTTACCCTTTGTATATTATGGCGCTCAATATTACAGATGGGATTGAAGGGGTGCAGGTGGACAATATGGCAGGGCAACAGACCGGTTGCCTGCACGACTATCAATTGCAGTCGAAGGATATGAAAAATATTGAGCAAGCGGACGTCTTTGTCATCAACGGAGCTGGGATGGAGAGTTTCATGGAAAAAGTGACCGATCAGCTTCCTGATTTGCGTGTGATCGATTCCAGCGAAGGAATCTCCTTGCTCATGAGCGGCGAGGAGTCCCATGATCACGATGAAAAAGTGTACGACCATGACCACGGTGACGCAAATCCTCATATCTGGGTATCTATTTCCAACTGTATGCAGCAGGTGCGGACAATTGCAGATGGATTAAAAGAAGCAGATCCAGAGGATGCAGATGCTATAGAGGAAAATGCCCAGGAATATCTGGCGAAGCTCAGTGCGTTGCGCGGGCGTATGCATAAAACCCTGGACAATCTGCCAAACCGGGACATCATCACTTTTCACGAGGCATTCCCTTATTTTGCAGAGGAATTTGATCTGCATATTGTCAAGGTTGTGAATCGGGAGCCGGACAGCCAGCCCAGCGCCAAAGAATTGGCGGATACCATCCGGTTGATTGAAAGTACGGGTGTAAAAGCTGTGTTTGCAGAACCCCAATATTCCACCGATGCAGCGCAGATCATCGCACAGGAGAGTGGAGCGGAGGTCTATATCCTGGACCCAGCTGTCACGGGGGAGAACGATCCGGATGCGTACTTGCGCGCAATGGAACAGAATATGGAAGTTCTGAAAGAGGCATTGGGCAGCACATAAAATGCCTTTTTCTTTTACAATTCGTATTATTTTGATATTATAATACTAAATAGATGAGGTTCAAACATGGAACAATGCAAATGTAGTACGCAGATTCGCGGATTGACCGTGCGTAAACGCGATGGTACGATCATCCATGATGTTACATTGGATGTACACCACGGTGAAATTATGGCGATTATCGGGCGAAATGGCGCGGGCAAAACCACCTTGCTCAAGGCTCTCTTGGGGAGGATTCCCTATACAGGCAGTATCCTTTTTACCAATCCAAAAGGGGAGCGCGTGGAAAAGCCCCGCATTGGTTATGTGCCGCAAAATATGATTTTTGACCGTTCCACGCCTATGACGGTTGCAGACATGCTTTGCGCCAATCTCTCGGAATTTCCCGTTTGGTTGGGACATAAGAAAGAAAAGATGGCGCGTGCAGATGCCATGCTGCAAAAGGTCGGTGGAAAGAACCTTCTACAGAAGCGTTTGGGAAGTCTATCCGGAGGGGAGATGCAGCGGGTGCTGTTGGCGTTTGCCCTCGAACCCATGCCGGATATGCTGTTGCTGGACGAACCGGTTTCCGCCGTGGATCGAAAAGGAATCGAGGTCTTTTATGATCTGGTGACTTCTTTGCGCAGCGAATATCATATGCCAGTCATTTTGGTTTCTCACGATCTATCCCATGTTGCGCGCTATGCCACACGTGCGGCACTGCTTGACCGGACCATCCGGGTCAGCGGAGATGTGAAAAAGGTGATGGCTTCGCCGGAGGTACGGGAGACGTTTGGGCTGGATGTAGTGGGGGGTGTACACGCATGAGTGCTTTGTACAGCTTGATCGACACACTGTTGCCGTTTGAATGGACCGAATTCTCCTATATGAAAAATGCATTTCTAGCAGTGCTGTTGATTACGCCCTTATTTGGCCTAGTCGGGACCATGGTGGTAAACAATAAGATGAGCTTTTTTTCGGATGCACTCGGCCATTCGGCCTTGACCGGGATTGCCATCGGTGTGCTGCTTGGGGTGGACAATTACCTGCTCTCTATGTTGGGGTTTGCGCTTCTGTTTGCCCTATGTATATCAGCTGTTATGAGTTCCGGAACCTCGTCTGCAGATACAATCATCGGCGTTTTTTCCAGCACCGGCCTTGCGTTAGGCGTCGTGCTGCTTTCTGCAACAGGCGGCTTCGCAAAATACTCCAGTTATTTGATCGGGGATATTTTGACCGTACAGCCGTCTGAAATTGGCCTGCTGGCCATTGTATTGGCAGCCGTACTCCTGGTTTGGGTGGTGTTTTTCAACCGGTTTCTACTGACAAGCGTCAATACGGATTTGGCGGCAAGCAAAAACATTCATACCCGCCTGATGGAAAAGCTTTTTGTGGTGATTGTTGCTGTGATTGTTACGATTACAATCAAGTGGGTGGGTATTCTAATCATCAATTCCCTTTTGGTGTTGCCGGCAGCTTCTGCAAGGAATTTGGCCAAGAGTATGCGTTCTTATCACTTTTGGGCCATTGGTATCTCGTTGTTCTCCGGTGTCAGCGGGCTTATTGCATCCTATTATATGGGTACGGCAGCGGGGGGAACCATCGTTTTAATAGCCGCGGCGATTTTCTTTGTGACTTATGTACTGGGACATACAGGTGGAAAAAAACGTGTCGGATAAAACGCCTGAAATACCCTTCCCTAAGGGAATGTGGAGCTCCAGGAAGCCATTAAAAGTGAAAAGGGAACTGGAGAAGATACCTCTTCCTGCCGTAGTTTTTGTAAAGAGGCAAGTGGACGTCGGAGTAGACCGTCGATGATGATGTGTTGCCGAAGGTGCGCCTTGGCTTGAGAAGCAGGGAGGAAAGGGAGTTATTCTGTCCCGAAGGGGTTTACAGTTACGGCTTTTTTGCGGGAGATGTGCATGATATTTAACCATTTTTTGAAAATACAGTTTGGTGACATTTTCCTGTATAAGCACATGGAGTAAATAGAGAAATAAAGATTGGACAACAGGACGCCTTGGAATCCATATTTTTTGGATTCCAAGGCGTCATTTCTGTGTTTTTTTAGGTTTTCTTTTGCCGTTTCTTATGATTGTCCTACAACCATCGTTGTTTGCGTTGGTTTTTTCTGTGTTCTTTTGCCATTATAAGGAAACCGATAGGAAAGTTGGGAGAAGCTAGATTGTGGAGTCATGGAAAACACGCGTGGACGACCGCGATTTTGCCATTTCCGTTTTATATAGAAACTGACTGGAATAGCGATGGCTTTTCAATGCTTGTAAATACCGGATTTATCAAGCAGATAGGAATGAATAGAAGCAGGGAAATGTCAGTAATCCTTACATGATTCCGGCATTACTCCTATATCCGTATTTATACATAATACAAGAATGTATGTATCTACTTTCTGGATCAGAGACGTCGTTTCTGCGGCTGCTTTGGCTAATGTGGACGCCAGTGGACGTACGGACTACACCGGCGCTTCGCACTCTGTTAGGGTCCGTCCAGTCTACAAGCTATTCTAATTTTTCCATTTCTTCGCTTAACCATTCAAATTCTCTTGCAGTATAGAAACGATCCTCGAACCTGACGAAAATGTCAGAAACAGATACTCCATTGCAGCAAGAAAAGACGATTCATCCTACTCAAAATTTTTTAACACCTCGGACCATTCCTTCGGGACATGTTGCGTTGCTTGGAAAAGGTTTTTCAACACAAGGGAGAACACCTTTGTTTCCAACACCGCGATCGGGTCAGGCGGACATTAAGTTGCGGATTCTTCCAAATGAGCGAAGGTCTTTTTGGAGATCAGAGAAACGATGACGGAGAATACCACCGCAACGAAAAGAATCCACTGCGGTTGTTCTACCAATGCGTCAAATAGAAACCCGTAGAGCGCCTGCCCAACTGGTTGAGAGCAGATGGAGAGCCCGACGACATACGACAAAACCTTGCCGATCAGATGGCGAGGGGTTTCCTTCTGCAAAAAAGCCAGCATCATCACAGAGAACAGTGTACCCAATCCCATAAAGACAAATCCACATGTGGTAATGACCACATAACTGACCATGATAGAGGCGCCCAATGCCAGAGAAATACCAATCGGCAGAAGGCAGAGAGAAGCCAGCAAGAGCACCCAGTGCATATTCCGCAGGGAAAGTTTGGGGGCGAGTATGCCGGCTAGAATGCCACCGCAGAGTGCACCAGCGGCTAAAAGTACTTGGGTCAGACTGTAAAGGGAACTGGACAAATGCAGGGTGATTTTGACCATAGAGGGGACTCCTACGGTAATCAGGGAACTCAAAGCTAGGTTGAACAGCGATACAAAGATCACCACTCTCAAAATAACTGGCCTCTCGCGTATCATAAAATGTAAGCTTTCTTTTAAGTCATTTACTGCAGTGGTAAGAATTCCGCCGCTAGCTGCACGTTTTTCGAAAGGAATATGGATGAAAATCTCCATCACAGCGGAAAAGAGGAAGCTGGCTGCGCTGGCCCAAATGACCGGTACGACGCCCCACACACTGTAAAGCATTCCGCCGAGGATAGGACCGATCAGATTGGAGAGCGATTGTACTTGATTGATGATGGCGTTGGCCCTCAAGAGGTTGTTGGTACTGGAAAGAACGGGAATGCTTGCCTGAACCGCTGGCTGATAAAAGGCCTGGATGACAGAAAGGCAGATAAGCATGATCGCAACTAGGACAGCGGGATTTCCAGAGGCATTGAGTAGACCAAATACGGCTACCAGGGCGGCTGTACTGAAGTCGAGTATCACCATAATATTGCGGCGGTTGACGCGGTCTGCTACCATGCCGGCAATGGGGGAAAATAGGATCATGGGAATCATTGAAATGGCAAGTACCGATCCAAACAGAGCGGACGAACCGGTCTGATCGAGCAGATAGAGGGGCAACGCAAAACGTAGGATGGAATTTCCAAACAGAGAGATAATTTGACCGATGACGACCAGAGAAAAGTCGCGATTCATCAACTTTTGATACATAACAGACACCTGCTTTCAATTAAAAGTATAAATACCGGACGAAGGTATGAAAAGAAGAAAAAAGAGAGCCATTCAGAAGAATGGCTTACAAAAGGATCACAAAAGTGAGGAACCCATGGCTTATTCTGGCAGGATATTCACGCAAAAATTCTGAGCAACCTCACGAAGCTCATCGTCCACAATGGGCAGACCCAATTTTTCGAGCATATCCTCTAAAAAAGCAAGTTTTTGCATGAATTCTTTCCTGGATACGGGAAAAGCCGCTGGATTGATCCAGACGTTGACCAATAGAAGAATGGACTCAGCAGTCTGTTTTGGATATGGAATGGAGAGGGAGCCGTCTTTATTTCCTTCTTCGATCATTCTTTCCAATAGATGAGCCAACTGAACGCTGTCTTGAACCGTCTGCGCTAGGAATTTTGGATTTTTCAAAAGAGAGGGGAACAGGTGGTACATTTCCCATTGTTTTTGATTCGCAAGAGAAAGAAGAAAAGTCTGGCGGATCTTTTGCAACCCGTTTAGCTCCTTCATCTCTTGGACACGGTCAAATGGGTTCGATTCCATGGAGACGCGTGTAGTGACTGCATCAACAATATCCTCCTTGGACTTAAAGTGGTGATAAACCGCGCCTTTGCTCAGGTCACCAAGTTCATTCACAATGTCTTGAATCGTGGTTTGTTCATATCCTTTTTCCATGAACAACTTGAGTGCCGCATCGAGAATTCGTTTTTCGGTAATTTCTGGGTACTTATTACGAGCCATGCATTTCCTCTTTTCATACATTCGTTTGGTATGAATATAGGGTAACAGATTTTTTGATGTTTGTCAAGAAGGATTTTGTGGGGTTCGATTGATGGGAAAATGCCCGAAGAGCCTTCTGCAGAAGGGCTTCTTCGGGTATTTTCTCTGGCAATGGGTATATGGAATCGCTTATTTGCGCTTGTACTTGGACAGATCAATTGCTACCGCCACGGCAATAATAATTCCTTTGATAATCTGCTGCCACATCGGACTAATACCGATGAATTGCAAACCATACTGGATGACCGTGAAAATCAACACACCGCTGACAATACCGCCGACGGTGCCAATACCGCCGTTCAAAGATACACCGCCGACTACACAGGCTGCGATGGCATCTGTCTCATAGCCGTCGCCATAGTTGTTGGTTGCGCCAGCTGTCCGGGCGGCTTCCAACACGCCGCCAACCCCGTACATGAAGGAAGCGAGGATAAAGATCAGCATAATAGTCTTAAATACATTGATACCGGATACTACGGCCGCTTCCCGGTTACCGCCGATCGCATAAACCGCCTTTCCAAAGGTGGTCTTATTCAAGATAAACCAAATGGCGATCGTAAAGAAGATTGCGATTGGAATCAGGATGGAAAATTTGCCAAACAACTTTGTTTGACCGATTGCGGCAAAATCCGGACGGACGCCGCCGATCGGCTGGGAGCTGTTCGGAGGCATATCGAAATACAGAGAACATGCACCGTAGATCATAACCTGCACAGCCAAGGTGGCGATGAAGGGATGCATGTCATACTTTGCAACCAAGAAGCCATTGACCATACCAAACAGCATGCAAGCTATGATTGCTGCGATGATCGGCAAAATGACGGGAACCTGCGGGAGATCCGGGTAAAACCGGTTCGCGTATGTAGCGGTTTGCAGCATAGAGGTGGAGATAACAGCCGCCAAACCGACCATACGTCCGGCGGACAGGTCCGTACCTGCAATCAACAGTGCAAAACAGATACCCAATGCGATAATCAGTCGCGTGGAGGACTGCGTTAAAATATCGAGAAGTACTTGTACCTGCATAAAGCGCGGCTCGATAAAGCAAATCACGACAACCAACGCCAACAATGCCAGCATGATTGCGTTATTTGTCAAAAAGTTTTTCGCCGTTCTTGCAGAAAAGAAAACTTCCGGGTGTAAGCGATTGCTTTGAAGCATTTGCGCTACGCCATAGATAATGGCGATTGCCCCGATTCCAACGATAAACCAGGGAAGGTCAAATGTTTTCTCAGCATCCAGGGCGAACAAAAAGATAACGCCAAGGATGGCCAATACCACGCCAACGCCGACAAAGATCGACGCATACCGCTTGCGTGGGATGCTCTTTGTGTGTTCCATAGTGATGTTCCTCTCCTTACATAAATTTGGTAGCCAAACGCATAACGCCAACGGAGTCCGCCTCGCCGCGG
>ENA-ORMO01001393-ORMO01001393.1-human-gut-metagenome-genome-assembly--contig:-NODE-1393-length-26031-cov-2.614182_pt1 | contig 26031 bp, 24 predicted proteins | sample MGYA00242106_ERZ509001 | MGnify/ENA primary metagenome ERZ509001 (study PRJEB26280, sample SAMEA2338736) | human gut metagenome | biome: human gut; feature: human-associated habitat; material: faeces...
TGCCGCTGAACCTGCCAGTAGGACTCCTGCCAGCATCAAGGCCAGAATCCTCATTCTAGGCCGGGAAGTATGCTGTTTAAGATTTATTTTATTTCTATTCTCCTTTCCAATCATGCCATACCTCCTATCCTTCCTGCCTGTGCAGCGTCTGATCTGATATCTGGAATGATGCCTCATACATCAAATTTTCCTGTTCATCATAGAAACGCACTGTCAGTTCCTCCAGACTGTTTTCCGCTGCCTGAAGATAACGGAAGGTTTTCCCAATTGCTGTGGGCTCATCTCCGAGAAGCGCGCTGCCTTCCGGCGTGTGCACACTGTAATATGCAATCTCCTCATCTGCCTCTGGCGTAATCGTAATCTCCACCAGACCAGATGTATTTAATCTATCGATTTCATAAGTCGCCACCTGGGTATCTTCATCCTTTTCAATCTGATATCCGGTGGTAATGGAAAGCATACCGGAATAAACAGACGGATCAATGTCACAGTCATCAATAAATTCCCCGTCTCCATACAACCGGATAAAAACCTGTTCCACATTTTCCAAATCCAGGGCCAGATGGCGCAATGTTTTATCTACACTCGTACGGCTGCCGATCTGCTGTCCGTTCACCCATAACTCGTATTCCGTGATTGTCACCTCGTAATCATCTGGCACGCTTAATCCGAGTTCAAACAGATTGCCTTCCACAAGCGAATGAATGTAATAATAAACGCCATCCGCTCCCTCTTCCTCTACGATATAGCTTTCTCCGCCCTGCGCTGCCTCCAAATCCGCATTCGTTCCGGAAAGCAAGCTGCTGACCGCTCCGCATGTCAAACGGTCAAAAGAATACAACGTCTGACTATACAGGGAAAGCGCATCCAGCTCTTCCATCTGCAGATCCTCATATTCCTCCTGCACCGCGGCATATTCCTCATATGTCATCTCTCCCAGGCTGTTCAAAACAGCCGCCTGGTTCAGTTCCTCCTCCTTGTCCGCTACCTGCTCCACCAGGGATTCATAAGAATTTCTGGTGGAGACATAGCTTTCATAACTTTCCTTCACCTGGCTGGTCAGTTCTTTCCTGGTCGAGAGTTCCTCCGAATACAGATCATAATAATTCAGGGCGGATTCATAAAGCACATACGGCTCATCCTCCACATATCTGATTCCATCCACTTCCCCCTTAAACCATTCCTTCGGGATACGGATGAAGAGGATCCGAAAAGATCCCTGCCAGGGCTCATCAACAGCCTCAAGCAGTTCGTCGTATTTCTTACGGAAGGCCGCGGAGTCCAGTTTCTCCCCACGCCTTGCCTGGTTGATATAGCTGTCTATCAAATTCATCTTGGAACCGTACTGGCTTTTCATCAGGTCATAGTTCGTATTCAATTCCAACAGCGCATTGGCAGCCGCCACTTCTGCCTGGTACAGACTATGATCGTTCTCCAAAGTATAATCAATTAGCGCCTGCAGCTTATCTCTGCTGATGTCCGCTTCCACAAAAGGGCTTGCAAAGCGATACGAAACGGTCGCATCCAGGCCTGTCAGATCGGAAAGTTTTTCCTTCTCAGCCTCAAAATTTCTCTTATCAGAGGCCAGCGTGCTTTCAATATTGCTTATCTTTTCTTCAATGGAATCAATATCCGCCTGATTTGCTGTCCCTGCTGTCAGGCGAGCCTTATTCTTTTTTAGAGTGTCCTCATAAGAGGTGAGCTGCTCCTCCTCATAGGCGATCTTCTCCTGAAGCATATAAACTTCCAAAAACTGCAGGGACACTTCCTCATAAATCCCATAAATACTGTCATTCAACTCATGCTTCAGGCTGTCAATCTCCGACTGAAGTTCCAGAGGTTTATAGGTATATTCGAACTCATCCGACAAATTGGGGCTCTCCGGAAGCTTAAAATTCAGGAGGGGGGACCAGCGGAAGGTACTCTGGTTTTTCTTCTTTAACTCGATAGATTTCACCGACTGCGTATACTGAACTTCAGCCAGGGCTAGCTTATTTTCCAGAGAAGTATAGTCGTCGCTGTTTGTGAGCGCCAGAGACTTGGCCTGGTCGATGGACAATGTGCTTGTTGCAGCATTGGCCGGAAGCACAGGCAATGCCACAGCCAATATCAAAAGGGCCATTACGCTCACCATGAACCGGCGTCCTATTCTGTATTCCTTTCTTCCCCTGCTATTTTTTCTAACCAAATCCGTCCCTTTCTTCGCTTTTCAGCCATTCTCTTTATGCTTCTATCAGATAGAGAAAAAATCCCCCATTCTTATCCTCACAGAAAAACGTATAAGTGAGATCATCCTTCTGATATACATACAAATATACCAAACCGCTCTCATTATATCCTGTCACTTCCCGCACCTCGTCATAGGGCGACAAAGCCGTGAGTTCCGCATCAACCGTCAGCTGCCTCCCCTGTTCCTGCTGCCAGGCCACACCCACAGCCTCCGCAAAAGTCAGATAGCTGTTTCCCTCAAAGGAAGGCGCGCCCAGCGCTTCCGACAGTCCCTGTACCGTATCAATCGTCTGGTCTGCATACACAAAGCTGTCCGAGCAAACATAGACCCGGTCTGCTTTAAGCGTATCCTCAATGCTGTTTCCATCCGTACGCGCCATATAATATGCGCCGATGTCCTCCATCATAACAGCGGTCTCATCTTCTGTCTGATACAATGTCCTTTCCCCTGTATACAAAGCCGTTATCTCATCTGCGCTTTTATTGAGAAATTGGGAATACACAATCTGTCCGCGGTGAAAACTTCCTGTGAAAACAGGGCTTTCTGCCGCATTATAAAGCGTACCTGTCCCCTCTTCTTCTCCATTTTCAAAACTTCCCTCGTACTGTTTCGTTCCGTTTTCCCGATATAAGTTTCCTTCTCCTTCGAACAGATTCTCCACAAAAGCGCCCTTGTACATCGCCTGCCCGCTGGGATAATACAGCGTACCTGTGCCTTCATATTTGCTCTTCACAAATTGCCCCTGATAGACAGTCCCGCCCTCTGCATCATACAGCGTACCATACCCTGAAGCGTACCCTTTCTCCACAGCCCCCTCATATGCGATATAGCCTGAACGGGCCCGGATCCGTACTTCATCACTGACAAACCGCAGAGGAATGGAATCATAGGCATACACCCTTAATCCATCGTCCATTCCGGATGCCAGCCTTCCTGGCGGGTTGATAAAAAACAGATAATACAGGCAAAGCAGGCCCACAATGACAACCACTGAAAAGGCCAGTTTCCGGCTGACCAGGAAACCTAAAATAGGGAAATAGTCATGTTTGTTCCTCGGCCGGATACTGAACAATCCGCTCAGCATTTTCCGGATCTTAATCAGAATCCGGGAACGAATAAAACTCCAGCTGGTCCAATACTTCAGCTTGGTCCACAGAGGCGTTATTTTCGCTTTGATGGTGCTTAACAGCACGTTAAACACGTCATTCATTTTTCCCTCCATGCCGGAGTGTTCTCACCTCCGGCTGTGCATCCTACCTGACAACCATATCCGACAGAAATCCATAGGAAATCCTGTCCGGCCCCTCAGAATCCAGGCACCTTTCACAGGTAAAGAGATACCATTTCGCTACTTCATCGGTAGGGCACTCCTTCAATACCTCTGTAAACGCACTTCTGGCCAGATAGAAATCATCTCTATAGAACAAGGAAAGCCCTTCCTGGAATTTCCCATTCGCTTCTATCCGGCGACGCCGTTCTCTTGCAGGATAGGCGTCTAGAACCTCATACAGCTTGAAGCTGTAATCCCCTTCTTCGATAAAGCCAATATAACGGCAGGCAGCATCCTTTTCTACCACTTCATAGACCGCATCCGTCCCCGCCATGCGTATTCCGGCAGAACGCATCCGATCCGTATATTTTTCCAGCAATTTCATCTCATCAGACAGGACAAACGCAGATGCCTGCTCCTCATCCCCTGCCACACCATATACGAAACGGGTCTTATGCAATAATATGAAAATCCCCTCTTCTTCCGCCGCTTCTTCCATACATGAAACGGCAGCTTCAATTCCAAAATACAACGCTTTCTGCGTTTGCTCCGTAAACATCAGCTCCAGCATCGTCAAGTCCCTGCTCCCAGCAAGAAAAATACCGCCATATTCTTTCTGCGCCCCGCACAGTGCCAGATATCTGTCGTTCATCCGCGCAATATACTCTTTTTCTTGTGTTTTTCCTTCCCCGGGCAGCGACACCACCGCCAGCACGCCTGATGCATGGGTACTGTCCTTAGCTTCCACGTCCAGGATGGAGTGCTTGTTCAGAAGTTCTTCAATCCGTTTGGGTGCAAATCGGTAATAGGCCTGTAATGTCCGGTATTTCATATAATTTATTCGGGCTACCCCTTGTACGATTTGCCCCAGGCTGTTCCAAAGCGAACGCATCTCATTGCTGTAAATTCGATATCTACGTTTCTGAAGGCTACTTGCCTCCTGATCCCATTCCTCTTTTCCTTCGCCTACACGGTTCATCACTTTCACCATGCGTCTCAGTTCTGCTCCCTGCAGTACAATCACTGTGGCCAGTAACAGAGTGCCAATCAGGCCAATCGCGCTGCCTGCATACACATAGTCCCCAGCCAGGCTCCTCATCTCCTGCTCCATAGGGGCGAGGGAGATTTCCACCAGGAGTACTTTATCCGGAGCGATTTTCTGGGGATCCGCCAGGGCCAGCAGCCCGATCCGTTCACCGTCCATTCCTGTATATGCCCCATAGGAAGCCGACTGCTGTGAAATAGCATTGCCTGCAAGGACAGCAGCCTCCTCCAGCCATTCCTCCGGGAAGGCTTCGTCTTCTCCCACATGCAGCACAGCCTGGTAGGTGTCCACATCCCGTTCCAGGATTGCCGCATTTAAATAAGCATAACTGGTATCTCCCACAGTAGCGACGGGAAGAATGGAGGAAAGCATCTCTTCCAGGTTTTGTTTTTCTACTTCCTGTGCATCCTCATCCAGTTCTAGTTCCTCCAAATAACCCATATAGGAGGACGCCTGCTGCAGATATACGCCAAACAAGCGCAGATATTGAGTTTCAGAAAAAGCTGACGCTTTCCCGTATCCCCATGCCGCTCCTCCGGCGATCACGCATAGAAGGAGCAATTCCATCACCGCGAACCGCTGCAGCGCCTGAGAACGGCTGGCCACCAGAGCTATGAATAAAAGGAATACAATAACCAGACTTATGACTATGACGCTATTCATCCGAATTTCCCCTCTAATTTACCAATGATTCTGTGCCGATCTGGCGGAAGGTATTATGAAACAGGCGCAGTATGGGAATCTCTCCCCAGATCAGGCTGGAGAAAATCATCACAAGTGCAACTACCGCAAGCAAGATACAGCAAAACAAAAGGATGCGGAACAACCCCTCCTGATGCCGGTAAAACCATTCCCGAATGGCTTTTCCCATCCCCCGTCTACGCGGTTTCGGCGCCGTCAGGCGCATATCTGTATACAACTCCTGAAAACTCTGATAACTCTGCTTGGGAATCTTTTTCTGAAGCAGGCGATATCCCATTGTCGTCCGCCCACCTGCTTCTTGCAGAAGATCTCTGATAATCAATGCGCACTGTGCAGCGCATTCTCCCTCTGTACAGTTTTTATCCAGTCCCTCCAGATCCAGGCAGTATCCCAGATCCACACTCCCATCCTTGCGCAGATGAATCTGCCTCTGAGAGAGCACCAGATACAGAAACGGATAAGGTAGCACCGAAGCGATGCAGGATAGAACCAAATTTCTGCAGATTTCCTCCCTTCTGGCAGCTGAAATACTCTCTCCCATGTAGAAATCTTCCAGAAAACGTTCTCTCACATAATCGAACGCCAGGCAAAGGCCGCCATCACCTGCAAATATCTCCACGCCGCTTCCCGCTCCCGCCCGTTCAAAAATCTCCAAAACATCTCTTGCCACAGAGTGATCCTTTAATACCAGAACGGTATAATACGTCCCTTCTCCAATATCGGTATCCTCACAGATGAGGACATCATTCACACTCCCATGATATACTTCTCTGACGCTGCGCAGCGCCAGCTGCTTTGACTGGTATCCCATAGCCGGTCATCCTCCGCCTGTCACCTAGCCGCTTCCTCTTCCATCGTCTTTCTTTTTACAATCGCATAAGCATATGTACAGATCAGCGGCATATCCGTGCAGTAAATCCGCAGTTCATATACGCCTTCCTTCGCAGGCGCCGTATAGACTCCATCTGGAGTAACCTCGCCGCTGCCGGGTTCCGTCATCTCATAAGAAACAGAACAGCTCTTCATATTGTTGAATTTCACCTGGAAGAAATAACTCTCCTTCGCTCCAAGAACCACAGTAGGCGTTACTGCACTGATACTCTTATTGCTGGCATAATCCACCATAGGCTCTTCTTCCTTCCCATCATAGCGAATCGCTACCCATCGGTAAGTCAGGACCAGATAATCCACATCCTGCAGCAGACGGACAGCAACCATGAAACTGCCCTTGTCATTGAATACCTTTACCGCTGTTTCCGCCGACGCCGAAGGCATCTGCGAAGAAGGGAACAGATCCGGGTTGCCATAAACCGTCATCCTGGCATTCCTTTTCAGAGCCGGATCCTCTTCCAGATACTCATAGCCTACTTCCACATATACATTCCCTTTTCCAAGCCCATGCATAATCTCGCCAGAATAGCAGACATCTCCCCGTCTCGCATTGCCTCCCAGGGGAATCTCCACAATTCCGGTCTCAATCCGTGGCATCCTTCCGGAATACTCTTCTTTTATTCCGGTCGCCTTTTCACGAACCTCTCCACCCTGCTTTCCTTCATAGAACGGAAGCCTCCTGCTGAAATAGCTTTCAAACGTCCGCCGCTGCTTTTCCTCCCGCAGGGTCGGAATATAAGCCTCTCTGCCCGCTTCCGTCACCCTTTCAATCAGATATGCAGTCTCCGTCCGTACCAGTTCCAAATCAGCTAATCGAATGGTATCCGATCTTCTTCCCATATTCCGTAGTTCCATGCTCACTTTGCCGCTTTCAGAAAGCGCAAGTTCTTCTGGCTTTCTATCTGCCACAGATATCCTGCAGTTGGTGCCAAATTCCGCCTCGTATTCCACGCCGTTTATGACCGCTTTCCCGCTTCCCGGCTTGAGCATGATACTGGTATCCTCCAGTTCTTCCGTCTGGGCCAGCATCCAGTATTCCTTCACCTTCCTGCCACCTTTTTGCAGACTGATATTTTCCAGGAATATCTTCAACTCCCCTCCATCAGGAAAAGCGGACAACGCAGGCGTCTGCAGCACGCCTTCATAATAGAGCTTCGCGTTTTCTTCAGACAGCTTCACTACTTCCACTTCCAGCTTTACATAATGCCCTGCACACACGACTGCCGGCATTCTCAGCCGGATACAATAATCCTTATTCTCAAACAAACGACCTTCCGCATAGAATTCCGTTTCCGCTTCGTATCCCTCCGAAAGGGCTTCTGTATCTTTTAAGAAAAGTTCGTACCCTTCCGCAATACGATTGTATTCATATTCCTTTTCGCCTTCCTGATGATTTACCGAATACACAGCATGAACCGGCTCTTCTTTATATCTGAGGCACAGGCTCGCGCGATCCGTAGTCAGCTCTTCAAAGCCAGGAATAGCAGAAAGCTTCTTCACCACAGAACTGTCTACTACTATCTCTCTGCCCGTATCGTCAATCGCCATACCGCTCTCAATCATCAGGGAAAGGTCATCCAGGCTAATCACGCTCAGGCCGCAGACAATGCCGGACCCGGTTACCATTTGGTTCAGAAACCGCCTCTTATTATTCATATAAGCCTGTTCTGCCTCGAAGTCGGCCGTGGTAAGCATCTTTCCCGTATAATAACGGTTTCTCTCAAATGGGATCAATTCGCTATTCTTCACTTATCTTACCCCCCTTCTCACTCACTTTATATGTTTGCAAGCCGCATTGCCCTATTAGTATTCTATCATGAGGACACACAACACATTTTAAAGATTTATTAAAGATTTTTCCGAAAAGTCATGTAGATGCCCATCCCCTTTCCAGAACCGCTTTTCACCCGCAGGCTACCTCCATGCCCTTCCACAATCCGTTTAACAAGATACATCCCCAGTCCGTCTCCGCCCGCGTTGTTGTTTTCCTGCGCGTTGCTTCCGCGATATCCCGGCTGGGTGATCCATTCCGCCTCCTGTGCGTCCATGCCCACTCCATCATCCTTATAGACCATCAAAATCCCTTCTTCTGTCTCCTCAGCTGTCACATAAATCGTTCCTCCGCGTTTCATATATTTGAGGGAATTCTCAAACAGATTATAAAACGCACGCATCATCTGAATCCGGTCTCCATAGAGAAGAATTTCTTGTTTGCTGCTGTTGACAGCAATCACAATCCCGGCCCGTCTTGCCATTGTCTTCACATATTCTGCCACCTCGCGAATGCAGCCCAACACATCGAAATATTCTTTCTGTGCTTCTCTATTCTGCCGCCCGGTATCCAATACCACTCCAAGAAGCCTGTTCAGATAATCGATATTACCACAGATTTTCTGAATATATTCCAGTTCCTCTTGGCGGTTCTGATATTCTCCCGTTTTCAGAAGATCCCCATATCCGGTGATGATCGCCATGGGCATCCGCATATTATGGGACAACATCCTTTTGATCCATTCCCCCTCCGCTTCTGTCTGCGCCCAAACCTCTTCTTCTGATCGTCCTTGCGTTTCCGCATCTTTCATTTCTTCCTTCGGAGTGGGGCGCATTTGTTTTTTTTCTTCTTTTTCCCTTCGTTCCGCAGATAACCTCCCAAGCGCCGCCACATTCCAGGAGCAAATGGCCAAAATAAAAAGGGCTCCCGCAACGGCAGCCCGCCAGTCTCCCGTCCATCCCGCAAGCAGGAGCAACACAATGGAGAGTATAGCCTGCATAAACAGCCCTGACATCACTCGTTTCATTTCCCTCTCCCATCCCCTCACAAATCACTGAATATGTATCCCGCCCCTCGCACCGAACGGATTATCTCTTTATGTTGGTAGTCAATCTTCTTTCTCAGATTGGAAACATGCACCATCAAAGTCCGTATATCATCCAGATCGTCCTGCTCCCATATTTGACGATATAACTGCCTGTACAAAAAGAGCTCGTCCGGCTTCTTTATGAACACAGCCAGAATTTTATATTCCGTGGGGGACAGATCCAGCTTCTCACAAGCATGTCCATTCTCCACCCGATATACTGAACGCGTCTTACGATCCACCATAAACTGTCTGAACCACAGCCTTCCCTCCGCTTCCTGCATCCCTTTGCATTCCCGCAGGTTCTCCCGCACACGTTCCACCAATTCCACCGGATTCACCGGCTTTACAAGATAATCATTGCCCCCTTCCCGAAAAGCATCCACAATATTGGCACTGTCTCCCAGACAACTCATAAACAGGATAGGCCCTCTGAAATCCTCCCGTATCCTTTTACATAAGTCATGCCCGTCGCAATCGGGGAGCATCACATCCAGAAGCATCAGATCTATTCGTTCCGTTGTAAGAAGTTTACTAGCGCTTTCTCCATCTTTGGCACACAGCACTTCATATCCAGCCCGTTCCAGCTGCCTTGCCGTGATCATCAATAAATCCTCGTCATCTTCCACCACAAGCAATCTTTCTTTCTCTTCAGCCATCATATATCAACCTTTTCGTTCTTTATTCCTTCCGCGACATCTGTGTATGGAAAACTGCGCTTTCATCAAAAATACTGCGAGTTGTGTTCAACCCTCGCTGTTTCCACGAGAATACCCCTTCTTCTTCATTGAGAAATTCGCGGTACCTCTCTTCCCGTTCTTCCTCCATGGTATCCGCATAGATATCTTCTTGTGAAAAGTATCCTTTCTTTTCCATCTTACTCCTTTTGGTTTGCCCTCTATTTCCTAGTATCTGTATTTTATTAATTTACCGCTTTCTAGCCTTTCAGGCAAGTATTCTTGTCTAAATGGTTCATTTTACTACCGAAAGGTCATTGCAATTTTCCCTGTACGAAAATTCTAAAAGGCGCTCAAAAAAAACGGCTTGACCATTCGTTTTTTTTCCCTTATCCTTTAGGGTGAAACAGGTCAGGACATATGTTGTATCCAGGCTTTTGGAGCCGCTATTGCGGTAAAAGGAGAGATAATCATGCATAATAAACAATCAAAACTTTCCCCTCTTGAACTTCTCCTTCTTCTTATCCTGATTTTCTGTTATTGCGCAACCCTATTATTTCTTTTCAGGGGCAATGCCTATCTTTTCCTACTGTTCTTCATTCTGCACAGCTGTATCGGACTGGTATATATTTTCGTAAGCCAGAACAAGCTCCTTTCCAGATATGAACAGGCACGGGAACTTTCATATGACAGGAATACGCAGAAACAGATTCTGAATCAGAAAAAAGAAGAGTTAGAACGCCTTCAGAAAAAATTTGCCAAATCTCAGCAGACGATAGAAGGCCTGCGCCAGGATTTGGAAGACGCCAAAGTTCATATCCTCTCGCTGGAAGCAGCTGTACAGGAAGCTTCTTCTCAAGATTTAGACATCAAAGATTCTGAATCGATGGAACAGCTTCTTCCTTTTGGATCCGAAGGGGAGAAAAACGCTGAGACGCTGGATATTATCCAGTCTGCACGCGCAGCGGTTAAAGAAATGGAACCCTTCACGCAAAAGGCTGGCATCACCGTGCAGATCTCCAGTTCCTCGGCGTCCATTGCCATAAAGGCAAATCCCTCCCTACTGCGCATCCTGTTCCGCAATATCATCGATAATTCCGTTAAATATATGCGTCGGGCAGGGCGGCTAGTTATAACAATTTCCTGTATCGGAGACGATTTGTTCATTGTGCTTAAGGATAACGGAGATGGGCTTGATACCAAAGAAACGGAACACATCTTTGAATTGAACTATCAGGGCTCCAACCGGGTGAGTGGTAATGGCCTTGGCCTTACACAGGCCAGAGCGATCGTTCGTCATTATGGAGGGACTATCTATGCCAAGAGCAGCAGCGGTAACGGAATGGCAATTTATATACAGCTTCCCTCCGCTGCCAGCGCGCAGGAGGAAGGACTATGAACAGACATATTACATTTGTAGCCGTAATCGTTGTCTATCTCATCGTTGGGGTTGTAGCATTCATCCAGCTGGGCAAGATGAATACAGCGTTTCCCACATCAGGCGGAACCGCCGACATATCTCTTTCCTCCCCTGATTACAATGCTTATTTATCCAATGAAGAGACAGAGACCACATCGCAAGCCATCCCGGATGCAACGGAGGATGCTGTGGGAAATGGAGACAGCACAGCAGAAGACGGGACGGAAAGCGGCTCCAATGCGGCAGAGGATGTGACGGAAAGCGGTTCTGCCTCCCTTTCTGCCGAATATACCTTTACTGCCGTTCATGCAGAAGGGCGCCTTTTTGTTCGTGAGTCCCCCTCCATGTCTGCCAAGATTCTCGGTTCCCTATCTCCAGGTGATTCAGGAGAGGTTCTTGAACTCGGCACTGACTGGGCTCTCATAACATCCGGCGACTTGACCGGATACGTCTACACGCAATATCTGGAGCTGACTGAAATAGAATAGAGAGAATCTAGGCCGCGTACCCTGTCATGCAGTCTGGTACGCGGCCTCTTTATGCCATCCTTATGTGTGATAATCACCACAAGGAGCAGTTATTTTTTTTCACCACTGTTTCTTAATGGTCAGGATATTTTTCCCATCCTCATATCTGTAGTCCACCTGGTCCATAGATTTTTTCACCAATAGTATCCCCAGGCCTCCGGGAGTCCTTTCTTCCGCGGGCAATGTCGTATCTGCATCCGGCCGCGCCAAAGGATCAAAGGGTGTGCCGCTATCTAAGAACTGAATCGTCACTTCCAGCGGTTCTTCACCTACAAGGCAACTCACTGTAGCATCTCCAATTCCCGGCTGGTAAGCATAATGAGCGATATTCACATAGATCTCTTCTACAGCCATAGAAATCTGCATAATGACCTTAGCCGGACATCCCGCCCCTTCAAGCTGTTCTTCAATGAATTGCTGAATTACATCCAGATTATCCAGGGTTGCTTTCACTGTCTTTGACTTCATACGCACCCTCCTTTCGGGCATCGCGGGATTCCGTTATCTGCAACGCCAACATTGTGATGTCGTCAAACTGATCTGCCCCTTCCACAAAATTTCCTATATCTTCTCCGACCGCCCGTACCAATTCTTCCGCCCTTTTGCCCGTATGGGCGTTCAGGATCTGACGCAGACGCTCTTCCCCATACAGTTCATTATCCTTCCGAGCCGCTTCCGTTACACCATCTGTATAAAGGAAAAGAACATCCCCCTCTTCCAGAAAAAGTTCCCCGCTCTTGTAAGACATATCTTCCATTCCCGCCAGGACAAAGCCCGGACGCATTTTCAAATACGCAAATCCTTCCTTCTTTTTACCAATCAACGGCGGATTATGGCCCGCATTTACATAGGCCATCTTTCCCGTAGAAATCTCCAGCAGGCCCAACCAGGCCGTCACAAACATCCCTTCATCATTAGATTCACAAAGTTTATTGTTCACCTCCGCAAAAGCTTCTGCCGGGCCACGTCCCATCTGGACACAATCCTTAATCAACGTTTTTGCAATCACCATAAACAGCGCTGCCGGAACACCCTTACCTGATACGTCTGCCATCACCACTGCAAGGTGATCTTCATCCACCAAAAAGAAATCATAGAAATCTCCTCCAACTTCCCGTGCGGGGGTCATGGAGGCATAGATATCAAACTCCGTCCGTTCAGGAAATGGCGGGAAAATATTGGGCAGCATATTCGCCTGAATCTGTTTCGCCACACTCAATTCCGCGCCGATCCGTTCTTTCTCTGCCGTCACCATGCGTATCTGTTCAATATGCTCCTTCAGGGAAGAGGCCATCTGGTTGAATTCCTCTGCCAACTCCCCCACTTCATCATCGCTTTCCACCTTCACCCGGACATCCAGTTCTCCTCCGCTGATCACCCTCACCTGTCTGCGCATGCTCTGAAGCGGCTCCACCAGCCTTCCGGTAAAGCGCACAGCCATATATACAATCAAAGCCACACTCAAAAGTAGAACCAGGATAAGACTCACCACAGCCGCCATGATGCGCCTGGAAATAAAGGTGCTGGATTCCTCCATCTCTCCATTAATGGTATCCAACATCTCTGTAACTGGCTGCAGAATATCTTCCTTTGGCACAATAATGATTAACGACCAATCCACATGATCAATAGGCGCATAGGCATAAAACTTTCCTTCCACCTCACTCACGCCATTCTCCTGTGCCAAAATTCCCGCCGCCACTTTTTCAAATTCTGGAGAACTGTTCAGTTCTGACAGCTGTCGGAAGGATTCTGTGCTGTAATCCACATCCGGTCCAGCAATCAGGTTACCATAACGATCCACCAGATACGCGGATGCATGCTCGCTGATATCCACGCTGACCAGTTCCCTCTGTATATCCTCCAGCTGCAAATCGATACAGACTACACCAGTGATTTCACCATCCGCTCCGTAGAAGGGCGCCGCGCAAGTAGTCATTAACCCCCAGCCATAGGCCCCTTTATAGACATCGGTATATAAAGGCTTCCCTTCTTTCATCACCGCTTGGTACCATTCCGTCTCCTTGAAATCATAATAAGGGGAGTTCGCCCTATCCGAATCCGGATCATAGGACAGCAGTATCCCTGATTCCGTAGCAAGATAGATCGTCGTAATCACATCTTCATTATTACGGATGACCGGATCGAAAATATATTCCACATTTCCCAGCAAATCCGCCTCTTCCTGCGCATCCTCCGCCGGCACATCCGATTCTGTATAAAACTGCAGAGTATATGTCCCTCCATTTTCTGGGCTGGGGCCGTACACTTTCTGACTTCTGAATGCTTCCGGCTCTTGATACAGGCTGGTGATATAGCCGGATAAGTTTTGTACGATTCCAAGATAACGTTCCAGACTAGAAGCCGCATTCACAGAAGTCCGGTCTGTCGCCAAAGAACGCAAATTTTGCTGCATTTGGGCAAGCAGCGCATCTTCGCTCCTGCCTGATACTTCTTCCTCCAATGTCCGGTTCGTAGCAAGGTAACTGCTCCTAATGGCAAGCATATTGGCCAGGCTCACTATAATGCTGAAGGCTAGCCCGGTGAGAGACACGAACAGCATCAGCATGATAATTTTATATCCGATGGAATTCTTTTTCTGTTTCAACTTCACTTTCATTCCTTTCTCACAAACCACCCAGTTCCATATCCCAAGTGTAGTGGGCAGGTATGAACTCCGCCCTTTTCTTATGTATTACACCACAATCCGAATCTCCTTATTTTCTCCCCGCCGGCGCCAGGAGGCCCGCAAAGACATCTGCAGGAAAATCTTCAGCCCAGCCAAATCTTCCATCTCCTCTTCCCTATTCATATGCAACGGATTATACCTATTACCCGAATAGGTTATCCGGACCATAACCGTCTCCCGTGCCAGGATACAGATCTCAATATTGCCTGATACCTGCGCATTCTGGAGAACGCGCAGAAGAATTTCTTCCAGACAGGCCATTAGGCGGAACATCTCTTTTCGGTTCAGGCCTTTCTCCATTCCCAACTCTTCTATCCTGTCGTTCACCTCTCCGATGCGTTCTATCTCCGGCGGGATGATAAGTTCCAGATCCCACTCCTGCCGTGCACGCGCCGGGCAGGCGGGACGTACACCCAGAATGGAAATAAGAAGAATCAGTAACGGCGCGCCCTCCACCAGCCCCCAGAACAGAGTGAATGCAAATGCAGGAAATACAGCGCCAGGCCCTCCCAGGAACAGAGCAAAAAATGCATTTCCTGCCGCTCCTACCGCCAAAATCAACGTATACTTCAGGAAGTCTCTTCCTGAACGAAGTGAGACCTGCTCCGCTTCCTGTTTCGCATACCAGAGCGTATAAGGAATGAGTGCCAACGAGGCTACGCCTGCTGCCGCTATCAAAATAAATATGCCCGCCTTTCCTGACAAAGCCGCAGCCACCCCAGCGCCAACCACACACCCAACCGCACCCGTTCTGCCGGCCAGAAGCCCCAGGAGCAGAGCCACCCCCGCAGAAGGGCCCGCCAACTGTTGCGTCCCCGGGAATCCGGTCAGGGAGAACGGCAGATCCACTGCCAGATAGATCAACGCAGAGACCGCAATCTGGCCCACTGCATGCAAATGCCCTCTATTCATTCCGTACCTTCTTTCTGGCAACTGCCTTCCCCCCAATTTCACGCAACGCCTTCCATACCGTCCCGTCCGCCACCAGGATTCCGGAAACGATTACCAAACACCCCAGCACTTTTGCCAGATCGATCTGTTCAGGCTGAGAGCCAAGAAGAATGGAAAGAAGAGGCGACAACAGCAAAGTGAAAATAATTTCTGTAGAAAAAATGAGTGACACCTGAATAGCTCCCACATAACGCTGCGCATAAATCTGAACGATCCCATACATTCCCCGTATGAAAAATGCCACAAAAAATGCACTTCTCCAGAACGCCGCGTCGCCTGGCAGCACCAAAGCAAATCCATCTTCCACCAGCCATCCTACGAAAGAAAACAGGCTTCCGAAAAACAGTTCACCCATCACCAGCACTGCCGGATTCATCTGGGCGCTGATCTCCTCCAGCAACACAATGGATACTGCAAAGCACAAATCCGCCACCAGCAAATAGAGAATCCCAATGTTCAGAAAGCCTTTTCCATTCACCCCCATGGACAGCGCCAAACCCAGCAGCACAATTAACACTCCCGCCATCTGGTTCCTGCTCACCTTTTTCTTAAACAATAGGGAAATAAATGGAACAAAAATGATATAAGCCGTCACTGTAAAAGACGTGACTGTCGTATCCAATCCTGCAGACCCCAGAAGCATGAACAGATTAAAGCCTAAGAGCAATAATGCCAACAGGGCACTATAGAGAATCTGCCTTGGAGAAGACCTATACAGTTGTCCTCCTAATACGGGCAATGCGATCAGAAACCCAATCAGATTCGTGATAAATAGATAAGAAAAGCCGGAAGCCGACTCCGGCACATCTTTCAAAAACGCATATTGAATCCCTGCCAAAAGCGTAATCGCCAAAAGCGACAGATTCGCCTGTAACCTGTTCATTCTCATCTCCATTCCGAAGCGTAAATGACGGGGCGGCGTCTCATGGCTATTTGTGACGCTCCAGCACAAACAGCCTAGCATTTTAGACGCAGCAAGCCGGACAGATCTGAAACCGTTTTTATCTTTCCAGGGCGATATATTTATTCAGCATTCGATCCGGCCGGTAAGAAAGCTTAGAATAGCGCATTCCTTCATCCCCCAGATCTTCTTCCCGATTCACCCATTCATATTCTGCACCATGCATCCGAATCATATCTGTCACCAGACAGCGATAGATATCTCTGATTCGTGTATCCCCTTTTTCAAAGAATATATCCAACGTTTTATCCGAAATACCGCATCCCAGTGCATATCCGCAAACCTGACCATCCACGCGCACCAACATGCCAACAAAACCAAGTTCCTCAAAATGCGCACAAACTCGCTCTATCGCTTTCCCTTCTGCACACAGGATGGAATAATCCTCTCTGTCTCTCCGTTCAAAAAGCCACTTCTCCTGAAACTCCAGCACATCTGTCAATTCTTTCACTCTGATCGGAATCAGTTCCGTCCGCCCCTTGAAATTTCGTTGAAAACGGTTATAGAACTGGCGGACATTCTTCATCTCGCTTCCTTCTAGCGTGACAAGTTTTTTCGCCTCATACAGATACTCAGCATAATCACGCTGTGGGATGATCTCAAATACACCGCTTTGTTCCATCTCCAGATATTTCTTTGCCTCTTCTGTAATTGTCTGAAGTTTTAGCCGTTTCCCTTCTTCATGTGCCCGCTTCTTAAGGAAACCAAGCGCCCTTCTCCGATCCCCCTTCCCCAAAGGCATCAGGCAGGAAATATACCCGCCTTCATCCTTTGCAGGTTGCCTTACCAAAAGGCAATCCTCAAATTCACATATTCTGGTTCCATATTTTTCAGCAAATGCATACAGGGCCGCAAAGCTATGCTGGCAGGATCCCCCACCAAATTCATTCAGGTATGCATCCACCCTGCCTTTATCTGACAAAGAAATTGGTTCAAACTCTTCCATTTCTCCAACCTCCGTACTTTAAAATTATTATAGGCAAAAAAAATTCCTGGTCGAAAGTACCGTTTGGTTGGTTTCCAAACCATTCACTCCGCTATTTATCAGGAATAACTGTTCCTTTTTACTCCGGTTCATTCAAAACGATCCTTGTCCAGAAAGTACCGTCCCGCTTCTTATATTCCACGCTTCCTCCGTATTTTTCAGCTACCAGGCGAACGCTCTTCATTCCCTGCCCAGTTCCCGCATGTTTAGTGGATATGGCCGGAATGGAATCTCTGAATTCCATCTGCTCCACCCCATCCGATTCACAGCTATTTTCCACAAGAATCAACAATAGATTCCTTTTCCGCTGCATACAGATACGAATATAACGCTTCCTGTCAACTGACAGTCGAATACAGGATTCTATCGCATTTTCCACCACATTCCCAAGCAGGACAACCATATCGATCACATCAAAAGACATACTCTCTTTCAGCGTGCTCAACTCCATATTCACTTCAATTGCATTCTCTTCAGCAAGCCGGACGTAATATTTTAAAATACCATCAACAGCCGGATAACCGCAGAAAATCCGTTCTTCCTGGCTTCGATATGCAGCTTCATACCTGGCCAGATAAGCCGTCAATTCCTCATACGCCCTCTGTTCATTGAACATGCTTATCATATTCAGGTGATGGCGAATATCATGGCGGGTCCGGCGGGATTCTTCAATACTGCTGCTAATACGCCTATACTGCTCATCAAAATCCCGAAGCTGCTCCTCCAGCCTCCTGTTTCTGTTTACCAATTCTATCTCTGTAAAGAACATGAAATAGATCACGCAGTCCGTCAGCAGGAACGCTCCCAGCACATACAAAACAGGTATTCCTTGGAAACCCGATGGGAATTCTGTTGCAGTCAGCACATATACTACGCCACAGTAAAGCAGCATCGAAATTGCCAGATAGGCACCTCCTCTTTTCATGGTACGCTCTTCCATAGCCGGAATGCTGCGGCGGACTTTCCCCCGCAGAAAGATATATAGCAGAGGCACTGTAATGCCCATCAGCCCAAAACTGATAAAACAAGCATCATAGCCATACATGGCTTCTTCTCTCCAGGCGTACCCCCTATATTCGTCCAGAAGGCCGTTCAGATAAGATGTCATCGTAAACAGAACCGCGGCATAATGAACAAGGATCAGAATGACCAGAAATTTCTCCCCTTTAGGGGCGCGCACATTCCAAAAGAAGAAAAAAATTCCAACCAGTAGAGCCAATCCCATATAACCATTTGCACACAGCCGCAATATTCCCTCTCTCAAATTTGGCCGTGCATACAGGAACGCCGTCATTCCAGCAAAAAATACGGAAGCCAGGAGAAGGGATGCGCAAACGCAGGCAATCGTTTTCTTTCGTGGGATGAGAAGCACTTCGTCATCAAAAGGCACAAAGCACAAAATTGCAATCGGAACCGACTGTATCAGGAATCCCAAAGCCTGTATGCAAATCTCCAGGGTATTCAGCAAGCGCCCTTACCCCCTTCCAGATTCCGAAAAAGATAATCATTATATTTGCGGCGAATTTCTCCTCTTTCCTTGCGGCTGATCAATGTCGATGTCCCATCTCTAAAATGGCAACATCCCTGTTCCATTCGGTCAATGAAATCCATATGTACCAGGAGGCCCCGGGATATCTTCAAAAAATAAGCCGTATCCACCTGTTTCTCCACATTCATAAAAGAGGTAGGGATCCTCTGCGGCTTTTCCCTTCCCTGCAGATAAACCTCCACTCCCTTATTGCTGCTTTGTATTTTCTGAATGGAATGCAGGGGAAAACGATATGATCTTCGTTCTGTCCGAATTTCTATGCTATGCGCAGGAAGGCGGCATCTCTCAAAATAGCGCATAAAAAGGGTTTCTATTCCTTCCCGTGTCACAGGTTTGACCAGATAGTGCAATGCATACAATTCAAATGCCTCTACAGCATATTCTTCACTCGCGGTCACAAAGGCCACCTGGACTTCAGGATTGCTTGTCCTGGCCGTTCGGGCGATCTCCAGGCCACCCACTTCCTCAAGATAAATATCCAGAAGCAGCAAATCAAATTTCTCTCCCCTTCTGACCGCTTCCAACAGTTGACTTCCCTGGCTGTAATATACAACATCAGCCTGAAAAGAAAGCTTGTCCTTTATACTTTCTATCAGCAGTCCCAGCGCCTTCCTGTCCTCGTCTATATCTTCACATATTCCAATTCTCAAACGATACCTCCATGCCTTCTCCTGAATCCGTCTTGCTCCTCTACTCTCCCCTATTTCATAGGAACAGAATTCTCCAGCATGCCATTCCAGTTAAAATCTGCTTTATGAAAAACTCCTCTGTTTGTATTATAAATCAGTTTCCGTCTGTGTCAAGGTTTTGTTTTATCTTATCGTTTATCACTATTCTTTTATTCGTTTTTGTTGCGTATATAATTCATATTGGACTTCTGCCCCATGCTCTCCTGCAGATATGCTTCCACCGCCGGATCCTCCAGATCATACAGCCGTTCCCATTCTCGCGTACCCTCCACCTTCACGGTTTCCGACCGGTTCTGATAGAGGAAACGGGACAGTTGGTAGCAATCGATCCAGATTTCATTGTCTGACTCCTTCTGGGACTCGTCAAAAATCAATTCCAATCCCCAATGCAGATGTATGGTCTTGATATTATTCACGTTCTCTGTCGCAGAATAGCCGGTATGGCCCATATAGCCGATTACGTCCCCTGCGGTGACGGCATCTCCTTCCTGAAGCCCCTCCGCATAAGGATAATCCTGGCGCAGATGGGCGTAATAGTAATATCGTTTTCGGTCAAAGCTGCGGATCCCGATCCGCCAGCCGCCGTATTGGTTCCAGCCCAGCACCTCCACATATCCTGACTCTATGGCGATAACTGGAGTACCGATCTGAATGAAAGATTGAAATAAGGTTGGTACTATCCACTTCGCCGCAGCGGCTAAAGGAGTACCAACCTTTATTTATAATATATCTTACACATGGTATCCGACATTTTTATAATTTCTTTCGCGGAATACTTTTGATATATTATTTAGGGCAGAATCATATTTTCCTTAATGAATACTTAATGATTCCTCCCGCCTCATATCTCTCAAATTTCATCTTTTCCATCCCCCTTCTGGCCTTTATAATATTTCCCCTCAAACTCTTCCCATGACTTTGAAAACTCATGGTTCATAAAGGCTTCCTTTAGTCCTGTGATCTGTTTTAGCCTCAAAACTTCATCCAAATCCATCCCTAGCTTCTTGCATATTTTTTCGTCGCTCCAACCCATCTGCGAAAGTTCCACCACGATATCCGACATCGGCCGGATCCCATGCGTCCCCCTCGCCCGGTTATGCCGGATCGTCGATCCAATCCGCTCATCCTCCGGTTTGTTTATTGTGGATACTGGCAAATAGCCATGTATGCGTTTCTTTATGTCCGTATGCTCCCGGCCAACCCGGTTCCGGTGGAACCCATCTACGATTTCCCTTTTTCCATTCCCCAAGTCATATGTGACAATAGGCATTGTGTATCCGTCCGTTTTGATGGATTCATACAGGAGCCTCATCTCCGGGGCTGCCACATGGTTTGGGTTATATTCGTTTGCCTGCACATCTTCCTGCCTTATCCACAAAATACAGTCGCACGGCTCTTCCTTAAATGGGCTTGCTTCCGAGAGCCTTTTCCGGATCTGGTTCAGGGTATCTATCCGTTCTTCAAGTTCCATATTCCCTATCGATTTTATAATCAAATCAACCGCATCAGATAATGATTGCTCCATTGATATATCCTTTCTGGCTTTTATAAATTCGCAGGCCTTATATTTCTTTTTCCAGCCTTTCCGCCACTTCCCTTAATTTCTTCCCATCTGCATCTTGTGGCCTTATAATATTCCGGTATTTCTTTTTTAATTCAAATAAGCGCTGCACATCTCTTTTGGTTTCCCCAAAGGACAAGCGGGACATCCAGAAATCATTCTTTTCGATTGCCCTTGCTATCCGCCGCCATGACGCCGCTTTCTTGGAGGCTTCCAACTTTTTATCTTCTTCATCTGGGATCTGGTCTGGTGCCACCCCTTCCTTCTCATACCATCCTATAAACGTTTTAATTTTAGTATAGTAATGATCCCTTACTTCCGGAGCATATAGCCCGATGCTCTCCAGCAAAAATACCGCATATTGCTCCCATGTCATTCCCTCTGGCTTTTCAGACTTTATATTTCCAAGTAGGCTTGTCCGGCAGTATATGTTCCCGAAATTCACGCCTTCCACGCGGTTTAATACCTTTTCCCATGTCTCTGGTTCCAAGGTGCGGAATTGATCCAGGCCCTTGCGTTGATCATCCCCATAAGGCTGACAAAGCCGTTGGTCGTGGATGGAGAGCCCATTTTTATACATCAGTTCATAAATCTGGTTGAACTTTAGGCCGAGGCGGGCAACTGCCGTCCAATCGTCTTCTGTCCTCCAATCGTATAATGGAAAGAAATTCCAGCAATCCAAAACATGTGATTTTATATGCGCCCTGGTTGTCCAAGGATATTCTTTATACCTTTCTTTTTTCTCACTGATTATCGTCCGGAACCGGTTTAAGCTCTCATCCGACCGGATCCCTATCCCTGCTGCCGTTTTCCCTCCATGCGTTTCATTAAACCATTTGGCAAACCAAAGGATAAATTCTTCAAATTCTATCCCCCGGAAAAACCAGTCCCACCCCGCAGGAAGCGTTTCTTCAGTAATCAGGTCTATATCCGTCCTCTGTGTTGGGTATTCGCGTACCCATTTTTCTTGCTCTTTTTTATCCCAGCATATCCATTTGGGTTGAATCGCTGATACCGCATTCCGCAGGGACAATGGGAGGGCGCACCAATACCAATGATCCACAACATCCTTTGTTATATCCACCAATTCGTTTATGTGTTCGATCGTGGCCGCATATTGCGCTTCCAAATCAATGTATAGGACGGAAAATTTCTTCTTGGCTTTTCTGGTTTCCTGCGCCATTAGCTGAAGCATGATGGAACTGTCTTTCCCTCCTGAAACCGATATATAGTAATTATCAAACTCCCTAAGTACGGCCTGGAAACGTTCTATAGCCGCATCATATACATTTATATCTTTATATATTTTCGGCATGGCCGTCCTCCAATTCCCCGCAGCCAAAAACCTCATGCCTGTACCTGCTGCCATAAATCATATTTTTAATTCCCACTTTCAGATCTCCATCTGCCTGGCTGATCTCATGCTTGACGCTGTCCAAAATGCTTTCCTTTTTGTTCAGGCATTGGAGGATCCGCTCATCCAGAGTTCCTATCGCATAGATATCAGTAATCAAAATATCCTCTTCCTGCCCCAGCCTATGCACCCTATCTTCCGACTGCAGGCGTTTCCCAAGTTCCCAGTCATTGCTGAAGTATATAATATTATGGCAAAATTGTAGGTTCAGGGAAAAACCAGCGCAATTTTTATTCGCAATCAGATATTTTTTCTCCCCACGAAACTGTTTAAGCGCTTCATTCCGTTTCTTTATCGGGACAGTACCATCAAAACGCACCGCATCCGGAAGCATGCTGCACAGCTGGGATATTTCTGATTCATACCGGCAAAAAATGATTGTTTTTTCATCTGGCAGAATTTGGAGCAAATGCGAAATCCTTGGGTTATCCGTTGGGTTTTCAAACATCTCCACTGCCCTGAAATGCTGCCTTCCTTCAAATATCAGCCTTTTTCCTGATATAACCGCCTGAAGGCCGGAAAACAGCCTGTATATTGTCTGCGGTTCCCGTTCGTCAATGCCCTGCATTAAATAGTTAGCCGCCCATTCATATTCCTCTTCCTGTTCTTCCGTCAGCAGGAACCCGCTTGTCTTATATTTCTTGGCTGGGAGATTTAAACAATCTCTTTTTAATACCTGATATGTGTATGGCGCTATTTTCTGCGCCAGGTAATCTGTATTTAGGACACGCCTTAGGCGTCCATAGTCATCATATTCCAAGTGGTTTGCCGCAAAGCTCCAATAACTTTGGTATCCCAATATCCGCCAGTCAAGGATATAGAATTGCGCGTATAGATCAGCCTCATTCCGGGATACCGGCGTCCCATTCAGGATGATTTTATATGGACAAGCCCTTGACAGCCATACAATATTTTCCGTGCGATATGCTCGCGGATTTTTTACCAATAAGCTTTCGTCAACGATCAGGAAACATTTTTTTCCTGCTGCCAGCATCCGCAAATATTCATTCGCCCGGATGCTGGAACTTAACGTCTCTATCCCGCAGATCACAAAAATTTTTAGTAATTCTTCCGGGCACTGCTTTAAAATCTCTTTTTTTATATTCTCTTTTGCCGAACAGGGACATAGCCATATTGACTTTTCTATCTTTCCCGCCTCATACCGCCTGCGGGCGATCTCGATTGTAGTAATTGTTTTTCCTGTCCCCTGCTCCATAAACAGGGCGCCCACCTTCAGCTTTATAAGCTTCTCGACCGCCTCTTCTTGGTGCGGAAGGAGGTCATTCTTCAATTTCATCCCTTAAATCCTCGATGATTCCTGCCTTTTCAAGCTTGGCTTTCAATTTATCGGCATCTGGGATTTCCTCAGTTGCCTTTGCTGCATCAGCCCTGAAAAACTGGCTTTCGCTGGCCTTGAATTGATTTATTTTTTTTTGCGCTTCACACGAAATTTTAAACCCGAGCGTATCCGAAAAATCTTCCACTTCCTTATATCGTTCTACCGACACCAGGATCTTACCGTCTGCATACCTCGCCCCCGGAATTTTCTTCGCCGCATGATATACAGTATCATTCCTGCCTTTCCAGCAAATGCTTAATTTCCCCTTATCTTCATTGTATTTTACCCATCTGGTGCATTCTTTTTCAAATTCCCCGGATAAAGCTTTGTACATCGCCGCTTTGTCAGGAAACCTAACTGTAAATCCGGACAATAAAAGGGCATTTCCCAGTTCCGCCGTCCTTTCCTCCGGCTCTCCTGTGTACTCCGTTACCTTCTTTCTCCAGCATCCCCCATCCCATTTATATCCAAATCCCTTTACGATAGCGCGGAATTCATCGTCTTTTTCATATCTGGCTTCAACATCGCTTCCTATCTTAAGTTCTACGATCCCGCCCTTTTGCTCCCCTTTTAGGGGCCTTACTGTCAGTGCCGCCTTCTCTTCTTCTATTTCCTGTTCTATGTCATCTGGTACATCCTGGCCTTTCCGGCTCTCAATAATCCCTTGTCCCAGTATCTTTGACAGGCTATCCCCACGGCTATCTATCCAAAAGCGGGCCTCCACCTTATTTTTAATCAAATATCCTTCCGCCTGCAGCAACTCTTCAATGGTTGCATGGTATTCCTGGCCATCTTCTGTTTTAATGCGGATCCCCCTTTTCCCCGCATTACTTATTTCTTCCACCTTCTGATCTATTTTTTCTAAAATTGCAAGTCGCAGGGTATTGGCCCATGCCACTTGCTTTTCACTTCCATTCAATTCCGGCAGGCCATATTCTTCTGATTTCACCGCCGATTTTTGGTTGGCTGCTTTTCTTTCAGCAGCCTCTTTTTCCCTGCGGCACGCCGGGCAAATATCGCTAAATATCCACTCGGCTTTCCTTTCCCTATTCTTCATCGGGCCATAAAGTTCCACCATCCCTTCATGGCCACACGAATATGTGCCATTGTATTTAGCCATATCTTCTCCAGTTCCGGTCTTTGCACTCATAATTATAAGTGCAAAGACCATTAAAATATCTTACTTCAATAATTCCCGTACGAAATCCATATCAACATCCGTCACCTTGATCTTTTTCAACACATCAAGATCATACCCATATTCCGAAAGTCTCATTTTCCAAATTTTTTTCTTTTCCCCAGCAACTTCGTCCGGGTATTCTGTCATAAATAACAATTCCCCTGTCTTTTCGGGATAATTCGCCCTTATCCATTCCTCCGCATCTTCTTCCGCTTTATCTATTGCAAGCTTAAGCCGGGAAGGAATCTTCTTTGGTTCTTCTCCCTCTCTTTGAGCATCCACATCTTCCACCAGATGCCAGAACCCGTCTTCCGGTACTTTTTCTGTTATATACACCTTTTCTAAGTATGTGTCCGTCGCATTGGTAGCTAAAACTACCGCATACGTCACTTTACCATCCTTCCCATACTTAAAAACTCTATACCTTAGATCCCCCTCCGACACCTCTTCCGGGACAATCCCGGCGTCGTACAAGCCATCCAAAAATAGCTGGTCTGATACCGTCTGAAATATCACCTTTTCCCCGTTATGTTCATACATTTTCATTTTCTTTTCCCTTTCCCCGCTTCTCTGGCGGCTTATTTCTGCTTTCCGTCCGGGCTGTTACCCATCAGAAATTGATTTATAGTAATTTTTGTGATATTCTTTTTATGTGGGGAGCGGTGGCAAGCCCGCCCTCCCTGTTTGCCCGAGCCTTATGGCTCTTTTTTTAATTATCCTCAATACCCTTCTGCGTCCGATCGATCATCTTTCGGATCAGTTCCAACGCCTTTTCTGTATCGCCCTCTTCGATTGCTTTTTCGATTTCTTTCTGATTTTCCAGCGATTCTCTTAGAAAACTTTTAAATACTGGCATTTCGTTCATTCTGTCCTCCTTTCCCCGCTTGCCCGGTTATTGTCAATCAGTTTCCCTCTTGACAATTATAGTATACACTATTTTTTATATTTTGTCAACTTTATTTTATACTTTTCTTTATGTTTTATATCTTTTTTTCTATATGATATATATTTTATTTTATATAATCGGTTCGCCGGATTGCTTATCAATAAATTGGATTTTCAATTCCGCATCTAATGCTTCAGCGACTTTTTC
>ENA-ORMO01001396-ORMO01001396.1-human-gut-metagenome-genome-assembly--contig:-NODE-1396-length-25949-cov-5.218931_pt1 | contig 25949 bp, 14 predicted proteins | sample MGYA00242106_ERZ509001 | MGnify/ENA primary metagenome ERZ509001 (study PRJEB26280, sample SAMEA2338736) | human gut metagenome | biome: human gut; feature: human-associated habitat; material: faeces...
ACCAATAGTAAAGAGTTTCGTAGGCAATACCCTAGGCACGAAAGACGTTGTGCGTCCACCGTGCCAGAACACAGGTGTTTACACCACCTTGCCTGGTCAGAATGCGGTGAAACACTGTACGGTGACCGTTGGTTGAATGTCGAGTAACTTGCGAAGGGCATAAGCCATTCGATCAAGAACAGCTGATGGAAGAAAGCCTGTGTAGGAACGCCATAGGCGCGAAAGGCGCTGTGCGTCCACCGGGCTAGGGTATGGACGTCTATACGACCCTGCCGGGTTAGAATGCGGTGAAGCACTATACGGTGATTGTAACTATAAGGCTTCGGAAAGAAAAAGGAATATGGAACGACTCTGACGGATAGCTTTTCTACATGTAAATGTATATCCTAATCGTATGTAGATGATTTGCCCCCATAGGATCGAATACATAGGAAAGCCCAAGCAGAGATATTCCACCCATATGACCCAGCAGGAGTGTTCGCAAACGAGAATGCGGATAACCCCTGCTGGGTCAAACTTTTTACAAGGTATAGGAATGTATGGTATGGTGACGATTTATGTAGCAACAGCTGGAAGAGCGCAGGCAAACTCTTAGGGGCGGCATAAAAACTATTTCCACTGTAGAAATCCGGCAATAATCGATAAATACCGGAATCATGTTATACAAAGAGTGAAGTAGCTTGTATCCAATCAAGGCCTAACAGTCAATGGCAGGGAACTTCCGTAAACATCGGCCATTCGATTAAGCAACCGCTGCTGGAAGAGAGCCTGCGTAGGAAACGCCGTAGGCGCGAAAGACGCTGTGCGTCCACCGGGCTAGGGTATGGGCGTCTATACGACCCTGCCGGGTTAGAATGCAGTGAAACACTATACGGTGACCATTGGTTGAATATTGGATACCAGCGAAGGGCATAAGTCATTCGATTAAGCAACCGCTGGTAGAAGAGAGCCAGCGTAGGAAACGCCGTAGGCGCGAAAGACACGATGTATCCGTTTATGATAGGTGGACATAAGAATTAAGTTGTAGAAAGAGTAAAAATAATGGGTATTCGAATCAAGTGTCCAGCAATCGACAGCAGGGAACTTCCGTAGGAATTACCATAGGTATGAAAGACGTTGTACGTCTGGAATGGATAGGTGAACATCAGAATTGTATTATGGGAAGAGTAAAACTAACCGATATTTAATCAAGGGATCGGTTACCGATAACAGGGAACTCTGTAGGCGCGAAAGGCGCTGTGCGTCCGGCATCTCTGGGTGGTCCCTCATCCTCCCCACGGAGAAATCTTCCTGACGGGCTTAAATTGTGCATGAAAAACGAACAGCCAGGTATATGTATACTATACATGTATCTGGCTGTTTGTTTTATAAAACACACAATGTGTTTCTCTCTTTCTAAGAAATTTTCTAAAAATTCCTTTCTTTTATCTTCCTGTAGAAAAACGGACAGAATGTGTCACAAAAGGATCTTCATTCACATATCCTGAGAACGTGGACTTGCATCAAAGGGATCTGTTCCAGATTATATACAGAGGAGTGTGACCCTTTTGCCATCGCTTTTGAAAGCGGGCAGCAAAATTTTGTCCGTCGTATTGGCAATTTCGACAATTGCCTTGATTCCTGCGCCCGTTTCCTCCTACGCTGGCAACCATTCAGCTGATGGATCGACGGAGTTTGCTCCCAGTCGCGTGGCGACTTCCAAGAATCTCTCCTCCCCGGACGATTTAGAAAGCCGACTGGAAAGTGTTTCACCGGGGTATGTACAGCCGCCTATCGACCCCTCTTACCTTTTGCAGGGAGGATCTTCCCCCTTGCTTACACGCACGACTGCCTCGTTTCCGTCCTGTTATGACCTGCGGGAACAACAGGAAATCTGTGAGGCTGTCCGCAACCAAGCTGCTTGGGGCACTTGTTGGGCGTTTGCCGCGGTTGGCTCTGCGGAATCCTCCTTATATCCGGAGGACACCACTGTATTTTCTCCCCGCCACTTGGCTTATTTCGCTTATAACGGCGCAGCCAATCCGCACACGCCAGAGGATGGCACAGCCGGTGACACCTTCCATCCCTGGAGTTATCCATCCAATGATTCCCGTTTCTATTGGTATCCATGGTATGAATTCGGCGGAAACACGTTCCTTGCAACCGCTACGCTCGCACGAATCGGCGTACAGACGGAAGAGGTCGTGCCTTACCCGGAATCCTATCAATATTTTGGCACAGAGATCGATTCATTTGGTACTCCTGCGCTTAAGGACGCGTATACTGCCCTTTACGGAAATGTCTCAGAAACCTTTCATTTTACGGCCCCTTACCGTTTAGTAGAAAGCAACTATCTTCCCACTAGGGACTCCTTTGGAAATCTCAATGGCAATGCGATTAAGCAAGCTCTTTTAGAAGGCTCCTGTATTGTAGTTGCCTATGCATCCAATCAATACAACACGTATACACTCCCGAACGGGGAACAAATTGTCGCCCAAGCTTATAACGGTCCCAACCGTGTAGCCGTGAACCATGAGGTACAGATTATCGGCTGGAACGACACCATCCCAAAGGAATCATTCTGCACCAGCTGGACCAATGGAGAGCCTACCGGCAATATGCCCTCCAATGACGGCGGATGGCTCATCCGCAATAATTGGGGAAACCATTGGGGAATGGACGGCTGTTTCTATCTCTCCTATGAAGATTCTTCCATCTCAGAGACCTGCCAGTTCATTGCCTCCGCCGATCCGTCTTATGACCACCTATACCAGTATGACGGTACGGGATGGAATACTACGGTCGGTATCAGAGACAAGCCAACCGCTCCAGTTTCGATGGCCAATGTATTTACTGCAACAGGACAGCAGTCGATTCAAGCGGTCTCTTTCTATACGACCATGCCGGACGCTCAGTATTCCATTCAAGTATACACCGGCCTACAGGAGTCCGACGTTCCAGATAGCGGTGTGCCCGCCTTTTTCAAAGAACAAAAAGGTTGGGAGCCCTATGCCGGTTACCATACAATCGCGTTACAACAACCTGTTTCCATCCAGAGCGGGGAACCCTTCTCGATTGTTGTAAAGTTGGAAAACCCCACGAGCAACGGGTTGACAGATTCCAACGGCCCCATCTATCCGATCGCGTGTGAGGGCAACGGTCCCTGCAATGGAATCTTTTCAGACGCCGCTATCGCACCTGGCCAAAGTTTTCTCCGCGGGTCCAATGGAACTTGGCTGGATCTCGCAGATTTTCAGGAATCGACGTATGTTTCCAGCGGTATTCACAACTTAACCCTTGGGAATGTCTGCCTAAAGGCCTTCACGACCGACGAACCCCTTGGCTCAGTAACGTACGCAACCGGGAATGGATTGGATAAACTATGACCACTGCTGAAAATCATCGCTTCCCTTCCTCTTTTTCCTACAGAGGTCATAGTATCATTTTCATCCGAATTCGGGGACCGCCATCATATTTAAAAAGAGAGAACTCCCTCCCATGTGCGCAGGGTCCTTCCGGAATACACGCCTAAGAAGAAACCGCCTGCCTCCAAACGAAACGTGTGGTTGTTACACGGATTCGCGCGGAAAAACTGCCATAGGAATTTTCGCTTGGGCCCTGTGCTCCGGAGAAAAAATGTCCAGCTGTCATACTCTTGACAGCTGGGCAGCATTTTCCAATAGAAGATCACAACCAACAGGTATCCATCCACTAAAATAAAAAATGCGCACCATAAAAGAGCGGTGAGATCAGAATTTCTTTAGGGACAGCCCGCAGACATCCTCTCTAGTTTCTTAAAACAATACGCTAAAAGGCACGTTCAGATTGGAAAAACCTGTGTGGGGTGAATGCCATTCTTCCCTAGGCAAGATTGTTATCCGCTCCTACAGGTTTTCTTAAGATAGGGCTCTAAAGCAAGCTTTCTTTTGCCACGCAGCCAGGGGCGCTTCATTTTATCCCGTCTGATCGGTCAAGCCTTTTCTTGTATTTCTCAACAAAGGCCCTCGGGCTCTCCTGACAATTTCTCCGATGAAAAAATAGCACAAGTTTTATATCCGGCAAGGCAAAAGCGGGCCCATGCAGGTGCGTTCCATTCAGCACTTGCCCTTTCCTTCGGAGAATTGGAACAGTTGGAATAACAAAAATGAGACGGGGAACCGTGTCAAATGAATAAGCATACAGGAATCCGTTCCCTATGTTGTGGCGGTTTCTGTACGCAAGCCCGTACAGGCCAAAGCTTTGCCATAATCCTTGCACATTGGGTGTGCTGGCAGTCGATCTGGCATTTGCACTTTGCGGCCGTTCTTCTGAGACAAACCAAACTGTTGCATCGACCAAAAGAGCTTCTATCCCTTTTGGGGCTTGGAACGCAATAGAAGGAATGGTTGTACATACGTCCTTTGGATGGCTCCTTGTCCAATCGAAATAGGAACCTCAAATCAGCTTTTGACATCTGTCCGCTTCAAAACCAGCAGGGACAATCCACAGAATATTACCGTAAACATAGCACACATTACAAAGAAAATCCCCATGTCCACCTCTCCCAATGCTTCCTGACTGACCGAGCCCATTCCTGCAATCAAAAGGGCGTTGGGGAAAATTGGCCACCAGCCCTTAACCGCCAATAGGAACCCTACTACGCTGCAACAGAATCCGATTCCCACCGGTACTGCAAAGCTTCGGATACGCATGGCAAAGAAAAGTTGCATGGCCGCTACGGGAAGGGAACCAAACCAAGCACATAGAAACCAACGGACCACATCCGGCGGAATGGACGATTGAAATCCAAAATAGAACCCCGCCGCCAAGTATAGTGCAAAAAAGAATACCTGTGTTACGAAACTTAGGCCCGCAATCACCAGAAATTTGCTCCAAAAGATATTCCGTACGGGTACAGGAGCTGTCATCAGGTTGTTCCAATTGTGGTTGAGGTGCTCCAAACGCCATGCATAGGCAGCATAGATCGATAGCAGGACCGCCAAAAACAGATCTCCATAAAACAGGCTAACCTGGGTCCAAAGGCTTTGCCATTCTTTTGTGAGAATATCCCGATTCATGGAAAAATTCGCGCTTCCCACAAAGACGCTGAATGCAGGTAAAAACAGGAATGCCAACCAGATACACGATCCCTTTAGCTTACGGCATTCGGCCACAACTGCATGTCTTAACATGACCTTCCCCTCCTAAAATTCTTTTCTGCACAGGTGGTGTTTCCCCAGGAAATATACAAGCACTCCCACAGCACACACCAATAGCGATGGAAACAAATTGGGGCTTATCGCGATATACGCCCATTCATGTTCTCCCAACGGAACCGTCTGTACACAGGAGAGGTCGGCATAGGCACACCAGGGAAACACGATCCGCACTTGTGCGGGAAATAGCGCTCCTACAAACCCCAGAAATGCGCCAGCCATGCCAACGATCAACGCTACCAACTGATTGGAGACCGCCATCGAAACCCACTGTTGTAAAGCCAGCACAAACACACTCGCAAGAAGCGTTCCAAAATAGATGGGCAGTACCAAGTCCGTTGGAATTGGTACAGGGAATCCCTTCCAAATACCAAATACAATTAGAACGGCGAGCTCTACCGTTAGGGTAAAGGTTAGAATCAGAAACGCACATAAGAATTTGGAGAGGTACAGCCGGTTCATTGGCTCTGCTGCTGTGCCGAGCAGCTTCCAGGTGTCCCCTTTATGCTCCATATCGCAGATACGGCTGGCAAGTACCGCGATGGCCATGGGGAGGAAAAGGCCATGCAGGAGTGCCAAATTCGTAAATAGGTTGTTCCAAACCAAATGGGTACCGTTTTCCTCCAGATATTGTTGTGCGGAATAGGCGGTCCACGCCCCCTCTGCCCCACAGAGAAATAACGCAGTTAAGAAAATACCACGGCGCCGAATCTTATAAAATTCCAACGACAGATACCGCATCATAATGCTCCCGCCTTTCCGGTCAGATCGAGGAAAATTTCCTCTAAGCTGCGCTGCCGCTCCTCAATTCGGTACACCTGTATCCCGCTGCAAACCAACTGCTGGTTGATCTGTGCCACCGCCGCGTCACTCACGTTTTCCAAAAGCAACCAGCCATGTTCTCGTTTGGGACAATACCGTTCCAACAAGCGCGCTGCCTCTTCTGCGTCCTGCGTCCGGACCGCCACATAATGGGCGCTTCTTTGACGCAATACTTCCAAGCTGTTCTGGAAAATCAGTTCTCCATGATCGATAATCCCGACCGCAGTTGCCATTTGGTCTACCTCGGCCAACAAGTGGCTCGAGAGCATCACGGTCATGCCATACTGCCGTGGCAACGCTTTGATGAGTTCCCGGATCTCCTCGATTCCAGCGGGGTCCAGGCCATTGGTCGGTTCATCCAGTACCAGCAGCTTTGGAAAACGCATCAGCGCCATGGCGATTCCAAGGCGCTGTTTCATTCCCAAAGAATAATGGTTTACTTTTTTGTCGGCCTGATTTTCCAAACGCACAATGTGCAGAGCCTCTCTCAAATTCTTTTCTGGGATGTCCAACAGTTTCTGCATGACACGCAGGTTTTCCATACCCGTTAGATGCCCATAATATGCCGGCGCTTCGATCAGCGCGCCCGTTTGCCGCAAAATCTCCACCCGATTTTTCTCATTCATCTGTTTGCCAAAAAGGTGTACCGTTCCCTTTGTCGGCTTGGCCAGCCCCAGCAGCATCTTCATTGTGGTGGACTTCCCTGCACCGTTTGGCCCCAAGAAGCCGTATACTTCGCCCTCTCGGATCTGCAAATCTACATTCTTTACGCGGAACACACCGTTATATTCTTTGGAAAGTCCCTCTGTGTGTACAATCGATTCCATCTTTACTTCCCCCTAAGCGATCTCTGCGTAATACGCAGGAAGACTATTCTGATATACCATCCGGCTGGCAAACGCACTCACCAAAACAAACGCAAGGGTTACTACGGCAACCAGCGCCAGAATTCCAAATCTTTTCTTCATCCGCTCCATACGGGCCGCCTCCTTTTTTCTAGGATGATGAAAGCATATACCCTCTGCCTTACAGAAAGCTTCATAAAACCTTACAGCAAACTTACAATACATCCCTTGGGATGAAACCATCCGCGCGCATGTGGTATAATAAAGGCACGCCACTAAAGAAAGGTCCGCCTAGGGACGGGCCCATGGTGAAAAACAAGGAAACAAATCTGGCAATTCCATAAGGATACCTGCCGATCAGGCTTTTCCCGGCCGATTCGCTGGACAGAAAGCGGGGAACAACAATGGATGCATTAAAAGAAAAGAAGATCTTGGTAGTGGACGATCAGCCGCAGCTGTTGCGCATGGTGGACGAGATCCTTCGGCGAGAGGGCTTCACGCGTATTTTTTTGGCGCCGGACTGTGCCCGTGCGATGGAACAACTGCGCGCAGTCCGCCCAGACTTGGCCGTCTTGGACGTTATGTTACCGGACGGGGATGGTTTTTCCCTACTACAACAGATGCGTGCCGTCTCGCCCCTCCCCGTGATTTTTCTCACCGCGCGCGGAGAAGATGAAGACCGGCTGATCGGCCTGGGAATGGGCGCGGACGACTACCTTGTCAAACCATTTCTTCCAAAGGAACTGACCTTGCGCATCACCGCCATCCTGCGGCGCGTCTATGTGCCCATCCAACAGGAACAGCTTCCGGTATTTGCCCTGGGAAACCGCACGGTCGACCTGGGGGCTTCACTTGTCCAAGCTTTGGATGGCCGGGAGTGGACCCTCACCGCCAAGGAGCTTGCACTTCTCAAGAAGCTCTATGAGAACCGGAATCGCATCGTAACCAGCGATTCGCTCTGCCAAGCCGCCTGGGGGGACGATCTCTATGGATATGAAAACACGCTGATGGTTCATATCCGCCGCATGCGTGAAAAACTGGAAGAGGACCCTTCCCATCCCCAATATCTATTGACTGCACGTGGATTGGGATACAAGCTGCAAGTGGCTTCTCGCGCAGACTGATGGGGCAGGGGCCGCAAAGCGGCGGCCTAAAGCCGCCGTCTTTCCTGCGAACTGTGTTCGCAGACACCGCGTCGGCCGGCGCGGTGGCGGCCCCGGTGGGCTATTTTTCACAGGAGGCGACCGCCATGAAGAGTATCCGGCGTTTTTTAGGCCGTTTTTTGATTGGGCTTTTTGTCTGTGTCATGGTTTTTTTGATTGCCAATATCGCGGGACTATCCATTTATCTGCGCGTTCTGTACGACACACATGAAGGGGAGACGGACTTTTCCCCCTCAAGAACGGTCCGAGTGGCTGTAGAAGGGTTGGTTCAACGGGACGGACAATATCAGTTGGCCCCATCTGTGACAAAAGAACTGCAGGAGCATGGCGCCTGGGCCATGCTGTTGGATGATCGGGGAAAAGTGGTCTGGTCTCTGGATCTTCCTCCAGAGATTCCCCTCTCCTATACGCCAAAGGAGATCGCTGGCTTCACCCGATACTACTTAAAGGATTATCCGGTCTTTTGCTGGGCGCATCCAGATGGTCTCGTGGTGACGGGGTATCCAAAAGGGGCCTACATGCGCTACACGCTCGACTTTGCAGAATCGGATGTCCGAACCCTCTTTCAATACCTCGTGTTATTTGTGATCGGAAACAGTTTGGTTGCCATTCTTCTCTATGCGTTTCTCTGTTGGTGGACGGTGCGGCCAGTACGGCCCATTCTCCATGGCCTTTCCTGTCTGGCCCATGGGGAAGCGGTTCAACTTGCAGAACGCGGCAGCCTCCGCGAAGTAGCCGCTGGAATCAACGCGGCTTCGGGTGAATTACAGCGCCGGGATGCCGCCCTCCGAAAAAAAGACGAAGCGCGCGCAAACTGGATTGCCGGTATTTCCCACGACATCCGTACCCCGCTTTCGGTCATCCTCGGTTATGCAGGTGAATTGCAGGACGATCCGGCACTCCCTCCACAGGAACAGGAGCAAGCTGCTGTGATTTGCCGTCAGGGAATTCGCCTACGCGACCTGGTGAGCGATCTGAATCTTGTATCGCGTTTGGAATACGACATGCAGCCTCTGGAATATCGGCTGTTGCGAGCCGCCAAGCTTGTTCGCCGCACGGTTACGGATTTTATGAATGCCATGCCGGAGAATCCCTGCGGCATCGAACTCGAAGCCATAGACGAATCCATTCAGCTGAAGGGGGACGAGCGGCTGCTTCTGCGCGCCTTGACAAACCTTCTCCAAAACAGTGTTCTGCACAATCCGCAGGGTTGCGCGATCCGAATAGCCGTTCGCAGGGAGGACGGCTTCTGCCTAATTTGTGTGTACGATGACGGCGTTGGAGCCGATCCGCAAAAATTGGAAAACCTTCTGAATGCCCCCTATGCGCCAAAGCGTGCCCACGGATTGGGATTGTTTTTGGTTCGGCGCATAACGGAGGCCCATGGCGGACAATTTATCGCGCACACAGCCCCCGGTCAGGGCTTTTCCTGCGAGATGAAACTTCCCTGCGAACCATTTATCAAAGGTTCCCCCTCGGCAGATCCTTTCTAATGCAGCACACAGGGAACATCATTTGTCCATCTGTCATGCGGTTTCAGTCCCCTATTTCAAAATTTGTTCCTTTTCCAATGTATTTGAAAAGGGAGGCTTTTCGGCCTTGCTATTGATTTTTTCTTCCTGTTCTTTGGATACTCCCCTTGGGCCGGATGTGCCATCGCATACCAAAGAAAAGGGAACCGGTTTTTTCCAGAAAGTCGGGGGTCTTTGCTATTCCTCCTCGATTGGCAGCTCCTGCAAATTTTCTCGATCGTAATAAGTAAAATCCCCATGGGTTCCGGCCAAAAGTTTTCAATGCGAACGGGAGACAATCCATATTTTTGCCAATAAACGCCAAACGGCCCCAACAAAGCAAAATGCTCTGTTGGGGCCGTTTCTGCCTGAACTTCTATCAATATGGTCAAATGCGCCTTACTGTACGGCTCCTTCCAACGCTTCCTGTAAGGTATCGATGTCTCCTCTCGGAACGCTCCCTCGAACCACATCATCCAAAACCACCACACAATTGCGCTCTCCATCCGGATAGAATTCCAAAGTATTGGTCAGTGCACCATCGTAGTATTCGACAACCGCCCGGAAGAGCGGCGTACCGGTAGGCTCCGTGTCACCAGCGTCCTCCAAAACGGTCTCACTGGTCAACACCTGATAGAGATTTGTAAACGCGGTGTAATCCTTTGTGGTTCCAGAAGCATCCGCTACGGTATAGTTATAATATGTGGTATCGTCCGTGGATTTCTCCTCATCCTTTGTGCGGGTGACATTCCAACGATATGTTTCGCTCGAATCCAGTTCGATCGAAAGCGTCTGTACAGCTTCCACATTCCTTGTCAAAAGGACTTTGCTCTGCACGTCAAACGGCTCTGTCAGGCTTGTCCATGGAATCAGGCTATCGTCCATGATTCGATATACGATATCTACACCGTCCAACATCACCATGCGGTTTCCATCCTTCTCCGCCCCCGCCTTGAGCGTGTATTCCGTCCCATCCGCCGTGGTCATCTGAACAACATTGGCCGGGTTTTCCAAGCCATACTCCCGCAGGGCGTCCGCGTCGGGGTGTAATGCCTCTACTCCGCCAGCCGTCAAATAAGACAACAGATCGGTCAAGGAGGTCACCGTTTCCGAATCCGCCTCCATCCTTTTCGGCTCTGTCATCAAATATAGGGTGCCTTCCCCCTGCTGAAGGGTAATTGGCTCCGCAACCGCCGTACCGCTCAACACCAGCTTACGGAACGGCGCGGCAGCATCGGCCTTGAGACTGCTGAAATCCAATACCTGGCGGGACAAAAAGCCGGTTTTATCCTGCAAATATGCCATTGGAACGCTGGCCACATAGATGTCCTCCCCGGTCTGTCCACGCACATAGTAAGCCGTGCTATCCTCCACAGAGGCATTCCCAATCTCATACCCGTAGGTATCTCCGTTCTTAAAAGTAACTTTCACGGTCGCCTGCGGAGTAGACAGGCCAAAATCCGTGAGGTTGCTGACCGTGCCGATCTTCTTTGTGGCAAAGAGCTGCCAGCCACCCTGCGCCGCGGTTTTAACCGCATAGCTGTCCTGTGGAAGCCCTTCCAATTCCTGGATGGTAAAATGGATCTCCGGCTCAGACTCCGAAGATACTGCGCTGGCGCTCTCCGTGGATTCCGAGGACAGTACAGCGGAGCTCGTGCCCGCTGCACTGTCCTCCGGCTGTTCCTCCGAAGGCACGATCGTGAATACCCCGTTTGTATTGGTCACCTCAATCGAGGCAACCTCCGCTTCTTCCCGATTTAAAAGTGCAATGTCCTGCGACGAAGAGGCCGTAGTGGACGCCTCGGTCGTGCCGCCGGTCAGCATCAAAGCGGCCAACACTCCCCCCAGCGCAACGATGCACACGCCGAGAATCAGCAGATTCCTGGTCGCCGGTTTCATTATAACCTCCTCCTTCTATAATAGACGGCTATACCAATCACCACGACAATCAACGGGATCAGAACCGTAAACACGCCCAATCCGAAAACCATCACCTGTAAAAGGCTCATCGAAATATCTGCTACCGAGGTCTGTACCTGTTTGGTCTCTACCGCCGCTGTCTCCCCTTCTGTTCCGGTTACGTATTTCGAAAGATCTGTGAGGTATTTACCATCTCCAAATGTGTTGGAATTGATGATGCCGTCCACAAACATAAAGGTGCTTCCCAGAACCACTACATTGGCGGTAGCTTCTTGGTCTCCAGCCGTGATGGTCTTTTGTGCAAGTGCTGCCAAAGTCTGCTCGCCGGTCTGTGGATTGCGGATGCTTTCCTCCGTTCCATCATAGGGGAACGCTGTGCTGCCGCTTGTTGCAAGTACGTGCGTAGTGATTCCATTGCGGCTGTCAAACAGCAGCTGAATCGGGCAGCTCTGCGGCATCAAAAGATACCCATAATCCGGTGTTGCCCGGCTGAGGGTGATGTCGCTTCCCTGATTTGCCAGCAGATAGGATGGATCGCTGGTGATATAGCTGTTGGGATCGGTTTCGATCACCTGGGTAGCCTGCTGTACATCCATGCCCCACTCTTTTAGGAACGAGGTTAGATTCGGGAGGCTATCCTGACCGGGATAGAAGGTTACCAACAAGGAACGGTCGGTCGTTTTCCCATCGTCGTTTAAGAATGCCTCCAACTTCTCAATTTCATCCTGCGTATAATCCGTTGCAGGGGTGGCCAAGACAAAAAGTTGTGCATTCTCGGGAATTTCATCCGTCAACAAATTGATCTCCTGTGTCTCAAAGTTGCTGCTGGTCAACATGTTCTTATAAAGCGTCGTGTCCAACATCTCATTGTGTCCTGTATCGAACACCGCCAGTGGAAGGGTGTCCGCATTGACTGAGCTCACCGCAGAAGCCAACGCACTGTCCACCATGGAGTAAGCGGTCATTCCTGTCTGGCTGTACTGTACGTCAAATAGATCCGTGTACGCCAACACGCGATAGCGCTTATCCGTTTTCACCAGCACATCCGCAGTCATCAAGCCGTCGTCCTTATACTCCGAAGCAAAGGCCGGATTCTGATCCAGATCGATATATTCCACCGATATATTGGAGTTCTTTTCCGCCATCTTCTCGGCCAGCGTACTGACTTGACTGTATTTGATTCCATATTCCGCCAAGAGGGTATCCGCCTTGGCGATTTCCTCGCTCGCCATGATGTAGATTGTGGTTGGATTCTGCACATTGGAAGCAATCTCCGCCGCACTTTCCGACAGCGTGTTGACATGCCCCTCCGTGAGGTCCAAATTGATCGAAGGATAGCGCTCGCCCAATAGGCTGACCACCACATTTAAAAGGATGATAACCGCCAGAAACCCGGCGGTCATTGCCAGGGAAATCCCCCGATATTTGCCCTTATGACTGTCCTTGCGGGGTTTCTTCTGTTTTTTTATGGAGTCTTCCGCGATGGGCGGCTCCATCGTCTCCGGGGGAAGCTGTTCAGACGTCCCCTTTTCGATTGCCTCTAGGTCGGATTTTGGAGCCTCTTGTTCCTCTCTGGAAAAATCTTCTTCCGGTTCCTCTTGACTCGGTGGCGCAACCGGCATTTCCCCCGAGGATTGCTCTTCCTTAGAACCTTCCGGCGTTTCTGTTTCGCTCATCCCTTCTGCCGGAAACACCTTTTCCTCCGGCAGCAAAGGATTCTTATTCTCATTGTCCATCTGCTATCCCTCCCTTAGCTCCAGCGTCTGCTCTCCAGCTTACGTGCAGTCAAAAACAGAAAGACTGCCGCCACGCTGAGGAAAAAAACGATGCTGGCAAGATTAAAGGTCCCCGTAGTAAAGGGGGTATACCGGCTGTTGAAGGACAACCAGTTCAAGATCTTGACCACTACTTCGTTGCTGATAATCCCTGTCAACTGATCGATTACCACCAACAGAATGGAAATCCCGAAGGTGCCGATCGCGGCCACGATCTGGCTTTGCGTAAGAGCAGAGACAAAGGTGCCAATCGCCAGAATCGCCACACCGTACAGGAAGGAACCGATGACCGTACCGAGAATCAACACCCAATTGGGCGAGGAGAAAAAACCGATGACCACGGCGGGAATCAGGCTGCCCACCAGGATCGCCGCATAAACGGTCGCAGCCGCAAGGAACTTACCCACAACAATCGAGCCGACTCCCACCGGAGCCGTCAAAAGGGCCTGATCGGTTCGGTTCTTCTGCTCTTCGCTGAATACCCGCATGGTCAAAATCGGCAAAAGCATCATGCTCCAAATAAACATATTGCTATAGACAAATGTGGAGATATAATAGGTGGAACCGGACAACATCACCGAATAATAATAAAAGCCGTACAACGCAAACAATACCGCCGCCACCACATAACCGACTGGGGAGGTAACATACGATTGGAGTTCTTTTTTGTAGATCGCACCCATTACGCCCCCTCCTTTCCATCGAGAATCTCAGAGGAATGCTCCGACCCTTGATCGGCGTAGAGGTCGCTGGTAAGGCGCAGGAAAACATCTTCCAACGTGAGATCGGTATTCTTCATAGAGAGGATGGGCCAATCGTTCCGTGCTGCTAAGGCAAAGACCGAGCGGCGCAAGTCGATTCCCTCTTCGCTCTCAACCGAAAATGCGAATACACCGGGCTCCTTTTCTCCGTAGGAGAGCACCTCTTTGACGCCATTCATCGCCTGCAATGCATATTTGATCGGCTCTTCCTCGCCCTCTAACCGCAGGAGCAGACGGTTTTCATTGGACAGGCTGTGCGCCAAACTGTCCGGGGTGCCGTCCGCAACGATGGAACCGCGATTGATGACAATCACGCGCTCGCATACGGCCTGTACTTCGGACAGAATGTGGGAACTTAAAATGACTGTGTGTTTTCGTCCCAGACCTTTGATGAGGTTTCGAATTTCGATAATCTGTTTTGGGTCGAGCCCTACTGTGGGTTCATCCAGAATCAGTACCGGTGGATTGCCCAGCAAAGCCTGTGCAATGCCGACGCGCTGGCGGTATCCCTTGGAAAGATTGGCAATCAGACGGTGATACACATCGTCGATCTTGACCAGCGAACAGATCTCCTCTATGTGTTCCTTGCGTGGAAGTTTTACCTTCTTCAGGTCATACATAAAGTTCAGGTACTCTTTGACGGTCATGTCCGTATATAGAGGGGGGATTTCCGGCAAATAGCCGATGCGCTTCTTGGCCTCCAACGGATTTTCCAGGGTGTCAAACCCGTCCACGGTAATACTTCCCTCCGTGGGGGAGATATAACCTGTGATGATATTCATGGTCGTAGATTTCCCCGCGCCATTTGGGCCAAGGAACCCGAGGATGGTTCCCTCCTCCAGGGAAAAGCTGATATGGTTCAAAGCAAGATTCGAACCGTATTGCTTTGTGAGGTTTTTCACCTCAATCATATGCGTCCCTCCGATTTCTAAAATTCAGGGAACGAAAGCCAAATGGAAAAAGAAGGCCGCCCGGAGCGATCCAATTTTATTTGCCAGATCGGGATAGCCGGTTGCAAAGGATTCCGCTTGTTCCCCTATACGTGACTATCAGTTTAGCAATGTAACGTGATCGTTAGGTGATCGAAATATGAATAAATTGTTACAGCGCAAGAAAAACACAGAGAGTGATATAAGCACATCAAGTGTTGTAGATTTTTATCCGGATCAACATACACGAAAAACCGCTCTACCGAAGCACATCGATAGAGCGGTTTTTCGATTGTTTTAGAGAAGGAAAAAATTTGAGGAGAAGGTGTAAAGAGTTACAACTTCCGTCTTGCTGTTAGGCGAGAGAATTGGGAAATCCGTTTGGCTTTGTCTTATTTATTATAAAATATTTTCTTGTGCGATACATAGAAGATTTTTTGGAAAGAAGTGTGATTATTTTAGCTATTTTCCAGAAATATTTTGAATCATACGAATAAATTACAACTATTTTTTGATCTTTGTACTTTTTTTAGGTTTTCAAGCCAATCGAGATTCTTTGACCCTGTGTTCTCATAAGAGGCGCTTCCCTTGCGGTTTTCATAGGAAGCTCGTATAATAAAAGTACGGAATCCTTTCATTTTCCACAGGATTCCCCCTTTTGGTGGAAAATGACCCTATCTTGGAAATACCGCAAAAAATCCGGAGGCAGGGGACTCCGGCTCTTTTGCGGTATTTTCGTTAAATGCAGGTGATTGTATTGTTTACAAAAAGGGACCTCTATCGCCTCCTGATCCCACTGATGGTTGAACAGGTTCTTGCGGTACTGGTTGGCATGGCCGACGTAGTCATGGTTGCTGCAGTTGGTGAAGCTGCCGTGTCCGGTGTATCCCTAGTGGATTCGATCAGTACACTGATTATTCAATTGCTCGCTGCCCTCGCTACCGGCGGCGCTGTAGTCTGTTCGCAGTACATTGGACGCAAAGATGTAAAAAATGCATCCATCGCTGCGAATCAGCTGCTTCTTTCAACTTTTCTGCTTTCGATACTCATTATGGCAGTGGCGCTAGCAGGAAATCGTGCCCTGCTGGATCTCATCTTTGGCCAGATTGAAGCCGATGTCATGGGGAACGCGCAGATCTATTTTTTCCTCTCTGCGCTCTCCTACCCATTCCTTGCGATCTACAATTCTTGTGCAGCACTGTACCGTTCCATGGGCAACTCAAAGGTTTCTATGAAAACGTCCCTCTGTATGAACGCTATCAATGTGACCGGTAACGCCCTGTGCGTCTATGGCCTTCATATGGGGGTCGCTGGCGTCGGTATCCCCACGCTCGTCTCTCGTGCCACGGCGGCGATTATTATGCTGGTGATTGTGCGTAACCCGCAGAATCTGATCCATGTGGACAAACATTTGCGTTTGGGCTTTCACCCACACATGATCCGAAACATCTTGCGCATCGGTATTCCCGCCGGTATGGAAAACAGCATGTTTCAGCTTGGCAAAATTTTGGTGCAGAGTTTGGTATCCTCCCTGGGAACTGTCTCTATCGCCGGGTTTGCCGTGGCAAGCAACCTCGTGCAGTTTGAATATCTGCCTGGAACGGCCATTGGTTTGGGAATTGTGACCGTCATCGGGCAGTGTGTAGGCGCAGGGGAGCATGAACAGGCCAAGCAATACACCAAATACTTGCTCAAGATCAACTATGGAATTTTGGCGGTTCTAGCGGTTCTTTTAGCCGCACTTAGCGCCCCGCTTGTTAGCATCTACAATCTATCGCCTGGGGCGGCTTCCATAGCCGTAGAATTGATCGTGGTGCACAGCTTTGCCATGGTTGTCTGGCCCATTTCCTTCGCTCTTCCCAATGCACTGCGCGCCGCCACCGACGTAAAATTCACCATGCTGACCTCAATCTTTTCCATGTGGGCCTTCCGTATCGGCCTGAGTTATGTGCTGGTTCTTTGGGCAAATATGGGTGTCATGGGTGTATGGGTAGCCATGTTTGCAGACTGGGTTTTCCGCGCAATTCTCTTCTTCATCCGTTTTTGTAGTGGACGATGGCTCCACGCCATCCAGAAAGAGGTACAACCTGCAGCTGGATAACCGCTGGAAAGAAATCTCTGTCTTTCCTCAAATACTCCAATCAATCAAAAACACCCGTTGAACGGCCGTCTTATGTCCGGCGGTTTCCAACACACCTGCATAAATCCTTTTCAGTTTGTCCGGGGGTGAGCTTTTTTCACCGCACACCTTCATCTTCCTAAACAGCAGCCCGTTCCGTTTACGATCTGGTACACAAATATCTGCCTACATTTAAAGCGTTGTCTTAAGAAAACCTGTAGGAGCAGATAACAACCTTGCCTAGGGAAGAATGATATTCACCCCACACAGGTTTTTCGATCTGAACGCGCCTTTTAGAGTATTGTTTTAAGAAACTAGAGAGGATGGCCGCAGGCTGTCCCCAAAAAGTTTCTGATCTCACCGCTCTTTTTAGGGCCTCCTCTTAAGAAAACCTGTAGGGACGGATAACAATCTTGCCTAGAGAAGAATGATATTCACCCCACACAAGTTTTTCCGATCTGAACGCGCCTTTTAGCGTATTGTTTTAAGAAACTAGAGACGATAGCCCAGGCTGTTCCTAAAAAGTTTCTGATCTGACCGATCTTTTCAACGGGTGGTTTGAACAGGCCCCATAAGGGCCTATCTCTTCTGGTAGCCCCCTAAAGAGAGTACTGAACCATTATTCAATCATTTTCTCACTGCAAACTCCTTACCCAGGGCTATATCATGTAGCTTTTTCATTATTTTAAAACATGCTGCTTTTCTTTAGGTTCCAGCGTTCGCTGGAACCTATTTCTTTTACGCAAGTATTCTTTATTGATCTTGAATGAAACTGGGGTTTTTATCATGCCTATTCAGCGCTAAACACAGCAGCCCCCCGGACAAGTGTCCGGGGGGCTGCCTTTTCACAAAGGAGTCTCAGGATCTTCCTTATAAACACAGTTTTAACGCATCCACAATTGGATTTTCACGATAAGCACTCCGTTGCTGTTCTTCCAGATGAAACCCTTACGCAACTTTGACAGTGCAATGTTTGACAGCATTTTGGCCCGGCAGCGAGGTGTAAACACCTGCACTCTGTCCAGGCGTGCCAATCGCCCATACACGATAGTAGAAATCGTTGCCAATGCGGGTCACATACTGGGTCTTCAACACGTCTCCATTGCCAACTGTGAAGTTCGGGATCAAGGTATTGCTGTTCATCACAGTCATCTTGAAGCAATAGGCGGTTCCTCTGTTTACCGTAAAGTTAACAGTGGTATCGGAGACAACATACGGTGCAATTGCCGTAGCGGTAGCATTCGTTGCGACAATGCCAGCCGGCCCATAGAGATTCCAATTGTAGGAGGAGCTGCTGCTCGAAGACTTCTTGGAATCATTCTTCTTTTCAAGCGCATTCAAAGCCTGGTACAGATCCGTATATGCCTCATTGAGCTGCTCCTGCGTCGCGTTCTCTACGCTCAAAACCGTCTTTGCCTTCTCGATTTCGTTATCCAGCCTGGACAAGCTCGCGCTTGTATACTGGCCACGGTCAACCGTTTGCGCTTTGTTGAGGAGGTCCTTCAACGCATCGCTATCTGGAATCAGACGCATTGCAAGCATTGCATCCGTCAGATCTCTCGCCGCCTGATCGATGACATCCTGCTCCGGTGTGGTCATCGTCAAAACGTCCTCTGCCTTTGCCAATGCTTCGCGGAAAGTCTTGAAGTCGTCCTTGTCGAGATCCAGATACTTATCGAGATTTTTCTCGATTTCATGTGCCTGATCTACGAGGTCTTTCAACTGGCCTAAGTCTCCTGCGAAGTCCAAGTTATAGAGCGCGTTTTCCAGCGCATCATAGGCTTCCTGGATTTCCTTGTCCATCGCATTGGGATCGTCATAGACAGTCTGAGCGTTGTCGCGGGCATCCACAAAATCTTTCCAAGAGGACTCTGTGTAGCCATCGCCCTGAATCTGGCTTACTTGCTCCAGAAGCTCGCCCAAAAGCGTCTTGTCGCCCTTTTCAAAGGACAATAGCTGCAACTTGTCGAGCAAGTTGCTCCATGCGTCGTTGATCTCGGTCTGAATCGCAGTCTTATCGTCTGCAACGGCAACCGCTGCATCAAATGCATCCTGAATCGCCTTCTGGACCTTCGGAATCGCTGCTTCGAATTCCTCGCTTGTCATAAGTTCCTCTGCAATGTCGATGACCTGGTTCAGAATCTGTTTGTCCACTACTACAAAGGAAACCGTGATGGTCTTGTCTGTGGAGCCCATGATGCCTTCACAGACATAGGACTCTGTATCGGTCTCATCGTCAAACGGAACCGATTCATTGTCCACGGTGATCGCTGCAAATTCACGGCCCGCCACACGCGGTGCAAAGTGGAATGCATAAGCTTCCTTCGGAAGCAACTCTTCTGTATACGTACCCGTCAGGTTTGCCAACTCGACGTTGTCGCCCAGCAGCATTGCATTGGTGGTGAACTTCAGGGTCAGCGTATGCGCTGTGGGTTCAATCTCTCCAATCGCCTCTCTCAGTTCCGTCTCCACTGTGTCAACAGCTTCCTGTGTGCTCTCACCGTTAAGAGCTGCCTTTGCGGCTGCCAGTGCGTCTTGGATGTTTGCCCACTCTTCTTCGGTGTAGTCGTCCTCAGAAAGGTCTTCTGCCGCTGCAATGGTCTCATACAGGGCCACGCGGTTCGGCTCAGCATATGCCTCGCCTTTTTCAACAATTTCCATAAGGGTCGGAATGTTCTCCGCATTCCAGGAGACTCTTACAGCCGTCACATTCATGTAGGTGGATACATCGAATTTTGCCGGATTCTCATCGAGCTCTCCGACCTTGACCCATTCGTCCCCGGCCAGAATTTCAACCGTCGGATTGGCTCCGGTTGCTGCTTCTTCTGCCTGGAACAGGACGGAGATTTCATCAACCTTCTGTCCATGAATCAGTTTATACTCCACATATCCCGCATCGGTAGCGGTAAAGGAAGTGGAAACATTGCGATCACATACGACGCCTGCGTCTTTGCCATCGTTGGTCACAGCGACTGGAATTGCGCCACCGAGAACTTCGCCCTTATTGACTTCAAATTCATAGAGCTGCAACCACTGGGTGCTGCTCTCTGTCAGACGCATGCGCACATATTTGGCCGGCTGCCCGTTGCCATTACAGCTGTAGGCATTGCCGTTCGCTGTCAGATCCGTCTCGGTAAAGGAACCGATTTCGGTCCAGTTAAGGTTGTCTGCGGAAATTTCTACAACGGCTCCCTTTGCACGGTCGCCATCGCCAAACACCAGCTTGACTGCATTGACATTGATCAGATCGGTATATTCCAGTGTAACCGTCTGGCCCTCATTCTGCGCACCGTTGGTCCAGATCTTGGTGCTATAATCGCCGTCTGTCAGGTTGCTCAACGGATAGTTAGCAGGCTGATACAGTTCCACACTGCAGGAGGCGCCAGCAAATTCTGCAATGGGTTTCAGCGCCCACGTCAACGCATCTACGCCAAGTGCAATCGTCTCGCGCGTGTTGTTCTTTACGCGGACAAAGGCCGCCTCTGGCTCTCCTTCGCCGGTATAAGCCGTCCAGGTCTTTCCGTCCATCGAGTATTCCACGGTCAAGCCTTCCGCCTCTGGCGCGGTAAACCCGGTCAATGTGCGAATCTTGTTAAAGATAATGCCAATATACTCATTGCTCTGAAGGGCAACATCCTGTAGCCCATTGATCGTCACAGAGCTGCCGGCATCCTCGACGGCGAAGGCCGCCTCCGGAATGTTGGTGAACAGCTGCGGGACGGTCGCAACCGGCTCCACATTGGAAATCTTATTCGTTGCCAGATCAAAAACTGTATTGACAAAGGGCTTCATGTATGTCTTAGAAGGATCTGCCTGATAATCTGCATAGCTGAAATCGGTGCCGGCGCCTTCCAGAGCATGCACAACATAACGTGGGTTGTTGCTGTTGGAAAGTTCGGTGTTCTTAATCTGGCTTGCAGCATTGTAGGCTTCCCATGCCACGGTCTCGTCGTCCGTCAACAATACGGTGAGGCTGTCCTCAATCACAGTCGCCATGTCGGAGAGCTTATTGAGGTTGCCCTCGATCTCCGTGTACAGGCGCTCGTACTCCGCGTTGCCACAATTCTGCATGAGGCGCATAATGGCAATTGCATCGTTCAACTCATGGAAGACATCCTTCATCTTGGTCGCCGTAGTCATATCACCCAACGGATATTCGGCCTGGAACTTCGTATAGAGTTCCTGCATATCCTTGGATTCCGGCGTGGTCACAATATTCTTCGCAACAACCTTATAAGCGGCCGCGAGCTCTTCCTGGGACACATCGCCGATTCCTTCGGTTGCCAAATACGGGAAACAATCTTCCCAGTTCTGCTGAGAATCAAAGTTTGCGGTATTCCAAGCAAAGTCCGCCACGCCAAAGAAGGCGATTCGGGAGGCTTCTGCCTGGTTCATGGGGTTGGACAAAACACCTACGCACTCGGTGGTATCGGTGCTGACAGAGAAGTTTGCATCGATACGGTCTGTAAAGAGCTGCGCATCCGAATAATCGTTTACCGGATAGTTCCACCAGATACACGGCTTGCGCCCGGTACGGGTGGCAAAATTCTCACAAGAGCTGTTGTTGATCGGGCCGCACACGGCGTCACCAGTGAAGCAGATTACAACATCTTCATGTACATTGGACTGTTTAAATGCTTCCATACACTGGTTCTGCATATCAGCATAACCCAAACCATAAGTATACCAAGTCGGGGTATAGAAGAGCGGCTTCACCTTGTCCTCTTCTTTTGCCTCCGGCGTGTTGTAGGTCGCATACAGACGCTTTTGTACCTGATCGATCAGATACGGCTGCGTGTACTTCTGTTGCAGGCCTTCGCCGATGGTAATATCGTCCATAAAAATACCGAACTCGCGCACGCCGAGTTCATACAGGCTGTCGAACTTCGGCATCAAGCGGTTGGTGATTTCCTGATCGACCGTCGCATTGCTGCTCATATCGAGCCTTCTCTGCATAGCAGGGTGAGCAACCCATACGAAGTCGATGTTGCACTTTTTGGATTCCTTTGTCAACGCACGGATGTCATCCTGTGTCAAGACGCCGCGTTTTCTCTCATCCTCGGTAACCGTTGTGGGATATTCCTCGTCCCACAGGCCCAAGTGATACGGATCGCCCTTTGGTCCATAGACAAAGATGTTCATCTTGTACTTCTTGGCAAACTCAAACCAATCGAGACGGGCCTCTACACTCCACGGATAACCGTAGAATCCTTCGACCATGCCGCGGTACTGCTTGTTTGCGTAGTCCTCAAACAGGACAGTGGTATACTTCCCGCCCATGGACTGTGTGAGCACCTGCTCCAGGGTTGCGATGGAATAGAACGCTGCATCGTCATCTCTGCCCAACAGCAGGACGTTGTTGCTGGCATCCAATTGAACAAGTTCCATATCGAACTTATTCTCGCCTTCGGTAAAGACGTCGCGTGGAACGTTATTGGCGGTTGCGTATGTATCTGCCGCTTCACCGGAACCATTGATGCCGATGAGCACGTTGGTCTTTCCTTCTACAGCAGCGTCGCTGTAGCTGTAGGTCAGACCAGCTTCTGTGAGCACCTCTTCCAAACGCGCTTTGGTCACTTCACTGATCCCAGATTCCATAACGACATTGACCTCTTCCGAGATGGTCATATTGCTGTCGCTCAATGTCATCTTCTGCGGAACCGGGTATACCTGATATTCTACCTGACGGTCGGCCTCGCTGCGCACGTTGGCAGTAAAGGAGACTTGTTTGAAACAAGCACCAAAGACAACCGTCGCGGTCAATGTGACGTCCGTGCTCTCCTCCGGCGCTGTTACAGTGACCTTGCCGGTCTCTGCATCGATCGCCAGGAGATCGCTGTCACAGGTCCAAGAGATCTGTACACCTTCGTCGTTTGCCACCGGTACGGTAAAGTCATGGTTGACAACCGATGGAACGGTGATGTCCTCGATGGCGCTATCCACCATCTCTTCATCGGTAAAATTGTAGATCTCGAACTCATAAATCGAAACGCCATCCCAGGTATCCGCCGGGGCCTGGGTGCAATACAGGCGGACATACCGGCCGGTTACGGGCTCATCCAGGGTAATGACCTCGTTGCGCCCCTGGCCGTCTGTGGTGGCATATGCATCGGTGTAATCAACACCATTATCCGAAACTTGGATCTGGTAGCCGGATGCATATGCGGCCTCCCAGAAGATCTTAAACTGGCGGAAGGTCATAACCTGCCCCAGGTCTACTTGCAGCCATTTAGGCGGATTCGCTCGCAGGCCGTCGTGCGACCAACGGGTCCCCATATCGCCGTCGACTGCATTCTGCGGATAGTAGCTTGTCCCGGACTCTGTACCGCTGGCGGACACAGTCTTATTCAGCGCCAAATTCGTGCCGTTGGCCGGCTGTTCACCGGGTTCGCCTGGATCAGGTTCTTCACCAACGCCCCAAACTTCCACTTCAAACAAAGAGACAGAAGCCCAATTGACGTTGGTTTCTCCAGTTCCGTTGGCGGAATACCCGTCAACATAGACGCGGAAATAGCGTGCCGTTTTGGCGTCTTCAAACAGGATGGTCTCCTGCAACTCGGTAATGCGGGAGTCCGAGGAATAGACCGTTTCCCAATCCGTTGCATCATCCGAAATTTGCAGGCTGTAGCTGTCGATGTTCAGGCGTTCCCATTCAAGAACTGCCTTATTAAACGTTTTTTCTTCGCCGAAATCGAGCTGGAGCCAGCGGGCCTCCTGCGTATCGGATTTGTCCGCAGCCCAGCGGGACTGATTGGATTTTGGCGTCGTATCGCGGTCTACGATTCCATCGATCGCCTTATTGGCGGTCAAGGTGGTGTTTGGCTCGACGCTGGAAGCAGTTACTGTTGCACTGCGGGCAAAGTTGACTGCTTCCTCCTTTGCTGCTGCAAAAGCAGCGGAACTCAGGCTGCTAAAGAGCAGGGTAAACGCCAAGAGCATGGACAGCAGCCTGCTGCCATTCTTTTTCATTCGTACATCTCCTTCTTTCCAAACGGTTTTTATACGGGCTTCCCATCTGAAAGATTTGTAAATTCTCCCCTCCTTTTCTGAAAAAGCACAGAATTTATAGGATATAATGCATTCATATTATATTTTTGTTTCGTTTTAAAGTCAATTTTTTAGAAATATTGCATAACAAATTATCATATCAAAACTTTGGGAATTTTCTCCACTACGCTTTTTAGAAAAAAACCAAAAAATCGGTTTAATCTTTTTGCTTTCTTATTCAATAATCACTGATTCTGCCTTTGAATAATTTGTTCTGTAGCTGTAGGCTTTTTAATTATGTTGTATAAATCTATAATTCATTCCAAGTTTTCCGTATTTTTATTCATAAATTATTTGTGTGAATCTGTAATTGTGCAAAAAAAATCCATTATTTGTATATTCTGACTCGATTATTTCTTTACACTCATATCAATGGTAATCCCTGCATACCCTGTTGAAAGGTTGGAGGAATCCTATAGGAGGGAAAACGGATGGTCATTCACATTGTAGAGGCAGGCGAGACGGTGTATTCCATTGCACAGGAGTATGGTGTCCCTGTCAGTCAGATTGTAGCGAATAACGGGCTACAGGAACCATTTTCACTGGCGCTGGGAGAAGCATTGGTCATTCTATTCCCAGAACAAGTACATACTGTCGCGCCCGGTGAAACGCTCTCTTATCTATCGCGCATATATAACGTCTCTCTCTTACAGCTTTTGCGCAATAATCCTTCCATTGCTGAAAACCCCACTCTTTTTTATCCGGGGCAAACCGTGGTAATCCGCTATCCAGCCCCTGTTATGGGGAAGCTCGTAGTCAACGGATATGCTTATCCCTCCATTCGACAATCGCTGTTGAGGCAGATTGCTCCATTTCTCACCTATTTGACGATCTTCTCTTATGGGATTACCCCGGCTGGTCGTCTTATCAATCTCAACGATCAAGCAGTGCTTTCTACCATACAGCCGTATGGAGTGTCTCCCTTGCTTTTGCTGACCGCTATGGACCAGAACGGACAGTTTAGTAATCTACTTGCCAGTCAGGTGTTCAATAATCCGACGGCACGGCAGATGCTCGTTCAGGAAATCTCCCGGATGATTGAGCTAAAGGGCTATCGCGGGGTCGACCTGGATTTTGAATATGTTTTGCCGCAGGATACGGAAACCTATGTCCATTTTGTGCGGGAATTGTCCACAGCCTTAAACCCCATGGGATATGTGGTTTTTGTCGCATTGGCCCCCAAGAACTCCAGCGATCAACAGGGAACTCTATATGAAGGGCATGACTATGCCGGTATGGGGTGGGCCGCCAACGCTGCATTGGTCATGACATATGAATGGGGGTATGCTTATGGTCCGCCGATGGCAGTAGCCCCTATTCAAAATGTGCGCCGTGTCTTGGACTATGCGGTGACACAGATCGACTCCAACAAGATACTTTTGGGGATTCCAAACTATGGTTACGACTGGCCCTTGCCCTATGTAAAGGGTTCGACCAAAGCGCGATCGATTTCCAATGTGGAGGCCGTTCAGTTGGCTGTTCGGACTGGGGCAACCATCCAATACGATGAGACAGCGCAATCCCCCTGGTTTTCTTATATGGATGCACAGGGGCAAGCACATGAGGTGTGGTTTGAGGATGCACGCAGTATTCGTGCAAAACTCTTGCTTCCAAAGGAGTATGGACTTAAAGGCGTAGGATATTGGAATCTCATGCGGGAGTTCCCACAAAACTGGTCGGTTTTAAATTCCATGTATGATGTAGGGCCGGACATCGATTTATGAGTGGATTTCCGGAAAGGTTTGCATCGTATAATCGTATGCTGGAGCATTGCCTCCCGTATCTCCAATTGCGCAATAGTCGGATTTGTACCAAGACCTTGTAAAAAGATGGCCCAGCAGGGATTTCCGCGTTTACATTTGGAAACCGCCTGCTGGGCCATA